>PDWJ01000104.1_pt1 | contig 117487 bp, 99 predicted proteins | sample 1430881 | NCBI WGS metagenome assembly PDWJ01 (sample SAMN01162460, study PRJNA174530) | Oral metagenome, whole genome shotgun sequencing project. | biome: Marine environment; feature: Marine mammal; material: Swab sample of the gingival sulcus; isolation source: swab sample of gingival sulcus... | reverse complement strand
CAATATCTGCACCCCATTCAGCAATATATAAATTCCCTTTTGAGTCAAACCCCATACCGACAGGTGAATTAAAACCGGAATATAATTTCGTTAATGAAGCAGGCTTAGCGTACACACCGGAACTGACTGTGAAAATAGCTAAATACAAAAGTACTATTGAAAATTTTACGGCTTGTAGATTATTTTGGGTTAATACGGTGGGCATTTTTGCTTAATATTGCATCGATTTATTTCGGCAAATTAAATAGTTATAATAATTAGATCATTTCTATTTGCCACCAAATTAATAACTTCTGGAAATAATCTACAAGTTAGAGCTAACTCTAAGTCAAGAGATTTTTAAGTAAAAATATATTTTTCACCATATCTTAGCATGTTGGGGCATAACAAGAGATTCGGCCCACTTTCTGCTACACTCATACATGTACAGACAACAGCCATGGTTACCGCTACAGCACTGGTAATGGATAACAGCGGAAATCTTTTTTTTATCCATTTTCGTCAACCCTGCCTTGAGGAGGTTTTTATGCGTTTTTTTTCCTATGCCGTTCTCGCGCTCTTCATCATCTTTTCCGGCTGTATGAGGGAAAGACAACAGGTAGGCGCCTATACAGAAGTGGCTCCCAATTCTCCCAAGGTAATTATGGCTGCCTATGCTGCTATTGAGCAGCAACAGGCCATCTTGAGCAGAGAAATAGGGAAAAGACAGGCTCAGATGCAACTCTTGGAGATTCAACAGGCTGAGCAACAGGTGGTCAACGGGATCAACTTTCGTCTGAAACTCAGAGTGCTTGTAAACAAGAAGGAACGAAGAGTTGAGACAATCGTCTGGTGGCAGAAATGGCGCTCAACAAGATCCTTTGAGCTGGTTTCCTGGGACTTCAAGGACTAGCCTGGATTTTTCATCTGCTCAGGCAGTACCAGGTTCGGGAGTGTATGGGAACTACTCTACTTGGGTATATGTATTGGCAAAAGAAGGCCGAAGATGGTACCGCCTGAACTGAGTGTTGGTGCACAGTTTATCCAAATTTGATCCTCCTCACAGACAGCACAGCCACCTGTTATTTTTTTCACTCATCAGACAACATAGTCCCGAGAAACCCGGGCTAGGAGCAGGCAGGCCATTGATGCCATCAAGATCAGGCCTACAATCAAAATAACGATACCAACCCAGTTCCAGTGATGGTAGAAAAAGCCACCGGCTGTTCCTGAAACACTTGATCCCAGATAGTATGAAAAGAGATACAGGGATGATGCCTGGGCGCGCGCCTGTCCTGCCTGGATACCGACCCAGGCTGAAGCAACAGAGTGGGCGCCAAAAAAGCCGATGGTAAAGACCACTATGCCGCTGGCAACCATCCACAGAGATACGCCAAGGGTCAGTATCAAACCTCCAGCCATGATCGACAATGATGTCAAAAGAATGTGGCTCCGGCCATATCGGTTGACAAGGCTGCCCATGATTCTGGAACTGAAAGCCCCAAATGCATAGGCTAAAAAAATCAACCCGGCCTGCGATTGAGTCAGGGCAAAATCATCCCCGAGCAACCTGAAGGTGATATAGTTGTACAGGGTTACAAACCCACCCATGCAGGCGAAAGCGATCAGAAAGAGATAGAGCAGGCCAGGATTGCAGACATGATTGAGTAAAGAGCCTGTCAGCGAGGAAAGCTGAAAAGGTTGACTCCGGAAATTGCGTGATGCCGGGAGCAACACCCAGAAAAAAATCCCACACAGCAGGCAAAGCAGGGAAAGCATCACAAGAGCCCACCGCCAGGACATGATATCGGTCAACCAGGCAGTGAAGATACGCCCGCTCATCCCGCCGATGGCGTTCCCGGCAATATATAATCCCATAGTGCTGCCAAGCGCGCGCGGTTCAAACTCATCTCGGAGATAGGCCATAGCCACCGCCGGAACACCAGCCAGGATTATACCCTGGCCCAACCGCATCAGCAGCAGGATATGCAGGGAATTGATCATGGTGCTTGCCAGTGTCAGCGCCGGAGCACAAACCACGGCGATACTCATCAAAATCTTGCGCCCGACAGCATCAGACAGAGAACCGGACAAGGGTAGGGTGCATGCCAGGGAAAAGGTAGCACAGGAAAGGGTCAGGCTTGCCGTTGCCGGGGAAATGTTGTATTCGTCCACAAGGCTGGGAAACAGGGGTTGAAAATCGTATAAGGTCACAAAGGTCACAAACCCGGCCAAAAAAAGGGCCAGGTTAGCCTTGTTATACTCTCTGCTGCCCGTTTTAATCAGCGTTTCGCTTTGCATACAACGTCTATTCTGTAGGCTTTTTTTCCTTTGAATCTGTGCTTGCCACAGCCTCCCTGTTCATAACATATTGTTCAGAGGGAGAAAAGGCCAAGGTGATTGTTTTAGGGATGATAGCATCCAGAGAAGGCAGCCCGGATTTTTCATGGACTTTTGTTACAAATTAAGACCGCTCACGGGCACCACATCCATATATTTTTAGGTGTTTTTTCTCAAATGAGACAACATATTGATGACGAATCCGGGGCTGACGTATAAGGCAGGAAAGGATAGCACCCAAAGACGACTGCCTTGGGCCTCATCCTGCCCCTCTCTGTATCACAAGGCAGTGTGGGCGATATCCGTATTTTGACGATAGAAAAGATGGGCCCCGTACCTGGCGATAAACTCCATGTCCGCTGCCCAGGGTGGATGCACGTCTGTACGATGGTAGAATGTAGCCCCTTTAGTAAAATCTGCGGTGATGAGTGCCTTGAGCGCTACATGAGCACTCTGTAGTAAGGCGTCATATTCTGCGGGGAAGTAGGATTTTTTCTGAAAAGTCCAGCTGAACTGGTAAGGGGCGGTAACCACCGCGCCGACAGAGGTATGTGTTGATATGGCCCTGTTCAAAGTTACATGGGCAACTGCTAACTGACCTATTTCAGGCTCACCTCTCGCCTCATGGTAAATGTTGAGGGTGAGCCATAACAATCCTTCTAAAAAACTCATACTTCTGATCCTGTACAGCAAGAAACAGCCTGCACCGCTGGTATTGCATTCTTGATAAAAAGTGTTCTTCACTCCGTGAGGGAGGCCGTTTGACATGAACAGCTACAGCATCTACCATTGGCTGTGAATCCGCATGCCCGTCAATAGTTTTTTTCATTGGAGCAAACAGATATCCAAGCCAACCGTGTTCATCCAGAACTATGCGTCCCCCTGACTGTCATGGTTCGAGACCGGCTTGTGTGTTGCCCATTGTGGGCAAAATAGTGTAGTATACCATGGATTGGGATCGACGACAACACTCTTTTTGATCTGGTGGGAAATGTGCAAAAGAGCATGCGAGAAACAATTCGCGGCATAGTCGAGCGGGTCACGTTTTTCAACGAGACCAATGGCTGGTCTGTTCTCAAGGTTTCTTCTTTTGATGGGTATCGAGATTTGGTGACAGTCACTGTACACCAGACCAAGGTTTTTGCCGGAGCGACCATGGAATTTGTCGGCCATTGGACCACACACAAGAAGTATGGTAAACAATTCAAGGCGCACTATGCCACGGAACTCAAACCAGCCACAGCCGCTGCACTGGAAAAATATCTTGGTTCTGGACTGATTCGCGGAGTGGGGCCCAAAACAGCGCAAAAAATTGTCCGCCACTTTGGTGAGCAAACCTTAACAGTATTTGAAGAACATATAGACGGGTTACTTGAAGTCCCAGGCATTGCCTATAAAAAATTGAATACCATCAAGCATTCCTGGATGGAGCATCGGGCTGTGCGTGACGTCATGATGTTTCTCCAATCCCATGGCATTTCGACCTTGTTCGCTGTTCGTATTTATCAACAGTATGGAGACAAGGCCATATCCATGGTGGCGGAAAACCCCTACCGGTTGGCAGAAGATTTCTATGGCATAGGCTTTTTTACAGCAGATAAAGTTGCGCTCTCCATGGGGTTTGCCGACAATTCTCCCATGCGTATAAGCGCCGGAATTCGTCATGTTTTGTCTGCGGCGAGGGAGTCGGGACACTGTTATTTAAACCAGTCCCAGATAATCGAGCAGGTGAATGGATTGCTCTCCCTATCCATAGCAGAGAGTATTCCCGATCAGTTACAGCAGATGGAGCGTGCGTCTCAACTCTGTACCCGGGTACTCCCTACCGGAGACAATCAGGAACTGATTACCTGTTATTACGCAAAATCATTATATTATGATGAATCATATGTGGCAAAACGGCTCCATAGTCAGGTCGGTAACCGGCAAAACAACAGCCAACGGATACATGGGTGGGTGGAGCGTTACTGTGCAACAATTCATTTGCAGCTCAGCAGAGAACAACAGGAAGCTGTTTGCGCCATTGTCAACCAGGGCTTCTCAATTTTAACCGGCGGACCCGGCTGCGGCAAGACCACAACGACCAAGGTCCTTGTGGCTTTACTGCAGGCCATGAACCTCAAGGTTCTTCTGGCTGCCCCGACCGGACGGGCAGCGCAACGCATGGGCGAGGTGATCGGTATGGAGGCAAAAACCATTCACCGGTTGCTAGAGTTTCAGGGAACACGATTTCAACGTTGTGAAGAAAACCCTCTGCAGGCTGATTTTATCATTGTCGATGAATGTTCCATGCTTGATATATCGCTGAGCGCATCACTTTTACGGGGAATTGCCCCTGAAACAGCTCTGTTGTTTATCGGCGACCCGGACCAGCTGCCTTCAGTGGGGGCGGGAAATGTTTTGAAAGATTGCATTCAGTCTGGTGTCATCCCTTGCTACCACTTGCATACCATCTTTCGTCAGGCCTCCCAGTCGGCCATTATCCAGGCTGCCCACAGCATTAATGCCGGAGCAGCCCCCAGGCTCAAATCGCCTTTCAAGGAACCGGGGATATGGCGGGACCTCGACTGTTTTTTCATTGATTCTGATGAAGCAACCAAAGAACAGATGAGGTTTATTGACAGGATTAAACGGCATTCCAGTACCATAGAACAGCGTGAAGAATTGTATGATTCCCCCCTCTATGAGCCCCCTGTCGAAGGAAAACAGGCGCTGGACCAAAGCTATCCCTTTATACCAGAAAAATATGCCCATGTAGATCTGACAGCCCTGGCAGCGGCGGAGACTGCCACAGAGCAGCTTATGGTGATGAGTAAAAAAATACATCCCTGGTCTTCTCTCTATTTTGGATTGACGGCTTTGGATGTGATCCATAATCTTTATACACAATGGGTGCCGAAATATTTGGGACCAGAAACCGAGATCCAGGTGCTGGCCCCCATGATCCGTGGCGGACTGGGTACGGCAAACCTGAATAAAACCCTGCAGGAAAAAGTGAATCCCGCCCAAAAGAACAAAGCGGAGTTGACCTTAGGGGAGCGTATCTTTCGGGTGGGCGACCGGGTTATTCATCGGCGCAACAATTATGATCTCAATGTATTCAACGGTGATATTGGTCGGATTACCGCCATCAATTCCTATGATTTGACTTGCACGGTGTCTTTTCTGCCGGAGAATCGAAAGGTTACCTACAACAAGGAGCATCTCAGTGAATTGGAACTGGCCTATGCCATAACCGTCCATAAATCGCAGGGATCGGAATTTGATGCTGTTATTATTCCAGTCGTTTCCCAGCATTTTACAATGCTCTTTCGTAATTTGTTGTATACTGGTCTTACCCGGGGCAAAAAATTGGTTGTCCTGGTCGGTACCCGAAAGGCTTTTGCCATGGCCGTGCGTAATCAGGACACATCCTTGCGCCAGACCGCCCTGCAGGCCCTGCTTCAGAAAGCATCCTCAGGTCGCTGGTAACCATAACACACATAGCTGCACAGCCTGTGAATGTGCACACAGTGTTTCAGATGTGGAGCAGTACCGTTTCTGGCTATAGCAGGCCTGTAGGGGCAACTTTTTATAGATGGGTGTTGTCAGACCGTATGAGAAAACACTGCAATAGTGAGACAAGGATAGTATGAGTGCACGAATTATTAGGGGGACGGAAATAGCAAAAATTATCCGTCAGGAGTTGGCCCTTGAGGTGGCGCAACTGACAGAAAAACACGGTGTCGTACCTGGCCTGGTGACCATATTGGTGGGAGAGGACCCGGCATCACAATCCTATGTGGCGGCAAAAAACAAAATCGCGAAAAATCTTGGGATACGTTCTGAACAGATCACCCTGCCGACAGAGACCACAGAGCAGGAACTTCTGGAATTGATTGACCAATACAACCAGGACCGGACCGTTAACGGGATTTTGGTTCAACTGCCTTTGCCGGGACAGATCAATGAGGCGAGGATCCTATTTGCCATAGATCCGGCAAAGGATGTTGATGGCTTTCATCCGGTCAACGTGGGAAAGATGGTACTTGGCGAGCAGTGCTTTTTGCCATGTACGCCCCAGGGCATACTGGAATTGTTGCTGCGTAGCGGTGTTGAAACATCAGGTGCTGAGGTTGTTATTGTGGGCAGATCAAACATAGTCGGAAAACCCATTGCGAACCTGATGCTGCAAAAACGTGACAGCGGCAATGCCACCGTCACCTTGTGTCATACCCGAACCAGGGATATGGCCTTGCACACTCGGCGTGCCGATATTCTTATTGTTGCCGCCGGGACGCCCAACATGATAACCGCCGACCAAGTCAAGGAAGGGGTCGTTGTCATTGATGTGGGGGTCAATCGTACAGGGGTGACCGAATCAGGGAAGGCCAAGCTTACCGGTGATGTAGCCTTTGATACGGTCAAGGAAAAAGCGGCAGCCATTACACCGGTTCCGGGAGGAGTCGGTCCCATGACCATTACCATGTTGATGAAAAACACTGTTCTGGCCGCCAGGCAGCAGAACACTCTTTTGTAACAATGGTCCCCAAAGCAGAGAACACAAAAAATGTCTGTCCTAGCTGCGGAGGTTCGGGCGAGATAGGGTATTTTCAGGGTGAGAGTCGTTTTTTTATCACCAGGGAAGAGTGCCCTGCCTGCTTCGGTCTGGGCTATATTCTGGAAGACGAAGAAGAACCGGGCGGGGACAAAAAGACGCATGCAGAGCCGGAGTAAGCGGACACGGTAGGATGGTCTGCAACAGGCGACTTGGCGCCGCTGATTGCCAGAGGTGCTTTAACGAGGGCAGGGCCACCGAGAGGACCTCCGGGAGAATGTGCAGCAAACCATTGTTGTATGCAAAGAGGAGAAGTTCGACCACTTCCCTCAAGGCGAGAACTTTCGTGCGGCCTTGAACCTTGCTGAACATGACACCAATATGGCGGACAGAAACATGACAACTCAGAAAGAAGCCTCCCCTGACACAAAGAAGACAAGCCCTTTGCAGATAGCTCATCCAGAGCCGGGTGAACTGTTTGACCTGACCAGTTCTCAGTGGTATCTGAATCGCGAACTGACCTGGCTGGAGTTTAACCGTAGAGTACTCAATGAAGGGCAGGATGACCGCAACCCTTTGCTGGAGAGGGTCAAGTTCATGTCCATCATCAGTTCCAATCTGGACGAATTTTTCATGAAGCGTATCGGCGGATTGAAACAGCAGGTCGGGGCTGGTCTGAAAGAGCTTTCTGTCGACGGTCGTACACCCCAGCAGCAGATTAACGAAGCCTATGCTGTTATCCGCGATATTTTGTCGCAGCAGCAGCAACTGGAATACCATTTGTTAGACCTGCTGGCCGCCGAAGATGTCAGAGTGGTGGAATACAAGCAACTTGATGAGAAGCAGAAAAAGAAAATCGATACCTATTTCGACGAAAATATTTACATGCTGCTTACCCCGCAGGGGATGGATCCGGCGCATCCTTTTCCGTTTATCTCCAACCTCTCGTTGAATCTTCTGGTGGCAACCCATCACAAAAATGATACCCATACCTACCTCAATCGCATTAAGATGCCCATTGGTGTCGGCGACATTCCCCGGTTTATTCGGGTAGCCCCCCGTAAACACATCTATGTGCGTTTTGAAGATGTTGTCGCCAACAACCTGGACAAACTTTTTCCAGGAATGCTCATTGACAGCGCGGAATTATTTCGGGTTACCAGAAACGCGGTCACTGAGAATACCGAAGACCAGGCCGTCGACCTGCTTTCAATGATAGAGTCTGCTCTGCGTGATCGCAAGTTTGCCGAAATCGTTCGTCTGGAAGTGAGTGACAATATGACCAGACTACACAGAGGCATGTTGGCTGCAGAGTTGGGTATCGATTCCAGGAAGGACGTTTTTACCGTCAACGGCATAATGGATAAGCGTGATCTCATGCAGATCGTAAGCATTAATAAACCTGCCCTGACATATCCGCCCCACCAGCCTCTGAGCCATTTTAAACTCGCCACTGATACTCCCAATATTTTTCATCTAATCCGTAAAGAGGGGCCGTTTCTCCTGCAGCACCCCTATGAATCTTTCAGCGCCTCCATTGAGCGATTTCTGCAGGCGGCCAGTATAGACCCCAAGGTTCTGGCCATCAAGATGACCCTGTACAGGACCTCGCCGGATTCACGCATTATCCAATACCTGCTGGATGCCGCCCATAATGGGAAACAGGTAGCCGTGGTTGTTGAGTTGATGGCACGGTTCGACGAGTCTGCTAATATTCAGTGGGCCTCTTCTCTGGAGGAAGCCGGCATACATGTCACCTATGGCGTTGTCGGATTGAAGACCCATTCCAAGGTAATTTTCGTGGTCAGACGGGATTATAACGGGCTGAAACGCTACGCTCATGTGGGTACAGGCAACTACCATGCAGGCACTGCGCGTCTCTATAGTGATCTGGGGGTGTTAACCTGTGATCCAGAGGTCGGGAGCGACCTGACCGAACTGTTCAATTTCCTTACTATGGGCTACGCTCCGCAGCGCAGATACGTTAAGCTGCTGCCATCTCCCAGGATATTGAAAACCGCTCTGCTTGAATACATCCAGGCGGAAACAGACCATCACACGCCGAAAAATCCAGGACTGATCCAGCTGAAAACCAACGCCTTGACCGATTCGGATATCATTGCCGCGCTCTATCAAGCCTCGCAGGCCGGCGTACCTGTCAATTTGATTGTTCGTGATAGCTGCCTCCTCAGGCCAGGCATTCCGGGACTCTCCGAAAACATAACCGTGATTTCCATTGTGGGCAGATTTCTTGAGCATGCCCGCATTTATTATTTTAAAAACCGGGGAAATGGAAAATATTTCATTGGGTCTGCTGACCTGATGAAACGTAACCTGGAAAGAAGGGTGGAAGTTATTATTCCCATTGACAATAAAAGATTGCAAGCCCAGTTACGGGAGTTCCTGGACCTGCAACTCGCTGATCAGCGTAGCGCCTGGGACATGCAGCCGGACGGCAGCTATATCCAACGAAAGCCTACTGCTGCCAAAGAAAACCTTTCCAGCCAGGAAATCCTTATCAAGCGAAGCGCCCAGCGGCTTGCCGCAGCCCGCAAGCAGTATAAAAAGAAGCTGTCTTCTAAAAAAATCGCCAAACGCAAAAAAAAATAAGGTGTTACCTCGGTTTGCTCATCAGCTCAAGTGATGCCAGGTTCGGGAGTTTTTGGTAACCCATTCTACTTGGTTCTCTGTGCTGCCCAAATATAACTGAAGATGGTACCTGAGTTTTGTGCACAGTTATTCGAAAGAAGAGCCCACTCACGAACATCACATCCATCTGTTTTTATATATTTTTTTCAAACAAGACAAAATGGTCACGAGAAACCCGGGATTGAGAAGAGAGCGAAGCTTGATATAGAAAAGGCGTGGCATTCATCTATTTCTTGGAATAATAATTAATCCGTGGTAGTTAATCCCGGCTTGGAAAAAGGACCGCCTGCTGTTGAAAAAGCTTGCAACCACAATAGGAAGCGTTTACAGGCACCCCGACTCCATCAATGTTGGCCATGATGGCGTGTTGTTTTTTAGCGTTCACACGTTGACGCCTTGGTCACTCATGCCATATAACTATATTGAACTGTTACCAGGAACGATAGGCGGAGAGTATCAGTATGCTTGCTATTTGCGAAGATTGTTCAAAAAAATATACTATTGATGAAAGCAAGATGAAAAGTGACCGCGCCAGGTTTAACTGTCAGGAGTGCGGACATATCATAATTGTCGAAAAAAACCAAAAACAGGGTGTGAGATCAGAGTGTACTCCAGATTTTATGGGCGAAAGGAAGTAGTTCCTGGCACACCAGAGCAAACGCCAGTACACCGAGATTTCCCAAGTTCGTTTGTGGTCAGCCGTGACCTGAGAATAGCGAGAAGACCTTTCATTTGACTCCTGAAGCTAAACAGTATGCTAACTCCCAAGGAACAGCCCTATCTTGAAGGACTCAACAGTTATTATCTCAATCTTGAAAAGTTAACCGAGCACCTTCAGGGGGAGATAGGCTCAGGATGCATATATGGAAAAGCCGTATCCCATGAGTTTCTTATTTTTTTTGATGAAAATGAGATTATACAAAGTGTTATTCAGGAAAAGGACAAAAAAGCTGTCCATTCGGACAATCTTTCTGTCGTTGAGCAGCCATTCAAGCAATACAGCTTTGTGCTGAAAATATTTGACCTTTCTCCCCATGCCGTTTTTTTCTGGGGACAAATGCCCACCTACCAAAGGGCAAAACCATCTTTACTATCAGCAGACATACCACTCCCGGATCTCATTTTCAGGCTCAGGCAGAAGCATTTTTCGGGATTTATTGATGTCGATATCCTGAACAAGCAGGAAGGTGGCCTGCTTTTTTTTCAGAAGGGTCACCGCGTAGGCGGTTCGTACTCATGGGGAGGCAGTGGCCTGTCCAAATCTGATGAAGATTACATCCTGCTTTTAGGTAAAGTGCAGGTCGATGGAGGTGTTTTTCGATTTGGTTCGTATGTCAAGGAGATAATTGACCGCGAAGCCAGGGAGCGTATAGAGGTACATGCCTTTCCCCATGGACAGTCCAAGTGAAGAAACCGATAGACAACGAGCAGCGGCCGATGCTGGAGGGCTTTGGGTGGTATTATCTGCAGATCATGCTGGAAAAGGTTGTGAATACCGTTGTCATCGAGCACAGTCAATACCAGAAAGGGAAGAGGGCGGACCTCCTCAAATGTTGGATCCGTCACAGAGAAGAAAGCGATGAGTGTTGTTGTGCAATATCAGAAACAGAGAAAACTGTGAGATATTTTTCATTGTTCTACTCTGGTACGATTCTCAGACATCTCAAGACTCCGTGACGGATTCAGGAGAAAGGGGGGACAGTTCAGTGTTCCAAAAGCTGCGTTCTCTCCTCTTGCCATTGTTTTCCTGCAAGCTGACCACAAGCTGCTGCAATATCACTACCTCGGCTTTGACGAATGAACACCGTATAACCATTGTCTCGAAGAACCTGTTGAAAAGCAAGTATCCTGTCCCGGGAAGAGGAGGGTACTTGTACAGCAGGTCCGCTGTTGGTGGCCAGAAGATTTATTTTACAGGGAATTCCCCGGAGCAGGGCTGCCAGAGCCCGGGCATCGTGGTCACTGTCATTGAGACCTTGCTGCAGGGTATACTCAATCATGATGCGTTGACGTTTTTTATGCCGGTATTGCTTACAGGCTGCAACAATCTCCTGTATTGGGTATTTCCTATTAATCGGCATCATCCGGTTTCTCTGGTCATTTTCGACCGCATGGAGGCTGACTGCCAGATTCACGTTCGTCTGTTCCCCCAACTCCAACATCTGCGGAACCAAACCACAGGTCGAGACAGTGATGCGCCGCGCAGAGAAACCCAAACCCCGCTGCTCAGTAAGAATGCTAATGGATTTCAGCAGGTTGTTCATGTTGGCCAATGGCTCCCCCATGCCCATGAATACCAGATTGGATAACTCTCCCTTTTCACCGGCGCGAGCCCAGTCCCGCACGGCACAAACCTGATTGATAATCTCGGCTGCGGTAAGGTTACGGGTAAACCCCATCTGTCCTGTCAGGCAAAAGTGACACCCCATGGCACAACCAACCTGTGACGACACGCAAAGGGTGTTCCGATCATTTTCTGGAATAAAAACAGACTCTATAACGGCACCGTCTTCAAGTCGAAAAGCAAACTTGATTGTGCCATCCCGGGATTCTTCAATAATGGCTCTGTCAAAACGGCTGATTGTAGCTTTTTCTGCCAAGACTGCTCGAAAGACCTTGGCCAGATCGGTCATCTGTTCAAATTGGGTTATACCAGGTTTGTACAACCAGGCAAGGAGCTGCCTGGCGCGAAATGCCGGCTGACCCAACTGTTCCACAAAGGCGACAAGCTCTTCCTGGGTGAGGTTTTTAACATCCCGTAGCACTGTTACAATCGTCGTACTTGTTCTGGTTTAAGTTTCTCTCTGCCAGCCAGCGCACTGTCTAGTCGGGCGAGCAGGATCGTACGATCCCGGGGCAGACGTCCTTGCAGATCAAAGTAATTCGAAGCATGGTTTGCATAGAATTGGGTTTTCAAAGTATCCAACCCCTGGATCACCTTGCTGAGTTCCCTCAGCAGTCCATATTGATCAGGCATTTGAAAATTCCCTCTCTGCCATGCCGTGTACAAAGGAGTGCCTGGGATGAGCATCAAAGTCAGTATGGCAACCTGGTTGGGCTTTATTCGTTTGAGAACAGTTGCGGTGGCTTCGGCGTGGGCGTCGGATAATGCTTTGCCTCCGAGCCCAAGCAGGCAGGTAACGGAAAGAAAAATTTCTGCCCGGCGTATCCGTTGACAGGAATCCACTATATCCTGACTGGAGACCCCTTTGCAAACGTTGCTCAGCACCTGGTCCAACCCGCTTTCAAGCCCCACGTACAGCCGCTGGAGATGACAGGAACGATACTCGGCAAGCTGGTGATCTGTTTTTCGGGCAATATTTTGTGCCGTGGCGTAGCTGGAGACCCTTCTGACCCAGGGGAGCCGGTGCCTGATAAGGTGGAGTATGTGCAGGATTTGATCGTGGGGCAAGGCAAGTGCATCTCCATCAGCCAGGAATACGGTTTTTTGCCTTTTGCACCAACGCTCGGCAAAAGCAATATCCTGTTCTATGATCTCCCAGTTTTTGCGGGTGAATGGTGTATTGGTATATGCCCCGCAAAAGGTGCATTTGTTGTGGGAACACCCTGTGGTGATCTGCAGGATGATTGAGTTGGCCTCACTGGGAGGCCTGATGATAGTTCCTTGATAGTCCATTGGTTAGCCTGGATTGCTCATTAGCTCAGGCGGTGCCAGATTCAACGGTTGCACCTACTTACAGTGCCTAGCCCAGATGTTTTAGGGATAATTTGTCGTGTTTAAGAAAAAATAGCTTAAAAAAAATTGGGTGTGCTCTTGATGAGGGGCTCAGATTTCCCCAAACTGTTCCCCCAAAGTCAGCCCAGGCAGTACCATCTACCACCGTATTTTGGCAACATATAACCCCAAGTAAAATGGGTCACTAAAAAGTACCAAACCTGACGCCACCTGGGCTGATGAGCAATCCAGACCAGGAAAGCGGGTACCCCGATAGTACCCTCTCTTTCCTGTCACAACATTGCTCAAGATGGCGCCACCTATGCTGGATTTGAGCGCTCTCACAAGAGCGAACCTGATCCCCCCCGCACACGGTTCAACCTTTTTTTCTCGCAAAATCAGTCATAAATTCCACCAGTTTTTCAACACCTTCCATGGGAAAGGCGTTGTAGATGGATGCTCGACAGCCGCCGATGGAACGGTGCCCCTTCAGGCCATCCAACCCCATGGATCCTGCTTCGGCGATAAACTTCGCTTCCAGTTCAGGGGAGGGGAGGTTAAAGGTAACATTCATCAGGGAACGGGATGCGATCTCCGCGTGTCCCCGATAAAAGTCCGTGGCATCGATGCATTTGTACAGGAGCTCGGCCTTTGCCCTGTTTATCTTTTCAATGGCAGGAATACCGCCAAGATTTTTAAGCCATTGCAAAACCTGTCCCACACAGTATAAGGCAAAGCAGGGCGGGGTGTTGAACATGGACCCTTTATCAGCATGGGTTTTGTATTTGAGCATGGTCGGCACCTTTTCTCCCGCTCGGTCCAAGAGGTCATCGCGAATAATAACCAGGGTGACCCCGGCTGGCCCCATATTTTTCTGCGCCCCGGCAAAAAGAAGGCCAAACTTGCTTACATCCACGGGTCTGCTGAATATATCGGAAGACATGTCGGCCACAAGCATGGTGTCCTTGTCAGGCATATCAGAAAACTGGGTGCCGTAAATCGTATTGTTGGAAACCAGATAGAGATACGTACTGGCAGGTGCGACACTGTACTCATCATCTCTTGGCACCCTGTTGAACGATTGCTCCTCACTGGAGTAGGCGACCTCAATGTCTCCAAAAAGCTGTGCTTCCTTGATCGCTTTTTTTGCCCAGGTACCGGTATTGAGATATGTCGCTTTTTTCCCTGGTCCCAAAAGATTCATAGGAACCATGAAAAACTGGGAGGAGGCTCCACCCTGCAAAAAGAGCACTTTATAGTTTTCAGGAACAGCCAGGAGTTCCCTTACAAGCTTTTCCGTCTCATCCGCGACGGCCATGAAATCTTGAGAGCGATGGCTCAGTTCAATAAGGCCGATACCCTTCTCGTTGTAATTCACGATATCCCTGGCTGCTTGCTGTAAGACTTCATAGGGCAGGGTGGCCGGTCCTGGGCTGAAATTGTAAATCCTCTCAGGCATAATGCTTTTCCTCTTGTTAAAAATGGGTATCTTTGTTCACGATACTGTTTGTTTGCACAAACCGCTGGGTATCCGTGGCTAGAAGTGGGAGCACACGATGTGCACAGTTGTCCTGCGTGCGGGCGTAATCCCGCAGGGTCCATGGGGCTGTTACCAATCCAGATCGTGAAACGGTTTACTCCAGACTGCCTGTCTGACGCAAGGCCTCATAGAGGACGATTCCTGTCGTTATGGCCAAGTTCAGACTGCGAATGGCGGCATTGCTCATTGGCACTGTATAGCAGCGCTCATGGTACAGTGCAAGGATTTCCTCAGGAAGGCCCCTGGTCTCTTTGCCGAAAAGCAACCTTGAGCCGGGCAAAAAACGGGCGCGGGTATATGGCCTGCTGGTTTTGGTGGTGAAAAAAAAGAGGCTTTCCTCATCCTGGGCCTGCAGGAATTCTTCCAGGCTATTCCAATGATGAATGGTCACATACGGCCAATAATCCAAGCCGGCTCTCTTGAGATGCTTGTTATCGACACTGAAGCCTAGTGGATGGACAAGATCAAGCACCGTGTCGGTGGCGCCGCACAACCGGGCTATGGAGCCTGTATTCGGTGGTATTTCAGGTTCTACCAGAACTATATGCAGTGGTTCCAGGGTCATCTTGTCCTCTCTTGCCAGGCAAACAGACTTTCCTCTGTATCGAATATCGATTGCTGTTGCAATCGTAAATATTTGTCTTATACTGTCACGTTCGCTTTTTATGGTTGCATGGTTAGGCCGTACAGGGGGGATAGCTTTGTTCCGTCTTTGCCACCCGGTTCTCTCTTGAATAATTTGCCTTATTTGGGAAAAGAGACATACAAACAAGCCTCCGGAAAATCTCTTTGAGAGCATGCAGCCTCCACACCATCCTGAATCCGTACCAGATTCAGGGCACTGGAGTCAATGCATTCTCTACCATGGGAATGCCACAAGAATGATTGCAGACCGTACCGGTCTATTGGGCGAGAGGGATAGAAAGAGTATGGCGCTTATTGTGCAAAAATTTGGCGGGACTTCAGTCGGTTCTGTTGACAAAATCAAGGCGGTGGCTGAAAGAGTTATCGCCCGGCAGGCCGAAGGGCATCAAATGGTTATTGTTCTCTCTGCAATGTCCGGTGAGACAGACCGTCTGGTAAGTTTAGCCAATGCTATGCAAAAAAATCCTGATACCAGGGAATTGGATGTTCTTCTTTCCACCGGAGAACAGGTCACGGTTTCCTTGTTTGCCATGGCCTGTATGGAGTTGGGACAGCAGGCACGCTCGATGCTTGGGGATCAGGTGCCCCTGTGCACGAACAATGTTCATACCAAAGCTCGAATTACCAAGATTGATCCTGAAGGTATCCGCAACCACCTGAGCCAAGGGACCATTGTTATTGTTGCCGGGTTTCAGGGCGTGGATGAACAAGGCGACATCACCACCCTGGGCCGTGGGGGCTCTGATACCACGGCCGTTGCTTTAGCTGCAGCCCTGCAGGCAGATATATGTGAGATATTCACCGATGTGGAAGGAGTGTACACAACCGATCCGAATGTTTACGAAAAGGCGCGGAAAATTGATCGGATAAGTTACGAAGAGATGCTGGAACTCGCCAGCCTGGGGGCCAAGGTGCTGGATATTCGCTCAGTGGGAATGGCGAAACGGTACAATGTGCCCATACATGTTCGCTCGACCTTTTCAGAGAATATTGGTACATGGGTAGTTAAGGAGGAAAAAAGAATGGAATCCATACTGGTGTCGGGCATCACGTACAATAAAAATGAGGCTCGGATTACAATCAAGAAAGTTCCTGATCAACCGGGCATGGCGGCCAGTATTTTTACTCCCATTTCAGATGCCGAGATTCTGGTGGATATGATCATCCAAAATACCCGAGACGGCCACATGACGGATGTAACCTTTACCGTTATGCGGAGTGACTATGACCGGACTATGGAGATCGTCGAGAGCATTGCCAATACAATTGGTACGGATTCCATTTCAGGGGACAAGCATATCGCCAAGGTCTCCATTGTAGGAGTCGGTATGCGCAACCATTCTGGTGTGGCCTCAACCATGTTTCAGATCCTATCCAAAGAAGGCATCAATGTGGAGATGGTTTCCACTTCAGAAATCAAGGTCTCCTGCATTATAGACGAGAAGTATACTGAACTGGCTGTACGTGCGCTTCATGATGCTTTTGCCCTGGAGAAAGACAATATACCCACCGAGGAAGCCAGCTAATTTCCATGAGTAGACGGATAGAGATATACGACACAAGCCTTCGTGACGGGACCCAGGCGGAAAATTTCAACCTCTCCGTTGAAGACAAAATCAAGATCTGCAGGCAGCTTGACCGGCTGGGGGTCGATTATATTGAGGGAGGGTGGCCCGGAGCCAATCCCCATGCCATAGATTTTTTTAAGAAAATGCGATCAATTGAGCTGAAGAATGCCCGGTTGACCGCATTTGGATCAACACGACATAACAGCAACAGACCAGAAAAAGACCCTAACCTGCAGGGTCTGATTGAGGCAAAAACTCCGGCGATAACCATTTTCGGTAAAAGTTGGGATGTCCATGTGCAGGAGGCCTTGCGCATTTCTCTTGAGGATAACCTCGTACTTATCAGGGAATCCCTGCACTATCTGCGACCCCATGCTCAAAATCTGCTCTATGATGCAGAACACTTTTTTGACGGATTCAAGTGCAACCGGGAGTACTGCCTGGCCACCATTGAGAGCGCGGTTGCAGGAGGAGCAGAAACCATCGTCCTCTGTGATACCAATGGGGGCACGTTACCCCATGAAATACCTGCTATCATGGCAGAGGTGCAGAAACTCCTGCAGCAGCAAAAGCATCGGGTTAAGATAGGGATTCATGCTCACAATGATTCGGAGACAGGGGTTGCAAATTCTCTGGTCAGCATCGATCTGGGAGCCGACCAGGTACAGGGCACCATCAACGGCTATGGTGAGCGATGCGGTAACAGTAACCTGACCTCGATTATTCCGGCTCTGGTCTTCAAAATGGAGCTGGACTGCGGGGTCAAAGACAATATCGATCAACTCTACAGCACCTCCAGACTTGTTGACGAACTCGCCAATTTGCCCCACAACCGCTATCAACCCTATGTGGGTGAATCAGCCTTTGCCCACAAGGGCGGTATTCACGTCAGTGCCGTCAAGCGCAATCCCTTAACATACGAACATATTGAGCCTGAAAAAGTTGGCAATATCAGGCGCATACTCATTTCTGATCAGGCGGGCAGGGCCAATGTCCTGATGAAGGCCCAGAAATACGGTATCCCTCTGGAATCCGATGACCCGCTGATGGCCTCCATTGTCAGCGAGATGAAGGAGCTTGAAAAACAGGGGTATCAATATGAAGCAGCGGAAGCGAGCTTTGAGCTGCTCATGCGTCGTACTCTGGGATTGCAGCGTAAATTTTTCAAACTGGAAGCATTCAGGGTGATGAATTTCAAGTACAGTATGACAGAGCGTCCCCTCACCGAAGCAACCCTACGTCTCTATGTCGGCGGCAACGAAGTGCATACCGCAGCAATGGGAGATGGACCGGTTAATGCCCTGGATAAGGCTCTGCGCAAAGCATTGATTCGATTTTATCCTTGCCTTGAAAAGGTTGAGCTGGTGGATTATAAAGTACGCGTCCTTACAGGCGAATCAGGGACCGGAGCCAAGGTACGGGTTCTTATAGAGAGCCGGGACGAACACGATAGATGGGGAACGGTTGGGGTTTCCGTCAATATTATTGAGGCCAGTTGGCAGGCTCTCGTGGACAGCATGAATTATAAGCTGCTCAAGGACGATAAAACAAAACACTCATGAGCACCACACAGCCCGGGCAACGCATGGACAGGAAGGACAAGCGTGTGCTTGTCCTTTTTCTTTTAGGCATTCTTATACTGTTATTGTCCATTGAACTCCCCTCGTTTAGGGAAAGGCCCGGCAAAGGGTGGGTGTACCGCTACGAAAACAGCCGCTTGATAGGCATACCGGCTCATCAAACCCTTGATCTCGGGGTATGGGGTGCAGAGACATGGAGGCTTGAAGAAGCCTGGGGCAAGACCACCGCACACTCAAAAACACCCAGGCAGTGTTTTTTCCTGCACTCGCCTTTCAATATCAATGATGCGGGTGCCAGAGAACTGATGCTTTTACCGGGCATAGGGCCGTCTCTTGCCGCAAAAATAATAGCCTATCGCCAAAAACATGGGCCTTTCAGCAGTCCAAAAGAACTGCTTTCTGTTACTGGTATAGGTCCCAAAACGCTGCAACGAATCCTGGACGGATGTCCACTGACGACGCAATGAATCAGCAGACTTTCAGTGATACCCCGACTCTGGTGCTCATAGGGCCTACAGCCATTGGTAAAACCGACCTTTCCCTGGAACTTGCAGCCCGCTATAACGGTGAAGTTATCTCCATGGATTCCATGCAGGTCTATCGCTATATGGACATCGGGACAGCAAAGGTTTCCCAAGAAGAACAACAACGGATTCCCCATCATTTAATTGATATTCGTTATCCCAATCAACAGTACAACGCAGCACAGTTTGTCGCTGACTGCACTCGCACAATTGAGGAACTGAGCCTCCGAGGCAAGATCCCTGTGATAACAGGGGGGACAGGTTTGTATTTGCAATCCCTGCTGAACGGACTGTTTGCATCCATCAAAGTCCCGCACACAATCCGGGCAAGGCTTCAAGAACGGCTCAAACAAGAGGGACGAGAGGTCCTCTATGCCGAACTGCGGGTAATCGACAGGGAGAGCGCAAAGAGCATTCACATTAACGACACCCAGCGACTGGTGCGCGCCTTGGAGATTTATGAGGCAACGGGGATAAGCTGGTCAGAGCAGAAACGCCAACAAAAAGAGCAAGGCGGGGGCAATCGATTTAAGTATTTGAAAATAATAGGTTTAAACTGTGAAAGAGAGCAGCTGTACCAACGAATAGCACGGCGCGCGGACATAATGCTCAAGCAGGGGATAATCGAAGAGGTGACGGCCCTCCTGGCCATGGGATATACCCCGGAACTGCCCGCCATGCAGGCTATCGGTTATCGACACATTGTAGGGTATATTCAAGGGAAGACCTCACTGGCGCAGGCCCAGGCTGACCTGGTTCTAGATACCCGGCGATACGCAAAACGACAATTGACCTGGTTCAAAAAAACTCCGGGTCTTATCTGGTTTGACCGCACAAAGCGGCGGCAGGCGGTTGAAGCCATCGATCAGTTCATGGAAAACACCTCCGTATAACAGGATGATACATCGTGATGAAATATTCTCTTATTGAGCCGGTATACGATCCAGAGGCGCTCTACAACAGCCAGCTCTTGGCCCGCGAGTTTTCCATTCCTTTTCAACTTGGATGTATCCTGAACAGGAGAGGGTTGGACACTGCTGCCTGTGTGCAGGAATTTTTGTTTGGTGATTTTTCAAGTCTGCCCAAGCCCTCTGAGCTCAAGGGGATGACCTCTGCTGTTCGCACCATTTTGACCAGTTGTTTTGAAAAAGCGCCTATTGTTATCCATGGCGATTACGATGTGGACGGTATTTCAGCAACGGTTTTACTCTATCGATTTCTCAAATCCCTTGGCGTGCGACCATGGTATCATATTCCCAACAGGCTTTCAGATAAATACGGATTATCAGGAGAATCAATACAGTACATCATTCAAAAATTGCATGGGAAGAGGGGGCTTATAATCAGCGTTGATTGTGGAATTTCCGCCCATGAGGCTGTGTCCTATGCCCATAGCCAAGGGTTTAAGGTGGTTATCACTGATCATCATGAACCGCCCAACCGTTTGCCAGAGGCGGAAGCCATTGTCAACCCCAAACAGCAGGGATGCCCTTTTCCTTTTAAGGAATTATCCGGCGTCGGCGTGGCTTTTTTTCTTGCCGCAGCCTTGCGCAGAGAGCTTATTAACCGAAATTACTGGGATAACGGAAATACTCCACCCAATCTCAAACAATACCTGGACTTGGTTGCCTTGGGCACTGTGGCGGATGTCATGCCGCTTCTCGGGGCAAACCGGATACTTGTCAGGGGTGGTCTGGAAGTGTTATCTCAGAAAAAACGGACCGGGATTATGGCCTTATGTGAACAATGCGGGCTACACAGGCAGGATCGTGTCTCTTCTGAAGATATATCGTTTCGCCTGGCGCCTCGGATCAACGCTGCCGGAAGGATGGGGCAAGCAGAGGTTGCCGTGGAACTGCTGCTTTCAGAGTCCCAGGCAGATGCACGTACACTTGCAACCCAACTGGACAGTCTTAATCTGACCAGGAAAAACATGGAGCAGGATGTGCTCCAGGAAATCATGGAGGAATGCGAGCACCTGGCGGCAGAAGGAGCCAATGCACTGACCATCTATCATGAACGTTGTCATCCCGGTATTCTCGGCATTGTCGCCTCGCGCATTGCAGACCGCTTTCAACGCCCGGCAATTGTGCTCACCAAAGATCACAACGCCAGTGGGAAACAGATCATATTCAAGGGATCAGGCCGATCTACCGAAGGATGTAATTTATATGAAAAAATAAAAAAATGTGATCCTTATATGGAACAATTCGGAGGGCACCCGATGGCCATAGGCCTTACGCTGCGGGCAGAACACTTTTCCGATTTCCAGCAGGTGCTGGATACCCTGTGCAAGACGGACAGAAAAGAGCAGATTAAATACCTGCGGGTGGATTATTGTTCGCGGCAAAAAAGGGTGCTCTCAGACGAGTTCGTCAACAAACTGCAATTACTGCAACCTTTTGGGGAAGGCAACCCCGAACCGTTATTTATGCTGCACCGGCAGGAACTGCAGAACATGAAAAATGTCAAAGGCCACCTTAAATTTCAGCTCAAATCCAACACCCACAGACCCATATCAGGTATAGGCTTTTTCCAAGCCCAACAGCTTGAAGAGATCAGAGGCAATAAAGTGGACATTGTTTTTAAGCTGAAACAATCTTTTTTTAAAGGCATCTGTCGGAATGAAATTCAGGCCGTCAACATCACTCCTGTGGACACGCACCGTAAAATTTAACATAATATATATTATGCGACATTATGTTTTGAGGACGTTATGAACCGAGCAATCTACCAGGAACCACTGGTCTCACGTTACACCAGCAAAGCCATGCAGGAACTTTTCAGCGAGCAATTCAAGTTCACCCGCTGGCGTGCATGTTGGACGGCCTTGGCCGAAGCCCAGCATGAACTTGGTCTTAAGGCGGTAACCGCTGCAATGATCAAAGAGATGCAAGACAAGATGCACACCATTGATTTTGATGTTGCCGCCCAAAAAGAACAGGAAATTCGTCACGATGTAATGGCGCATGTTTTTGAATTCGGCAGACAATGTCCCACTGCCGAACCCGTTATCCATCTTGGCGCGACCTCACAGTTTGTGGTCTGCAACACGGATCTTTATGTGCAGAAACAGGCTTTGTTACTGGTTAAGAAGTCTCTACTCGGGGTCATAGCCAACCTCGCCCGGTTCTGCGATCAATACAAAGATCTGGCCACCTTGGGCTTCACCCATTATCAACCAGCGCAGCCCACAACGGTTGGAAAAAGAAATACCCTTTATATTCAGGACCTTATAATGGATTTTGAATATATTGAGCAACTGGAGCAACAAATCAAGGCCCGTGGCGCCAAAGGGACGGTGGGCACGCAGGCCACTTTTCTTGAACTGTTTGACGGAGACCATGAAAAAGTGCGGGAACTGGATCGGAGAGTTTCCAAAAAACTGGGCTTTGACAAGGTGTTTAGCGTCACAGGCCAGACCTATCCACGTAAACTGGACATGAAGACCAGTGAGACCCTTGCAGGCATCGGGGCATCAGCCCATAAATTCGGTGTGGATCTCCGGCTGCTCTCCAACCTCAAGGTTCAGGAAGAGCCCTTTGCCTCCAAACAGGTTGGTAGCTCAGCCATGGCCTATAAACGCAATCCCATGCGTTCAGAACGAATGACCGGATTGGCTAGAAAACTCATGGGACTGCCAGCCAATTTTGCTGCCACAGCAGGCAATCAGTGGTTTGAACGGACCCTGGATGATTCCGCCATCCGCCGCATGGATATAGCCCAGGCCTTCCTCCTCACCGACGCCATCCTCAAACTGTATCTGAACATAACCAGTGATATGGTTGTGTATCCCAAACAAATCGAAAAACATCTCCGGGAAGAACTCCCCTTTATGGCAACAGAAAAAATTCTTATGGCCTGTGTTGAGCGTGGAAAAAGTCGTCAGGAGATGCATGAGGTTATCCGTGAACATGCCGTTGCAGCAGGCGCAGCCGTGAAAAATCAAGGGGTTGCCAATGACCTGCTTGATCGCCTTGCCGCAGATGACCAGGTCCCCTTTGATAAACAGGAGCTTGATCAACTCATCGGTACTTATCAGGAGTTCACCGGACGAGCGCAACAGCAAACAACAGAGTACCTTGAAGAACATGTGCAGCCACTGCTGCAGCGTAATGCAGATATCCTGGAAGAAATTGACGCAAGTCTCACGGTGTAAACGCAGATGGCAAGGAAAATGTCAACCCCCAGGGGCGTCAGGATCTACCTGCGTATTCGGCCAGCACGAATCTGCTGGTTGAAATATATCCTGGAGGCTTATGACGGACTGGCGGTTTTATCCACCATCTCGGTGCAGGAGGGACTTGTCAGTTTGTGGACTCCTGAGCATAATCAGTGCGACCTGTGGGCCCTGCTGGGTGAACTGTCAGAAGATCTGACCCCCTACCCTACCCGCCACCATCTCCTTTGCTCATGATGGTTTAGACCAACCTTTGACAGATTGATACAACCCGGATATGGAGAGAACACTGTATATAAAAACCTTTGGCTGCCAGATGAACGAGCGGGATTCTGAAATTATCCAACAGATGCTCGCTGTGGAAGGTTACCTTCCTGTGCATAGCATGGAACAGGCCAATGTTATTATTCTGAACACCTGTAGTATCAGGGCAAAGGCGCAACAAAAAGTATACAGCCTCTTAGGGCAAATACGAGACAGCAGGAAAAAGGCTCCTGATACCCTGGTTGGTGTGGCCGGTTGCGTCGCCCAGCAAGAGGGCGCCCGCCTATTTGAACGTATGCCCCATGTGGACTTTGTTATCGGCACCCAGCGGATGTATCAGTTACCCGAAATGCTCAACAGGTTACGCAACAGACAGACGAAAAGAGAGCTGTGCACGACACTCGAACAAGAGTTCACTATACCGCCCTTTCAGGAATTGTTGCAAACCGCCTTACCGCCCAGGGACAACTGGAAAGGATTTGTTACCATTATGCAGGGATGCAATAATTTCTGCAGTTTTTGCGTGGTTCCCTATACCCGTGGTCGTGAAGTAAGTCGGTTGGCGGAAGATATCCTTGAAGAGGTACGGGTGATGACGAGGCAGGGAATCAGGGATATCACCCTGCTTGGCCAAAACGTCAACTCCTACGGTAAGACCAACGCCGTTGCAGAGGTCCCGGTGGATTTTTCCCAGTTGCTGAGAAAGGTGGCGGCCATAGAAGGCGTTGAGCGGTTGCGCTTCACCACCTCGCATCCCAAAGACCTCTCTCAAGACCTTATGCGCTGTTTTGCCGAGACCGAAAATCTCTGTCCCCACTTTCATCTGCCTGTCCAGTCCGGTTCCAACAAAATTCTGCAGGCCATGAACAGAAAATATACCATAGAGGGGTATCTAGATAAGATTGCTACCTTGCGCAAATATCGACCCGATATTGCTTTGGCCACCGACATTATCGTCGGTTTCCCCGGTGAATCTGAGCAGGATTTTCAAAAGACCATGGACCTGCTCGAAGAGGTGCGCTTCCATGGGTCGTTCTCTTTCAAATACTCGGATCGGCCGGGAACAAGGTCTGCAGACTTCCCGGAAAAAGTACCAGAAGAGGTCAAAAGTGAACGCCTCCATCGTTTTCAGAGCCGCCAGGACCAGATCAGCCTGGAACGTAATCAGGAGTATTTGGGCAGCGTCCAGCCGGTGATGATAGAAACCTGCACCGAGCAGGGCTTAAAGGGGAGAACTCCCACAAATCACATCGTCCATTGCCCAGCCTTCAACGGCTGTCAATCCTATGCTCCCGGGGATACCCTGGATCTGTTCATTGCACATGCCGGCAAACACTCACTACAGGCAGCGGCTTTTGCCGCCCCTGCAAAACAGGCGCATACAAGCCAGGAAAGCCTATAATCATGATTGATCTGCACTCCCATACTTTTCTCAGCGACGGGGAACTGGTTCCCTCAGAGCATCTCCGCCGTGTCGAGGTTCTTGGATATCAGGCCATGGCCATTACCGACCATGCCGACTCCTCCAACCTGGAATTTCTTATCACCAATCTGCACAAGGCGGCCGCTGATCTGAAATCGACCTGCTCGACCAGACTTATTGTCGGGGTGGAACTGACCCATGTCCCCCCTCCCCTGATTGGAACCCTAACAGAACGCGCCCGGAACTTGGGAGCGGAAATCGTTGTGGTCCATGGGGAGAGTCCCGTAGAACCTGTCATGCCGGGTACCAACCAGGCTGCCCTCCAATCCGGGGTAGATATTTTGGCCCACCCCGGATTCATCACCCTGGAACAGGCCAGCCTGGCTGCAAAAAATGGCATTCTTCTCGAATTGTCAGGACGAAAAGGCCACAGCCTGACCAATGGCCATGTCTGTCGTGTTGCCTTACAGGCAGGGGCAAAGCTTGCGGTTAACTCCGACGCCCATGGCCCAGGTGATTTCCTGACCGCAGAAATGGCACGCAAAGTCGGCCTTGGGGCTGGCCTGAGCGAGCAGCAGTATCAGCAGACGCGCCAGTGGATGCAGGAGTTCGTCGAGCAACTGTAACCTGGTTGTATCTGGATCATTACTCATTGCCAGGGCCCTTCGGCTTGGGACAAACTCTTGCATCTATCCAGGATTTCTCATCAGGACAGGGGATGTCGGCTGTATAGATCTTGATAAAATCCAAAACAGCCACACATCTCCCCGGTACATTATGCGCCCTCAACCGGCTTGGCGAAGCTATCAAAAATTTAATTAAAAACGCAATGATTTCAACAAATCACAATGATCGCACCTGTGTATATCGTTTGACAATATCGTTAAATCAATGTAGAAAAAGGATGCATTTCTGTACGGGGCTTTTTCAGTAGGGGAGCGTATCAGTCCCCATGAATGTTAGAAAAGGAGGTGCCTTTTGACCGGATTTGAAGCAATTACACACTACAACGGATGGGCAATGGCAGCCGTCGGTGCAACCATTGTCGTATCAGGTTTGGCTATTCTTGCCACCATCATTTCACAGCTGCATAAGGTCCTTGCTATACTTGAGAAAAAAGAAACTGCCGAGGTTGAGATTCCTCCGGTCGAGGAGGAATATATCCAAGCTGAGGTGGCGGACCCTCTCAATATTGACACCCTGGTGCAAACCTACCAGCCGCTTATTGATGAGCTTGAAGCAGAGTTTGAACTGTGTGAACTCTATTTTTTAGCTCATAAATACCACCTCCCACATCCGCACCTTTCCATTAACCGTCTTCGTGATGCGGAACGGCTGCAATCAGTTGGTGACGGTGTCTTTTCGTTAACGTGATAGCTGATGTCAACAAAGGGGAAGTACTATTCCATAATTGAGGAGAGGATATGGAACTACTTGTGCAGTTTGTAACTAACACTGGATACTACTTGGCTGATTACAGGAACATCCTCATGATAGGTGTCGGGATCATCTTTGTCTATCTTGCCATAGCCAAAGAATATGAACCCCTGCTCCTTTTACCCATCGGTTTTGGGATCGTTCTTGGCAATATTCCTTTTTTCAAGGGGTTTGGCATAGGGATTTACGAGACCAACAGTGTGCTTCATTATCTGTATTTCGGAGTGACCAGCGGGCTCTACCCTTCCATAGTTTTTCTTGGCCTGGGGGCCATGACAGACTTTTCTTTCCTTTTGAGCAACCCGAAACTCATGCTGCTGGGAGCGGCAGCTCAGATGGGGATCTTTTTTACCCTGTTGAGTGCCTTAGCCCTTGGATTCATGCCTAATGAGGCATCTTCCATTGCCATCATCGGTGGCGCCGACGGACCGACTTCCATCTTTCTCACGGCAAAGCTCGCTCCCGAACTCATCGGCCCCATTGCCATTGCTGCCTATTCCTATATGGCACTCATTCCCATCATCCAGCCGCCGATCATGAAACTGCTGACCACCGAGGCAGAAAGAAAAATCCGCATGCCCGATCTACGGGAAGTTTCCAGAAAAGAAAGACTGATTTTTCCTCTTATTGGTATGATCCTCTGCTGTTTCCTTGCACCTGCATCCATCCCCCTTCTAGGGCCATTCTTTTTTGGCAATATCATGAAAGAAAGTGGTGTTGTGGAACGTCTGGCACAGACAGCTCGATCATCCATCATTGATACTGCTACCATATTCCTGGGATTGACCGTGGGCGCCTCCACACAGGGGGATGTCTTTCTCAATCCCCGTTCCATAGGAATCTTTCTATTAGGTGCAATCGCGTTTAGCATCGCAACCGCTTCAGGTTTGCTTTTTGCTAAATGCATGAATCTTTTTTTGAAAACGAAAATCAATCCCCTTTTGGGAGCGGCAGGGGTATCAGCTGTTCCTGGATCAGCACGCGAAGTGCACATGATGGGATTAAAAACCGACCCCACCAACTACCTGCTCATGCATGCCATGGCGTGCAACTCATCCGGCGTTATCGGTTCTGCTATCTGTGCAGGTATCCTGTGGAGTTTCAACGTGGGATAAGGAGGTACTTCTGATAGGACTGCACCATGGGGGTCCGCATTTCTCGTAAACATTTTGTCTTTTTTAAGAAAAAAGAAACAAAAACAGGTGGATGTACTGTTCGTGAGCAGGCTCAGGTTGCGACAAAAGGTGCACCAACACTCAATCCAGGTGGTACCATCTTCGGCAGGCTTTTGACCCCGCCTATACCCACGTATAACGAGGTATCAAAAACTCCCGAATCTGGCACCACCTGAGTTGATGAGAAATCCGGGCTAGACACCACATCTGCGCGGTGTACTCCGCTTCACCCCTACCCCTCTGGTACTGTTGCCAAAAATGTTTAGCTGTGACTCAATGCGTTGCAGGTTTTTTCCGAACCTTTGCGGTGAGTGACACCACGGTAAACAGCACCCCTCCCGTGATCAGTCCGATTACCAGGGCAGCAAGTTGATCAATAAGGCCGGAGTGCCAGGATTCGAGAAAATGGTGGATGGCAGGGATATTGTGGGTAAACATGCCGCCTCCTACGAGCAACATGGCGATGGTGCCTATGATGCCGAGAAGGCGAACAACTTTCGGTAGAGCTGCTACCAGTATCCTACCTGAAACGCATAAAATATCCTGGACGGCTCCGCCCAGTTCATGCCCTTTTCTGATGAGATACAAACCAGCATCATCCATGCGGACAATGAGAGCTACCAGACCATAGACACCGATGGTGGCGAGCAAAGCAATACTACTGACAACAATAACCTGCATGAGAAAGGATTCATGCATCACCGTGCCAAGTGCGATGATGACAATTTCAATGGAAAGAATGAAATCTGTGCGGATGGCGGATGACACTTTCGCCTTTTCCTTCTTCCTGGCCTCTTCTTCACTGCCACCTGTCGGCTCTTTTGAGGTTTGGTTCTGTTTGCCAGACAACACAGTGTGAACAATTTTCTCCACCCCTTCAAAACTGAGATAAGCACCGCCGATTAACAGTATGGGAACAATCACCATTGGTAGAAAGGCGCTGAGCAGAAAAGCCATGGGCAAGAGAATGAGTTTATTGACAACAGAGCCTTTGGTTATGGCCCAGAGAACGTATAATTCTCGGCTGGCCCGAAAACCGGTCGCTTTTTCAGCGTTAACAGCAAGGTCATCACCGAGAATGCCCACTGTTTTTTTTGCAGCTACCTTGCTGATGACAACCGCATCATCCAGTAAGGTGGCAATATCATCTAATACGGCAAAAATTCCACTGGCCATACCATCCTCTTTGGCAAGACGCTAACTCCGTGAACATGCTAAAAAGGAGTTCCCGTCAACACTCTTTGTTTGCAGTTGTATAATTGAATCTGCCAACGGAGATCACATCCATCTGTTTTATCGCTTCTTTCTTAAATGAGACAAAATATTCATGAAAAATCCTGGCTTAAGCATTATGAAGTCGTTACAGCGTTTGTATTATTTGTCCTTAAAAGCTGTTGCAGGGAAAAAACGATAAAAATGGTGTACCGGCCCATGACCGTGACCAAGAGTATATTGGGTGCCGGCCTCTATTGCCCCGTGAATGTATTGTTTTGCCTTGGCAACGGCCTCTTTAACAGAGTATCCCAACGCAATATATGATGCAATAGCCGAAGACAAGGTGCAGCCAGTGCCATGGTTGTTCTTGGTCTCAATGCGCTTAGTTGGAAAAAAGGTGACTGTATCATCCAAGCTGCTATAAAGACAATCATCACTGTCGTCCGCCTCCAGGTGTCCTCCCTTGAGCAGTACATATTCACAGCCTAGGGTGCAGAGTTTTCTTGCTCCGTCCTCAAGCATTTCCAGGGTGGTAATCGGGTAATCCAGCAACTCCGATGCCTCTGGCAGGTTCGGAGTGATGATGGTTGCCATGGGCGCCAGATAATGTTTGAGTGCCCAAACGGCCTCGTCAACCAGAAGTTTGTCACCACTCTGTGCAACCATGACCGGATCGAGAACAATGTTTTCCACGGGGTATTTTTGTAACTGTTGAGCTACTCCCTTGATTAGATCAGAAGAAAAGAGCATGCCGATTTTGATGGCATCGGCGCCTATATCTGAAAGAACAGCTTCCATCTGTTTACAGACAAAGTCCACTGGAACAGGGTGAACATCTGTTACCCCAATCGTGTTTTGCGCGGTTAAGGCTGTTATCACACTCATGCCATAACAGCCATTGGCGGCTATGGTTTTTAAATCTGCCTGTATACCTGCTCCGCCACCGCTGTCGGACCCGGCTATGGTCAATACACGTCGATAAGGTATTGTCATTGCTGCACTCATTTTTGAATTTTTTATCTGTCACGGCTTGTGGCCTACCACAAGCCGTTGCCGCATACCAAAGAGCCCGCATGAATGGGAGAGAAAAAATCGATGTACAGGTATTTTCTATCTGTACTGCTCATGGTATTCCAGATGTGGGCAGGCCTGATTATTCCTCACAGAAAACCTTCAGAGGTCCATGTGCCGGTTACAAAGTGGCCTTGCGGACAGTACCCTGAACATACTGCATGAATTCAATCTCCGCAATCAGGAGGGAACCACCGCCAATGCCAAGCCTCCCAGGGCATATTCTCGGGCTGATGCTGCGGATAGCTTTCAAAAAAATGGTATAAACGAGCATGTTTTTTCAGCCAACTGTATGCCGCCGAGTCGGCAAATGTCCAGTTACTGGGATAAAAGTCGACTACTGTACCCAGCATATGCTCTGAAAAAGAAGGCGGGGCTACGTATCGGACAATATCATCAAAGCTACGTCCTTGAGCGAGCATTCGTACAAATATTTTTCTCTGGTACCACGCACTTCTGTACGAGGAATGCACCTGTAAAAGTACACCGTCGGCGGCAGCCGCTCGCGCCATTTCCTGTAACGCCAAATTTGCTTCTGGAAGCAGGTACAGAGCGGTCCTTTTATATGTCAACTCCCTTGGTATGCGCTCCAGGTCACCATGGGTAAAAATGGGGGCAGCAATTTTTTTACCCCTCCATTGTTCGGGAACAGGATAGGTCACTCCATTGATGCGGACTATATCTTGTTCATCTCTTTCTGCTGCTGGTAAATGTTTTTTTCCTGGATCTGTCAAGAGAACAATACCTTTGTCTGGGTTAGAGAGCGTTGGGGAGTCCCCCTGCTCTTTTTTGTCCATACCAATTTGACCTTTCGGTGTGGAATGTATAGTCTGTGAGACTTTTGGTGTAACAGGCAGAGAAACATCCATGCCAACATTCCCGGGAACATCTCCACAGGAGGAAATCATGCCCATAATACAGAGACTGTACAGTACAATGAAGATGCTTTGGTTCAAAACCGATGCAGAAGTCATAATATCTACCTATCCATACTTTTTCGCTGGAAGTCCTATCCAAGTGTTTTGTCTTTCACATTCCACCGGTCTCTTTCCCGAGCATTGCAATAGATATCTGCAATCCAAGCAGAACGCGAAACATTGCAGCCAAGCCACTCTCGAGTCTCAGTTGTTCTTCATATAATAGAAAAAATTATCAACAGCCTTACGTTTAGCGAACACGTTTATTATGGTTCTTCTGGAGAGTCTGTGGGAAGTTATGAGTATCGAGGATGTTTTCCAACTTACTTCCCGGTGGAATTGTGAGGGAGGTTGATTTGAAAAATAGCTTCTTGAAGCAAACAAGTGCATTGCGTCCCACCGACGACTCATTTCTGGCACTTTCTCGCCTAAGCTTCTGGGAGAAAGGGCCAAATTCACCTAAAAACATTGCGCAATAACGTCACAAAATTCAAGGGTTTTGTGTACCTGAATCCAGGATAAGACAAAACAAGATCCGTTTTTTTCCCCCTTTTGATCGTTCAGAAAAATAGGGCTCCTCAACAGAATCTGTGGGTGACCCGGGCTAAAATGATCGCTGTCTTTTTTCCATACCAGAAGCTGTTTGTTTGTATTGCTGAATATTCTATATAAAATCAAGCAAATAGGTGCTTGCTAAAAAAAATGCTTAAAATGCGGGTTACCATTGACAGTTGGGTCTACACTGAGTAGGTTCGCTTTCCATCAATGTTGCTTATGTGGGTCAGCTGGGAAATCTTGTAAGAGGATATTGCCCATGCTTTTTCCTTACAAACTGAGTTATGCCAAGCGATGTCCTGGACCTGGGGGGTACAGAGCATTGTTGATCGTAGACAGAACACTCTGGTGTTGGGGGCCGTATGCCCGCACCTTGATCGAAAAAGAGTATTCAGACAGCCGTATAGTAAAACAAATTGGTCAGGCGCCGATATGAGAGGTATTTACGCTGGTAGTTATGATCCTCCAACCAATGGACACCGGTGGATGTTCGAGCAGGGAATGAAACTTTTTGACAAGTTTTTCATCGCTGTTGGAGAAAATGCTCACAAAGCCTATTCGTTCACTCTGAATGAACGGGTTGAAATGATCAAGGAACTGTGTATCGGCCACCAAAACGTGGAAGTGGTGACCATTGAAAACAAGTTCCTCGTGAAGTACGCGGAATCTGTAGGGGCTAACTATATATTCCGTGGTATTCGCAACGAGGGAGACTATGCATATGAGCGGGGTATGCGTTATGTTAACAGCAACATAAACAACGACATTCAAACCATCTTCATGATGTCGCCGCGTGATCTAGTGGAAGTAAGCTCCAGCATGGTCAAGGGGCTAGTAGGGGCAGACTGCTGGGAAGAAGTCATCAAACAATATGTCCCTGAACCTGTCTATAAAAGAATGCTGAAAAAATTTGGTCACCAGAGAACTAGACCCAGATCACTGAAGAAAGCCCTCTGATCTTCCCTCAATCCGTCACGCAACCAGGTAGAAAAAAGCCGGGGCAAGGCCGGGTATACACAATTATTTTTTGTATTGATCAGTAAGCAGCTTACCAATGATCATCCAGCAAACCAGCAACACGGCTCCAACGATGACGTATGTGGCCATGGAGACGATGCAATAATTGAGGACAGCGAGCACTGCCATGAAGGACAGGATGATGAATGGACCGCTCAAGTGTTGAGGAATCTTCCTGGCAAGGGCAGCCAGCACTCTGTTAATAGTCTCCATATACCCTCCCTTTTACATGCACTTTCCCATGTTTATGGGCTCGCTTAGTTTTGGTATCCTGTCCTGAACAGGCGAGACAGACCACCAATGGATACCCCTACGCTCTGTGCAACTCGGTCTCATCGTATAGTTTTCTGTACCGAGTCCAAGGAAGGCTAGAGGATCACGAGGCATCAGCCCCAAAAAGGGTCTTTTTCGAGATGATCGTGCCCCTGAGAAGAAGAGATGCAGATTAATAAAAGACAGTTGTATCCAGCCGCTAAGCGGTCACCCTTAGACAGCTTGCCAGATCAAGAGAGTACCTGTGGTCTGGATGGTTGGTTTGCCCAGCAGGCTCAAACGAACAGCACAGCTGGTTGATGTTTAACGAAGAAGAGTGTTTCGTGGTCGGGAAGAGAGGATTTGAACCTCCGACCCCAGCGTCCCGAACGCTGTGCTCTACCAGACTGAGCCACTTCCCGAACAACTTAATATTACACGCTTTTTATTAGTGTCCCCACTCTATTTTTTTGCTTTTTTGTGTCCCCAGTGGGGTCACAAGGTTGGCTATTGCCCATTGTTTAACGGCATCCATTGTGTGAGCATAGGTTTTTATCATTGTTTGAGCGTCGTGTCCAGCCATTTCTGAGATCGTTTTTATATCAACCCCAGCGTGTAGCAGTTGAGTGACAAAAGCGTGCCGTATCGCATACATGGGGATTTTTCGTCCTCCAACCCCTGCCCGCTGTTTTGCTGCATCCCAAGCCCCCCGGATTCTTTTAATAGGCTTGTTATTCCAGGTTATAATGTGCCTTTACGGATCGTTGCCATCTTGTTCATACCACTGACGCAAAGGCAAATCAGGATGGGCCGGTATTTCTCGTCGCTTCACAAAAAACACCCTGACGCGGTTATTGTTGCACCTCACGCGGAAGAGGGAACAGGTCGAAATGCATTGCCACGAATTTTTGCAGAGCTGTTTTGGGATGTGGGCTTTGATGTCACAACTGATATTGTGCAGGTTAACAACCCGTAAAGAACCGAAAAGAAATCAGCTCTGAGGTTGTTTTTGCGACCTGAGTTTGATGGGGCGATAAAACAAGGAAGGGAATACATCATCCTGAGTGACGTTGTTGGTCAGGGCGCCACATTATTAGAATTGCGTTATTTTATAGAGTCTAGCGGTGGCATGGTTGTGGGCTCTCAGGCATTGACAGCAGGGATATTTGGAGGTAAGTTATCCATAAACGAAAGTACCATTAAACACCTTAAGGGAAAATTTGGTGATGCCAACCTCACACGTTTCTTATATGACTTCAACGTCGCAGGATCAGCCCAAGCGCTCACCGAAAAAGAAGGTCGTTTCATCCTCCGACAATCATCGCTTAACGCCCTCCGAGATCGAATCTTTGAGGAGGCACAGTCAAGAAATATCTCGCTTGGCGCGTGGAAGATTCACGCATCTGTTGAAGTAAAATATTCCAAAGACGATCACATTCAGGGGTTCACTACTGCGGACGGGAAAGTCTATCTTGTTCAAGGCGGCATTGAGAAAGGAAAAACGATGTCTGTCCTTGCCCATGAACTCGGGGTGCACGCTAAAAACCTTGGATTCAAAAACGCTGCTCAATATCAACGACTGTTGCGCATCCTCAACAATTCGAATGTGCTTAATTTGTTTATTGGCGCTGGACGCTGTGCTGTAATTCTGCCGTCTACCTTGACCGCACCCTCTGCTGTCCAGCGATTATAGGTTCGCAGACTGATTATTTTTTAATGCAAATATTCAAGCAAATTTACTGACAAATTCTCGTACAAATAGTACGGGATATTTGCATAACGGCTTGTTTAGTTTATTTAAACGCCTCCCATTGGAGAAAGACTATGGAAGGTTTTCCGCATTTGTTATTCCACAAGCAATGGGAAATTAAAGAGAAAGTACAATATCAATTAGGTGAATGCGATGCTCTAGTTCGTTCCATCACTAATACACCGTTGCGACCGAAAGATAGACAACAATTAATGTCTATGTCTTTTATTAAAGGTGCACAAGCAACAACTGCAATTGAAGGAAACACCCTTTCACAAGAAGAGATTGAACGGATATATGAAGGTCAAGCACTTTCACCTAGTAGGGAATACCTTCAAATTGAAGTTCAAAATGTATTGGATGCATTTAACTATCTCCGAAGAGATAGTAATACTAAATAATGCATAATGGTATGTGACTCCTGAACTATTACTTAGCTTTCACAAAATGATTTCTAAAGGGCTAGGAATCCATTTAGATGGTCTTCCGCTTGGCCTTTTTCCAGCGGGGTGAAAACAGCGCTGACTAAACAGAAACATCCATGAAGGTTTCAACTTTCCCGGATATTGTATTTGGTGACCCCATGTCCCCCCTTGCCAAAATAAAAACTGGCGATATTAGGGGTTTTCACACCAGTCTACAATATCCCGAACGCTGTGCTCTACCAGACTGAGCCACTTCCCGATACCAATGTACTCTCTGCGTTTTCAAGCTCTATTGTCTTCGTGTTCCTCTTTCACTACTCGCTGGGCTAAAACCACCATGTTTGCACCTGTTTGGTGGTGCAAACGGTTGGTACATATGTAGAGTTATGTTTAGAGTTGGTAGCTATCCCCCCCCTTTTGCTTGGGCACTGGTGTTCTCTTATAGAGAGGTGTATCTGTAAGCCCTTATGGGCCTCTCTTCTTACCCCTTTTGGGTGCTTTGGGGCTGATGCTCACTTTTTTTTAAGGAAACCTACAAAATGCTGAGGTATATTTCCCTTCAAGATCTGGGTACACGAAAAGAGCAAACCACTACAGTGTATCGTGGGCCTTATGGATAGAATACCGATACTGATCTCGCCCGGTTTTCTCATCAGTTCAGGTGGTGCCAAGTTCGGTAGTTTTTAGTACCATCTGACACGTAGTAATATACGTTGCCACAATTCTGGCGAAGATGGCAAGTCTGTATTGCAAAAGGATACAGCCATGACGCATCCTGCATACAAACCTTATCAAGGTCCACTTTGTTCGTTGAACTCCAAGAGAGGGCCTAAATCTATGTAGATAGGGTACCGAAATAGAGCGAAAAAAGCCATCATTTCAGGTGCCCTGCCGTGAAAAACGGCTACTCAACAGCGTCTGAAAGTTTACTGCCGGGTTTAAATTTGGCTACTGTTTTGGCGGGAATTGTGATCATTTCACCTGTTCGTGGGTTTTTCGCTTTCCTCTCGGAACGTTCAACTGTGGAAAAAGTTCCAAACCCAACCAAGGTGACTTTATCGCCCTGAGCAAGAGCACCGGTTATTGCCATGAGCATACCGTTCAATGCTTTTTCTGCCGAAGCTTTGCTGATTTCGGCCGCTCCTGCCATGGATTCAACGAGTTCCTTTTTGTTCATTCTTCCCTCCCAATGATTTTTACTCAGCCATTCTCGTACAACGACCCCAAAAATGGCTCCAGTGAACAACGACAAAACTTAAATAAACTTTTTTTTCTTTGTCAAAGGAAAAAAAGTTTTTCCCTCTTGGGTGGCCAATAATCGCGTCATACAGACCTCCATGCCAGACAATGGGATTGGAGTGCCAACACAGTTAGGCAATTGTCCGGTTCCGCACCAATTTTATCTTATCGTCCTGCCAAATCAACAAACACCTTTTTAACCCCAACACCATAAAAATACCGAAGAGCGGCCTGGCGTATATCATCATTGCCCAGTTTGCCTAAATCTTCTGTAGCCAGTTGTACATAGACTTTCTCTTCACTGTCTGCTGAAAGACACACCCTGCATTCGCGTACACCTAAACTTATCAAAGCCTGCTCCCAAGCTTGCACTTTGGCAAGACGCTCACGCGTTATTTCCATGCCGTGGGGAATCCTGGTGGACAGACAGGACGATGTCGGCATGTTCCAACTGTCCAGGCCAAGTTCTTTGCTGCAGGTTCGTATGGAGGCTTTGTCAAAACTTGCTTCCACCAGAGGGATACGCACACCGAGTTGATGTATTGCACGTAATCCGGGCCGATGACTTTTGAGGTCATCGGTGTTGGTACCGTCTGCCAGTACGGTAAAACCTTTTTTTTCCGTAATTTCTCTGAAGGCTTTATAAATGCGAAGTTTGCAGAGATAGCATCTATTCTCTGGATTTTTCACAAATTCTTTCCACGAAAAAGGATGCAGGTCAATGACTTCCATTTCCACGCCCTGTGACAATCCATGGCGACCCAGCCAACCTTCAGCTCGCTCAATTTCCTCGACAGTGAGGAGCTCCGATCTGCCAAAAAGAACCAGGACATTACCGGCCCCCAGTGAATCGAGACAGCATTTCAACAACAACGAACTGTCCACGCCCCCTGAAAAAGCCACAGCAATCCGACCGTAACCGAGAAGTATCGCACGTAAACGCTCCAGCTTGTCTTTATGATACAAAAAAAATTCTCCGGGTAGGAAAAATGGAGAGCACGTCCGCTTTTACAGCGTCCATACAGCGTACAACAGCTTGAAAACGGCAGCCTCTACACGCCACTCCTTGGAACGCTTTGCGGCATGGGCGAGTGCCCCGGCTGCACAATGAAATATTATATGCTTTTCGTACTCCTGCAACAAATTTCAATTTTTTCTTTGCAAGAGGCAGCATTTGCTATAGATTTCTCCTCTCCCAATCCAGTACGATAAAGAGGCAGATACAGACTGCGAATATACTCTTTGCAACACAGACCACACGACACGTTTTTATGAACACACCCAAGACTATATCCGAGGTTCGTGATCGGATTGATACCATTGACGACACCATCCTCGAACTGCTGAAAGAACGTCTCAGCTGCGCTCTAACCATCGGTGCATTAAAAAAAGAAACCGACCGGGCCAAGTGGGACCCACAGAGGGAGCTGGAAATATATCAGAGACTGCGTGACAAAAATCAGGATATTTTCCCCTATAAGGCCCTACGATCCATCTATCATGAGATCATCACCACCTGTCGTCTTTCGCAGCGTAAAATTGCTGTGGCCTATCTGGGTCCGGAAGCCACCTTCACCCACCAGGCGGGAGTAAAATATTTTGGCCAGACAGCCCAGTACTGTGCGTATGAGTCCATAGTCGAAGTGTTCCAGGAAGTGGAAAAGGAACGAATGGATTACGGGGTGGTGCCCGTGGAAAATTCCATTGAAGGCGCAGTGACCTCATGTCTGGATTCTTTCCTGAACTATAACGTGCAGATATGCGGTGAAATCCAACTCGCTATCTCCCACAACCTGGTCTGCAAGTCTGGTAATCTATCGGATATTGAAACCATTGCCTCACACTCGCAGGCGCTGGCGCAATGTCGTGAGTGGCTACGCAGAAACATCCCTGAGATCTCTACCCTGCCAGTGTTTTCCACAGGGGCGGCCTCAGAGATGGCAGCCAACAATCCCAAGGTGGGGGCCATAGCCAGCAACCTGTCGGCAACCACCTACGATTTGCAAATCGTGGCCAGGGGTATAGAAGATTACCAGGGGAATACGACCCGCTTCTTAATTTTGGGCAAAAAATCCCCCAAAAAAAGTGGGGCTGATAAAACATCCATTTTGGTGGGGCTTATCAATCGACCCGGCGCCCTCAATGAAATCCTGACCATTCTCTCTGCTAAAAATATTGACTTGGCTAAAATTGAATCCAGGCCAACAAAGGGAAAAATGTGGAAATACATGTTTTTTATTGACATGATAGGCCACATGGACGACCCGGTTATTCAGGAAGCCTGCAATATATTGCAGCAAATCTGTGCCTACTATGAGTGGCTCGGCTCCTATCCCAGGGCCGACGATCCTGAACTCGGCGGAGCAGGACACTGAGAGCAGATGCCACCTGTACTCAGTTGCCGGGACCTGACCAAATCTTTTGGCGTCCAAACACTTTTCAGCGAGATCACGCTGCACTTGCATCCAGGGGAACGTCTCGGTCTTATTGGACCCAACGGCTCAGGGAAATCCACTTTGTTGAAAATCCTCTGCGGGCTACTTGAAGCCGACAGCGGGGAGGTATGCACCCAAAAACACACCCAGCTCAGTTTTCTGGCCCAGGAAGATCTGTTTGAAGAAGAGAAAAATTGCATTGATAATCTCTACAGTGCGCTCAACGATCTCCCCCTGGATGAAGCAGAGAAATACAATCGTATACAGGCCGTGCTCAGCCGTGCTGAGTGGGATGATACCAAAGAGAAGGTCACCAGCCTTTCAGGCGGCTGGAGAAAACGGTTATCCATCTGCAGAGCCTTGGTGCGTCATCCCGATGTTCTGGTTATGGACGAGCCGACCAACCATCTTGATCTGGAAGGCATTATCTGGCTGGAAAAATTGCTCAACGCCAATATTCCCGAGAGCCCCAGCGCCTTGCTCATGGTCAGCCATGATCGGAGATTTCTTGAAAACACCGTCAACGCTGTGATGGAACTCGGTCCGTCTTACCCGAAAGGTTTTTTTCGTACCCAAGGCACCTATAGCGACTTTCTTAAACAGAAAACAGCCTATCTCAGCAGTCAGGAGCAACGGGAAGAACGATTGGCCAACAGGGTAAGACAAGAAACCCAGTGGCTGCGGAGAGGTCCGAAAGCTCGGACAACCAAGGCAAAATATCGTATCGATGCCGCAGGCCGACTGATGGAGGAGTTGGCGGATATTCAAGCGCGTACCAGGGCAAACAAGACGGTGGATATTGCATTTGCAAGTTCTGGACGAAAAACCAAAAGGCTCCTCACCTGTACGGCTATCAGTAAGAATTATGGGCAGAAACAACTGTTCTCCGATTTGTACCTTACCTTGACTCCTGGACTTCGTCTGGCCCTGGTTGGAGGGAACGGGACCGGTAAGTCCACCTTGATGAATCTGCTCGCCGGGTCTGCTGATGCGCAGGGAAACGGGCCGGATACAGGGACAATAACTCGTGCAGACAATCTTCGTCTTGTCAGTTTTGATCAACGACGAGAACAGTTGGATAAAAATCAGACGCTGCGCAGAGCTCTAGCACCAGATGGAGATTCAATTGTTTACCAAAACCGCAGCATTCATGTGGCGACCTGGGCAAAACGATTTCTCTTTCGAACAGACCAACTGGAGACACCGGTACACAGACTTTCTGGGGGGGAACAGGCCCGCATCCTTATTGCCACACTCATGCGGCAGCCTGCTGACATTCTGTTGCTTGACGAGCCGACCAATGACCTGGATATTCCCGCACTGGATGTCCTTGAGGAAAGTCTGTGTGCCTTCCCCGGAGCCCTGGTACTGGTAACCCACGATCGCTATCTTCTTGATAGAGTCTGTAACCTTGTCCTGGGCTTTGACGGCCATGGTGGAGCACGATACTACGCCGAGTACGAGCAATGGCTCAGGGAAATATCAACGCCGCGCAAAAAAGAACATCAGACTGCTCCTGAAAAAATCAGGCCAGCCGCCACACCAAAACCGGGCAGGCTATCCTACCTGGACCAGCGTGAGTATGACCAGATAGAGGGAAAAATCATCTCTGCCGAGGAACGCCTGGAAGAACTGGCCGCTCTCATGGCAGGAGAAGATTCGGTTGCCGATGCTGCAAAACTGCAGGCTTACTGGCAGGAGCAACAGGACCTCCAGGAGCAGGTCGAGTTGCTTTACCAGCGGTGGGATGAACTGGAAAAACTTAAATCCAGCTAAAAAGTCAGGGCCGGATCATCGAAATTGCGTTGACACAAAGACTCATTTTCACTATATCAGGGCAAAGTCATTTCAAGGTCTGTCCGTTCCTGTTCCGGCATACAGTCAACACTTTATGCTTCATTACATCTCATTTCCAACCCATATCCTCGAGGACAACAACATGATCAAAAAACATCTCCTGCTTGTTATCAGCCTGGCTGCCAGTCTCCTCCTCGGCACCGCGCATGCCGCAGACACAGTACTGATAAATGGTATTGATGCCAATTTCCCGCCCTTTGCTTATATTGACAAAACCGGAACTCCAAGTGGTTTTGATGTCGAAGCAATGGACTGGATCGCTCAGGAAATCGGCATGGAAGTGACCCATAAACCCATTGAATGGGACGGCATCATCACCAGTCTGCTGACTAAGAAAATTGACATTATCGCATCCGGCATGTCCATCACCAAGGAACGCAGTAAAAAAGTCAATTTCACCACGCCCTATTGGGTCATCAAACAGGTCATGGTCACCAAAAAGGATGCCAGCCTGACCATAGAGGATATTCTCACAACAAAGAAAACCATAGGCGTCCAGCAGGGTACTTCCGAGGCAAAATGGCTCAAAGAAGAGGCGGCCAAAAATGGTTGGAATTTCACCCTGCGCTATTATAACTCCTCACCGCTTGCAGTGGAAGATGTCCTCAATGGTCGTATTGACGCAGCAGCTATGGATGATGCGCCGGCCATGGATGCTGCTTCCAAAAAGCCTGTTCAGATCATTGGGACATTTGGAATGCATGATGAAGAATTCGGCTATGCCGTGCGCAAGGAAGACAGCGAACTGCTTGAAAAAGTCAACAAAGCCTTGGCCAAACTGATGGCTTCTCCCCGCTGGGAAGAATTAATCAACAAATATGAGTTGAAGAACTAGGTATAATCCCAGGAAATCTTCAAACACTGCAGCAGGGAGCTGCAGTGTTTTCTTTCCGGGGTAGGCACATCTCACCCTGCGTCTGAATCCGTTATCATTCCAGCAGCATAATAGCCTGCTGCGCACACTGGTCCCAACTTCTCATGAACATTTTGTTTCATTGGAAAAAAAAGGAAAACAAGTGGATGTGGTGCCTACCCTTGAGCAAACTCAACTTTCGACTAAATGTGGCCCACAGCTCAGCTCATCCGGCACCTTCTGTGCTGATCATAAATCCAGACGGGGACGCAGTCACAGCCCATGAATTTTGATCAAAACGTTATCCTTGATTCCCTGCCCTACCTGCTACAGGGATCTGTGGCCACCGCCGTCATCGTCGGCAGCGCCATGACCATTGGGCTGGTTATAGGTATTTTCGTTGCTGTTGGCATGGTATACGGGCCTCAACCCATGGCAATGGTGCTGGCAGGCTATGTCTGGTTTTTTCGTGGGGTTCCGGTTTTGGTGCTGCTGTTTCTCTTCTATTTTGGTCTATTTACCTATATAGGACTCAATGTCAGCGCCTTGACAGCTGTGACCCTGGTACTCGGCATGACCACAGGCGCATATCAGGCAAATATCTTCAAAGGCGCTATGCTCACCATGCCCAAAGGCCAATTCAATGCAGCCTGCGCATTGGGGATGACCCGGGCCCAAGCCATTCGTACAATCATTCTTCCACAGATCCTGCGGCTTTCCATCCCTGCCTGGTCCAACGAATATTCCATTATTCTGAAGGACTCTGCCCTGGCCTTTGTCATTGGAGCACCAGAGATAATGGCCCGGACCCAGTTCGTCGCCTCCCGGACTTATCAGCACCTGCCTTTGTACATCACTGCAGGCCTGATCTATTTTGTGTTGACCTGGGTTGGAGTACTGCTGCTTGAAAAACTTTATCAAAAGGTCAGGATACCTGGCTACAGTCAAGACGGATTCAGACAATGAGCAGCACAGATGCCATTCTGGAAATCAGAGACATCCAAAAAAGCTATGGCACCAACATTATTCTAAGCGGCGCCAGCCTTTCTTTACGCAAAGGGGAAATCATTGTCCTCATTGGTCCCTCAGGAGGCGGAAAAAGTACCCTGCTCCAGTGTATAAACTGCCTTGCCATGCCTGATGCAGGAGAAATCATCGTTCACGGCAGTCCGGTGAACCTGCACAGTAAAAGGGAACTCAACCAGTTGCGGCAAAAGGTCGGCATGATCTTCCAGGATTTCAACCTCTTTGACCATCTTACGGCAGAAGCCAACATAACGATTGCCCTGCGTAAGGTGAAAGGCATGGGGAAACAACAGGCTGTTGCCCGTGCTTACAAAGAACTTGAACAGGTCGGTCTCCAGGACAAGGCAGATCTCTACCCTGCGCAGCTTTCAGGGGGGCAGAAACAGCGGGTGGCCATCGCCCGCGCCCTGGCAATGGATCCGGAAGTCCTGCTTCTTGATGAGCCGACATCTGCCCTTGATCCGGAACTGGTCGGCGAGGTCATCGCTGTGATCAAAAAACTGGCAGGCGACGGTATGACAATGATCATGGCAACCCACCAGATGAGCCTGATATCAACCCTGGCCGACCATATTTTGTTCATCGAAAATGGCCGCATTGTCGAACAAGGCACCCCCAGGGAGCTGCTGTCTGCAGAGACGACAAGTAAAACCCGGGGATTTTGTGCACGGCTCTATGAAATCGGGCAAAAGGACATGTAGCTATGGAATTTTCCCCCTTTTATCAGGAGTTGTTCACCAGCCTCAACCGTGGCCTGGAGATGTCCATTGCCCTGATTATTCCTTCTGCCTTGGGTGGCGTACTTATAGGTATGAGCGTTGGTGCCTTGCGGGCCTACGGCAACAGGGCAGTACGCATGCTGGGCAACTTTTATGCCGCCTTGTTTCGGGGCACGCCCCTGGTTGTCCAGTTGTTTATTCTTTATTTCGGACTCCCCAACCTGGGTATCTATCTTTCCCCGTATATGGCTGCTGTCACCGGATTTATCCTCTGTAGCGGAGCCTATCAATCGGAATACGTACGAGGGGCGCTGCTCTCCACCAGAGGTGGTCAATACCACGGAGCCCAGGCCCTGGGATTCACTTTTTTTCAGACCATCTTCTGGATCATCACTCCCCAGGCGGTACGCAGAGCCATTCACGGTTGTGGTAATGAAATCATTTACCTGATCAAATATTCCTCACTGGCCTATATCGTTACCGTGCTGGAACTGACAGGAGAAGGAAAAACCATTGCCACAGAATACTTCCGGTTTACGGAAGTGTTTATGATTATTGGCCTGTATTACCTGGCCTTGGTTACCTGTGCCGTGTTTTTTTTGAAAAAAATTGAACAGTGGCTCTTTGTTCCCGGCTTTGGGGGACGCTGAGGGTGCGGGCTAACCGCCTATCCGTGACATCTGGCCATGACAACTGTTCGCTGGTGTATTGATCAGTTCAGCCATTTCATGGCCTTTGGGCTTGTTAAGGATAGCCGCTATAAGTGTCTGCCTGATATCCTCATCGCTTGCTCCATTCCTGATAATATTTTTGAGATCTGTTTCCTGATCATAGAGCAGACAGGCGCGAAGTGTTCCCGCAGAGGTCAAGCGTAAACGGTTGCAGCGGTCACAGAATTTATGGCTCATGGGACTTATAAAGCCTATGGAACCCTGGCTGCCGGTACCCAATCGGTAAACCTGTGCCGGACCATCCGTCTCTTTTCGATCCAAGGGAACAAGTTTTTCAAAGGCGACCAGTCGCTCCTTGATCTCATCGCAAGAAATGTAGGTATTCGTACTCCAGCGGGTGGCATCACCAATGGGCATAAATTCGATAAAACGAATCTGTAATGGCAGTTTTTTGGCCAGCCGGATGAAATCTTTCAGCTCATCATCATTCACATTGCGCATGGTGACCACATTCACCTTAACCGGGCTGAACCCCACTTCCAGGGCTTTGAGTACTCCTCGCCATACCTTATCAAAACAATCCACCCCTGTAATCCGCTTGAATCGCTCCGGTTTAAGGGTATCAAGACTGATGTTAACCTTGGTAACCCCGGCCTGGAACAGATCCTCGGCATACTGTTCCAGTAGAACACCGTTGGTTGTTAGCCGCACATCGGTCAACCCCTCAATCTTTCCCATTGCACGAATAAAATCAATAACATTACTTCGTACCAGCGGCTCGCCTCCTGTCAGCCTGACTTTGGAGATACCCATACCAACGGCCACCCCCACGATACGAAGCAGCTCCTCATAGGACAGCATCTCGCAATGTGCAAGCTTGGGTAAATGGGACGGCAGTTCCTCATCTTCCGGATCACAGTAAAGACAACGCAGGTTACAACGGTCGGTTAAACTCAATCTCAGGTAGGATATAGTGCGGGCGAAAAGATCGACAAGCCTACTTTTGTTTTCGTGGGAAGTGGATATTTGTCTATGCATCAGGTACTATACGGTCATTCGAAATACAAAGAGCGCCAACCCTCAAAGCTTCCTAGACATGCGCAACGGTTTGGCGCAAGAGGTTGACGCCCAACGAATACCACCGAATGTCTTTTAATGCAACACCTGACGTAGACAATGTATATTCTTGCCATTGAAACTTCCTGTGACGACACCGCGGCCGCAGTATACAATGCAGAAAGCGGCATCGTTTCTGCCAATGTGATTTCATCCCAGAATGCGGTGCATGCCCTGTATGGTGGCATTGTGCCTGAGCTTGCTTCACGCTGTCACATTGAAAACATCCAGCCGGTTGTTAACAGTGCTCTGCACCAGGCAGGCAGGCAGCTCAAGAACATTGGCTTGATTTGTGCCACCCAGGGACCTGGCCTGGTCGGCTCTCTGCTGGTCGGATTTACCTTTGCCAAAGCCATCTCTCTGGCCCTTAACATCCCCTGCGTTGGGGTGGACCACATGGCCGGACATCTGCTCTCCTGCCGCCTTGAGCCTGAGAGACCTGCATTCCCCTATACCGGCCTCATCGTTTCAGGCGGTAACACCTCTCTTTATCAGGTACACAGCGCAACAGAATATACCCGTATGGGGCGGACCAGAGACGATGCAGCCGGCGAAGCCTTTGATAAAACAGCTAAGCTCCTGGACCTGGGGTATCCTGGGGGCCCGGTTATCAGCAGGTATGCTGAACAGGGCGACCCGCAAGCGATCAGATTTCCCAGAGCATGGCTGGCAAAAGACAGCCTGGATTTCAGTTTCAGTGGGCTGAAAACTGCAGTGCTGAATTATGTGAACAGGGAAAGACAACAGCATCGTCCCCTGGAGCTGGAGAACATCTGCGCCTCTTTCCAGGAGGCCATTGTCGAAGTTCTCGTTGCAAAGACTCTTCGTGCGGCGCAGGACAACGGGCATAAAAGAATCGCGCTGGGTGGGGGCGTTGCCTGCAACAGACGCTTACGTACCGCATTGGAGCAGGCGTGCAGCCTGCATGGTATGCAGTTGTATGTGCCGCGTCCACTCTACTGTACGGATAACGCTGCCATGATTGCCTTGGCCGGCTATCATCATTACCTCGCAGGTCAATGCGTGCAGCCTGACGACGATGCCTATTCACGTTCCCCCCTTCTCTAGTCGACCCTATGGTATACCAGAAGACAAAAGCCTCCTTACGTCAACAAGGACTTGCACCTCAAAAAGCCCTGGGGCAGAATTTTCTGGTGCATCAGCATACAGCCGAGCATATTGTTGATCTGGCCCAGGTGGAGCCGGACGAAACTCTTATTGAAATAGGGGTGGGGCTGGGAGCACTGACCAGGCCACTGGCGGTACAAGCCGCCAGGGTCATAGGCATTGAAGCGGATTCCGGCATAATCCGCATGCACGCAAGAGAAGGTGATCTCCCAGATAATGTCAGTCTGCGACATGGAGATATACTCAAGACAGACTTGCAAGAACTGTGGAGGGAGACCGGACAACGCCTGAAAATAGTGGCCAACCTCCCCTATTCTATTTCATCGCCTTTTCTTTTTCATCTTATTGCCCACCATCCCTATATCGAACAGGCTGTGGTTATGTTACAAAAAGAGGTGGCTCAAAGACTGCTGGCGCAACCCGGCACGAAACAATATGGTGCCCCTACCGTCCTGCTGGCCAGTTGCGCATCGGTTTCATCTTTATTGCTGGTGAAACCGGAAGAATTCCACCCTCGGCCTAAGATAGACTCGCTTGTTATCCGCCTCACCTTTTATCCCGTCCCTGAGCGCGTTCAACAACTCCCTGATTTTGAACATCAACTTTTCAAAAGAATAGTCAATGCGGCCTTTAACCAACGCCGTAAGACACTTCTCAACAGCCTTGCTTCCCATTTCATTCTTCTGAAAAAGCCTGCTATCCAGGCTTGTATTGAACAGGCCGGCTTGCTCCCTTCAATACGCCCTGAAAGGTTGCGCCTGGAAGATTTTGTCCAGCTCTCCCGAAGCTTTGCCGACGGCATGAAGCCGGATTTCTCATGAAGGCTTTGGGAAAAGCCAATAATAAATTGTCAAAATAAGACGTAGGGGAAAAAGGATTGCAGGGCAATTTCTTAAAAAAAGGGCACCAAAGCTCAGCTCAATCGGCGCCATCTTCGGCTGTCTTTTGACAGCAAAGAGAGGGGAGTATCAGAGTCTTGGCTCACCTTTTCACTACCAAAAACTGTCCATCTGGCACCGCCTGAACTGTAAAGAAATCTGGACTATGTGATTATTGCATCCGTATAAAAATGGACCACTGCAAGGAGTTACGATTGCAGTACAAGCAGAACTAGGGTTATACTTTCCCACAGGAGTATTAGAATAATTGAATGGTCAAAATGCAAGTCTCTTCCAAGCTCATCAATCTGGGAAGACGTGAAAAAGCAATCAGAAGCAGACAAACACCCATCCGGGCAGAATAATCTGCATGTCAACCTCAAACGAACCAGCAGATATTATTATCTGCGCCTGCGAAGACTGCAGGGGTCTCCCCGTTCTCTTGCCCTGGCTGTGGGCATTGGCGCAGCCATTGGCATTACTCCAACCTTTCCTCTTCACACCATCTTTATCCTCGGTGCAGCGCTTATTATACGCTTCAATCCCATAGCCGGGCTCATAGGCGCCACCATTGTCAGCAATCCACTCACCTTTCTCCCCCAATACTATTTCTCTTGGTGGCTGGGAGACAAAATTTTGCCGCACAAATTGCAGTGGCAACAGATTGATCTGCTCCTCTACCATCTGAAACATGAGGGCCTGTTGCATAGTCTCATAGCGCTAGCAGAGATCGGCTTGAGTGCATTTGCAGTCATGATGACCGGGGGCATTCTTATGGCTATCCCTACTGGATTGGCGGCCTATTACCTATCCTTACAATTTTTCCATGCCGTTGCCCAAAAACGTCGTCAAAAACAGTCACTCAACGACAGATGAGCCCCCCGCCTCTGCGGTAGTGGCACCATCTGCGACAGTCTTTTGGACACACATAGACGCAGGGTTCCCCAAAACTTCCGAACCTGGCATCGCCTGAACTGATGACAAACCCGGGTTACAGATTCCCCCAAAGAAAAGCGCTTTTGCATAATTCCCGGTGACAATCACATATTGATACGGTACTTATATAGTACAGAAGGAGGATTTCACCTGGTTTTCTCATTAGCGCAGACTGAATTGATGAGAAATTCGGGCTCAACATCCCAAGAAGCCTGCGTGTATCACTGAATGTAACAAATGTCGAGTACAAAACAATCGAAGCAGACAGCAGGTAGAGAGGTATGAATGCATGCTTCCTTTCAGTTCATATATTATAGTATTTCCAAAATGTTATGAAAAAGAAAACACCACACGACGGTACTGCAGCTCCGCCAAACTGGCTCAGTGATCTGGATATCCACCTCATAGGTGAAGGAACCCACGAGAAATCCTACGAAAAATTAGGCGCTCACCTGGTAGAATTTGCAGGGGAACCTGGGGTGATTTTTGCCGTCTGGGCTCCCAATGCTGCCCAGGTTACTGTCATTGGTGACTTTAACGACTGGGAGAGCACAACCCACCCCATGGTATCTTCACCATCGGGTATCTGGACACTTTTCATACCCGGTTTAAGGGAACATACTGTTTATAAATATCATATTGTCTGTCAGAATCAGGATACCTTTGACAAGTCTGATCCTTACAGCTTTGCCATGGAAGAACGGCCCAGAACCGGTTCTATTGTTGTTGACCTGGACAAGTTCAAGTGGCAGGACAGCGAATGGATGCGTACCAGACAAAAACAGCAGGCCCTAGATAAGCCCATATCCATATACGAAGTGCATTTAGGTTCATGGAGAAAAAAAGCAGATGCAAAATGGGGACAGCGCTACCTGACCTATCAAGAACTGGCCCAGGAACTCATTCCTTATGTCAAAGAAATGGGCTATACACACATTGAAATCCTTCCCATCGCGGAGTATCCCTTTGACGGTTCATGGGGATACCAGGTTCTTGGTTTTTTTGCACCGACCTCGCGCTTTGGGACGCCCGAAGATTTCATGTATTTTGTCGATCAGTGTCACCAGGCAGGTCTGGGTGTTATCCTCGACTGGGTTCCGGCCCACTTTCCCAAGGATGGTGCTGGACTCAACTATTTCGACGGAACCCATCTCTATTCCCATGCTAACCCCAAGCAGGGAGAACACCAGGACTGGGGCACCTTGATTTTTAATTACGGACGTAACGAAGTCCGTTCTTTTCTCATCTCCAATGCTCTTTTCTGGCTGGATAAATATCACCTAGACGGGCTTCGTGTCGATGCCGTGGCGTCCATGCTCTATCTGGATTACTCCAGAGAAGAGGGCCAATGGGTGCCTAATCAATACGGCGGGCGGGAAAACCTTGAAGCCATCTCATTCCTCAAAAAGACCAATGAGGTGGTGCATGGGGTATTCCCGGGGATACTCACCATTGCAGAAGAATCCACCTCCTGGCCCATGGTCTCCTGCCCGACATATCTGGGAGGTCTTGGCTTCAGCCTGAAGTGGAATATGGGCTGGATGCATGATACCCTTGAGTATGTACGTACGGACCCTCTGTTCAGGAAATACCACCATAATCTGCTGACCTTCGGGATGCTTTATGCCTTTCATGAAAATTATATTCTCCCTATCAGCCATGATGAAGGTGTGCACGGGAAAGGCAGCCTGCTCAATAAAATGCCTGGGGATGAATGGCAGAAATTTGCTACTTTTCGTGCCTATGTAAGCTTCATGTGGAGTTACCCTGGCAAAAAGCTTCTGTTTATGGGCTGTGAATTTGCCCAATGGCAGGAATGGAATCACGACAAAGCTTTGGAATGGGATGCTCTGCAGGCTCCGACCCATAGAGGGGCGCAACGACTGGTTCGTGATCTCAACCGGGTGTATTTCCATGAGCCTGCTTTGCATGAGTTGGATTACGAAAGGACCGGGTTCCGCTGGATTGATGCCAATGACTCCGACAATTCGGTGTTCTCTTTTATCCGTTTTGCGAAAAATCCTGATGACTTTCTTGTCATTATCTGTAATTTTACCCCGGTGGTGCGAGAAAAGTACCGAATCGGCGTTCCACGGTGGGGGCAGTACAGGGAACTTATAAATTCCGACTTGGATATCTATTCCGGAAGTCAGGTAACCAATCCAGAATATATGCATACCGACCAAGAGAGGTTTCATGCGATGGATCAGTCTCTATCCCTCACCCTTCCACCTCTGGCGACCCTTATTCTCAAACCCTGTTGAAAAGACATGCACCTGTTCACATAAAGAATTCTTAAACAGAGACCAAAAGACCCATGAAAACACGCGTTATTCTCCTTTCCGCATTTGGCATAGTTGGGTACGTCATGATTGCCGGTTATCATGGCAAGCTTACTCAAAAGCAACCCTTTCCTAATTCATATACCGAAACAAGAGTTGTGGAACAAGCCACCAACAAACATCTTGCCGTCATTGGTAATTTGAGCCCACAGAATGCCCCGGAGGAAAGGGCAGCCAACAAGCAACAGGCTCAAGAGGATGCCGTCACACCGCAAAAACATGCACAACAAAAGGCTGAGCAGACCACTCCTACCAAAGAACAAAAAGAAAACAAACAGGTGGGGGGGGAGGTTCTGCAAACCAATGAAAGGAGTGCAGATCAAGATCTTCTTGTCAAGCAGTATCAGAAGCTTCTCCGCCAGTCCAAGCAGGCAAATATGGTTATTCGAGACCTGACCCGGAGAAACCAGAAGCTGCTCAGGGAGTTGGAACAGGCAAAGACGGCAAACAACACGGCGCAAGAGCGCTCCCAGGAAAAGCTGGCCGGAGAACAAGAGCTCGCTAAGGCTCATGCAGTCATAGAGCAGCTCAAGGCTGCCCTTAACAAGCAAGGTGAAAGGCAGCATTCGTCTGATCAGCTCACCCGCCAGAACCAAGAGATGCTCACCCAACTGCGAGAGCAGCTCAAATTTCAGAAAGCAGAAGTTGGTCGTCTGCAAGCTAGACTCGCGGATACATCTTCACAACTTGCCATTACCAGAAAGTTGCTGAAAAAAGCAGACCTGAAAGCCGGGGCCATGATTCGCCTCAGTCAGGACAAAGCGAACGCTCTCAAGTTCATGGAACAGGAGGGACGAGCTCTGCAGTTGGCCGAAAGCGGATATGGCGAACTCCCGGCCGCCATGGATCAGTTCAAGCAACAAATTGCAGAGTTCAAGGCGGTTCTCGCGGACCAGGTTAAAGAGACCCGACAACAACTCGAGGCTTCCACTGAAAAACGGATGATTCAAGAGAAAGAATTACAACAAGTCCGGGAAGCACTTGCGGCTGCACAATCTGATAAAGATCGGCTCGCTGGGGCAAACAAGGCCCTTGAAAAAGAAACAAGCGTCCTGAAAGAGGCCCAGGCAGCAGCAAAGAAGGAACGGGAAAGCCTATTTCAGGATTTCCAGGCGTCCCAGGACCATGTTAAAACGTTGGAAACTCAGCTTTCTGAGCTGGAATCGACCCTGGCTCTCACCAAAACAGCTTTGGCAGAATCCGAGGGACAACGCAATCAAGTTACTCAAAGCATCAACCCTCTCAAAGCACAAATCACTGAAAAAGACGGCCTCTTTGCTGCTCTTCAGCAAGAAATGCTAAGCCTTGCCAACCAATTGGAAGAAGCGCAAGGCAGCACCCAAACGCTCAGTGAAGAAAATGCAGCCTTGAAAGCACAGATCAATACCCTGCAGCAAGGGGTGGTCGAGATGGACACTCTTAAATCAACTATCTTGGAGAAAGACCAAGATATTAGTGCGTTGAGTACCCAACTAGAAGATTTGGAAACCAGGCAGTATAATTTTCAGGCGCTCCTGGACCAGAAGGAAACAGCTCTAGCAGAGGCGCATGCCAAAGAAGAAACACTCACGCCCCTGGTCGCACAGGTTGAAGAGCTTAAGGCAGTGATAGAACAAAAAGAACACCAGATCAACGAAGCAACGACAAAGCTTGAAGAGCTTACTTTTCTGAAAGATCAGGAAAAACAATTACAGACCACTCTTACAGAGAAAGAGGATGCACTTGCTGCATCGCAGGCTCAGATAGAAAACCTGCAACAAACAATAGCGGCCTTGTCGCAAAATGTAACTGAGCAAGAAGCCGCACTGACAAAAGCACACGAAAACATAGCACAGCTCACCCCACTCAAAGAGCAACTTGAACTTGCTTCTCATCAGGTTATAGAACTCACCGCCAATCTGGAAGACAAAGAAAGCCGCATCAGCGCTCTAGCAGGAGAATTGGAAGCTGTGAGCCAGGAGAAGACCGGCCTTGCGACCCAGGTAGATACCCTCCAACAGACAGCCAAGGAGGTCGATAAACTCAGAAGATCCTTACAAAAAAATGTGGACGCTCTGACCATTGCCCAGGTCAAACTGAATGAAATTCAAAGTGAAAAATCCGTCATTGAAGCCCTGAATTCACAGATTGAGCAGCTGAGCCTGGAACTTGAGAGCGCCAAGGCGGCACGGTTGGAAGCTGACAACAATGCAGGGCAGAGCAAGGAAGAAATAGCCCGGATAACCGCCTCTCTTGCGGCCAGCGAGGAGAAAGTTGCCAGCCTGGAGGCCGCATGGCAGGATGCCAAAGATACCATCGTCCAGCTCTCAGAGGAGGTAAAAAACAAACCGGAAATACCACCAGAAACCTTGCAGCAACAAGGAGAAAATGAAAAGCGTATTATCTCCCTGAAGGACCAGGTGACGCAATTGCAAACGCAACTAACCGATATGCAGACGCAACATGAGAACACCAGCCAACAGATTGAGACGCTCAACCAACAGCTCAATGCCAAGTCAATGGAGCTGGACAAGGCTGCGGCCCATATAGCAACCATTGAGCAGCGCAAGGAAGCGCTTGAGCAAAATATAGCCGACCTTGAGCAAGACAAGGGCAATCTGAAGCAGATCTTGACAAATATGGAACAAAACCAGACCGACTTGCAAGACAAACTGGCCCAAAGCAATGCGGCCCTGGAAGAATCAAGAGCCAGAGTCGACGCACTGCAGGATGGGCTGCAATCGCTCCAAGCCAAAAACGAACAGATGCTGCTGCAGACAACGGACAGTGATGGTGACGGTGTCAATGATGCAACGGATGCCTGCCCGGACACAGCCAGTGGCATACCTGTTGATAAGACGGGATGCGAAGTGGATACTGATAAGGATGGTATTGTCGATCGTCTTGATCTTTGCCCGGATACTGCCGCAGGGGGATCTGTCAATGGTCTGGGTTGCGAAGCAGAGGCTCGAATCGTGTTAGAGGGCGTCACCTTCAAAACAGGTACCGCTGTCTTGACAGATGAGGCAAGGCAAGGGCTGGACAAAGTCGTCACCACCCTTGTCAACTCCCCGGAAATACAATGTGCAGTGGCGGGCTATACTGATTCCACTGGAGATGTGAACCGTAATATGCAGGTGTCCGAGAGACGTGCCCAGGCGGTTGTCGAATACTTCATAAGCAAAGATCTAGCAGCCGAACGCTTTACAGTTGCAGGATATGGGCCGGCTGACCCCATAGCGGATAATGCAACTGCACAAGGGCGGGCGAAAAACAGGCGGGTGGAATTGCATCCCGTCAGCCAACAGTAACGCTGCCCCACCTCATAGCATCCTGTGTTTGAGGGATCCCCTGCCAGGGATCCCCTACCGCCTGTTTTTCCAGATTACATAAGAACGTCACGTCCTATGTGCAATCTGATGGGCCTGAGCTGATGAGCAATCCGGGCTAACCCGGATTGCTCATCAAGACTACAACCTACCCACATGCCACCCCTACACGCTCTCCCACTGTAATACTGGTTTCAAACCCTTTTCTCGTGTTTTCAAGCAGATCGTTATCTACAAGAATCTTGCCTTTTTCCAATAGGACAATAACCGTGGAGCCACCAAACTTGAACCAGCCTTTTTCCTGTCCTTTTCGGACTTGGCTTTCCGGTTCATAGGCCTGGACGATGGAACCTACCATGGTGGCGCCGACTTCACAGAGCACGATATCTCCGGCTCGGATTGTCTCTAATAAACTGTATGCCCGCTTATTTTCCCAATATATACGCAGCCTGTTTTGCACGGCATAAGGGGAAACGGAACAATACGAACCATTGATCACCTGGGAACTGGAAATGACACCATCAGCCGGAAAATGGAACCGATGATAGTCGACAGGTGCCAAGCGAATAATCAGCAGCGTGCCATTGGTGTATCTTTCAGCAAGCGTCCTGTTTCCCAGGAATTTTTCCAAGGAAAAAACCTGCCCCTTAACAAAAAAGGTATCAAATCCACGCATGTCTGCAAAGGCCAGTAGTTTTCCGTCCGCAGGCGAGACAATGCTTTCTGGAAGAGGATCAATGGGGCGGGCATCCGGCTTAAGCCGACGAATGAAAAAATCATTAAACGATTTAAAATCACTTGCCGGGACCGCTGACTCAGCCATATTGACCTGCACTTGCCGGATAAAACCAGGAATTTTCTTGGAGGAAGCCGGAGCATCCATCTTCCTCCCATACCATGCAGACAGAAATTTCTTTTTTACCACCAGATGCAGTGCCGATTTACCAATTGGATTATGATATAACCATTTCAACCACTGTTCTTTTGGAACAACTTCCTGTTTCAGAATACCTGTACTTCGTTCAATATAGTGTATGCTCTGCATAAATAAAGAAAAACCTTCTCAAAAGAACGTGTTTTTGGTGTCGCTAATCAGTAAAAAAAACAACTACCTATTCCTGTTCCATCCTGAATCAGTCTTGTGCTACTTAAGATGAAGAATAAATAGGTTCATCAGACCAATAACAAATCCTAATAAAGCACCAAAAAGATTGATGTACTTGAATTGCTCTTCCATTATAGAGAGCAGAAGCTTTTCCAGTTTAAGCAGATCCAAGGTGTTGATCTTTTCGGTAACCAGTGTACTAATTTGCAGAGATTGGACCAATCCCGGCACCTCTTTGAGGAATATCCTGTTCAGCGCTACAATCGCGTATTCGGCCATGGCCTGCTGGAATGAGGCATGCACCATGGGCGACAGCTTACCTATCCGAACCTCCAGCAAACGTCGTCCGGATGTATTGATGAGCTGCCTGAGAACCTTTTCAATGGTGTCAGATCGGCTCCAGGCAAGGAGAATGGCTTGCAGAGAAAAACCGTGCTCTTTATCTGAGGACGAACTCTTGCCCAAGAGCTGGTCCACGGTCAAGGCGCCTTCCTGCAGAAAGGATTCACATACCTCCTCTATGAATGACTCCAGCGGTGCCACCTCTCTCTGATAAGTGAACGGCGCGAGTATAGCCCGTGCCAGTGCCCGGCACACCTTATCAAGTCCCTGGGCACCGAGTTGCTGGTAGAGCTGGGAAAAACTTTGACCCAAAAAGGAATCTACCTGGCGGTGCAATGCTTTGGTGGCCTTTTCCACCAACTGGGGCTCTTGCAGCCAGGAGAGCATTTCTTCTTCTTTTCCCTGAAGGTAGGCATCGATGCTCCGCTCCAAGGTATCCGCATCGATAAAGCCCTTGGCCATGGCACCCATGGGGCCAAGAGACTCGATAAAATGATCAACGGCACCCAACACACCCTGAACTATTTTTTGGCGTATCTCAGGAGTTGTTAGCTGTCGTCCCAGCAGGTCGAGCAGATTCGGTGCCTGCTCCTCAACTGCTTGATGGAGCAGACGGATGATCTCGTCAGGGCACACCGCATTAAGGGTCTTACCAGTCCGAACGGCTTCTCCAAACCATTGGGCCACAAACCTGCCTACCTGCTCTTCTGTTTCCGCGCTACAGAGAGCTGGTTTTATTACCTGTGCCAATGCGGCATAAAGGGTTGCCCGGCTCTTTCTGTCGACACAGTCAGACACAGAGACATGAGTAGTCTTATCCGCCAACTCAGCCAGTCCATTCTCGAGTGCTGTTGCCCATTCAGGTGTACGAAAATAGGTGCTCAGTCGTATCGCAGCCTGTTCGCTGAACCGGGCAACGGCCTGCTCAACGATATCCTTGTGCTGCTGAGAAAGAGAGGACGCAAGGGAGTCAAACTCCGTATCAAGCACCTCCTCCAAGTGCGAGCCTATGATGGTCTGCAGATGATGCTGAAATGTCTCGGTTGAAAGGGCTGCCCCAATCTCGGTACTGGTCAAGAGATGATTACCTACCATTTCGCCGATATTATCCGCCAGACGGTAGCGCTGAGAAGGGATTACGCCCGGGGTCATAGGCACCCGGATACCGAAAACATGCCAGGGATTGAGGGGCCGGAAAAGCATACGGATAGCGACCTTGTTGGTCAGGTAGCCGATAAAGGCACCAATAACCGGTGGCCCGGCATAGGTCGCCAGGGAAAAAAGATCAGTTGACATTGTCTGTATGTATGTATGTACTCTTTGGGTTGATACTTGGTGCTTGGGTTCAAGCAATTTTTTCGCAGCCTCTTGGCTGCTGGATACCTCGATGAGATGTCGGCATCGGTATGACCTGCGCCTTGACCAGGAAACAACTTTCTTGATATGCTATCCGGGAGCGACCATATCATCTAGACCGAAACTCTCCTCAGCTCAGGTGGTGCCAGGTACAGGAGTTACTATAAACCCATTCTCCTTGGATATATGGGCTACTAAAATACTGCCAAAGACGGGACCGCCTGGCCTAAGCGTTGGGGTACAATTTGTCGAAATGTGAACCGGCTCAAGGACAGCGCACCCATCCGTTTTTTTCCCTTTTTTCAACCGAGAAAAGTTGTTCAACAGAAATCCGGGCCAGATTTAACGATGCCAACAAGTTCCTCTGGTGAGCTGATCAAATACCGAGCGCCTGCCGCCTGTAACTCTTCTGCAGAGCGAAAGCCCCATAATACGCCAACGCTGTCCAACTGGGCATTTGCCGCTGTCTGCATATCAATGGCTGTGTCTCCGACATAGAGGATATCCCTTTTTTGAAGCCCCAGACAATGGACAATATCAAGAGCACCCCGGGCATCAGGTTTTTTCGGTACACCCGATCGTTGTCCCAGAACCTGAAAAAAAGTCCACTGAGGCAACAGTTCCTGCACGCAGAGGGTGGTATAATCATGCGGTTTATTGGAAAGAACACACAACTTGACCCCGTTGGCTTGCAGCTGATCAAGCATTGCCGGTACCCCGACATAGGGCGCAGATGTCGCTTTCCAGTTTTGCCTGTACCGTTGTTTAAATCTCTCTACGGTCTGCCTTTGCGTCTGCTCGTCCCTCTTTCCCTCAGGCAGTATTCGGACAATCAGGGTGTTCAGGCCACTGCCAACAAAGAACCGGTAGGCATCGACCGGGTGCCTGGGAAAACCCAGATCCGCCAGAGCCTGATTGGCCGCATCGGCAAGGTCTTGAAGTGTGTCGAGCAAGGTCCCATCAAGATCGAAAATCACTGCCTTGTAGTGCATACATCTCCCCACAGCAACTGATGTTGCATCTTCTCACAGCGCCCTCTTATGAAGCGCCCATCATCTCCCGCCCAGGCGCACCAGCCTGAACTCCTCATAAAGATTTGTAGAAAATAAAAAAATATAATATAAAAACAATTAAGTAGAAAAAATGATCTGCAGCCAAATACGATCTTTTGATCTGTAGGCCAAGCCCGTAAAAAATGCGGAGCTGCAAACAGAGAGGACCAACATGTTGGTGTCCAGGTAGTTTTTGGCTTCTTCTTTTCATCCCTTTTACTAACGCCTCCGCCCTTTGCAATGCAATAAAAACCTGAAAAAAAAATAAGATTTAGGTATGCTATCAGCAAAGACGCACGAGCTACTCCTTATCCTGGTAGAATCTGATACTGAAGAGATGACGCAAACGAGCAACCCCACACAGCCCATGATGGACCTCATCAAGGTTTCCAAAACCTATAACCCGGATGTCCATGCCCTCGAAGACGTAACCTTCTCAATCAACAAAGGTGAGATGGTCTATCTTATCGGCCGCAGCGGTTCAGGGAAAACCACCCTGCTCAAACTGATCAGCAGGATAGAAAAACCGACCAAAGGCATGATCGAAGTGGCTGGCCTGGATATTGCCAAAATACCCCGAAACAGGCTCTATAGACTTCGCCGAAAAATCGGTATGGTTTACCAGGATTTCAAACTTCTTCCGGAGAGGACTGTGGCCGCCAATATTGCCATAGCCATGGAAGTCGTATACCGCAAGCGTTCCTTCATTCACAAAAGGACCAAGGAACTTCTGATACGACTCGGTCTTTCCGCAAAAAAACATACCCTTGCAGCCGAACTTTCCAGAGGAGAACAACAGCGGGTCACCATTGCCCGGGCCGTGGCCAATCAACCTGACATTATTCTTGCTGATGAGCCCACCGGAAACCTGGATGCGGAAACGACTGGGCGTGTCATGGACCTTTTCAACGAGATGAATAACAAGGGGACGACCCTGCTCATCGCAACACACGACAGAGATATTTACCAGCAGGGGGGACGCAGGATTATAGAACTCAGGTATGGTCGGCAAGTTGAGAACGTACGTGCAGCCCCGCAGCCCGACGGCATCCAGTACGAGACGGCCAACACTATTCAATCCTATTGAGCAATCAGTTAACTATGAGCCTCGTTTCAACAGCCCTGCGCCATACAGGCCGCAACATGCAGCTGACCTGGAAATCCCAGTTCATGACCCTTGTCACCGTCGCCCTGTCGGTCTTGATTTTTTCTTTCTTCTATCTCATTTATATTAACGCCATGCAGGTCAGCCAGAAACTTGGTGATGACCTTCGGCTGGTGATCTACCTGGATGAGGAGCCGACTCCCCCTCTCAAGGAAGAGTATCGGCGAAAAATCCTCAAATTTGATCAGGTGGAAAAAATTGTCTTTTTCTCCAGAACCGAGGCCTTTGACAGATTCAGCGATCAGCTGGGAGAGGACAAAGATATTCTCGTTGATATTCCCACAACCTTTCTGCCGCCTTCCATAGAGATTTATCCTTTCAAAACGCTGGACAGTCTTTCCAGAATTAAACGCTTTTCGGATTATCTGCAGACCCTGCCCGGCGTTCTCAAGGTACAGTATGGCAAGGAGTGGATAGAACGCTTCTACTCATTCATCCAGATTATTCGCATTATTGTCGTTCTTTCCGGAGTCCTGCTTGTTATGACCACGACATTCATGGTTGCACACACCATTCGCTTGACCTTACTGGCCCGGAAAAAAGAATTGGATTTGCTTCGACTGGTGGGGGCAACTAATAACTATATCCGCACCCCCTTTCTCATTGAAGGAGCAATGCAGGGGCTGCTGGGAGCAGGTCTGGGAGTCTGGGCTCTCTTTCTGCTCTACTCCTGGATAGATCTGCGATTTACCGGAGCGACTTTGTTTCGTTTTTTTCCCTTCACCTTTCTCTCCATGCAGTCCGTTGTCCTGCTTATCTGTGCTGCCACCCTGCTCTGCTCACTGGGTAGCTTTTCTTCAACACGAAAAATGGTCAACCTGTAAGTCGATCCTCATGCGCCTGATACCCCTTCTCCTTATCATACCAACCCTTGCTGGCTGCCCAGAAACCTCCCACTGTCTGGCAGGGGAATCCCAGCCCATTAAGCGCCATAGGCTGACTATCAGCAAGCTCCACAAGGAAATGAAGTATCAAAGCGCTAAAATACAGGACAGTGATCGCAAACAGACCAGCCTGCTGGACCAGCTTGAACGGTTAGATGACAACATAGCTGCACAACAGGAAAAAGTTCTGGCCATCCAGGACAAAATTAGAGAGCAGGAAAGACTCATTGAGAGCCGGGCGGCTGAAATCGATGCCATTCATGCGGAAAAAAAAGCTCTGCAAGCCCATTTGGAAAAACGTTTGCGAGCATATTATCTCATGGGCAACAATGGTTTCTTACGGATTGCCTTTTCCAGTACATCCATCCCGGACCTCCTTATATTTAATGACTCCTTTCAACATTTAGTCTCCTATGACAGCACTGTTTTCAGCGCGTATCGAAAAAGAAAACAGTCCATTCTCCAGGCCAAGCAGGCCCATGAGCTGGAAAAAAGCGTACAGGAAAGTTTTCTGCATAACGCAGAAGAGGAAAAAAAGACCCTGCTGTATATTTCCAGGCAAAAAAACCAGCTCCTGCAAAAAGCAAAAACAGAAAAAAGTCTCTATCAACTGGCTTTGAAAGAAATGCGGAAAGCGGAGCAGGATCTTACCGCTCAGATTGCCAGGCTGCAAAAGAAAGAAGAAAACAAGAAAAAAGTATTTGTACGCAACATGGGGACGCTGCAACCGCCTGCAAAAGGTATCCTGCTTTCCCGTTTCGGCAAGGAAGACAGTGATTCTTTGCAAAAAAAGGTATCACAAGGCATAACCATCAAGACAAGGGATGGGGCAAAGGTACATGCCGTCTTAGCCGGCAAGGTTATTTTTGCCGGGTATATGCGAGGCTACGGCAGGACTATTATCATCGACCATGGCTATAATTATTTTACCGTGACCTCAAGACTGGAGAACTTTGTAGTGCAACAGGGCGACACCGTGCAGCGGGAACAGGTCATCGCCACAACCGGCGACATAGCCACCCTTTTTGGCCGGGGACTCTATTTTGAAATACGCAAAGGAACCACAGCCGAAGACCCGCTCCCCTGGCTGTGTCCCGACGCATTCTCCTCCGAATAGGTCTTCTGGAGGTTCCACCATCCACACGAACACGGATTTCCCACGACCTTGTTGTCTCATGTGAGAAAAAAGAGACAAAACAGATGGATGTGCTGTCCATGGGCGGGCTCACATTTCAACAACAAGGGCACCAACACTCAGCCCATGCGGTACCATCTTCGGCAGTCTTTGTAAAACCCAGTACCCAAGTGGAATGAAGGGCCAAAAACTGCCCATCCTGGCACCGCCTGAGCCGATGAGCAATCCGGGCGAGGCATGCTTGCAACCCACGACACAGGCCCTGTAAAAAATACATTGCCACACTCTCTGTTTCCAGTTACTTTAAAATGTTGTACTACGTTTTAAATCGTCCGCTTCAGTATACGTACTGATGCCGCAGCAGAGGGCTCCGTGCACGATTCAATTCTCCCTGCCCGGATCTCTCATGAATATATTGTCTTTTTTGAGAAAAACACATAAAAACAAGTAGATATTTTTTCCGTGAGCGGGCTCAAATTTCTACAAACTGTGCGCCAACACTCAGCCCATGCGGTACCATCTTCAGCAGATTTTTTAAAACCCAGACACCCAAGAATACTGAGTTACTCAAAGACTACCGAACTTGGCATCGCCTGAGCTGATGAGTAATCCGAGGCGAGACCGGACCTGTCAGCATAGTGTTAATGTATGGCGCGGGCCACGACAGAAAATGAAGCTCCTTTTTCCTCCAGGCTGTCTCATGTCCTCTTTTCATAAACAAATCTACATACTCCTTTTAGTCGTCCTCACCTGGACGCTGTTTGCCTATACCCCGGCTACGGCCGATGATTCTACTGAAAACAGGGACGCCTACCAGCAGTTGGAGACATTTGCCAACATTCTCAACCTGCTACAAGAACAATATGTGGACGAGATAGACACAGAAGAGGTCATTACCGGAGCCATCAAAGGCATGTTAAGTGCCCTTGACCCCCACTCCGCATATATGTCTTCGGAAGACTTTGCAGATCTGCAAGAAGAGACGCAGGGCAGCTTTAACGGTATCGGACTGGAAATAACCATACGAGATAATGTTCTGACCGTCATTACCCCCATCGAAGGCTCTCCGGCAGCAAAAAAGGGTATTCAACCTGGAGACCAAATCATTCGCATTAACGGGGAAATCACTAAGAACCTCTCACTGATGGAAGCAGTACAAAAACTCAGAGGCTTTAAGGGAACAACCGTTGTCCTGTCCATTTATAGGAAAGCCTGGCAGGGGATGCGGGATATTGAACTGGAAAGAGATACCATTCCACTCCAATCGGTACGCTCATTTGAGTTGGAACCTGGCATCCTGTACATGCGAATCTCCCATTTCCAGGCCACCACTACTCGTGATTTTCGCCAGCAACTGAACCAGGCAAAGAAAAAAAAACCTATACAAGGAATGGTCCTGGACCTACGTAATAATCCAGGCGGCTTATTGGATCAGGCTGTCAAGATCTCCGACATCTTCATAAACCAGGGGCTGCTTGTTTCCACTCGAGGACGCCACGGCCAGGAACAAATGACGTATGAGGCGCACAGCACCGGGTCCGAAAACACATACCCCCTGGTCGTTTTGGTCAACGACGGCTCTGCCAGTGGTGCTGAAATTGTTGCCGGTGCACTCCAGGATCATAAAAGAGCCATTATCCTGGGAACAAGTACCTTTGGTAAAGGATCAGTGCAAACAGTCCTGCCTATCCCCGGCGGGGCAGGTATACGTCTGACAACAGCCAGGTATTATACGCCCAGTGGTGATTCCATCCAGGCAACAGGCATCCAACCCGATCTCACGGTGCCCTTCAACAAGGCCGAAAGTCAAAAGGAAACGGACCAGCAGGAGAACCACATCAAGGAAAAGGATCTGCCAGGTCATTTTGTCAATGACGCAAAAGCAGATGATAGGCCGTCAGATGATACCCAAGAGTTGGAATTGAATAAGGAACAGGAAGCACAAGCGCTCGCTGCCAGGCGGTTGGCGCAGGACAACCAATTGCGGACAGCCCTGTTCATTATTAAAAGCCTTACTCTTGTTGGCAGCCGGTAGAGAAGCCAGTAGTGAGGCTGCTGCGCCCCATGTATGTTGCTGATGAAGATGTTGACCTGCTTTAAAAAAACTCTAACCCGTTTTTTAGGAGCATTTTGTCTCATTGGTAAAAAAATCCCAAACAGATGAATGTGCCATCCGTGAGCAATCTCAGCAACGGGCACGATATTCCCTCTTTGGTGGCTGTTGGAGAACTCCGATATCCCAGCAGGATGCGTGCACTAAAACGAGCGCCTCTGATGTAGCCACTCTTGAGTATTGGCGCACATTCTGGACCAATTGACCACAAAGTATTTCTTTTCTAACCAGCTGCTTTTCTGATATATTTTTTTAATTCAGACACGATGTTCATGAGCATTTCGGGTGAGTCCGAGTTCCCTAAGCATCCTTTCATTCCCCGTCCAGTTTTTACGCACCTTGATCCACAAATGCAGACGCACAGGGACCCCCAGCAAGCGTACGATATCCTGGCTTGCCTGTTTGCGTATTTTGGCCAACATGGCCCCTTTAGACCCAATCAGGATTCCTTTTTGGGAACTTCGTTCCACCAGAATAGTGGCATAAATAATGATTGGCTCATGCGAGTCGGTTTCCTGAAAAGAGTCTATAACCACGGCGGTGGAATAGGGTACCTCTTCCTTGGTCAGTAAAAAAACTTTTTCCCGGATTATTTCCGCCACTATGAAGCGTTCCGAGGCATCGGTGGGGATATCGTCAGGATAATATTGAGGGCCTTCCGGTAACAGGCCAGTGATCTTGTCGACCAACAGCTCTGTTCCCTGATCGTGCAGTGCGGATACGGGCAGGACTTCTGCAAACCCATGCAGGTCCACAAACCACCGAGTAAGCGGCAGAAGAGCCTCCTGCTCCACCAGATCAGCCTTGTTCAAGGCAAGAACGGCCGGTACATTGATTTGATCAAAATAACCCTGGTATTGCTCCAGGATTGTATCCCGACGTTTGTCGGTCATGGCGTAACTGTCCTCGACAAAAAGTACCATATCGGCTTCGTCGACACTTTCCAGGGCCACCTGGACCATTTCCTGGTTCATTCGATCCTGGGCCTTATGCAGGCCTGGGGTGTCCAGGAGAAGTATCTGATATGCCTTGCCAGTCAGGATCCCGGCAATCCGGTTTCTGGTGGTCTGGGGTTTGGGTGAAACAATGGAAATTTTTTGTCCTAGCAAGCAGTTGAGCAAAGTCGACTTACCAGCATTAGGCGGCCCAACAATGGCAACCACACCGGAACGATATGGTATTGGATCCTGGCTTGGTGAAGATTGAATGTGTTCCATACGAGTATAGCTGTCTGGACAAACCTGGTTGATGGTCAGAGTTCTTTATCCTATTCGTGCGGGACCTTCAGGTATTTATCATCGGAATATCGACAACATGCCTGTCACAAGCTGTTGCAGATAGCTTGTATTTGAACCAAAAGACTCCCTTCAAAATAGGGACGAATTCGAAGCAATGAAAAAAAATAGAAGTAAGAAAATAATGACAAAGGCTCCTATTCCTGCTATCCACTGTACCTTACCATGACCCACAAACTTCGCAACGTGTTAGATCTATGATCAGTGCAGGCAGCATCATTGAGTATCTGGATGGGGGAAAATGTGTTTGTGCGCTTATCACCCAGGTCCAGGAAAAACGACTCCATATCATCAATCAAAATGGCAAAGAGTTCACCCTGCCCCGGGCACGGGTATTCATTGCTACAGAACAACAATACAGCACAGATCGAAGCAGGGAAGAGATCATGGCCCTGCTCAGGGAGACAGCTGAAAGGCGGCTGCAACGAGTAGCAGATTTTAATCTGGAAGAATTATGGCAGATCGTTTGCGAGGAAGAGCACCTGATTTTTTCCACCGCCTTTCTGACGGAACTGATCACCGGGCATCCGCCTGATGACGATGACCTTGCCGCATTTCTCAGAAGCGTATTAGCGGATCCGTTTTATTTCAAATACAAAAACGAACGTATCATTGCCCATACTCCCGAACAGGTGGAACACCTTCAATACGAGTATCAGAAACAGCAGGAAAAAGAACAGCTCTTGCAACAGGGGGCCCTCTACCTGCGGCGGATACTGGACGGCGACACCGTGACTCTAAGCCAATGGGCCGACATGGAGAAATGTCTCTCCTGGTTGGAGGAATATGAGCTTCTGGGCAACGATGCCAAGGAGAGTAAGCTGATCAAGAATCTGCTCAAGCAGGCAGGCTTGAACGCTCCCCATGTGGGGCACAGGATTCTTGTACGGGCCGGCAAGTGGGATCGTGATGAAAACCTGCCATTACGAAGGGCCGATCAGCCAGTGGATTTTTCAGAAGAATGTCTCCAACGGGCCGACTCCTTCACAGAACCTTCAGCAGAAGAGTTGTTGACTGATCCTAAGCGCAGAGATCTCCGGGAGCTGAACCTGATCACTATAGATGGGACCTTTACCCGCGATTATGATGACGCCCTCCACGTCGAGCGACTGGAACGGGGGTACCTTGCTGGTATCCACATAACCGATGTCAGCTACTTCGTATCCCCACGCGGAGCCCTGTTTGCCGAGGCCCAGGAGCGGGGGACGAGCCTTTATTTCCCTGAAGGCCACATTCCCATGCTTCCCCCGACGCTATCTTTAGGGGTATGCAGCCTGATCCTCGGAAAAATCAGACCAGCCATCAGTTTTCTCGTGACGCTGTCCGAAAATGGGCAGGTTATGAACACCCGCATCGTGCCTTCTGTGATTCAGGTCAAACGTCAGATCAGTTACCGGGAAGCTGACACACTCATCGCCACAGATCCCGAACTGGCCATGATGAACAAAGTCAAGGAACTGTTGCGACAACGGCGAGTGGACAACGGCGCCCTGCTGCTTCCCTTCCCTGACGTAAATATCGATATCCGGGACAGGGATGATATCCAGGTGCATCTCTCGCCCATGGACACAGCTGCCCGCAGTCTGGTTTCGGAATTCATGATTCTGGCCAACGGCGTGGCAGCTGATTTCCTGGCAAGCCGGGGTGCTCCAGGCATTTTCCGCTCCCAGCCACCTCCCAAAAAACGCATCATAGAAGGCATCAACAACAGCCTGCAGGACATTGCCCTACAAAGACGCTTTCTCTCCCGTGGTGAGCTGACCTCCCATCCCAAGCCGCACAGCGGTCTGGGCCTCAACAGCTACACCACCATCACCTCGCCCATACGGCGTTTCCTTGATCTGGCCATGCAGCATCAAATCAGTAACATGCTCCGTGGTAATGGTATCCTTTTTTCCAGCGAAGAGTGCAAATCCTTTACCGGCACCATTCAGCAGAAGCTCAGCAGAGCCAACAGCGTGCGACAACAACGACACAGGTATTGGATTTTACGTTATCTGGAACCGAAAATCGGCAGTAAAATGAATGCCCTGGTGGTCGGGAGGGGAAGTAAACGGGTCAACCTGTTGCTGACAGACTGCCTGTTTGATATCGACCTTGCCCCCAACCCCCATTTTCCGGTTGACCCGGGAGATATGATTAAAATTCGTCTTGTCAATGTCAATCCGCTTGATAATGTTCTCAAGGTAGAGTGGTGAGGACAGCAGGCAAGACCACCTACTCGCCCTGCTTTCCCCTCAGCTCAGATGGCGCCTGGTTCGGGAATTTTGGGCACCGCATTCTACCAGGGTAGAGGTGCCACCAAGATACTGCCGAAGATGGTACCGCCTGGGAAGCGGTGGGGAATAGTTTGACCAAATTTGAGCCTGCCCCCGGACATCACCCACCTCAGTTTTTCTCTATTTTTTCAAAAGGGGGAAAATATTCATGAGAAATCCAGGCTACATCTCCTCATAGACCTCGGCCTGGCCGAAAGGAAACGCCAGGCTGTCTTTTTCAGAAAGCTTCGGCTCTCCATCGTATCCCCAGTCAATGGCAAGGTCCGCGTCATTCCAGGCAATGGCCCGTTCATGCTCCGGTGCATAGTAATCAGTGGTGTGATACAAAAATTCAGCAGCCTCGCTCAGCACCACGAATCCATGGGCAAATCCCGGCGGTATCCAGAACTGCTTTTTATTTTCTGCTGAGAGCCTGATGCCGACCCACTGCCCGAAATCTGGAGAGGATCGACGCAGATCCACAGCCACGTCAAACACTTCGCCTGCCACCACCCGGACCAATTTTCCCTGTGGCTGCTTAATCTGATAATGCAGCCCCCTCAGAACGCCTTTTTTAGACCGGGAATGGTTTTCCTGAACAAAGGGCAAGGTGACCCCGCTCTTTTCCCGCCATTCACGGAGGTTAAAACTTTCAAAGAAAAAACCGCGATCATCGCCAAACACCTTTGGGGTCACGACAAGTACGTCTTGAATGGCTGTCTTTTCTATCAGCATGGTGCACACCTTCATCGAAATCGCTTAACGATTTCCGCACATGGTTTCATAAGAGTTCCGGTAGGAGCCATCTATTACCTGCTCCACCCATTTTCGGTTGTTCACATACCAGTCAACAGTGCGATCAATTCCCTGTTCAAAGGTATATCGAGGTTTCCAACCAAGCTCTGCCGCTATTTTTCCGGCATCAATGGCATAGCGCCTATCATGCCCCAGGCGATCTGGTACAAAAGTAATCAGTTCCCGGCGGGGATGACCGGAGTCACACGGCCTGATCTTCTGATCAAGCAGATCGCACAGTAACTGCACAATTTCCAGGTTTTGTTTTTCGTTATTTCCGCCAATATTGTAGGATTCACCGATGGCACCCCTTTGGATGACCTCGACAAGAGCTTCGCAGTGATCCTGCACATACAGCCAGTCTCGTACATTTCTGCCATCACCATAGACCGGTATCTCTTGGCCCTGCAAAGCATTATGTATGGTCAGGGGAATCAGCTTTTCAGGAAATTGATACGGACCGTAATTGTTGGAACAATTGGTAATCAGAACCGGAAGACCGTAGGTATGGAAATACGCCCTGGCGAGGTGATCCGATGATGCCTTGGATGCCGAATACGGTGAACGGGGATCATAGCAGGTTTGCTCGCTGAAAAATCCTGTATCGCCGAGACTGCCGTAGACTTCATCTGTGCTCACATGCAGAAAACGCTGGTTGGGATGGGCTGGGCCATGAGCCAGCCAAGCCTGACGGGCAGCCTCCAAAAGGGTGAATGTCCCCTGGATATTGGTATGGATAAAAGCGCCTGGTCCAGCAATGGAACGATCAACGTGGGATTCGGCGGCAAAATGGACGACCGTATCAAAAGCGTGCTCCGCAAAGAGGCTCCGTACCAACTCCTGATCACAGATGTCTCCATGAATAAAACAGTAACGGGAAGAAGCCCAAAGATCCTCGACATTCGCAGGATTGCCGGCATAGGTCAGCTTATCCAGGTTCACAACCTCCCATTGCGGACAGTTGTCCAGAACAATGCGTACAAAGTTGGCCCCGATAAATCCGCAGCCTCCGGTTACAAGTACTTTTTTTTTCATTCTGCTGTATTACCTTGTATTAAGTCAACGTATTGATCCTTCACCTTCTTCAATTTCTCATCAGCTCAGACCTCACCAGATTCGCTCGTTTTGGCCACCGCACGCACCTTGCGTATTCGGGATCGCCAAAAGACTACCGAAGATGGTATCGCCTCAGCTGACATTAGGCGCACCTTGTGTTAGATTACGCAACTGCGTACTCCCACCACCTGTATGTTTCTTACTTTTTTCAGATACGACAAAAGGTTCACCAAAATATGGGCTTCAGGTAACGGCCTTTCTTTCGGCCGCTGGGTGGCGTAACTTGGCTGGGGTTTTGTCAAAAATATTGCTCTATCTAGCAAAATTTACAGCCACCTGCAATCCCAATGAGTTTGGGGTCAGAAAGCCAGAAAGCGTTCTTCTGCTGGCTCTAACCATGGACAAAAAAGAGACGATCAGGTAGTATGGAAGGTCTGAAGAAAATATGCCACACTTTTTTATCTGATCCACTCCTTTCTTTGGGTCTGGAGTAAAAGAACCAGTATTGCGCACATGTTGGACTCAGATGTTGTGTCAGTATCAATGCTGGTTCAAGCTGCACCGAGGATTGGGTGATGGAGCCACAGCAGAGAAAGGCCTAACGAGGTGATATACGTTTATTGAGACAGCCCAAAGGACATATAGGGACAGAAATTGAGCCCGCATTTCTCATGAACAATTTGTGGAAATCAAAAATAGAAAAGATAAACAAATCGTTAGGAAAGAACTAATGGAGAGAAAAACTCTCCCAAATGTTCACCAAAGGTTTACACAGGCGGCACCAGCTTCGGCACTGCTTTGACAGCAAAAAAGGTACTATCGAAATCATCGTTGACCTCTGCCCTGCGGGAACCTTTCCATCTAGCCCGAATTTCTCATCCGTTCAGGCGGTGTCAGGTTCGGTAGTTTTTAGTACCTCATTCAACTAGGCTCTATATGTGTTGCCTGAATACAGCCGAAGATGGCAGCAGAAGGGCTAAGCGTTGGTGCACATTGTATCGAAATGCGAGACCGCTTACGGACACCACGTCCATCAGTTTTTGTCTCGTTTTTTTCAAATGAGACAACATGTTCATGAACAATCCGGCCTAGAACCGCCTGAGCTGATGAGCGATCAGGGTTGGTACACAGCTCACGCCAGACACACTACACACTCACGGCCCTAACATACACGTATTTATGAATCTTGTTCCCCGCCCATTCTATGTATGCATCTTGGTGTGTATTCTCTTGGCTCTCCCATTGACGATATCGTCAAAAGAAGCTGCGTCACCAGAGCTTAAAGACATCATTGTTACCACTTCCAACAGTCATCTACTCTTTTTCGCAACGGTTTCCAACGCCTTTACCCCGGAAATGATGGAAGGGGTACATAACGGCTTGCCCATTACCTTCGTCTTTCAACTTCAGCTTACAAAAGTTCGTAATAAATGGTTCGACTCTGACCTGGTCGACACCAAACTGAGCCACACCCTGACCTACGACAGTCTCAAAGAAGAATATACCATCCAGAGGTCCTATAAAAAAGGAAAGATGCAACGCACCCGATCCATTGTTGAGGCGCAACAGTTCATGGCTGAACTCAATGGCTTGCAGGTGGTCTCCTTGAAGGAACTGCAGCCAGAAGCACCCTATGCCATCCGATTAAAAGCGACCCTGATCAAGAACACCCTGCCGCTGGGTATGCACTACGTGCTGCCGTTTACGTCTTTGTGGAATTTTGAAACCGACTGGCGAACCATTGAGTTTCGCTATTAACCCCCTTTGAAGAGGGAGTGTGGAATGCTGACTTTAGAGCAGCGGGAAAAAAAACAGCGGTTGATACGATATGTTATAGTATTCTGCTTTGCTCTGATTCCTCTACTTGGCTACTTGCAAAAAGGCCTGCTCAAGGGAGAGTTTCACTTGCCCATGTCCAGCACGGTCCTTATTTTTGCCCTGATCAATATAAATGGTCTGCTGCTGCTGCTCATGCTGTACTTGGTTCTACGCAACCTGGTAGAACTTGTTTTTGAACGGAACCAAAAGATACTGGGCGCCAAGCTTCGGACTCGACTGGCAGTCTCCTTTGTCGCCCTGTCACTCGTCCCGACGGTTTCCCTGTTTCTTATCAGCTTGAGTTTTGTTTCCACCTCAATGGACTACTGGTTCAACACGAATGTAGAAGATTCTCTTGACGCCTCACTCAACCTGGCTCGATCCATTTTTCATGATGCGGAAAAAAGAGCGATAAATAGTGGCTCCCAGGTGGCTCACCTTCTCGCAACTCAAGCCTTGAACGGAGACGATCTTCCTGCCCTAGAACGCCTGTTCAGACAAACCCTGGAAATGGCTTCGCCGGGAGCACCAGATGCCATTACCCTGCTCAAGGGAGACCATAGTCCCCTGCTGTCTCTTAATGGTCCTCGATTGGCGGGAACCCTTGTCCCGCCCATTCCTTCAGAAGCTATACGGCATGCAGCCAACAAGAAGGAACCGACAATAACCTCCGTAGAAACGAGTGCAGGTGAATTCATCCAGGCCATACAGCCACTAGAATGGTCAGCCAGCCGAGGCGACACTGGGTTTCTGGTAACTTACCTACTCATTCCTGCCACCAAACTCAAGGAGATGAAAATCATTTCCGAAGGTATCACCGGCTACAAACAGCTCGTGATTTTCAAGGCGCCGATCAAACTAAGCCTTATAATCATGCTGCTCATCATTACCTTGCTGATCTTGTTCGGGGCGATCTGGTTTGGTTTTTATATAGCCCGCAGTCTCACGGGTCCCATCAACGATCTTGCCTTGGCTACCAGGAAAGTGGCAGACGGTGACCTGAATTTTCACTTGAAAAAAGAATCCGATGATGAGATGGGTCTGCTGGTTGAATCCTTCAATTCCATGACAGCCGACCTCCGAGCTTCCAATACGCAACTAGGTGAGGCTCATAAGGCTTTGCAGGAAAGCAATCTCATCTCAGAGCAGCAAAGACGATACCTGGAAACCATCCTGGAAAATGTTGCTGCCGGGGTTATCGCTCTGGATGAAAAAAACAAAATTACGACCATTAATCGTTTTGCTGAAGAATTATTGCATATCCAAGAACACAGGTTGCTGGGCAAGAATTTCCATCAATTCCTGCCCAAATCGCATAAAGCGACCCTGGATAGCTTTTTAAACGAACTGATTCATAACAAACAGCACTCCATTGAGCGCCATTTACGGGTTACCATTCGTCAGGGGGAAACCCTCTCCCTGCAGGTCAACATCACCCGCATGCTGGATGAACAGGATCATCCCATTGGCTTTGTTATTGTGTTTGACAACCTCACCAAGCTGGAAAAAGCCCAGCGCCTAGCGGCATGGCAGGAGGTGGCTCGAAGGATCGCCCATGAGATAAAAAATCCGCTCACCCCCATTCAACTCTCGGCCCAAAGACTACGCAAAAGATATCTGCATACCATTGACAGGGATCAGGATATCTTCAACCAGTGTGTCAGTACCATTGTTAATCAGGTGGATGAAATCAAGAGGCTGGTCAGTGAATTTTCAGATTTTGCCCGCATGCCCAAGTTAAATCCCCAAATCGGTCAGATCACCACCATAGTGGAAGAAGCCTTTTTTCTCTACCAGGAGGCTCATAAGGATATTCAGTTTACCCTGCATCTCAAAGACACCTTTCCCCCCTTTGCCTTTGATCCTATCCAGATCAAGCGGGCGGTGATCAACCTGCTGGATAACGCCGTCCAGGCTATGGACGGGGAAGGGGCCATTCAAGTCAACCTGCGCTTCAGCACCCCCTATAAAACCGCAATACGGATAGAGGTGGCGGACAATGGACCCGGAATACCTGAAGAACTCAAGATCCGGCTGTTCGAACCCTATTTCTCCACCAGAAAATCAGGCACTGGACTGGGCCTGGCCATCGCCCACACCATTGTGGCGGAGCATAACGGTTCCATATCAGTGTATGACAACCAACCCACTGGCACCGTGTTTAGTGTTGAACTTCCGCTGGACAGCCAATAACGCAGAGACGTATGCACCACCGTCCTAACCTGGAAACCAATGGCAAAGACAATACTTATCATCGACGACGAAGCACCTATCCGTGAGTCCCTTTCTGGCATCCTGGCAGACGAAGGATTCATACCACTTTCAGCGGCCTCGGCAGAAGAAGGACTCTCTCTTCTTGAAGAAGAGGATGTTAACCTGATCCTGCTTGATATCTGGATGCCAGGAATGGACGGCCTTGAAGCTCTTAATAGAATCAAGAAGCAGTCTGAAATTCCCGTTGTGATGATTTCCGGGCACGGGACCATTGATACCGCAGTCCAGGCAACCAAAACAGGGGCTTTCGACTTTATCGAAAAACCCCTCTCATACGACAAGATCATCCACGCTGTCACCAGAGGCCTCCATGTAGCTCAACTGGAACGGGAAAACAGGCTCCTTAGGGAAAGTGGCCCCAAAAAACCCGATATCACAGGTGAGAGTACGCTTATCGCCATGCTCCGAGATCAGATCCAACGGGTCGCCCCCACCGATGCCTGGGTACTGATCAGGGGCGGCCACGGAACAGGAAAGGAACTGGTCGCCCAGACCATCCATCGGCTCTCTCCCCGGGGAAAACACCCCATGGTAGAAGTTAACTGTGCCGCCATCCCGGAAGAGTTGATCGAATCTGAACTCTTTGGGCATGAAAAAGGTTCCTTTACAGGGGCTCTGGAAACTAAAAAGGGTACATTTGATATGGCCAACGGCTCTACCCTGTTTCTGGACGAAATAGGCGATATGAGCCTGAAAAGCCAGGCCAAGGTTTTACGTATCTTGCAGGAGCGTAAATTCGAACGGGTCGGGGGCTCAAAAACCATTACCGTTGATGTCAGGGTGCTCGCAGCGACCAACAAAAATCTGGAACAGGAAATCGAGCAAGGTACTTTCCGCGCCGACCTCTTCTACCGTCTCAATGTGGTGCCGATACTTGTACCGGACCTGGATGAACGGCGAGAAGACATTCCTTTACTGGTTGAAGATTTTCTCGCTGAACACCGTACAAAAGGCTTGGGGAAAAAATCCGTCTCCCCTGGGGCCATGGACCTGCTGACCCGCCATCACTGGCCCGGTAATGTCCGTGAACTGCGCAATATGGTGGAACGTCTGGTGATCATGTGCCCCAGCGAAACCATTACCTCTGAGGATGTGGCCCTCTTTCTCGGACAATCCCCGATTCCACCGCACCCGGTAGATCCCCTCTTCTCCAGCCTGCATGCCCTCAACTATAAGGATGCCAAACGTGCATTTGAGATCGCGTACCTCAAGGCAAAACTCGGGGAAAACGAGGGGAATGTTTCCAAAACCGCCGAGCAGGTAGGTATGGAACGTAGCCACCTACACAAAAAAATGAAAACACTGGGAATAGAAGCAAGCAGGCACACACCCTAACCATCGACACTTCTCCGCACCCATGACATGTGAAAGCCTGGGGTGCCAGGCCGCATGGTTCAAAAAAGAAAAAAGAATCCATGCAGCCAAATCAGGACCAGCCATCCGTACACAGGCGCAGGATGTCATCCGTCACCATGGCTGGACCTGGGCGGTCAGCTGCAGCGCCCCTGGAACACTCGTATCCTGGCCTGGGCAACCTTCTTGCTCCGCCGGGTAACTTTCATAGACCAAAACAAACAGGAGACCCCAATGGCTTTTCCGGAATATCGTCCCAGAAGAATGCGTCAAAATGACACCCTGCGTTCGTTGATCAGAGAAACCCGTTTATCATCTGATCAGTTCATCCTCCCATTATTCGTCGTGCCAGGAAAAAAAATCCGTGAGCAGGTGCCTTCCATGCCTGGTGTCTATCGCTTCTCCATTGACAAGCTTGCGGAAGAAGCAAAAGAGTGCCTTGAGCTTGGAATCCGTTCGGTCATCCTCTTTGGGTTACCTCAAAAAAAAGACGGCCTGGGTTCAGGTGCCTATGCAAACAACGGTATTATTCAAAAGGCCGTCAGGGAACTGAAAGACAAGGTTCCAGAGCTTACTCTTGTCACCGATGTCTGCCTATGTGAATACACCGATCATGGACACTGCGGCTGCCTGCATAACAATGCGGTGGATAACGACGCCACCCTGGAACTGCTGGCCAGAACAGCTCTCTCCCATGCCAAGGCTGGTGCGGACATCGTTGCGCCTTCAGATATGATGGATGGCCGTGTCAGCGAGATACGAGCCGCGCTTGATGAGAACTCTTATCATATGACCCCTATCATGTCCTATGCTGTGAAATATGCCTCAGCCTTTTACGGCCCATTCCGGGACGCCGCAGAGTGCTCTCCCCAATTCGGGGACCGCAAAGGGTATCAGATGGATCCAGCCAACAGCCGGGAAGCCTTGCGAGAGGCGACTTTGGACGTGGAGGAAGGTGCGGACATTCTCATGGTCAAGCCCGCAGTTGCCTACCTGGACATCGTCCGCCAGATCCATGACGAATTCGACCTGCCCGTGGCTGCCTACCATGTCAGCGGAGAGTATGCTATGATCAAGGCAGCAGCAGCCCAAGGGTGGATCAATGAACAGGCGGTCATGGCTGAAACCCTGCTCTCCATACATCGTGCTGGTGCGGACATCATCCTTACCTACTATGCCAAGGAGATGGCCAAGCTTTTGAATAATTTTTGACGCCGTCACCACATCATCTGAATTGTATGCAAGCATGGTATGCCCAGATCAGGGATCTGCCAGCGCAAAGATAGGCATGTAAGGCAAGCTTTTTTGTAGCTAGCCCGAAGGAATGAGGGAGCTGGTCATGCAGAAGAATTGCGGATATATGCGGTCAGGTAAGGATACAGGACGGCCGCGATAGTGCCGCCTGTGACATCGGCAACCAAATCCAGGCTGTCGGCATTGCGACCGGGAACAAATGCCTGGTGCACCTCGTCGCTGATGCCAAAAAGAAGGCAAAGGATGAGCACTGTCAGGGATAATTTTCGGGAATGACGAGACCAGAGAACGTCAGGAAAGGCAAAGCTGTAGGACAGGCCGAGCACCATATAGGCAGCAACATGCAGTATTTTGTCCATGGTCAGCAATGCAGGCAGGCGAAGACTCTCACCAGGTATGTGAGAAGCAATAAAAAGCCCTCCCATGATACACAGCATGGGAATACTTCTGACCAAAGACGTTTGAGTCCTCATGACCGGAGCGGACAAGTCAGGCCAACGTTTCTGGCAGGGGCAGGTGCACCTGCTCAATCAATTCAGGGGAAAAACGTTTTTTCATGCGACGCAGAGCTGCGTAAATTCTCTGGGTAGGGGCATTGTGGAGTATGCATTTTGCCTTATCCCCGTAGGCAGTGAGTTTGAGTTGTTTCTTTTCTACTTTGAAGGTGTGGCTCCAGTTGGCCTCAATAGTCTCTGAGTTTTCTTCTATCGGCGCTTCCAGAGGTTCTCCTCCCCGGGAGAGCTGCATGGCATCCGACTCGGTGAACTCCAATAGCCAGGCATCCCCATCACTGTTGCTGAAAAAGATAAAGACACCTAGTTCAAAAAAATCTTCCTTGCGCCTATAGGCAGATTGCTGAATTTTGTCAATAGCATTGGCCAGTATGACCTGGGGATTCTGCTCTGGTACTCTTTCCTGCCCCCTTTCTCCCACTGTACGGCAGCAATGCTTAAATTTTTTTCCAGATCCACAAAAACAGGGTTGGTTTCTTCCTATTTTACTCATAAACGTAGCCAGCTCCTTTCCCTTAGAAAACGTAGTGGCAACACAGTCTCATTCGGAGACAATTGACAGCCAGAGCATAAAACTTAATATATTCATAATTTTGCTGCAATGTTATTTCTTCTTATACCTGGCCTTGACTTGGTAAGCGTTTAAAACCGTACTGATGCCAAGTGGAAAGGTTTGTAAGTATACAAACAGTATATCAATAGGTTAGAATGGATTTCCCATCAGCTCCGGTGGCGCCAGGTTCGGGAGCTTTTGGTGCCTCATTCTACCTGGATCTTTGCATTGCCAAAAGACTGCCGAAGATGGTCCTTCCTGGGCTTCGCGTTGGTTGGCCTTGTGCCGAAACGAGAGAGCGCTTACGGACATCACATCCATTTGTTTGTATCTATTTTTTCTCCAATGAAATAAAATGGTAATGAGAAATCCGGGATACAACCGTCACAGTTAGAGGCGCTCATTCCTCTTCTGCAGGACAGAATGCACCGTACAGGCTAGGTCTTCCATCAGAACAGGTTTGCAAAAATAGGCATCCGCACCAATGGCAGGCAAATATTGTGTCATCAAGTTGCTCACTGAAGCCGGTGCAGACGATGACCGAAACACTGGGCTGGGTCATCTTGATTCTTGTAAAGAGCTGCAACCCAGTCAGTTGGGACATGGTCATCTATCTGACTGGACAGGTTCCGGAAAGCCTCCAGGGTCTCAATACTTGAGACGCGAATGGTCACTCTGTAACCCAACCGTTGCAGCATATCCCCAGTCACTTCGGCGATTGCTTTTTCATCATCCACTAGAAGAATATGCTGCCCATCTCCCCGGGGAATTGCTGCAGGTCGGTCCATTGCACGTTCCTTGTGCTTCTTGATATCAACAGATTTTTGTCTTCCCACAGGGAGACAGGGGCTCGTTTAAAAAAGATGGTTGCGCCTGGCTTCAGCCTTCAGAAGATCATCCGTGGTATGGAGGATCACCTGTTTTTTCTGTGATTGAGACGGATGAGCAGCAAAAGGAGGACGCCCCCCAAAAGACGACGGCTGCAGTGAACATGTTCAATTGGTGTGCACTCGACCACGCCTCCCCTGGCAGCTTTTGCTGGGGGAACGCTCCCGGAAGTCGGCAGGTGAACGGAGAGACTTGCCAGGCAAGATGCCCGTTGGACAGACAAGACATTGATATATTGTAAAGGCTCTTTGATCAGGATGTCAAAATCAAGTAGAAACACACTATCTGACAATATGCTCGAACAAATCGTTGTGATACGCTATTGTTGCTTTTGATAAATACTCGAACCTGTTTTTTTCAGTCAGAATAATGAGCCACAAATACCAGTTCTGGATTGATCGCGGCGGGACCTTTACCGATATCATAGCAAGGCATCCCGACTCTTCCCTGAGCAGATGTAAACTGCTCTCTGAAAACCCTGAGCAATACAGTGATGCCGCCATTGCAGGCATGAAAAAGATTCTCAACATACCTCTGGACGCCCCCCTCCCCACCGAGAGCATCGCCTCCATCACAATGGGAACCACTGTTGCAACCAATGCCCTGCTTGAACGTCGGGGAGACCGTACGATCCTTGTAACGACCAAGGGATTCCGAGATGCCCTGCGAATAGGTTACCAGACCAGGCCCGATCTGTTTGTCCGTCATATTGTCCTGCCGGAAATGCTCTATGAAGCGGTTATCGAAGCTGAAGAGAGGGTCGATGCCGCAGGCACGGTGCGTATTCCCCTTGAGCAGGAGAAACTTCGCCCCCAATTGCAACACTATTACCGTAAAGGCGTCCGTTCGCTGGCGATCTGCCTTATGCACGGCTACCTGTTCCCGGATCATGAACGTCTCATAAGCACCTTGGCTGAAGAGATCGGTTTTACCACCATCTCGGTCAGCCATACAGTCAGCCCGCTGATGAAATTCATTTTTCGAGGGGATACCACGGTAATCGATGCCTACCTTTCCCCCCTGCTTCAACGGTATATTGACCAGGTCAGCCGGGAAATAGACCCCTCAGGAACTAGGTTATTGTTCATGCAGTCTCACGGCGGGCTGACCGATGCAGCGACTTTTCGCGGGAAAGACGCGATACTCTCGGGGCCAGCGGGCGGGGTTATCGGGATGGTACGGACCGCAGCTATGAGCGGATTCGACAAACTGATCGGTTTTGATATGGGAGGCACATCCACAGATGTGTCCCATTACAACGGTACATTTGAACGCAGTTTTGAAACCATGGTAGCAGGAGTTCGCCTGCGGGCCCCCATGATGGACATCCACACCGTTGCCGCCGGTGGCGGTTCGCTCCTCAATTTTGACGGAACCAGATACCGGGTAGGACCGGAATCAGCAGGGGCGCATCCAGGACCGGCATGCTACAGGCGCGGAGGACCCCTGACCGTCACCGACTGCAATGTCATGCTGGGCAAAATTCAGCCGCATCACTTCCCTGCGGTTTTTGGTCCCCAGGCTGATCAGCCGCTGGACAAAGAGCATGTTGGCGAACTGTTTCACCAACTGGCAGTTCGTATCGCCGAGGCAACAGACAGTGCCCCTCAGACACCCGAAGCCGTGGCCGACGGCTTTATCCGAATCGCTGTTGAAAATATGGCCCATGCCATAAAAAAAATTTCTGTCCAGCGAGGGTACGATGTCACCGAATATACCTTGAACTGTTTTGGTGGAGCCAGCGGCCAGCACGCCTGCCTGGTTGCCGATGCTCTGGGCGTGGAAAAGATCTTTCTTCACCCGTACGCAGGTGTGCTCTCAGCCTACGGTATGGGACTGGCTGATATCAGCGCTATGAGGGAAAAACAGTTGGGGCTGGACTTCACCCTGCCTGACCTGCAGGATACCATACGGCAAGCCGCGACACCGCTTAGCCAGGCAGTTTTTCATGCAGTGCGCAATCAGGGTGTGAGCGAAGAAATGATCAGCATCTCCTGTACAGTACATCTACGTTACCAGGGAACAGATACCTGCCTGCTGACCGACCTGGCAGACCCGGCCACCATGCGCAGGCAGTTTGAAAAAATCCATCAGCAGCGGTTTGGCTATATCCCTTCAGAACGTGCACTTGTGGTCGAAGCGATTACTCTGGAGGCGGTGGGCTCCACAGAACAGCCAGGTGACCCCGAACTTCCCCTCCGAACAGGGCAGCCTGAACCACTGGAATTGGTTCAAATCTACACCAGGGGTGCTTGGCGGATTGCATCCTTGTTTGACCGGAATGAGTGTACACCCGGCCAACAAATACAGGGGCCGGCCATACTCATTGAAGACACAGGGACCATTGTCATCGAAGCTGGATGGTTGGCAGAGGTCAACGCTCGAAATCACCTGATTATGAGTAGATACATACCCAGACCCAGGCGGGAAGCCATAGGAACGGCTGCGGATCCGGTTATGCTTGAGGTGTTCAACAACCTGTTTATGTCTATAGCCGAGCAGATGGGCGCTACCCTGTCCAAGACCGCCTGCTCGGTCAATATCAAAGAGCGCCTCGACTTTTCCTGCGCCCTGTTCGACCCCCAGGGGAACCTGATCGCCAATGCCCCCCATGTTCCGGTACATCTAGGCTCCATGGGCGAGTCGGTCAAAGCCGTTATCAAAGCAAACAGCGGCAGTATGGCTCCAGGTAATGTCTACATGCTTAACGCGCCATACAAAGGGGGGAGTCATTTGCCAGATGTAACTGTTATTACACCTCTTTTCTCAAGAGACCGTCAGCATGTCCTCGTATATCTCGGCTCTCGCGCACATCATGCTGATATCGGCGGACGAACCCCGGGTTCCTCCCCCCCAGACAGTACCCATATCCAGGAAGAAGGAGTACTCATTGAGAATTGGCTCTTGGTGGAACAGGGTCGGTTGCGGGAGCGAGAAACCCGAACCCTGCTCGCCTCGGGCCCTTTTCCCTGCCGCAATGTGGACCAGAATATGGCGGACCTGGCGGCCCAGGTTGCCGCCAATACAACTGGGGTGCACGAACTGCAAAAGATTATCGACCACTTTGGCCTTCAGGTGGTGCAGGCCTATATGCAGCACGTGCAGGACAATGCAACTGAGGCGGTACGACGCGCTGTGGACTGCCTGAAAGACTGTTCATTCACCTACCCCATGGATGATGGCAGCCACATTCAGGTTGCTGTATGCGTCAACCACGAACAGCGCTCTGCCGTGATTGATTTCAACGGCACCTCAGCCCAAAGCCAGGGTAATTACAATGCGCCCGCTGCGGTATGTAGGGCCGCGGTGCTGTATGTGTTCCGTACCCTGGTCGATGATACCATTCCCTTGAACGAAGGCTGCCTGCAACCACTGGAAATCCGGATACCAAAAGGCTCCATGCTTTGTCCTACATATCCGGCAGCAGTGATCGCAGGGAATACCGAAGTTTCCCAAGCGGTCACAGATGCCCTTTTTGGGGCGCTGGGGATACTGGCCTCCTCCCAGGGCACTATGAACAACTTTATGTACGGCAACGCACGATACCAAAATTATGAAACCATCTGTGGAGGAAGTGGCGCCGGACCTGACCACCCCGGTACCAGTGGAGTACACACTCATATGACCAATACCCGGATGACTGACCCCGAAGTCATAGAGCACCGCTTCCCGGTTCTGGTCAAAGAATTCGCCCTTCGCCTGGGTTCTGGCGGTAGGGGCCGGCATGCAGGAGGTGATGGGGTCGTACGAAAGATACAATTCCTTGAGAGGATGACCGCGACAATCCTTTCCTCTCACAGGCGTACGCCTCCCTACGGCTTGGCAGGTGGAGAAGACGGCTTGTGCGGTAACAATTACATTATCCGTGGCAATGGAACCCTTGAGCAACTTGCAGGCAATGACGAGGCGTCCATGGAGCCAGGTGATATTTTTGTTATCGAAACTCCTGGCGGGGGCGGATACGGTTCTCCAATCAACACCTGATATCTAAGGCGAACCTTGGAAAACTACCAGGCTTTTTCCCAAACCAGGCCCTACAATCACGCACCAATCCCCATGGATTCTGGCTGCACGAGTCCAGAACTACCATCTTGTCAGTTTTTATTTTTTCCACCAGGTGGTATATTATAGCGAAAAAGCTGACCCGGACTCCGCTAACACATGATGTCAATTATTCTTTTTTTAATGGACAAGGTCCTTTTTTTTTGCAAGATAAGAGCAGAATACATTTCTGTGATGGCATAAGCAGTCCCACATTTCTACCCTTTGTTCACAAGAAATTCGGCCTCACATTATGTGAAAAGACAACATAAAACACAAGACATCTGACTGATGGGTTCAGGTAAGAGCCCGTGGTCACTCAGGAGACACTACCCATGGCTATTGTTAGGTATCAGGCGGAAGAACTGTTTACATGGTTGAGCAACCAAGAAAATATTACGGTATTGGATGTACGAAACGAGAAAGATTTCAGCAGATTCCAGATCGAAAGTCCGTCTCCTTTTACCATGCTTAATATATCCTATTATGACTTTATGGAAATAGAGGAGGCATCCGTTGCCCGTCTTCCCAAAGATGCCAGGATACGTATTGTCTGCGCCAAGGAAGGCTCAGCAAAATATGTGGCCGAAATTCTGGACCGGCATGGGTTTGCAGATTTAGGCTACCTTGCTGGCGGGATCAAATCATGGGGCAATCTGCTTATACCAAAACTCCTAACCCAAAACGACACCTACAGCCTGTACCAGTTCATTCGTCCGGGCAAGGCGTCCTGCAGTTACGGTCTGCTTTCAGGGGCCGAGATGATGGTTTTCGATCCATCCAGGGCTATAGATTTCTACCTGGATTTCGCCAAAGAGCATGGCTGCACCATAACCCATACTTTTGAAACCCATCTGCAGGCAGACTATATTGCAGGCAGCCGCGATATATCGAAAAAGACCGGGGCCGCCTTTTATGCCAACCCAGGTGATTTCAAGGATTCACAAAATTCATATATCCCACTTGTCGATGGCCAGACACTGTCCTTCAGCGACGGTAAAGATATCGTCCGGGTGCTGTTTACCCCCGGTCATACCCCAGGATCAACCTGTTTTATCATCGATGAGCGGTTTATCATCTCCGGTGACATGATATTTATTGATTCCGTCGGCCGCCCGGACCTGGGAGGCGAGGCAGAAGCCTGGTCAGAGATGCTCTTTGATTCCATACAGAAAGTCAAGAGGTTAGACACAGCACTGCAAGTTTTGCCTGGACATTACATGGCCTGGGAAGAAGCCAATGAGGCCTTGGTATTCGTTCGGGAGCTAGGCCAGGTTATCGAGGGAAACAAAGCCATCTATAGCATGGACAGTCTCTCCGCCTTTCTGGGCTTTGTCAAAGACAATATCCGTCCTCAACCTTCTGAGTACGCAAAAATCCGTCTGGTTAATGCCAACCTGGAACATCCCGATGACGACAAACAGGAGGAACTGGATCTGGGCAAAAACGAGTGCGCTGCCAGTACATACGCTCAAAAGAAAGGGCAAAAAAAATAGGCGTACTCTCCCCCAGGGAAATGAAATCAACACCCCGCCCAAGACATCACTTCTGAGACAGATCTCCATGGATGAGCGCAGGATCTCGAGACGAATGCCCCATAGCTCGAATTTCTCATCAGTGAAGACGTTGTCAGGCGTTCAGTTTTTTGGGCGGGTATTATAGCACCCTCTTTATGCTATTAAAACACTGCTGAAAATGGCGCCGCCTGGGCCGATTTTTGGTGGACAGTCTGTTGAAATGTGCTCCTGCTCAGGGACATTCCATACATCTGTTTGTGTCTTCTTTCTCAAATAAGACAAAATGTTCATGCGAAATATGGATTGAGGTAAAACCGGGATTGCTCACCACAGAGCGCAGGAGCTGCGGCTATATCTTTGCTCCCCCTAAGCGGGCAGCATCCTCATGCGTCCACTATCAGCCAAACCCCAACGCCTCTTTATCGAGCAGGTAGATTACCTTCCCTTCTACTCTGATTAAGCCATCTTCTTTCATGCGGGTCAGTATACGGGAAAGGGTTTCCGGCGAAGTTCCCAGCAGGCTGGCAAGATGTCCCTTGGAAATATCCAGATCCACTCTGTCTTTCCTGCCCTGCTCCTCTGCCAAATACAGAAGATGGGCGGCCAGCCTGGCAGGGACCTCCTTCAGTGAGAGATTCTCCACCTTGGTGACAAATTGACGAAGCCTGAGGGAGAGAACGGCAAGCATGCTCAGAGCCAGGGAAGAATTGGCCGTGATCAGCTCGACAAATTCTTTTCGAGGGAAAAAAAGAACCTCGGAATCCACCAGGACGGTTGCCGTTGCAGGAAAGGGCCTGCCGTAGAACACTGGTACTTCTCCAAAGGGTTCTCCTGGGCCAAAAACGTGCAGTATTTGTTCCTTGCCGGTGGAGGACGTCTTGTAAATTTTTACTTGTCCCGCTGTAATCATATAGAAGCCGATACAGGGATCCCCTTCCATAAAAACGGTCTTTCCACGGGCGTAGCTTCGGCTGACTGCAATATTTGCAAGGGATGCAAGCTGATCTTCCTGTAGCCCTTGAAACAAAAAACTTTTTTGCAAATCTGCATCTTTTTGCATTGTTCTTCTCGTTTTAGATCTGAATCAAAATCCCATATATTTCCAGTTATTGGGAAATAAAGAATATTTTTGCCATTTCCAGTTTCCTAGTGTACAAACCCATGGTTAAATAACTCATATACAAACGACCCTGTATATAAATTGAACAACAATAGTTGTTGGATTTGTACAATAAATCACCACTGCGTTGGGATCATAGAATGATCATTAGATCAGGATGTACTAGGTGTAAATTTTTGGTAGTGCACAAGAGTATTTTCTCTTAGGGAATGTTTGATAATGAATAATAAGTTAGAGATTAAACTGGCAGCATCCTATTGAGAGCAATATCATCATACCGATATCCATGATGTTGTCGCTTATTATATGGAGTTTTTTAAATGTTCATTCAATCAAATGAAACTATTAAGAAACCTAATATCTCTTTTCTACTACCAAATGTCGAGGAAGTATTTTGCATCTTTTTGTATCATTAGAGGACTTGACTATTTCAAAAGTACAACCCAAATTTTCTTTTAGCCATTGTTAAATTCGATCTTTTTCGTACAGAGTGGCATGCATAGATATCCAAGCCCCCTCTTTACGCCATTTATTGCTATGATACTAGAGTGTTTGCCCTGGAAAAAATGCAGAAAAGTCAAAAATGTCCAACGCATTGAAAGAATAGCGATTTTCTACCAGTATATTGCAATATACTTCTTGTTAAAGACACTCTTAACAGCGGTAATGGAAAGCTTTTTTCTTGACGGTACTTTCAGGGTATTTACTTGAATCATGTAAAAAATGCATACCACCTTGAAAAGGGTGCTCCTTACCAGTTACATGAAAGCTGAAGCAACTGAGTTCATAATAACAGCGAAATAATAATCAGGAACCCTTCGCTTGGATTTCTCATCAGCTCAGGTGGCACCAGGTTCGGCAGTATCTTGGCACCTCATTCCACTTGGGTATAGGTGTTGCCAAAAAACTGCCGAAGATGGCACCGCTTGGCCTAATCTTAAATGAACAGTTTGTCTGAATTTGAGGCTGCTCACGGCCATCTCATCCATCTGTTTTTTCACTTTTTTCTCAAATGAAACAGATTCTTCATGGGAAATCCGGGCTTCTTTTCAAACAATACGGCAGCTGGGCCTGCCGGGTGGGCTTAAAACCCTTGTCCTTATACTTGAAAAGAATTAACAATCTTTTCCAAGGATGCGGCAAGACCCTCAAGGCGTTTTGCCTGGGTTGTCAACCCAGCACTTTTCCCAGCAATCTGGCTGGACACCTCGCTCACCTGAGAAATATCACCGCTGATTTCACCTGAGAGAGACGCACCCTGGTTAATATTGGCATTTATATCCATAAAGCACTGATTAGACTGCGAAATATTCTCGGCAATCTCCTGGGCTGTTGCAGACTGCTCTTCCACCGATGTGGTAATCACCCCTATCAGCGAATTGACCTGATGGATAATTTGAGCAATATCATTTATGGCGGAAATGGAATGCGCTGATGTTCCCTGAATTCCGCTGATCTGATCATTGATACTCTTTGTAGCTCCGGCCGTTTGAGCTGCCAACTCTTTAATTTCCGTGGCAACCACTGCAAATCCCTTCCCCGCCTCTCCGGCGCGCGCAGCTTCAATGGTCGCGTTCAAGGCCAGCAAATTGGTTTTATCGGAAATATCGGTAATCGTTTCCGTAATACTTGAAATCTTCACGGCATTCTGCTCCAGTTCCGCCATCCTTTCTGCCGTTTTTTCTGCCTGGTCTACCGCAGCGGTGGATATTTGCGACGCCTTTTGTACATTCTCTACAATTTGGGAAATGGTGGCAGACATCTCCTCAGACGCGCTTCCCACTGCTGATGCATTGGTCGTCGCTTGCTCCATGGCAGCGGCAAAGGTGGCAATATTGGCATTGAGCTTTTCAGTTGACGCCGCCACGTTGTTGGCCCGCTCTGATGCAGACTCCGTATGGGAAGATAATTCCAGCGCAATCCCTGCTACACCTTGGGATGCCTTATCCAGCAATCCTGTATTTTGACCGATTTCCTTCACAATGGCTTGCATCTTTTCCATGAAGATATTGAACCAGGATGTCAGTTCTCCCAACTCATCCTTTGATGCAATATCCAGGCGCATGGTCAAATCCCCTTCGCCCTCTGCAATATCTTTGAACCTCTCTACCATCTTCCTTGTCGGATTGATAACCACAATACGTGTAAAAATAAGGACAGCCAGAATCAAAACGATGACAGATGCCAGGCCAATGCCAATCGTCAGTTTCAGCAAGCGATGTAGATTGGACAGGGCTACGTCCTTGTTAAATTGCAAGACAATAAACCATCCGGTTTCATTGACAGGCGCATGAAAGACAAAAAACGCATTGTCGCCCTCCTTGTACTCAAAAAAGCCTGCCTTTTTATCAGCCAGCATGGATCGTATGCCAGCAGCAAACTGGTTGTTGGCATTATCCTGGGCCTTTTCCGTCAGCAGACGATCATCAGACGCACCGGCAAGAAAGGTGCCAGTAGCTGACAGAAGAAACGGCTTACCGCCATAGCCGACCTTCATATTGCTGACAGTCTTTTTTAAACTCGAAATATCAACATCCGACGTCACACAGCCCATCAGGGCGCCCTGTTTGTCATAGAACGGATATGAAATTGTTGTCATAGAAACGCCTGAAACTGCGTCCTTATAAGCGGCTGTCCATCCGCCTTCTCTGTTTTTCGTGCCAACCTTGTACCATTCACTGGTCCATATATCAAAATCATTTGTGGTATATTCATCGCTGGCGACAAAGCGGTTGGCGTCTCTAAACACATAGGGGGCCGCTTTGTTTCTCCCTGGGAATGCATTTTTTTTAAACCAGATTCCCATGCCAGCCGTTTCGGGATAAATCTTAACAAATTGGGTCAATAGACGCTCATACGCTTCTGCAACATACATCTCGCTCAAAATATCTTCTGTCGCAGCAGCCAGCCCTTGCGCCAAAGAGCGCTCTTTTATGAGAAGCTGGTCCAGAAATAAAGACGTCTTTGTGGCGTGGAGCATCATTTCGCGATGGAGCCCCTCAGTAATTTCTTCTTGCATATACCGATACCCGAACATAGCAATAATCGATATCGCCAAGGCCACAATAGGCGCGATAAAAAAGACGTATTTATTTCGTAAAGACAAACTTTTCCGGTTAAAGCTTTTCATTTTATCACCTTTTTTCCACTAGGGTACCTTGGAGTTGTTCCAAATGGTTAACACCTGTCAGATCCATGAAAAAACGTCTGTGATTCCACGCAACCTCAATGAACTCCATAGACCTACCCCGGAGTTCTCATCTGCTCCGGTGGCGCCAGGTTCGGGTGTTTCAAGCACCTCATCCTACTGAGGCATATGTGTTGCCAAAAGACTGCCGAAGATAGTTCCTTCAGGGCTGCGTGTTGATGCACATTTTATCGAAATGAGAACCCGCTCACCAACAGTCCATTCATCTGTTTTGGTCTCTTTTTTCTCAGATAAGACGCATTGTTCATGGAAAATCCGCACTAAAAAATCAGCGCTCCTTTCTGGCCTTTTCCGCACATCTTGCCGTCTTGGAGTAAAACACTGTTTATCATCGCAGCAAACAAGGATATTGTCAAATATGTACACCGTAGGCCAACTTGCTCAAATATGCAAACCGTAGGCCAACTTGCGCCACAGGCAAAAAAAATCTGTGTTCAGAAAAATCATCGCCAACATCGGTGGTAAAGGACTCCATTGCCGCCCCGGGGTTCCCAGCCGGATCACATCGTAGTCCCGAGTCAACCTTTCCCCTGTGATACAAGATCCCACTTATTGACGCTATCCTGTGCAATCCCCTACCAGGACCTTTCCATTGCAACAGATGCCAAAGATGTATCAACAGTACAACCCCTATCCAAGTACCATGCCTTCTTTTCGAGGATGATTTTCGAGATGATTCTGGACTGCTCGCCAAACCCCTTTTCAGTACACACAACCTTGCCCAACCGTATATCCTGGCCAGGTTCCTCCTATTGATGCACCACGACACTTGGTGTCATACAGGCTCCGACCTTACCGGGGCGTATGCAAATAGTACACCCGAACTTATGGCAGTGTCAAAATAATTAATGAAAGAAAAGGCGACCCGAATGGTTTTTCTCCATAAAAACATCTTGAACAAGTGGGTACTGCCGATATTGTAACAACAATCACCCGGATTCTTGCGATGCCCGTCTTTTCATGAACAAAGTGTTCATGTGAGATGACCACAAGAAGGGCGTATGTCCAACAGCGCTTTTTAAAGCTGTTTTTGAAAGCCAACAACACAAAGAGGTAGCGTTTCGCCGAGGAATGGTTATTAGAAGTAGCATTACAAAGCAGGCATCTTTCTCTGATCATATTTCCTGCAGAAACGATGCGCAATCAACATATTCTCTTCCGTGAGTTTGTACCATCAGTTACGGTGATTTGATATCACTGGCGCAAGATTCAGCACCGCTACAAAACGGATTTACATGAAAACCAATCTCACTCTCATCGGCATGCCTGGTGCGGGTAAAAGCACCATCGGCATCATCCTGGCAAAAAACCTTGCCATGGGATTTATAGACACAGATGTGCTTATCCAGATTAACCAACAGCAATCTCTGCAGCAGATCCTGAATCAAACCGATCACCTGAATTTGCGCCACATTGAGGAAAAGGAGATCTGTAAACTCAACCTTACTCATCATGTCATTGCCACTGGTGGCAGCGCAGCATACAGCGACCGGGCCATGCGTCACCTGCAATCCATCTCCACCATCGTATTCCTCCAGGTTTCCCTGGAAGAAATCAACCGTCGCATAAAAAATTTCGATAACCGCGGGATTGCCAAGAGAAAGGACCAGACCTTTCAGGAACTCTTTGATGAGCGGCAGCAACTCTATAACCGCTACGCAGACAGGACCATTTCCTGCCAGCTGAGGGACCAGGAAGACATTGCCGCTGAGGTAGCGCAGCACTGGAAGGTATCCCCACAACAGAGTATAAAATAATGTTGGAGAAACACCTTATCAGATCCCTGCACAACATTGTGGGCCGGGAGAATGTTTTGACCGAGGAGTCTGACCGTCTGACCCACAGTTATGACGCCACCCAGAAACAGTACATGCCCGATGTTGTTGTGTACGCCTGTTCAAGCCAAGAGGTCAGGGCAATTGTCCAACTGGCCAACCAACATCACATACCTGTTCTTCCCAGAGGAGCAGGGAGTGGTTGTACCGGTGGCTCATTACCAGTGGAGGGCGGTATTGTGGTTGTACTGACCAAAATGGACGCGATCCTGGAAATTGACGAAGACAATCTGACCGCAACCCTGGAACCGGGAGTAGTTACGGCACACCTCCAGAAAGAGGTGGCCAAACGGGGACTCTTTTATCCGCCTGATCCGGCCTCTAAGGCATTCAGTACCATGGGCGGCAATGTAGCTGAATGCGCGGGAGGCCCCCGTTGTGTCAAATACGGGGTTACCAGGGATTATATCCTTGGCCTGGAAGTTGTTACTCCTACCGGTGACATCATTCATACCGGTGGCATAACCATGAAAAATGTCGCTGGCTATGATTTGACGAAGTTGTTTGTCGGTTCAGAAGGCACCTTGGGCATTGTTACCCGTATCATCGTTAAACTTCTTCCCAGACCTGCTGCCAAAAAGACCATGCTGATTCAGTTCGCCTCCATTGATGGAGCGGCCAGGGCTGTCTCCATCATCATCCGCAACAAAATCATTCCAACTACCCTGGAATTCCTGGATGCCTCCACCATAGCATGTATCCGGGGGAAGACCGAAATGCCGCTGCGTGCTGCCTGCCGTGCCCTCTTGATCATAGAAGTGGATGGTGACCCGGACATATTGGAAAAACAGACCAGGGCCATTCTTCAGCTCATGGAGCCCCTTGATCTCCTGGAACATAGGGTTGCCGAAGACCACACGGAGGCCGAGGCCATCTGGGATGTTCGTCGTGGAGTCAGCCCCAGCATGCGAAAGATCAATCCTGACAAGTTCAACGAAGACATCGTGGTGCCCCGCAGCAAGGTGCCGGATATGATCCGTGCTCTGGACAGGATCAGCAAAAGCTATAACCTGCCCATTGTCAATTTTGGCCATGCCGGGGACGGTAATATCCATGTTAATGTTATGGTTGATCTCCAGGAGCCAGGAATGCAGCAGACTGTGGACAAGGTATTGCTGGAGATTTTCAAGGAAACTGTTGCCCTGGGCGGCTCCATCAGTGGAGAGCACGGCATAGGGACGGCCAAAGCACCATTTTTACGGCTGCAGATAGATCCGGCAACACTCAGGTATATGCAACTGCTCAAAAAAGCATTGGACCCCAAGAATATCATGAATCCCGGAAAGATCTTTCTGGAAACACCTCCTGAACAGCTGGTCAACCCTTCTCTGTAACACCATGATCCGCAACAAGACACTGCAGGAGTACGCATCTGAAATCAAACAATGTGTCCGTTGCGGCGCCTGCCAAGCGCACTGCCCAGCCTACCACCAGGAGCGGAGTGAAGGCTCTGTGGCGCGGGGTAAACTCGCGTTGGCTGCGGCCATGTTAGCCGGGGATGTACAGGCCGGAAAGCGGCTGACAGAAGACATGTCCATGTGCCTGATGTGCGGTTCCTGTGTACTCAAATGTCCCAACAAGGTACCCACAGACAAGATAGTCGGAGCTGTTCGCCGGGAGTTACATCGACAGTCTGGCATGTCTTTCACTGGCCGGGCAGTGAGCACTATAACCGGCTCTGCCCCCCTCATGCGCAAACTTGCCGGGATTACCCGAAGCCTCTCCCCTGCCCTTTTTCGGGAAATTCCTGCCTCCAGCGGGTTGCGCCTTCGGTTTCCCCTGCACAGTATGGAGCAACGGACAGTACCACGGTTTTCGGCCAAGAACCTCTTTGCGATCTATCCCGAATTCCTGCCGGGGAGCCCAGACAAGCCCGTGATCGGTCTCTTTGCCGGATGCGGCATTACCTACTTCTACCCCAATATCGGGGCAGCCATGATCGAGGTGCTCCGCCTCCTGGGGTATTCCATTGCTTTTCCGCACAGCCAGGGCTGCTGCGGTATTCCGGCCCGTTCAGCGGGCAACGGAGCAATCATTGAAAAGTTGGTTCACCAGAACATAGCAGCCTTCGCCAATCGCAGGGTGGACTATATTCTCACCGGATGCGCTTCCTGTCTGGCGGGTATACGTGCCTTGCCGGAAACCATGGTCGGTCCAGTGGAAGCATTCAGCAGCAAGGTGATGGATATCCATGTTTTTCTTCATCGTCAGGAAATCCACAAACGTCTGGCGCACCGGTCGGCTTCTCAAGATTTGCCCACCGTGACCTATCATGATCCATGTCACCTGCGAACCAATGGCATAACCAGGGAACCACGTGAATTGCTCAAGGCCCTGCCTGGGATACGTTTTACAGAAATGGAAGAGGCCGCTGTCTGTTGCGGCCTTGGCGGCACCTTTTCTCTAACCCATTATGAACAATCTCAACAAATAGGAGAGCGTAAGGCCGCCAATATCAAGCAATCAGGCGCCGAGTATGTGGCCACATCCTGCCCCGGATGCATGATCCAGCTCCGGGACGCCCTTGAGCAGGCAGAGATACAAATCAAAGTGCTTCACACCATGGAGTTGCTCTATCAGGCGCTGCAACGAGAAAAAACTGAAACGGTTGGCGAAAATTAACCCGAATTTCTCGGCAACACTTACCCCTGTCGACACTGTTCACAAGAAATTCGCCCCCTATCCAGGATAATTGGAAAGCAGGTCGAATACAGTCTGGAACACCGTTGTATAATACCCCCTTGAAGGCGAAAATGCGGGGTATGCAGAGAACAAACGATTGCCATTTTGCTCGCTTTCCATTAAGAACACTTGCAGGAGAGTGTAGTATGCGCTGCTGCCTGGGAGAGTATCGGCGCCCACATCCCAACGATCCAGTTTTCTGAACGTAAACACTACTATTCTGATCCGTACGAGGTCTGCAACCATATCATGCCCAAATCACAATCACACCCTGTTACGGCCTTTTTTGCCTCGGTGCAACTGGCCTTGGTTTTGCTTTTTCTTCTGGCTGCCACCTCAATAATCGGCACCATCATCCCCCAAAACCAACCTCCACAGTTCTATTTTGACCAATATGGCGCCACGGCCGCTCGCTTTATACATGTCCTAGACATACCGGTCATGTACAGTTCCTGGTGGTTTCTCACCCTGCTTGTTCTTTTTTCCATCAACCTCATTGTCTGCAGTGTAAAACGCATCCCTCAGGTTATCGCCATTATCCGCAAGGACAACCTGAACACGACTCCTGAACGGTTAAAAAAAATGACCTTTTCTCAGGAAGTGTCCTTGCGAGGCATCCCGGACCCGGACACTGTGAGCACCTTGTTCAGACAAAATGGTTGGAGAACCACGCAACAGAAGAAGCCGGGCGGCATCCTGTTTTTTGCCCAAAAAGGAGCCTGGACCAGGTTCGGTGTCTATGTGGTCCACCTCTCCATCCTGGTCATACTGACAGGGGCGCTGCTGGGATCAAGCATGTTTGCAGAGAAAGTGCTCCATAACCCTAATTTTGCTTTTAAGGGTTCTATGGCCATTCAGGAGGGGCAATACAATGACACTGTTTTTGCTTCAGGTTCGGGTCACGCCATCCCCCTTGGTTTTTCTGTGCTCTGTACCGCCTTTACAGTCGATTTTTACCCCAACGGCATGCCGCGACTCTATCTTTCCCAGGTTACCGTGCTGGAGGATGGGAAACCTGTGGCAGGCAAAGAGAACGTGGATGTCAAGGTGAACCACCCCCTGCAACACAAAGGTATTACCCTCTACCAGTCAGCCTATAGGGGGTTACAGCGTTTTTCTGTGACCATTGAGAAGAAAAACAAGGCCAAGCAAACAACGGCCAAACACCAGGACGTTATCCTGCCTGCCAAAGAACAGGCGTGGAGGGAAGCTGGCATCAGTTACGGTATCATCAATCACCAGATCGTTGGCAATGACATTCGTAGTGTCAAAATCTGGTTTTACGATGGCCAGGGGCAAGCAGATACCTTCTGGGTTGACCTTGGTAAGAAAGCCGTCCTTGAGCGCCCGACAGGGACCTATACCTTCCAGTCCAAGCAGATCTATGCCACTATTCTGCAGGTCACCAAAGATCCCGGAGTATGGATAGTCTATACAGGGTGTATGCTGATGCTGGCAGGTCTTTCTATTGCTTTTTTCACCGCTCACAGGAAAATATTTGCCTACCTCAAAGTGGAAAAAAACAGAGCTTCTTTGCTTATTGCGGGTACGAGCAACAAAAATACAGCTGGTTTTGAAAAAACATGTCAACAACTCATCAAGAACTTTGAAGCAGAGCAAAGCCTGCACGGATAACCGCCCCGGTACATACCATTTTTTTATTTATACGCCAGGAGAAATATGGATAGTTCAACACTGTTTGGCCTCACCATGATAGCCTATCTGCTGTCAACTGCCTTGTTCATCGGGCAACTGGTCTTTCGCTCAAAAACTGCCGGCACCATTGGTTATGTCCTCGCTGCTCTCGGTATCCTTATACAGACCTGGGGACTGGGCCTGCGCTGGCATGAATCCTATGAGCTGGGTATGGGCCACGCGCCGCTCACCAACATGTATGAGTCACTGATCTTCTTTGCCTGGTCAACCACCTTGTTTTATCTGCTCATCGACCTGAAATACAAGGTCCGCATCCTGGGCTCCTTTGCCATGCCTCTTGCATTTATCACCATGGCCTATGCCTCACTTTCCGGCCACGTCTCAGCCGACATCAAACCACTCCTACCAGCCCTGCAGTCCAACTGGCTCATTGCCCATGTCGTGACCTGTTTCATAGGCTACGGGGCCTTTGCAGTGGCTGCGGCACTGGGCTGCATGTATCTGCTCAAGAAGAAGGCAGGCGGACAGGGGAAAACCCTCAAAGAAGCAGATCTGCACCTCCCAGCCTTGGATGTCCTGGATGACTTGACCCATAAAACCATTATTTTTGGTTTTATGTGGCTTTCTGCTGGCATCATAACCGGTGCCATCTGGGCCGCCGAAGCCTGGGGAACATACTGGAGCTGGGATCCCAAAGAAACCTGGTCCATTATCACCTGGTTTTTGTACGCGCTCACCCTCCATGCCCGCTTTACCAAAGGCTGGCGTGGTCGGCGAATTGCCTGGCTGGCCATCGTAGGCTTTGTGGCCGTACTCTTTACCTACTTCGGGGTGAACTACCTCCTTTCAGGTCTGCACAGCTACGGGGCTCCGGGCTAAAAACAGGCTTTGAGATAAATGAACACTCACTATGGAGTCCGTCCAGTTAGCGCGGATTTCTTATGTACATTTGGTCTGCTTTGAGAAAAAAGTACCAAACAGGGGGATGTGCTGTCCTTGAATAGGCTCACATTTCGACTCATGGTCACCAAAGGTGCGCGCAGGTGACGCCATCTTCGGCAACCTTTTGGCAACACACAGATCCACATAGAATGAAGTAGCAAAAACCACCGAACCTGGTGGCACCTGAGCTGATGAAAAACCCGGGTTAGGCTGTTCCCCTACCATACTGGATATATTTTGTATTACATCCCTCCTTTAACACCTTGTGTCCATCTGTGCTTATCTTTTATTGTAGAGGGACACACCCAGAAAGGTATGACATGAAAAAATTGATGATGAGCGGTGCCATAATGGCAGCCATGCTGGTGGCCGGACCTGGAGTGTCCCCGGCGACGGACAAAGGGCCTGCGGAATTGTGGCTGGAATCAACCATTGACCCGGCCAAAAAACCCAAGCCTGCATTCTTTCCCCACGCTGTCCATCAATCCCGTCTGCAGTGCGGTACTTGTCATCACGACACCGATACTGCCGGTAAAAAAAGAGCCTATGTTCCGGGGATGCAAATAGCCAAATGTGAATCCTGCCACAACAAAGCCTCGGATATGCCCAAAAAGCTCAAGACATTCAAAGGCGCTGCCCATGCAAGATGTAGGGGATGTCATGGCAAGACCAACAAGGCATTGACAAAATGTAAGGTTTGCCACCAGAAGAAATAAGGCCGCCGCTGGAAAGCGGCCTCGCTATCGGGATCACCAGATAAAAAAAATGTTACCTGGCCCCTGGAGGGCACCCTTTATCATGCGGCGATTGGTCATGTTGCCGGGAATTCGGATACCGATAGCCAGAGAGAAGGGTACGCTTTTTATTCCACGTGCATGCGGGAAATATCACCTACCTGGAGAATCAACTGCCCCAAAGCGGTGAGCATGTTGAGGCGATTTTGTCGGATAGATAAGTTGTTATCCATGACCATAACCTGATCAAAAAAAGCGTCCACAGGCGCTTTCATGACCAGCATTGCGGCCAGGGCCTGCTTGTATTGTTTTGTCGTAAGCAAAGGTGCGGTCACGGTCTGCACCTCCTCAAAAACCTCAAAGAGATCTTTTTCCGCCTGCTCCTGCAAGAGTCCGACATCCACTGTTGTGGTGGTGTTACCTTTAATAATGTTGCGTATGCGTTTAAAGGCTCCGGCAAGCACGGCAAACTGTTCCTGGCTCTGCATATCATTGAGCGCCTCGATACGAGCCAGACAATCCACTGGATCATCACAGCCCACTGATACCGCCGCATCGACCACCTCCTGAGAACAGCCGCAGGCGACCTGTTCGTTGGCGAATCGAAGGGTGATGAACGCTTGGATTTCTCCGGCAACCTGTGCGTCTCTATCCAGTTGGTCGGCATAGCCCTGGAGCGCAGCATCAATGTAGGTCGGCAGTTGTATGGAAATGTCCAGTCCCTTGAGGATATTGACCAGGCCGATGGCCAGGCGGCGGAGGCCAAAGGCATCCTTGTTCCCGGTGGGGCGTTCACCGATGGCAAAACAGCCAACCAGGGTGTCCAGCCTGTCAGCAATGCCCACCATGGCGCCCAGGATACTCGCAGGCAGAGCGCCACCTGCCCGTACAGGCATATAATGCTCTTCTATGGCCTGGGCCACTGCAGCAGACTCACCGTCCTTGGTTGCGTACTCCCTCCCCATTATGCCCTGCAGGGAGGGAAACTCGCCCACCATTTCGGTGAGCAGATCGGCTTTGGCCAGTCGAGCTGCCCGGACCGCCTCCTCCTGCAGGTCTGGTCGCAGTTCCTGAGCCAGCTTTTGGGCGAGAACAGCCACCCGTTTTGATTTTTCCCACATGGTTCCAAGTTTATGCTGGAAAATGATGCCTGTCAGACTTTCAATACGATCTTCGAGTCTCTTGGTCTGGTCTTCCTGATAAAAAAAGAGTCCGTCCTCAAGTCGGGCTCTGAGAACACGTTCGTGGCCACTGGCCGCAAACTTCCTGTCCGCTATATCCGTATTATTCACTGCTACGAAATAAGGCAACAGGCTGCCTGTGGTACTGTCTGCCACCGGAAAATATTTTTGATGCTCGCGCATGGAGGTCATGAGTGCCTCACTGGGTAATTGGAGAAATTTCTCATCAAACGAGCCACAAATACCAAAAGGCATTTCCACCAGATTGGTAACCGTATCAATTAGCCCTGCATGCAATACCGGCTCAGCGCCGGGTACCTGCAGCTGTTCCTGCACGGCACGTCGCACCTGGTCAACAACCATCTCACGGCGTCGCTCACCATCAACGACAACAAATCTCTCAGCCAGCTCCTGTTTATACTGCTCAATACCAGTCACGGTGAACCCCTCAGGAGCAAGAAAACGATGCCCACGGGAAGTATCGCCTGCAGTCACCCCTTCCATGGTCACAGGAACCACCGCGCCAGCAAAAAGGGCAACAAGCCATTGAATGGGTCTGGCAAAAGTCATACTGCTATCAGCCCATCGCATGGATTTTGGGAAAACCACCTCCTGAACCAGCGAGGAAAGAATTTCTGGTAACAAGACCTCGGTTTCCTGGCCCTGCACCTCCTCAATAACCATTAAATACTCGCCTTTCTCAGTCTCAACCACCTGCAGATCATCAGGGGTTTTCCCTTTCGAGCGAACGAAACCTAGAGCGGCCTTGGTTGGATGCCCCTGATCATCAAGACCGGTACTCCGTGACGGTCCAATATGTTCCAGACGCTGATCTGACTGCCTGCTCTCCAGTTCCTCTATAGTCAAAGTCAACCTGCGCGGCGTGCCATAGGTCTGTATGTTCCTGAAAACAAGCCCAAGACTGCGTAACTTCCTCTCCATGCCCCGGCCAAGAGCCTGCAGTGCTGGTTGAATATAACCGGCTGGTATTTCCTCGGTTCCAATTTCAAATAATAATTCACTCATGGCTACTCACGACGTTGATATCCGTTTGTGCACCCTATACAGGGTAGGCAACAAGAGGTCTTCTACCGTTGTATTCTGTAGGCTCAATCCAGGCCAAGGGCGCCAGGAGAGCATACAATGGGATCAGTGTTTTGGAAAATGAGTATCTTACTCGAAGGCGGCAAGGACAGCAACAACCAAGCCCACATTTTTATACCAGGCCAAAAGTTGTCAGGATGTTTGTAACACCTTGTTATTACATATAGGTTGCCGGTTATTTGATGCGAAGCACAGCCTAAATATACCGATCACGGCCCTTTCAGGGATGCGTAGGTGGCATACCCGTGCTCCACATGTTCTACTTTGACATTGAACCAGGAAAAGGCTGCTGCTGCGATCAGAACTCGGCCAATACGTCGGCACATGGCTTCCGGGGAATCGGCGCCGAAATCAGGGGAAACAGCACCTTGTTCAATATATCCTATCAGATCCTCCAACCAGACAAAGTGGTTCAACCGCACGGCCACCAGGACTTTCCCCCACAGCCCGGTGGACGCCCCACTTTTGTCGGCGGCGTTTTCTCTCTTCAAGCGCACTGGTACTTCAACCTCGACCACCAGGTCCAGCTGTTCCTGCAGTGAGCCGTACATACTGCAATCATATCGTCTGGACATGGTTCCGGGATGACCGGTTGCAGGAGAAAAAAAATAGGGAAAAGATATTTCCAAATGGGCGGTTGCAGCATCTAGACGCTTTCGCATTTCTTCCAGAATAGCGTGCAAAACTGTGAGATCAAATTTATGATGAAAACAATTGAGTATTTCGATAAAACGACTCATGTGCGTTCCCTTGAAATGTCTGGGAAGATGCACATACATATTGACACTGGCAACCGTCTGCTGAGACTGTTTGGCTTTATCCCGCAGAGTAACGGGGTAGGTAATATTCTTGACACCCACCTTGCGAATGTCAATACACCTGAAATCGGGACTGGACTGGACGTCTTGCATGCTGGTTCAAAAAAAGGAAAAATCGTTTTCCAATGTTAATCAAGATACTTACGAACAGCAGCCTTCAGCTCGTCAATATTTGCGGACTTAACGATATATTCCTCAGAAGCCCAGCTGTTGAAATCAGCTTTATATTCTGGGTAGGCAGAACAGAGAATAATCGGCAAATGCGCGTTTATTTCTTTCATCCGGCTTAAAACCTCTATCCCATTGATGCCGGGCATATTGATATCGAGGACAACCAGGTCCGGTTGATGCGTCCGAAATTTTTCCAGGGCTTCCTTGCCATTCAATGCCGAGACAACAGCATACCCCTCATCCTCAAACTCCCCTCTGTAGAGCAGCTGAATGCCCTGTTCGTCATCCACGAGCAAGATTGTCTTCTTTGCCATGCTATCCTCTCATGCCCCTTCCAGGGGCGCGTAACTGTGCGTGCGGTTTGATCGTAGCCCTGAAGCAGTGAGCGGTCAAACCAGCGCTGGCACCAAGCGAAAAGTACTGCCGCCTCACAAGAGATACGCAAAGCGAGACGTCAGGCGCTGTTTTTTTCCCAATCCCCCTTTATTTTTGTAACTGTATCTCCTTGAGATATTTACAGGTGTCTTCAGGGGGAATGGGGTTGATATAAAAACCGGTTCCCCACTCGAATCCTGCTATGGATGTCAGCTTGGGTACTATTTCAAAGTGCCAGTGATAGTGCTCCAAAGCTCCAGAGCGTAATGGTTGGGTGTGCAGTACAAAATTATAAGGGACATTGGGGATACAGGTATCCAATCTACGCAACGCTTCACTGAATATGGCGCTTAGAGCATACAAAGTGTCGTCATCCTGGTCAGCGTAGTTAGAGTTGTGTCTTCGCGGCATAACCCACATCTCAAAGGGAGAACGTGGGGCATATGGAGAGACGACGACAAAATGATTGTTTTCGCATATCAGACGCACATTCTGCTGGATCTCCTGCCGGATAATATCGCAGAAAACACATCGATCTTTGTACTTGTAGTAGGATAGACTGCCTTCCAGCTCCGCGCTGACCATTCTCGGCAAGATGGGCAGGGCGACCAACTGGGAATGGGAATGTTCCAGTGATGCCCCGGCGGCTTTGCCGAAATTTTTAAAAACCATGACATAGCGAAATCTGTGATCCTTAGCCAGGTCCCGTATCCGGTCACGGAAGGAACGAAAGGTCAGAATCATCTCATGAGCAGGCTGGTCGGAAAACTTCTGATTATGGTGCGGACTCTCAATGATCACCTCGTGGGCGCCAATGCCGTTCATACGATCATAAAGGCCGTCTCCCTGCTTATCCAATTCTCCTTCAATAACCAGTGCAGGGTATTTGTTCGGAACAACTCTTAAGGTCCATCCCGGACCGTTCGCAGGTCCATTTTCCCTGCCAAAAACAAGCACTTCTCCTGGGGTAGTCTTTTCGTTTCCTGGACAAAGCGGACAAAACCCGCCTCTGACCTTGTCTTCCTGCACCAGAAAATCAGTAGGCCTTTTACCACGCTCCTTGGCAATAATGATCCATCGACCGAGAATAGGGTCTTTTCGTAATTCCGGCATACCTCTTATCGCCCCTGTTCTTTTTCTCGTTTTTCCTGCTGAGTTTTACAGTCAATGCAAAATTTGGCAACCGGCCGCGCCTGTAATCGTTTGATTGCAATTTCCTCACCGCAGTCAGCGCAGATACCGTACGAGCCGTCTTCAATCCGGGCCAACGCCTCATCGATCTTGTCCATCAATCGACGTTCACGCCCACGAATCCGTAGCTCAAAATTCCTGTCTGACTCCACACTAGCCCGATCATTGGGATCTGGTATCTGTTCGGTTTGAGAGGTCATCTCAGTAAGCGTTTTTTCTACATCTGAGGTAATGGCAAGTTTCATTGCCTCAAGTTGCTCTTTAAAGGCCCCTAAATCTATCTGATTCATATAAGCGCTCCGAGATAACGGCTATTGTTCAGTACCTTGACGCCTCACCTGCCAAAGCAAGATCAGCCTGCTCCGGAGGTGTCTTCTCATCCTGAACTCCAAACAGGTTCAGAATAATTCTATCACAGAAATGCGGGGTTGACGAATGAACCGCTCTTCCCCCCGCTTTTTCGCACCAGTTGTATCGACCCTATCTCCATGGATTTATCGACAGCCTTGCACATATCGTAAATGGTTAAAGCGGCCACCGAAACAGCAGTCAGGGCTTCCATCTCCACACCTGTTTTGCCGGTAATGGATACCGTCGCCTCAATGTCAATACAAAGATCGTCATCAACAAGGGTAAAAAGAATATCAACTCCTGAGAGCATCAAAGGGTGGCAAAGTGGGATGAGCTGATCCACCTTTTTTGCAGCCATAATCCCGGCAACACGGGCGACCCCCAAGACATCCCCTTTTTGTATAGTACCAGCCTGTACAAGATCATAGGCTTCCCGGGACATGGTAATACGCCCGGTTGCTGTTGCGACCCTTTTGGTCTCTGCTTTGCCCCCTACATTAACCATACGAGCGTTGCCGGCGCCATCAAAATGGGTCAGCGTGGAAGAATTACCCATTGGCCACCTTATTCGTTTTTTTTATTTTTTTTTTCTGCTTTCCCCTATGCCCGGAGAATAAGCGGCTGAAAAAGCCTTCTTCCTCTCCCTTTGCACCCAAAGAGTCCAAGCGCTGCAACAATTCTTTCTGCTCTTTATTCAAACCTGTGGGAGTTTTGACCTGCGCCTCCACGACCATGTCTCCTTTGCCACTTCCCCTGAGACTTTTCACGCCTTCACCACGGAGGGTAAAACGATCACCGGACTGAGTCCCGGCGGGGATGCGCAGGGTTGTGGTCCCGTAAACGGTTGGGACCTCGACCTCGCAGCCAAGGGCTGCTTTGACCATGGGTACTGGCAATTGCAGGAAGATGAGCTGACCATCACGTTGAAAATATTCATGTTTATCAACGTGAATAATCACATAAAGGTCTCCAGACCGCCCTCCCCGGCGCCCGCCTGCACCCTCACCGGTAAGACGCATCCGGGATCCAGTATCCACACCAGCGGGAATACGAAGATTGATGGTCTTTGCTTTGTTAATCAGCCCTTCCCCATGGCACTCACTGCACGGCTCGGTGATAACCTGACCACTGCCGTGACACTGGGGACAGGTTGAAGAAACCTGGAAAAATCCCTGGGAGCGAAGTACCTGACCACGACCATGACAGCTCGGGCAAGTTTCTGGGCGGAACCCGGGCCGGGCTCCAGAGCCTTCACAGGTCCAGCAGGTCTCTTGTTTGTTGATATCCACTTCCCGTTCAACGCCATGCACTGCGTCCATAAAGGAAACCCGGATATCATAGCGTAGATCATCTCCCTGGACGGGGGCATTGGGGTCCCGACGCCTGCCCCGTCCGCCAAATCCAAAGATGTCCCCAAAAAGATCGTTGATATGCGAAAAGATGTCTTCGCTGTTACCTGGGCCACTATAGCCGCTGTTCCGCAGCCCTTCTTTGCCATAGGCGTCATAAATTTGTCTTTTTTGCGGATCAGAAAGCACCTCGTACGCTTCTGAGGCTTCCTTGAAACGGGCTTCTGCTTGCGTATCGCCAGGATTGCGATCAGGATGATATCGCATGGCCTGTTTGCGATAGGCCTTTTTAATTTCCTCTCCCGCCGCATCCCGGCTGACACCTAATATGTCATAATAACAGTCACTCATAATTTCATAACGACCAAGCTATTGTTCATTTTCACTGGGGCTCTGCTCAGCCGTATCGTCATGACCGGCTTTCCTCTGCACAGGAAGCTCATGAATGTTTTCAAAAGTGACCTTACCTGCGGCTATTTCCCGCAATGTCATGACAACTTCCTTGTTTTTGCCTCCAATAAGGAAAGGCTCTCCACCGCGATGCTGACGAATTCGCTCAACAGCAAGATGGATAAGAGAAAATCGATTATCGTCGCCCACCTGAGCCAGGCAATCTTCAACCGTAATTCTAGCCATATAGAGTTCTCCACATTCTTGTTGCCCGCGTTACAAAAAACACGGGCAGCTCTTTATCGTTGCCATTGCTGCACTCTCGTCTTTTAAAAAAATCCGATCCGATCTAGAACGGATTGCAGACGTCTTTCCGCACCTGTTCGCTTTCTGTTCGAATACGCTGGGCGTAAAGTTCGCATCCATGGTGTTCTCACTCTTTAATCACTCTATACCATTTGGCAAGAGAGGGAATGGGCGGCCATGTCCAAGGAGCAGGGGTCGGCAACCCGGACGACCTGCTTCCGCCGCACTACTTTAGGCAAAAGGATTGCGCAACAAAAGGGTTTCCTCCCTGTCCGGGCCGACAGAAACCATGGCAGGAGAGACCCCGGTACTATCCTCAATCCTTTTCAGGTATTCTTTTGCCTGTTCCGGCAGGTCATCATATTCCCGAACACCAGATATCTCCTCCGACCAACCCCTGACTTCCTCATAGATCGGCTTGACTCGCCAGGCCTTGGTAATGTTCTCTGGCATGGAGGCATATCTGGTCCCGTCCACATTGTATCCGGTGGCGATTTTCAGGCTCCTGAAACCGGAGAGGACATCCAGTTTGGTCACCGCAAGCCCGGTCAATCCGTTCAGGCGCACGGCATCGTTGGCAACCACGCCGTCAAACCAACCGCACCGTCTCCTTCGGCCAGTGGTGGCGCCATATTCATGGCCCTTTGTTTGGAGCGCCTCTCCCACAGCATCCCCTTCAGGGAGCTCAGTGGGAAAGGGACCTGCTCCGACCCTGGTGGTGTATGCCTTGAGTATGCCAATGACCTCGTCAATGTGGGCAGGGCCGAAACCTGATCCTATGCAGGCATTCCCGGCAATGGTGTTGGATGAAGTAACAAAGGGATAGGTACCGTGATCAATATCGAGCTGCGTTCCCTGGGCTCCTTCAAAAAGAATATTGCGACCCGCTTTACGCGCCTTATCCAGGGTGAGGGAGACATTACCTACAAATGGGGCTAACTGGTCGGCAAAGATGCTGTAGGTCTCCTTGATCAGGTCGATATCAAGCTGTGCTGCATCAAACTGTTTGGAGAGGATAAAATTTTTTTCCTCTACCACAGCCTCGAGCTTATCGTTGAACAACGACACATCCAACAGATCCCCGACCTTGAGCCCTACCCTGCCCACCTTATCCATGTAGCAGGGGCCGATCCCCCGGCCCGTGGTCCCGATTTTTTTCCCCTGGGCCAGGGCAGCTTCCCTAGCAAGATCCAGGCTCTTATGGTAGGGCATAATCAGGTGTGCATTCGAGCTGATGAGCAACCTGCCAGGTGTTACGGTCAGCCCCTTCTCACTGAGTGCCGCCATTTCGTCGAGAAGAACACCCGGATCGATAATCACTCCGTTGCCGATAACACACAACTTGTTTTCGTACAGGATACCTGAGGGGATGATATGAAAGATGTATTGTTCTCCCTCCACCACCAGGGTATGACCGGCGTTATTCCCGCCCTGAAAGCGGACAATGTACTCTGCATACTCTGTCAGTAAATCGACAATTTTTCCTTTTCCCTCGTCACCCCATTGTGCGCCGACAACCACTACACTGGCCATATATATCTCCCAGATGCTCTATCTTTGTCTTTCTAAAAAATGAGTGCTGCATTGCGTGCGTATGCGTACCTGTACTTTGTCAAGTCTGCAACAGCGTCCCGACGCTCCAGAGGGAGCCTCTGTCACCCCGCCAAGGAAAGGCGTTAGATGATCAAAACCTCATATATTTAGCATAATCACAGATTTTTGTCAAACCAACACCAGAGCGAACACCTGACGCCTTGTTCGCTGTTCAACATACTGAAATGATATAATTTTCCTGTACAGGTTTCTTGTCAGGAACCTTATTTTTTAGGTAAAGCTCAAGGCAGATTAGGCCGCGTACATCGCTTGACACTCCCCGGGAAATCCCGTACAATCGCTCTGCAAAGGACCAAGGGCTGCGAGCATGATCCATGACAGCCAAACCGCCATTAGCCACTCCCAGGATCAGGAAAAACGCTCTATGTTTGGAATCGGCCTCCCGGAAATGATTGTCATATCAGCCGTTGCCCTGATTGTCGTCGGGCCGGATAAATTGCCTGAACTCGCCAAATCTCTGGCAAAGGGCCTTCTGGAACTCAAAAAAACCGTCCAACAGTTCAAGGAGAATCTCACAGAAGAAGAGGAAACAATCAAGGAGGTGCAAAAAGAATTATACCGGGCCGCTGATGACCTCAAGGGACACATACTGGAACATGATCCCTCCCCACAGCTTCTCCCTGAGAGACCGCCACCACCCGAGCCAGAAGCAAGGGCATCAGAGGACATCATCGAGATGGACACGGCCGAACGGCCCTGGGAAAGTGATGCCCAGGCCCCTCCCGCTGCAGAGCACCAGCATTCCCGCCAAGAAGAAAACAGGCCAGGTGCAGACATCTCCCCAACCCCTTCCACTGGTCATCGGCATGGGGATGGTCGATCATGACCACAGCCCTGGAACACTTTCGTCCCCACCATGAGGAGCTGCGCAAAAGAGTACTCTCCAGTATCATCGCTCTCATCCTCTGCAGCAGCGTGGCCTATGTCTTCAAGGAGCAGATTACCCAGCTGTGTATGGCCCCCCTCTTTCAGGCACATCCAGAACTTGAGAAACTGGTCTATACAAAACTCACAGAGGCATTTATCAGCTATATCAAAATTTCATTACTGGCAGGCTGCATAGGCAGTTTTCCTTTCCTGCTCTACCAACTTTGGATGTTTATCTCCCCGGGTCTACTGGCTGATGAAAAAAAAACTGCCTGTATTGTTGTTTTCTGGGCAACCCTTCTTTTTGCAGGCGGCGGCCTGTTTGCCTTTTTTGCCGTCCTGCCGTTGATCCTAAAATTTTTTATGGGCTACGCCGGACCCCATTTGATTCCCATGCCCAAATTCGGGCTATATCTCACCTTTGTCGGACGGTTGATCCTCACCTTCAGTCTGGCCTTTGAAATCCCCTTTCTTATGGTCATTGCAGGTAAAACAGGCTTGGTTTCTTTTCTCTATTTTCAAAAAAAACGCCTGTGGTTCTATCTGGCCATCCTGATGCTCGCTTTTACGCTGACCGCAGGCGAGGTAACAGCCACTGTACTGCTGATGGTCCCCCTTTTACTCCTCTATGAATCCGGGATTCTGGTGGGCACACTTCTTAACCGCTCGTAAATATCCAGGTTTGCAAGGAGATAGTATCTGCCTATTTCGCCCTGTGGGAACCTCCCCAGGGAACCTATGAAAAAAAACGGTGTCTGGGGCAAGTGAGTTCTCTCGGAAGTCACCGACATCTTCATGAAAAAGACGGGCTGAGCTGGTAAACAAGCAATATCGGGAGACAACCTTCATGGCAGCGGACGCCCTTGACGCCAATGAGCCTGGGCAACAGAAGCATCTCTGGCAGTCACGCCAGGTGGGTTAAGAGGAAAAAGAAAAGAACGTGCACCACAATGGGCGTCCGCCCCCCCGGCAGACACCCATTGCTCTTCAGGGAACTCAAGAGAAGAGAAAGATCGCTCCCTGAATCCACCCCACCCCCTCTTTTCGTATCGGCATGATGGAACAGTGTTCCACTGTCCATCCTTCTCTTGTAGCCAACTGCCTGATATAGCCTTGCGAGTGGCTGAAACGGCCTGTTGCCTGGATTTCCCAGTCTGCTTCCCCTACTTCCACAGAAAAACAGATCAGGCCACTGGGCTGGCAACGCTGTCGTAAAGCCGCCATCGCAGGCTGCAGGTCACCCAGGTACGAAAAAACATCCGCTGCTAGCAGCAGATCATAGGTTGCGTCATTTTCTTGAAGGTGGGCAACCAATTCCGCCTCATAGAGTCTATCGTATACCCTTTTTTGACCCGCCAGCGCAAGCATTTTCGGCGAAAGATCGACACCGCTCAGGTGCTGGCAGCGATCACGAAAGAGCACACCGCACAGACCGGTTCCGCATCCGATATCCAAGATGTGCTCAAATCTTCTTTTTTGTTGATTCTTTTCAACCACTTCCAGTATTTTTTTAGGTACTTGATAGTCCAGGTCGCAGAGCAAATTCTGTTCAAACTCTTCTGCATAATGGTCAAACAGAACCCGGATATATTCCTCAGGCGGCGCATGCACCTGCCTGGATTGGATAGCCTTAAGCATATAATTTGCCGCCTTGTTTGTCGGGTTTAAGGATACCAGACGTCGATAAAGGGGTTCCGCCTGCCTAAGACTGCCCCGCAGATGATGAATATATGCCAGGTTGTTGAGGGCCGGTATACAGGTACTGTCCAGCGCGAGAAGATGCTCATACACCCTGACTGCTTCGTCCAGGGCCCCGCTGTCCTGCATGCAGCGGCCCAGATTAAAGAGGATATCGGGATCATCCGGTCGCCTGTCCAGCGCACGCCTGTAGGCCAGGGCAGCCTCAAGGTACAACTCAAGCTGTTTACAGGTCACCCCCAGATTGAACCAGTAATCCGCATCCTTGTCCTGGAGAGCCAGAGCATGTTCAAAGGCGTCTTTTGCTTTGGCAAATTCCCCCAGTTCATACCAGGCGAGCCCCAGATTGTAATACACCGTATCCGCATCCCGTGCCTCTCTGACAATGGCGGCATAGAGAGGCACCGCTTTCTCGGGTTTCCCGGCACTGTGCAGCTCAACCGCCTGCTCGTACATTGCCTGCATGTTGAGCAGATCATCCTTGCTGGCAGCCATAAAAAAAACCTCGTTATTCAGGGCGGATTTCCTGTTTAAGAAGACAACAAGAGATCCGATGGAGGGGAGAGCCGTCTGTATTGTAGGCAATATTTTCCGGTTGCAACAGTTTGTTCATCACGCATCCTTCAGGGATGGACAAGGGAAAAAAGCGGTCTTCATTGAACCCCTGACGAGACACCAGCCTGTGGTCCTCTTCGATGGAATAGCTATGGATGGGGTAATCTTCGCACAAAGGGCATTGATAGACCCGTCGATTGGGAAAAACAAAAAAGTTCTCCGCCACTGTAGCTGCACACTCAAAGGATTCTCCCGGATCGAGATAGACCTTGGGATAGGTCACATGAATGCCGCGGGCCGCAGCCTCTGCTGCCACCTTCGGGACCGTTGCCAGCCATTTCTCCGGGTCGACCTGCCAGCCGACCTCCTCAGCGGCGGTTGCCACAGCTGAGTTGCCCCGCAGCCCGATGACCTGGATAAAAAATCGTCGCACCCCCCACTCTTCGAGTAAAGCCGGCATCCGGTGAAGATGCTCTATATTGAGCGCGGAAACCGTATATATCAGGCTGCAGGTAAACCCTTTTGCCACGGCCTTGCGCAAGTTTTGCGTACACACGGCAAACACCCCTGTTCCTCGTATGGGGTCGTTGACCGCAGGCGACGGGCCATCAAGACTGAAACTCAGGTAATCCAGCTCCCGGGGAGAGACCCGTTCAAGCAGATTGTGAAAGAGGTAACCATTGGAATCCACCGTGACCCGGTAAGCCATTTCTCCAGCATCCCGAATAATGTCAGCAAGATGGGGATGCATGGTCGGTTCGCCGCCAAGGAGAATAAGATTGGTTTCCCCATCTGGATTGGCAAACAAACGCAACCACTGGACAGCCCTTTCCCTGGAAAGGGTCTGGCTGCCATGCTGCTCAATATTGATATAGCAATGTCTGCAAGAGAGGTTACACGCTGTGAGCAGATGCAGGAAAACGTTGCGTTCTCCAGGCCTGAACCCCACTGTTCGGGCTACGGGTCGGTAGGACATGACAACTGATCCTCTCAGGGTTGGGCAAGGGTATACCGGGCAAGGAGACTCTCCTGCCAATAGGAGTATTTTTGAAAAAACTGCTGAAAAAGGGCCAGGCTCTCCTGCCGACATACGCCGCCGACCAAGACGGTCTCCATGTTCTGGTACAGCGGGTTGAGCATGTGCAGGGGCAGGTTTATTCCACCGCCCATAACGTCCTCATAGGCCCAGACAAAGGTCCTGATCCCTGAGAGTAACAGGGTCGAATAGCACATCAGGCAGGGTTCAAGGGTGCAGTAGACACTGACAGTGGAGAGATCGAGATTCGGTTGATGCCGAATGAGTTGATGCAAAGCGACGGCCTCGGCATGATCAATTTCATTGCGGGAACCCGACCCGCTGTTGCAACGACGACCGCGACCCAATATGCTCTTGTTGTTCACCAAAACACAGCCCACTGGGAACTCTCCCTCTTCCAGGGCTTGCCGAGCTTCCTGCAGCGCAACGGCCATGAACTGTTCATGGCACCTGGCGGGTTCTTCCATACGTCCACCTCTTCATCTGGATCCGTGGCAGCCTCAAACAGCATCGCCCCTGAACATGACCTGTTTCTATACCATGGAACACCGCTCCTGTCAAAACGGTACGCCTCACATACTCCGGCCAAAGCGCAGGATATTCTTGGCAATAGTTATGCCCATTTCCTGCTGATACCACTCGTGCCCTCGATCCTGAAATGGTAGATAGACGAGCCTGAGATGAGGGGCCTCCAATCGTACCTTGGGCAGATGGGGGTGCATATGTTGTGGGGAGGAGGCGCAGGCAGCCAAAATGACCTTGACAGACTGCAGGGCTTCGGTGTCAGAAAGGGTGACCGGATAAAAGAGGTCAGCGTCAAAGACCCCACTCTTTTCCGCAAGGCGCCACTGGTTGAGCGTCCCCTGCTTGCCGGCTTGTAAAAAAAATTTGGGCCGAATCTTGAAGCCGGGGATCACAAAACGCATGGGCATGGACTGCCACCCTTCGCGAGGCAGCAGTGGTTGATTGGTGCGCACAATAAAATCGGACAGCGTCCGAATGCTCAAGGCTGGAATTCGTGCCTGGATAACCCAAAAGGGTAAAGAAAGTGTTGACGACAGACCAGACTGCACCTGCCAGGTGACCTGCCGGAGGTGTTCCTCTTCTCCATAGGTCCAAGCCCTGCCACAGATGCCGCAATGCAGGACCAGGGTGTCTGACGCTCCCTGGAGAATGGCCCCGCAATGAGGACAAAGAGACGCCAAACTCTGCACTTCCCAGGCATGCTGAAAGGGGACGGTTCGCCCTTTCAAGGATGCTGCCCAGGGTTCCCTTGCCGGAAGGGGTTCCCGGGTCACAGCATCATAGAGCAGGCCACCAGCGGATACCAGCGGCAGATAAATAATAGACAGATTTTCGCCGATGTAGGCCCGATGATAAAAAGAGGCTGGAGAAGCAGTCAGTTCAGAAATCTGCACCGCTTTTTCCAAGATCACCTGTGCAGGAAGAGATTGAGGACAGTATTGGGCCCGATATTGTGCGGTCAAGCGCTGCAGCTTCATCGCCTGAGGCCGGACCCCCAGGGAGGGTGAGAGACCAGGGAGGGCTGATGCCACCTGGGTGGTATCGACTACCTTGTGCGTTATTCCCCGTCTGGAGACCATGAAAATAGTCCCTTTAAAACGGATGTAGGGCACCATCAGATAGCTTCCGGCAGGGGGCGGTGAGAGCACGGGGGGCAACAGATAGCGAAACGATCCCCTGCTAGAAAGAAAATTTTTCACCCCACAGTAGGGACATTCTATCAGACGATCATTTTCCGTCACCAGGATTGGGGCTCCACACTGGGAGCATCCCTGGGCAATCTGTATATTCATGGGCATGGCATTGGCAAAGATCTCTACCTGCTGCCGCTGTCAATCAACGGCCAGTAGAAATTTCTCACGCCATTTGCTCCCCGCACTGATTACAGAAAACAGCACCTGTCAGATTTTCTGCACGGCATTTGGGGCAGTGCATAGCCCCGGGTTTCTTCTGGGTTGACTGTCCGCATCGTGAACAGAATTTGGCTCCAGGAGTCAAATTTTTACCACAGGAACCACACTGCTGCAAAATCACCTGCTGATGTCCGCAGTAGGGACAAAATCGTGCATCCCGCTGAATATGATTCTGACATTCTTCGCATTGGGCTGTTTTTCCCCCAACCACCGCAGCCCCTGCTTGTGGCGAGGAGGACTGCAGATTTCCGAACAGAGCCGGCATCATCATGCCGAGTCCAAGCCCCATACCAGCCCCGGCCTCTCCGCCGTCCATTGCAGCTTTTTCCATGGCCATGGCAGCCTTCATGCGAACAAATCTATCCATATCCGTAATTACACTTAGACGTGCACGGTCGTCTATGGCGCTCTGTACTTCGGGCGGCGGGGTTATGGAGGTAATATACACGCTGTCCAGAGCAAGACCAAAGCGTCTGAAGTCCTGGGTCAGCCGTTTTTGGAGTCCATCGGCAATCCTGTCAAAACTTCCCGGCAGATCCAGCAGGGAATCCAGGGTCTCCCCCAGATAGTCATTTAACCTGGAGACAATAACCAGCCGCAGGTATTCCTCAATTTGCTCAGTGGTATATTTCCCCATGGTCCCGGCCAGGGTATTGATAAACAAGACCGGTTGCACCACACGAATGTTGAACACACCGTGGGCCCGAAGACGCACCAGGCCAAGTTCCTTATCCCGAAAGGCCACAGGGTCGACAGTGCCCCATTTCAGGTTGGTGAAAACCTTCAGGTTGACAAAATACACCTCAGCCCGCAGGGGGCTGACTAGACCCCAAGGCGCGGAGAGGATCTTTGTCAGAATGGGAATGTTGCCGGTTCGCAGGGTATGCCGCCCCGGCCCAAAACCATCGCAGGCCTTGCCTTTGTAAAACAGGACCGCAGCCTGACTCTCACGTACGGTCAACTGCGCACCGAACTTGATCTCTCCAGAACCATGCTCCGGTAGTCTGTGCAGTAATTCTTCTCCGCTTTCATCAAACCATTCAAGGGATTCAAGCAGGATAATGTTATCCACTCCCATAATGTATAATCCTTAAAAAAGACATGACAGATGCTATTCCCTGCTTATTATACGATACAGTACAGGCACACACAAAACAATTTACAGGAAAAGGACGTATGACGGACTTTCAACATCACTGGAACCTTGAAACAGCCATGGAAATACTCAAACACCCCACCGTGGATAGTACAACCTGGTCAGAGGCCGTTGAGTGGTTGCTGGTTCATGGGCCGCCTACGGTCAAGGAGCTGCTGATGTCCGCCTCCGAGTATGCAACCCGAGAAAGCTTTCCTGAACTCAAGCCAGGGGGATACGACACCGAAGGGTCACCTTGCTACACCATTTCCGAACTGGCCCAGGCCTTAGGCATTACCGAGGAAGAAGCAGAAAAGATAATCGCCGAGAAAGAGGAAAGGCATGGGGTATCGCACCGAAGAGGTTCGGGAGAAACCACACCCTTACAGTGAGCAGACTATGCCAGGGTACTGGTATAGTTAATCAGCTCAAACATTCGTTTGTGGGGATCCACCTGAATGTGATAGTACCTATCCTGGGGCATGTAAATGTAGGGTATTTCTTCTTCCTGGCGGGAAAGAAAGGTGGATAATATCATACGATTGACCGCGCGATGCCCAACAATCATAATATTTTCGCCATAATTGTTCAGGTAAAACACTTTTTTCAGACCACGGTGGACTCGCTCCTCCATGGTTGCATAGCCTTCACCTTCTGGATAGACATAGCGATATTTATTCAGGGACCTTAAACGGGCGATATCAGGCATCTTATCCCGTATCTCGGTGTAGGTCATGCCTTCGCAAATACCGCCATGAATCTCATTGAACTCTGGCAAGGCAATGATGGAACAGTGATCCTGCCGTTGGGCTACTTCCCTGGCCGTCTGCATTGTCCGTCTGTGATTGGAGGTGAAGATAATCGGAATACGCAGGGTTGCAAAATGTTCCGCCAATGTTCCGGCCTGCTCCCGGCCTCTGTCGGTGAGTTCACTGTTGCCCCCAATACGATCTTCAAGATTGAAATAGGTCTCACCATGACGCGCCAGAAACAGGTTGCGTACGATTCTGGTGGTCAGAATGTCACGAATCCGATCATAATATGGCATCTGGCAGGTAATCTGCTCCTGAAGGATACAGCTTTCAAAGCTGTCCACCAGAATTCTGTTAGGTTCCAATGAGAGTGGTTCATAAATGGATTCGTAGTACTGGATACGCTGAACAAAGCTGGCCAAGGCCTCTTCTTTGGTGTAATGGCTCAACTCCTTTAGCCCTGTTTTTCTCTCCAAATTGGCTACCAGGGCCTCATCATCCGCGTTCACGCACTCAATAAACAGCACAGGGATGGCAGGAAAGCTCTTTTGAATGATCTCACGTCGATCCCGGGTGACATTGCTGGCGTCCAGGATGGCCACATCCCCAGTATCTGCAAGAAACTGTTGTGCATTTTGCAGGTTAACGGCTGCAATTTTCTCCCGAACAGAGACACCCTCCGGGTTTGTAGGAGAAAAAAAATCCGGGTGGGAGGTGCTACCTGGGACGGTGTTCATCCGCCGTCTCAACTCACCATTATTGAAAATACGGCTCGTAACGCCGTCCAGTTCCAAAGTACGGCTCAATTTTTTGGCCATGGTTGACTTGCCTCGGGCGGGAAGGCCGACCATGGCTATGACCAGTTGTTTTTTCATCTGTTCCCCAATGCTGATACGAAAAGCCACCTAACCCGGATTTCTCATGCCCATTTTGTTGCATTTACAAAAAGGGATAAAACCAGCTGTCTGTGATGTCCGTGAGCGGTCACAAATTTCGACAAACTGTCTCAGCTCAGGCGGTGCCATCTTCGGCAGTATTTTGGCAACATTTAGACCCAAGTATTATGAAAAAACTCCCGAACCTTGTACCGCCTGAGCTGGTAAAAATCCGGGCTGAACCATGTGTATTTCAACTATCCAGCAATATGCCTGATTGGGTGCCCCATCGGAGATGCCAAATGCAATTATTCTTGGTCGTAAACAGGTAAGCTAAGCCAGCGACAGCACCCTCTCAGTAAGGTCAATACACTGCCGTGGATAGGCAAACTCAGAGCAGTGATGGGGGAAGGTACAGAGGCATGGGGGCTTGAGAGCTACCCGCAACCGTCTGCCTGCGGTTGGGGACCTGATGGCGTCAATCTGTTCAGAAGAATTGCAACTCCGGTAATCTGAAGAACACAACAAGAACATCTTAAGATTATTATAAGAAGATTGACAAACAAGTCCCCAACCACAAACAGACGATTGCATTGCCGATGCATTTGTGACAGCTGCACCTCTTCAAAGAAGAAAAAACAATAAAAACTGCTTACAGTTCATATAGTTTATCATCATAAACAGGCTGTCTGAGACCGGTTTTCATTTTCTTTTTCATTGCCTTGAGGTGCAAGGCGTCATCATCGTCCAACAGATCACCCATTTCAGATTCGACCTGATCTGGATCCTCACCCGCCTCCATCCGCGAAAGAGCTTCCTCCAGTCGTTCCCCCAAGTGCAGTCCGGTTTTCTCGGTAAATCTCCGCATCAGGCCTGCCATCTGTCTGGGATCCTCCTCATGCACCTGCTCAGCTTCATGCATAAGACCAGCAAAGGCCTGTTCCATTTGGGCTGCATCCATTCCGGCAAAGGGATCCTTTTTTTCATCTTCCTTTGCCTTGCCTGGGGTTGCAAAGGTCGACAGCATCTTTTCCAGCTGTCTTTTGCCACATTGCGGGCAATTCGGTCGCTTTTCGGTATTGATGCGCCGGGAAAAAAAGTTGAACAGGGTGTTACAGTCAGCGCAATAAAATTCGTATATGGGCATGCTTTTTCTTTGGGTCATTATACTGGCAAACAAATCATTTTTGCAACGCTTCCTTTCCTGTCCGTTTTACCAAGGGGGGCATACAGCTTGTTGTGCATTCCCAGAATATCTGGCTACAAGGTGCCCGCTTTGACCAGGCAGACTGTAAGCAGGTGCTTTTTTCCTTTTATAGAAACAAGGTGCTGCCCGGCTTGGACGCCAATCAAGCAGAGACAGCCGGGTACATCCGACGTTTATGGAATCATTTCACCCGGCGAATCCTCTTCTCTCGTGAGGACCTTCTTTCTTGCCCACCCTTCTCATATTGACTGGAGTTTAGAGTTTCCTATTCCTTTGCCCATTGCTTGTCAGTAGGGACTGGGCGTAAAAAAAGTTTTAAAATGCAATTACATTGTTGGCATAATACATAAACGGTGGCAGCCATGTTTTCTCAGAAGAAAAAAATATAAACAAGCTGTAGTCTCTTTTCTCTAGAGAAAGCACGGCCTTCAGAAAGGAAAGCCTTAACCTTTTTTTAGAGGCCACAATGGAAAACAAAGGATGCGCTACCATCCCCAGAATCCCATTTCATAGTATCACATATCTCACCAGGGCACTATCACTTCGTTCCGTGCCAACATGTATTGAGGTGCTGATAGGAGCCATGATCACGCCGTCAGGATTCCTTACCCAAGCCTGGCTCGCAAGACACCCCTTACGCCCCTGGACCCGTTTTTTTAAGTGGCTACAAGGTGGCAAGTGCTCGTGGGTTGCACTTGATGTGCAACCTGCCAAGATGGTTGTACGGGTTTACCCGCAACCACATTGGTTTTTGATCTTTGACGACTCATTTATTTACCGAAACTCGAAAAAGACTCCGGTTAGCGAGATCTTTCACCAGCAGGGCAATAAAATCAACCGGCCTGTTTATGCACGAGGCTAGTGTTGGCCCAGCATGGCTCTAGCCATCACGACCGATAAGAAACATTCTGCAGTTCCTCTCTTGTCCAGACTTATGAGGGCGGATGGCGAGACGAGTAAACTTGATGCAGCAAAAACTCTGATCAGGGGCATTGTACCGGTGATGAGGCCACACGGTTTCTGGAGGAAACGGATACAGTAGAGCTGATTGGGGGCTATACCGGTCTTTCTGTTTCAACCAGATCACCAGCCATCCTGGTTTCAGCGGATAATCAGGTTATGCAGTTCATCCTTATCGTCCGCCTCGATGGGGAAATGTTCTTTTAAGATCGTACCAATATCAGTAATGGCCTCGCATATTGATTCACAAGAACGGTTTTTTCTGATGCCAGTCGTAACCTGATCAACGATTCCTTGCCATCTATCGGTATCAATCTTTTCGTTAATACCTGAATCTGCAAGTATCCAGACCCTACGTTCAAGCACGGAAATATAGAGAAGGATACCGTTTGCAGCCTTGGTCTGGTACAGCTTCTCGGTAAAGAAGGCGGAGACCGCTGCCTCCCTAACCTCGCTTACCGCGCGGTCTGGCAACAGAAAGTAACGCTTCAGAGTCCGGGATCGTTTGATAACTTGATAGGCTGCGGTAAAAAAAACAACAAAAAGGCTGAGAAACAGCCACATATTATCAGGCCCTATCCAGAAGGCATCACCCAGCCGTCGGGTAAGCACCAGGCTAAACGGCAACGCGAACAGGGTGCCGCCGACTATCGGTGCCAGCGGATAGCTGTGACTGGCCGAAACAATCATCGGCACGATCTCTCCAGAGGTTATTTTTTCCTGTTCCTGTACGCAGGCATTGATTTGCTCCTGCTCTTCTTTTGTCAAAAATGATTCTGCCAATGTTTTCATATTGTTACCATCCCCCCGAGGCACCGCCTCCACCAAAACTGCCACCGCCGCCACTGAACCCGCCAAAACCACTGGAGGAACCACCAAACCCGCCGCTTGAATGAAAGCCGCTGCTTGAAGAAGTACCGATAGCAGAACGGGAGAAGAACAGGCTGAAAAAAATGGGAAAGATCATGCCCAGGAGCATGAAACCGCCCAACAGAAAAATATTAAAATCAAAAAAGAGCAGACCGATCAGCGGCAGACCCAGAGCGCCAATAATCACACTTGCCACTTTCCTTTTTTTGAACATGATTCCTAGATAGGTGAACAGACTCCCAGCAATAAGAAATAAACCACCAAGTTCGGGTTTATCATCACTGCCGGTTGAGGCCGGTGCGGTAAATTCACCCCTTGTTACCTGGATCATCGCAGTAACACCATTGGCGACCCCTTGATCAAAATTTGATTTTTTAAACTCGGGAACAATGATGTTTCGGATAATCTGCCCAGAAATCATATCGGTCAGCGTCCCTTCAAGACCATATCCAACTTCAATACGGATTTTTCTATCATCGCGGGAGATCAGGAGCAGCGCACCGTTATCAACATTTTTTTGACCCAGTTTCCATGTTTCAACAACCCGCAACGAAAACTGCTCAAGATTGTCTCCTTTCAGGGACGGTATGGTCAATACCGCGATCTGGGTGGAGTCAGTCTGTTCCAATGTGGCAAGCATAGTCTCAAGCTGGCTGACGGTTAATTTCGACAGAATGCCCGCATAATCATTCACCCGTGCCCTCAGCGGGGGAACCTCGAGCCCCAACACTGACGAAGGCAGTAACAGAAAGAGCAGAAAAATAATCACCAGATGGTATGATGAACGATATACTGTTTTCATAAGCCTATCTCTATTGAAAATTGACCGTTGGAACTCCTTGCGCGCCCTTTTCGGCCTTAAAATACTCCTTCCTTTCCAGATGCAGCAAAAAGTTGTTGGTCAGGTTTTGTGGAAATTTACGAATGGATCCGTTGAATATTTGAACGGCGCCGTTATAGCGTTGTCTGGCAACATTGATTCTGTTTTCTGTTCCTTCCAGCTGGTTCTGAAGGTCAAGAAAGTTCTGATTTGCCTTCAGGTCAGGATATCGCTCGACAATCAACATCAGCTTGCCAAGTGCCGTGCTCAACCCTCCTTGAGCGGCTGAAAGTTGCTGCATCATCGTCGAGTCAGACAGATCAGATGGTGAAACCTGAATGGAGGTAGCCTTGGCCCGTGCATCGATAACCGCTTGCAGGGTTTCCTTCTCGTGGGCAGCATACCCTTTGACAGTTGAAACCAGATTTGGTATCAGATCGGCCCTTCTCTGCAGGGTTGCTTCGACATCCGCCCATGCCTTAAAGACATTTTCCTCCTTCATCTGAAGAGAATTGTAACCGCAGCTGGTGAGTAAAAAGGAAGCAAACAGCAGGATAAACGTTTTAAATAGACTTTTCATGAAATTTCCTCATCTTTGGTTTTCATCTTGTGATCGTAACCGATCATACCATAGCAGCAGTTTTTGTTACATCTGTATTTTACCCAGACGCTCGCACCATGATCGTCGATAACCATCTGATCCTACTGATCCTTTACCACTGCTGTTAACGGTTCCAATGGTAGCTAGCCTCTTTACCCAGTTCGGCCTTGATCTCCAGCAGCCGGTTGTGTTTTGCTCTCACTATCAGTGATAGTGATAAGACATCGCTTTCCGCGACATGCTCGAAGAGCTGAATAAGCGGTAAAAATAGGTCCCGCAAACCCCATTTTCACCTTCAGCAACGCATTTATCTTGAGCAAATCTCTCAAGACAACCTGGACTTTGCAACCAATTGGCAGAGCGGTGTCCATCATTAGGAAAAAGAGGTGTCAATATTAAACTCCAGTATTGTCATATTCACCGTATAAAAAGAATTATAGGGTTAATGTCTACTCAAATTCGTTCACAAAAGTTTCTCATGAGAAATGCAGGATAGTCCCTCTATACGGTCAATCGTGACCGTCCGGAGACGGGTGAGCTGGGAGCCCTTACACCGCAGATACTGAAAACAGGATCTGACAGTAACCTAGTGGAAATATGCGGGTCATTTGCCGGTCTTGGCAGTCCGCGGACTGACTTCGTCTCAAGTTGGCTGAAACAACCAGTTTGTCTATACATATCAAGAACAAGACCGAGCCTTTCAAACTCGTGCAGCTCTGACCAGAGCGATATTTCTTTTCCAGGAAACCACCGGTCAGAAAAAGTGGTGATAAATTTTCCTTGTGGTCTGAGCACCCTGGCAACCTCATTAATTACTTCAAGGGGATGGGTCAGATACTCAATGGAGGCTGTGCATATCACGGTATCAAATGTATTCTCTTTAAAAGGCAGCCGTTTGTTTCTATTTAAATCGTGGATAACAATCTCTGAAAGACGGGAATTGTGTTCCATTTCTTCACGGTTCAGGCCAAGACCAACGACAGTACAACCTTCCAGAGAGTCGGGAAGATGTGAGTTCCAGCTGCTCATCAGGTCCAGGATAGCAGTGCCGTTTCGCAGGTGAGCCGCATATATTTCTGTCACTTCACGGCGAGCCACAGCGTCTAGATGATGCACAAACCGGGGGGCTGTGTAATAGAGTGCATCATCCGCAT
>PDWJ01000437.1_pt1 | contig 117545 bp, 93 predicted proteins | sample 1430881 | NCBI WGS metagenome assembly PDWJ01 (sample SAMN01162460, study PRJNA174530) | Oral metagenome, whole genome shotgun sequencing project. | biome: Marine environment; feature: Marine mammal; material: Swab sample of the gingival sulcus; isolation source: swab sample of gingival sulcus... | reverse complement strand
TTCAAGTTTAAGAACAAACTTTACTCGCTGGATGCTTCCACCATTGATCTTTGCCTGTCAGTGTTCCCTTGGGCCAAGTTCCGCTCAACCAAGGGCGGTATCAAGCTGCAGGTCTTGCTGGATCATGACCGTTATATCCCGAAATTTGCCCGCATCACCGATGCAAAGGCCTCTGATTTGTCATTTGCCAGAACACTTACCTTTCCTGCTGGTTCCATTATTGCCGCAGACAGGGCCTATATTGATTTTGCATGGCTGTACACACTCAACGAGAAAAAAATTTTCTCGTCACTTTCCTCAAGCGCAACATCAAGTATAAGGTTACTCAACGCCACCGGGTTCTTAAAACCAAGGGGATAAACTCTTACCAGACCATTATCCTCACTGGCACAAAACCCAGTGAGTGCCCTGTTCCTCTTCGTCGGGTTGGTTACCGGGATACGGAGACAAGGAAACATTATGTCTTTCTCACCAACAATTTTGATCTGGCAGCTAAAACCAGAGCTGATATCTACCAAACATGAAAATCCTTGTAAAGCTTGGTCAATCCATTACACAAATCCAGCAATTACTACAGTTAAACCTATTTAAAAGGCAGGCTTTATGGGAGTTGTTCGACCCTCCTGCGGTAAAACACAAAACCGAAAATTGTCAAAAAATATTTTTGATTTCAGGTATCTATAAACAGACACTCGTACAAATATCTCTACCAGTGTGTTGATGAAGAGGTTGAGGCCGGTCATATCAACGAGGTTGCTCTCAATAAATGCAGTGAAGAGTCACTGCGGGGCAACTTCCTTGAGTACTGGCTGTCCGATGATACAGGCAATGCCCCGCGACGGTTCGCCTGGGTAACGGACATCAATCTCACCCAAGAGAATGTCTATCACATCATGCGGGCCCAGTGTGCCAGGTGGCACATAGAAAATGAGACCTTCAATATCCTGAAACATCAGGGGTACAACCTGGGGCATACGTACGGCTTTGGGAAAATCAACACCTTCTGGAGTGAAATCCGGCAAGGTGTACAGGATACCTGCGCTTAAAAATCAACCAATTGCCTGCTGCCAAGCGATGATTACGTAAAAAATGAAACCATCTCCATGCAAGATGCTAACGGTGATAAGCTTTTTAAGACCATAGGCAATTTTTATCTCTGTCACTGGTTAAAACGGGAGTAACTTGTTATAAATAATGAAATACAATAGCTTCAGGTGTCACAGCTTTCTTCGAGCCTGTGCCTAAAGTTTTTTTGAACAAGAGGATTAAACTGAAAATGGTCGGCTAAAAAAAGGTCTACTTTTACTTGACCATACCATTCGCTCTACGCCAAAGCCTTGGCTGTCGAACGAGTGACCTCAAACTTGTATGAGGTAAACAGCCGGGGCCCCCACAAGGTTGTCCTTAAAAATGCTTGAGCCATATAACGGAAAATTGTTACGTACGGTTCTTAGGAGGAAAGGGGTGGGATTGCCCCTGACCTACCCGATCAAAAGAGGTGTAGCGTCCGTACACCGAGCGGTGGGCCATACGAAGTGGCATGGGACAGGCCGAACCCTATCTACCCTGCCCAATGTATGGCTCAGGTTACCCGGAAGACTTCAGACAGGGTAGTCTGACCGGCAAGGGCTTTTTGCAGCCCATCCTGACGCAGGGTTTGCATCCCGGAATCGGGCTGTGACAGTGCCTTCTGCTTGATTTGTCCGGCATCAGAGGAGGTAAGAAGAAAACGTTTCACCTCCTCTGTCAATATCAGCAACTCAAAGATCCCCAACCGTCCCTTATAGCCGGTATCAAAACAAGCCCGGCAGCCCCTCCCCCTGTAAAAGGTCCCCCGCTCCAGTTCTTCAGGTGTCAGCCCTGTTTTCTTAAGCAGTTCAGATGCAGGTCTATAGGTTTCCTTGCAGGCCGAACAAATTTTTCGTACCAACCGCTGGGCCAGAATGGCATTAACCGATGAAGAAACCAGAAAGGGTTCGACCCCCATATCAATTAAACGGGTAATGGCACTAGCAGCATCATTGGTATGCAACGTACTGAAGACCAGGTGCCCTGTAAGGGCAGCTTGAATGGCGATCTCAGCTGTTTCCAGATCACGAATTTCACCAACCAGGATAACGTCAGGATCCTGACGAACTATGGTCCGTAAGCCGTTGGCAAAGGTGAGGCCGATTTTGGCATTGACCTGCATCTGGCTGATGCCATCGAGCTGATACTCTACAGGATCTTCCACAGTGATAATGTTAATATCACTGGTGTTGAGAATACTCAGGGCAGAATAAAGTGACGTGGTTTTACCGCTGCCCGTGGGGCCAGTCACAAGGATAATGCCGTGCGGCATGCGGATGAGTTCCATAAATCGCGCCAGCTCAGTTGCCCCAAAACCCAGATCTTGAAGGTCGAGCAGGACACTGCTCTTGTCTAGCAGGCGCATGACCACCCGTTCCCCAAATGAAGTCGGTAGGGTGGAAACCCGGATATCGATATTTTTATCCGCAATGCGGATTTCGATACGTCCGTCCTGAGGCAGGCGTTTCTCGGCAATATCCATTTTCGCCATGATCTTCACCCGTGCAATCAATTTACCCATGACATGACGGGGGGGGGTGTACATATCATAGAGGATACCATCCACCCGCTTCCGGATCTTAACCCTGTCCTTATATGGTTCCATGTGAATATCACTGGCATTATCCCGGACAGCCTGAGACAACACGAGATTCACCAGCTTGATAACAGGCGCGTCGCTGGTATCGTCCAGCAAATCCGAGGTTTCCTCAATCTCGTGGAAGATACTTTCCGGATTTTCTTCATTCATGTCCTGCACCACCTGATCAGCGGCATCTTGGCTGGTGGTTTCATAGGCCGCATTGATGGCCACGAATATTTCATTCTGAGGGGCCAGAACAACCTCCATCCCTTCCCACTCAAGCAACCGCGTCAGGTCGTCCAGAGCCTGAAAAAACCTGGGTTCTGCAATGGCAATATAGGCGCACTCACTGGTGGCCACTGGAATCATCTTGAACCTCTTGAGATACCCTATGGGTACGCGCTTGGTAAAAAAAGGGTCCATGTCCGATGGCAATGTATGCACCAGGCGCAGACCGCACTGCTCACTTCTTGCCACAAGCACATCGTCTTCCGTGACAATCTGCAGCTGAATCAGGATTTCCCCTATACGCCCTCCTTTTTCCTGCTGGACTCGCAGGGCCATGTCCAGGCCTTCTTCGCGCAGCCCACAGGTTCGTTGCAGGATATCGCCCAGGTTCCGCATTTTGGGCACGGAGCCACCCGTAGCAAACCTGCTTTCCCCTGACTGTTGCATAATGCTTTCCATGTTCACTGCGGTTGGTCCTGGATCTCTTCAAGATGCAAGAGGTTTTCCCTGGCCAGTTCGCGGAGTTCCTCATAGGGCGGCGGGACGGCCCCTGCGTTCTCTTGATCGCGCACCGGCTGCAGTTCCAGAACCCTCTGGTACAATTGCCTGGCCATGGGATAGTTTCCTTCGCGCTCATAGACAACACCAAGATTGATAGCGGCATAGGGGTTGTTGGGATCAATCTTCAACGCCTGCAGAAAATAGTCTTTGGCCTGCTGGTTTTCCTCTTTGTTCAATTTTGCAAAGCCCAAATCCGTAAGAGCGGCAGCATGATCTCTCTCCGGTTCATCATAAAAAAACTGATCCGGGATATCACTGACTCCTGGCTGAAGTTTCTCCATAATATCTCGTTTCTCGTAATAAATTTCAGCAAGTTGGGCTGGGTTCTCCACAATATGGGGTGTAATAAAGATAAACAGGTTGGTCTTGGTCTCGGCTGTACGGCGGGATTTAAACAGCCACCCTAGGAGAGGAATGTCACCGAGCAGCGGCACCTTGTATTCGCCGGAGCTGGTATCCTGACCGATCATGCCGCCCAGGACAACGGTTTCCTCGTTGTGCACAATCACCGTGGTATCGGCCGTGCGGGTAAAAGTGGTGGGATTGCCTTCCCCCAGATCCTTAAGTTTGATTACCTCCACGCCTATCTCCAGACGGACAAGATCTGCCTGGTTGATCTGGGGCGTGATTTTCAGAGAGGTTGCCACATCCTTGTACTCGTAATTGGTGTAATCCTGCTCCGAGGAGGTGGTATTTTTGCTGGTTATATAGGGTACGTTTTCTCCCACCTTGATGGCCGCCTCTTTATTATCCGTGGTCAAAATCTGTGGTGTGGCGATAATATTGATCTCTTCATCATCCTTATAGGCGTTGATGACAGCTCCCAGATCAGGGAAATAAACCCCACCGATTTCAACTCCCTTTTTCAGCACCCCCATGGTAAAGCCGGACGGCAGGATTTGTTGGGGGGAGGTCATCCCCGTTATGATACCATAGGGAGCTTCCTCCTTGCCGCTGAAACCACTATATAAGGTCCCGGTTTCATCATCAAAAGAGCCGCTTCCACCCCACTCGACACCTATCTGGAAATCCTTATCAACCTGTACTTCTATAATCAGGGCCTCCATGTAGACCATACGTCTGGGAATATCCAGCTTTTTGATCACATCCTCAAGAACCAGATATTCTTCCCTAGGCGCAGTAATAATCAGCGAGTTGGTTTCTGAATCAGCAACCATTTTCACCTCTGAGGAGATAGCCGGCGGTTTGACTGCCGCCCCTTTAGGACCAGCACTATCTTTTTGGGGAAGACTGGTCAGCACCTTGACCAGTTCTTCGGCGTTGGCATGCTGCAAATAATAAACCCGTATGTTCCCTTCTCCTCTGGGGACTTCGGTATCCAGTTCCTTGAGCAGTTCCTCAATTTTATCGATCTGTGCTCTCGGGGCAAAGACAATCAGGGAGTTGGTCCGCTCATAGGCAATGACTTTGACGATTTGGTTGCGCCGCCCTCCCTTGGCCACTACTTGTCTGGTAAACAAGTTTCCCATGGATTTTGCCACAGCCTGCACGTCTGCATGTTTGAGCTGAAGAATTTTTACTTCTTCCCCGATACTGGGTACGTCCACGGCATCAATAATCTCCTTGAGTCGGGTAATATTGGACTGAACATCGGTGATGATGAGCGTGCCCGATGCGGCATGGGCAATAAGAACACTGGTCTTTGAAACCAAGGGAGCGAGGATTTTTTTCAGTTCATCGGGGCTGGTATGCGTTAGAGGTATAATCTGCGTTACCACCCGATCAGAGGGATCTCTATACTCAGTGCTCATCAGGGTGGCGATACCTTTGGAACGGGCATTTACCGCAGGAACAATTTTGGTCACCGAACCACTGGGCACGGCTGTATAGCCATGCACTTCCAAAACGGACTCAAAAACCTTGTACGCTTCGTCTTCAGAAATTTTTGTTGGCGAGATGATGGTTACATTGCCCTTGACAGTACGATCCACGACAAAGTTCTTGCCTGTGAGTTCGCTGATATACTTAATAAATAAGTTAATATCCACATCATTGAAATCAATGGTGATAGATCCCTTGGTCTCTCTGCCCGGTGCGCTGAGTACTCCTGAACAAGTGCTGAAGAGAATTAGCATGCACCAAAAAAATACCGCTACTTGCACCCTGTTTTTTTTGCCAGATATCCTCTTTCTATTGTTCATAGTGTCGCACCACATTGCACCTAATAGTGTCGATATTCCATTATTTCCTGGCTTTTCCCGCATCTCAGAGCCCTGCAGCCCGAAGAAAAAACAATGCCGCTCATTGGGACTGGCCACCAAGAGCCGGTTCTTCCTCCCCCTCAGCCATCGCTTCAAGTCCTTGCACAAATTCAATGCCGACCTCTGGGAAATCCCTTTCAAAGGCTTCATTAAGCGCTTCCTGGGAAGGCTGCAGGGTAACAGGCAACTCACTGCCCTGTTCAGTATGAGAAGACAGACTATGCTGCTGCTGTTTGAGTACGATTCTCCGCTTTGGCTTGGCAACAGGGGTGATGTTTCGAGAGGCAGACTGTCTTCTGTCAACTATACTGTGTGAAGGCGGCCCTTTCGGCAGCTGTGATAAGCGGGGAGAAGAATTACTGCTTTTTCTCTCTTTCAACACGAGTATTTCCCGCTTCCCCTTATGCTCCAGAACTATTTTTCCTCGTTTAATCTGATAGATACGAGCATTCTGCACCAAATCTCCCACCCGATAGAGATCCTGGTGTTTCGTACGTCCGTCAACGATGATGGCCCGGGCATCCTTATCCGTTCCGACAACAGTACCCTGCAAAATGAGTTTAAGTTGCGTTTCCTCAAGCGCATCAAGGTCAAACTGCTTCTCAGAAAGAGCCGTATTCTCCACATTTGCCTGAAAAATATTGCGGGAAACGATAACGCCATAGTCTGTCCAATCAGGGTCAGCACCAGAAGCCTCTGGCAAGACATCATTTGCCGGTGTTTCCACTTGTCTTACCGACGACACCCCCTCTTTTGGGAGCAAGGTTTCAAGGCGACCTTTGGCTTCTGCATAGAACTGTGTTACCCCCAGATACAGGCATGCTGTGAGAGTTATAAGTATGGTAATGAATTTCAGCACGCCTCCCCCTTTAATAACTGGTCAGCTTGTCTGAAAGCAGGGCATACGCATCCAAGCTGATATGAGGTTTGGATGCCGAACCGGACAGGTAAAAGTGCAGCGGCTCTTTCTGGATTCGGTCATGAAGTATCTTTTTCAAGGACGGATTATTCATTGCTGCAAAAAATTGTTCCTTTGGTACCAGCGTGCCTTTAAGGCTCAGCCCGGTTTGACCGATACTCTGCGCCAGTTGCACCTCACCGGTAAAATCGGCATCAAAGGTACCCGACCGGAGATATCCTGCCTCTATATGGAAACGGTCATCCTTGCCCTGTACCATACATTGCAGCTCATCGAACTGAAGAGGCGTATGCCTCAAGAGAACCCCTTGCACCTCGACACGTCCCTGATCAACTCGCAGACTGCCGGTTAGAGACAACAGCTTTTCCATGGCAGCATCCAGCCGTATTGCCATTTGTCCGGAAGCGGTGCCCTCTATTTTTCTGTTCAACGCTAGAACAAGCCCGTCCATATACTCGACAGCCAAGCCCTCCAGTCTGGCGTCCGCTTGGACGACGCCCTCATCCTTTGTCAGGTGTCCATATATCTTGCCCGTATACAAGTCTGCGCTGTACTCGGCTGATCCCCGAATCGATCCAAAGATCTGGGACAAATGGAGAACAAGGTTCACTTGGTTAAGTTCCAGCAGTGCAGCACCGCTTTGTCGATCATACAGGGCAAGATGGTGGCAGGCAAGCGTCCCTGGAAAATGATAATCAAGCCCTTCCAAGGTAAGAGCAAGAGTGGGAAAACGGGCAGTAATATATCGTTCCGGCCACTGCTCCAGGTATGTGGCAGGGAAAAACAGCCAGAGAAAAAAAATCAGCGCCGCCAAACAATACAGAGCATACCCCGTCAGCTTGGCTCCCAGCACACCCATCCGCACCTGTCTCTCCTGTCAACTCTCTTTAGCAGCCATGGCATCAATGCAGACAATCTGCATAATGACATCAAGGGCGCCGCTTTCCTTGCTGTTCTGCTGAATGGAAAGCCGTTTGACCCCCACCAGGTTATCAGGCGATTCCACCTGTTCCAGAAAAAAGACCAATCGTTTGAGATCAATGCCCTGCAGTTTCATCTCCACCTGGCTTTGGCGAACAAAGGTATCGCTCCGTACTGTGGAAGGCTTCATATACACGATGTGATCCTTGAGTTGACTGGCTGCTGCATGCATTTCAAGAAAGGAAAACAGACTGAACCCTTTGGGTCGTTTATCCAGCAAAGTCTGCAGCGAAGCGTTTTGCACACTCAAGGACTGCATGTCAACCTGCATCTGCTGCATTTCCCCAAGCTGCTGGGCCTGTTTCTCGACTCTCCGAATAAGGTTTGAGCGCTCATCCATGAGTGGCAGAAGAAAAAAAGAGAAAAAAAGAAACAGCGTCAGGCAAACGCCCCCGGTGCTCACCATAATTTTCTCTCTTTGCGAAAGATGCATTACACGCCCACCTGCTGCAGCTGCATTTCAAATCTGATCATTTTTGTTTTCTTATCAGCGGTGGCCGAAACTATCCGTACCCCCTCGTAACGCTCTGAGCGATCCAGTACGCTCTTGATCTCGTTAACGCTGTTATAGGTTTTGGTCACCCCTCGCATCATGATCAGTTCCTGATCTATCACCATACGAACGACCTGCAGCTCCAGTTCTACCGGTATGCGGGAGGAGATATCTGCCAGAATCTCCAAGTTTCTTTTTTCATTGGAGAAAATTGGTGTCACCGTATCGGATTTTCTCAGCCCCTCCAACGCTATTTTCATCTGTTTATAAGGCTCTCGCATCTCAACGGCATGGGGAATACTCCTTTTGAGAATTGCCTGCATCTGTTTCTTCTGGTCCCTGTCCTGCCTGCTCAGACGATGGCGGTCAAACGCCAGATAGCCCGAAGCCAGCGCCAAAATCGCCACCCCCGCAAGCCCAATGCTCACCAATTGCCGGGTCGAAGAAAAAAGAGAAAAAGCCTTGCCTAAATCTCCCTTGCGAAAATTGACAGGCCTTTGTTTTTTCAGACCGATCAGGGCAAGGCAGAGAGCGGTTTGCAACAGGTGGGGCTGGAAATGCTCCTGCCCGACCGAGCGGATTTTCATATCGAGCAGATCGGCTACATCAACTTTTTCTACCCTGGCTGCCAGAAAAGCATGCAACATACCAGTAATCTCTGCATGCTCGGACATGGGGCCGGTCACCAGGATACGCTCCACAGCCTGAATGGGGCAATCCTGAAGGTACAAGAAGTCCAGGCTCCGTCGTATGGAGGCACAAACCTGTTCTATACACTGTTCTCCCTGAACCCGGTCAACCATCTCGATTGTGCCATCTCGAAAAAGAAAAGGCGACCCCACTGCCATCTCCTCAGGATAGGCAATTCTCCTGCAGAAGACACACGCACCTTGTGAGAACAAAACAAGACTTAACGAGGAAATATCCACCCACAAAAGAAGAGAGGTGTCAGCGACGCCATGATATTGACCGACGGCGCTTGCCAGAGCGACAGTTCGGGGCATCACCACCACCGGATCAATATTCTGGGCATTGAGGGGAGCCAAAATACCCAGCAGGTCTTCCCGTTGCAAAGCAAAAGCAAGCAGATTGCTGCCCGAGGCGTTCTTTTCAGTCAGACAGTAATCAAAAACCTGCTCCTCTAGGGGACGAATGAGTTGATCATCCAACTCCTGGGGTAAAGCAAGCATGATTGTTTTCTGGTCTTGAAAGGGCAGGGACAGGGTACGCACACTCATCATGGACAGAGGAATGCCGCAATACACGGTCCCACCCTCCCACTGAATGACCCGGCCAAGCTGCTCGAGCTGATCTTGCAGTTCTTCTCCGCCCCTGGGCACACTGTGTGCCGAGATCACTTCATAATGTTTCCCTTTCAGCTGAGTCACAACTGCTGTGATAAAGTCATCACCTATGTCTATACCAAGGGCCTTTCTCACCATGCCTTCGACTCAACACAACCGTTTGTATTTACTCAACATACCAACTCAACAATCTTTGTGACCCATCGACATCACGCCGTAAAATGCCTTCTGCCTGCTGCGAGCCGGTGACGTCCGTACTGTGTATCTGGACCCGAAAATGCGTTGCCTGAACCGTAATCAGGTCCGTATCATAGATAATGTCTCCCGGCACTGCAGCCACCTTATTCACCCACTCAACGGATTCCAGGGCATCCCGGTTCTCCTCGTCTCCCCGGAAAGCCACCATGGCCTCAACCATATCCTCTGTGAGACCGCTGTTGAGCGCCTTTAAAAGAGCGGGGGGAGCTGTATTGATGTTAATTTTGCCGTCTGCTCCCATAGAGGTCAAGTAGTTGATCAGCCCCTCTTTTTCATTCTCTCCATAGAGCAGCTTCCTGCTCATCCCCTTAATCAGGGCGAGTTCGCTCAGGTGGCTTATCGGTCGGTTTCCTGCTGTATAGCCAGGAGAAAGAGATTGATAATAACTACTCTCAGCACCGTTTTCCCTGACATCTTCATCTGTATCCAGCCAGTCGCACAAACAGTCAATGATGGTCTTTGCCTCCTGCTCATCCTCTATGGCAAAAGCACCGGAAAGGAGAAACCGCAACCAGAGGGCATAGTGTTTTTCCATTAACACCTTGGGGCTCACAGTATTTTGCTTGGACTCGGGCTGTTGTTCCTGCACCAACGCATTCACCTGCAACAATCCAGTACAATCTGTGATCTGTATCTTTGGCGCGGGTGTCCCGAATAATGCGTCCAGGTTCTCCTGCTGCAGGGTGGCCCAGACGTCCAGGTAACTGTCTCCCTTCTTGTTCTGGTAATCTGCAAACAGGGCAGCGCGAACAATGGCCAGAGATGATAACAGTTGGTCCCTTTGGCGGACCCTGTTGAGCATATCTCTGCTTGCATGCACCTGCTGATTGACCTCGGTACTGAGCTGGACGGTCAAAACCACCATAAAGCTCATGGTCAGTAAGGCCAGTAGCATGGCCACACCCCGTTGGTCTTTGATTGCTTGTATCATCCTATTTTTGCCTGTTTTCACCTCCTAGAGCGCTTATTGGCAACCCAATCACCGTCTCCAACAGCAGAGATTGTCTCTGGGCCTTATCCAGCCAAAAGTCCAGGGTAATACGGACCGCGCGCGGTAGAATCTGCTCGTTCTCATCTCCATGTTCGGTAGAATCTGCTAGGGAATCCCAAGTGTCAACTTCTTGACCATCTGCGTCGAAAAAAACAATGTGTATTGTTCGCAATCCTCGGGCAAGGGCAAATCCTGCCGATGTTTCTTCCCTTTCAACAGCTCCGGGCAGGATGCGCTTATCGTGGCGAATAAGACTGAACTCTTCTGGTTCATCGATGTCTCTGGCCATACTGTACTGTATTTCAGCAAGAATTGGTCCAGATTCATGAACTGCAAAATCCAGGTGCGCCAGGGACGCAAAGCGCAGGATGGTTGCATTTTCCAGGTCTGCACCCGGCCCTTTAGCTTCAAACCCAATGTCCGGGACAGCGACAACACTGTTGAGATCATCGGTGATGCGGGAGAAAGCCCGCTGAGCCCCTCGAAACACCTGACGCTGCGCCCTTGTCTCCTCTACGACCTGCACCGTTGCATGCAACCCATATCCGACCATTGCGCCCACCACAGCCAGAATAGACAAAGCCAGCAGGATTTCAAGCAGGGTAAACCCCTTTTCACGGCTCATTATCCCCACCTTGCACAGACCTGCAGACAATGGCGTGCACCTGCACAGACTGGCTCTGGTCCGAGGTTGAAAAGACCGTCAGCACAATGGATTTCAGCATGTCGCCACTCCCCTCTATACCAACAGCGTCTTCTGTTAAGGCTGCCACTTCAGTTCTCCACCCAAAGTCCGTCGACTCCTCGCCAAATTCCCCACTCTCATTGAAGAGGTCATCAAAATCCGTCAAACGCAGATCTGTCAATTTTTCCTGGGCCAAAAGAGCGGCTGTGGTTTCAAACTGGGCTTGGGTTATCAGAGCAACACTTTGAGACTGGCTGCCCAGGAGGGTAACCATGGTAAGGGAGAGAACCGCCACAGCCAGCAACACCTCCAACAGGGCCAGGCCTTGCTGCACGTAGCCACAGGTGCTCCACCGTAGTCTGGTGGTCCCAACGCTCTTTGATACCAACATAATTTAATGAAACAATTCTTTGCGTAAAGGGACATATCCGTCCCTGATCCGGACAGCTCCAAGAAAGGGGTCAAGCTGCAAAGTCAACTCCCTGCCGCTCTCCTCCTGGAGATGAATGAAAGCTGGCTGAAGATACCCCCTCTGGTCTACCTGCAGAAAAAAGGTCCCCTGGGACAGGGTCTCCCCATGGTACAACTGCACATCCCTGATGGTCACATACCTGTTCAGTTCCAACTCAGGGACACTCATGGAGACATCGGTGTCAGCCTCAAACTCGTTATCGTCGGTTTCCGGTACCATGGAAAACGTCCGGCTCAAGGAGGAGTAACGGACACGGTATGGCTCTGACCTGCTGCGGGCTGTCCGAGAAACCTGAGAAAAAAATGCGGACAGTCGGCGGGTTGATTCCTGCACTGAGCCGGTGGGTACGATGTGGCCAAACTGGGGCAAAACAAAAGATACTGTGATGGCGAGTACCACAATCACCACGATCAGTTCAACCAGGGTAAAGGCCTGGGAACCTTGGACGACCCTGAATCCACGATGGTTGAGTTCCAGAGTATTCATACGGCATCGGACGCTCAAGAATCAGGGGCAATGATATATTTCATTGGTATGACACCAGGTCCTCCGCGCATGCCTGGCAAGGTGGACAGGTTCAAAAAGACAAAAGCCCGGCAGGGAGGTGAGAGGGCATTGTTTGGAAATAGAATCGGTCGTCGGCACCAGGCAGGGTGAGGCACGAGATATGACGCCGAGCCCTACTCCAGTTCCCAGTTATTGATGTCAGCGTTCTCATCCTCACCTCCGGGTTCATTATCCGGGCCATAACTGGTCAAGTCAAAATCTCCGTGCAGGCCGGGTGACAGGTAGACAAAAGTATTGCCCCAGGGATCCTTCGGGATCCTGCCCTTTTCCAAATAGCCTCCTTTTTTCCATCTTTTGGGCAGTTTACCTACAGACGGCGCTTCCACGAGAGCCTGCAGGCCCTGTTCAGTACTTGGGTAGTCACCGTTATCCAGTTTGTACATCTTTAAGGCCTGTTCAAGGGACTGGATCTGGACAGCGACCTTGGTCCGTCTTGCCTCCTCCGGCCGGTCTATGATTCTGGGGGCGATAAGCACGCCCAAAATACCCAGAATCACCATAACAACCATCAGTTCAATCAAGGTGAATCCTGCCTGGTCGGTTATGCCCTTACTTTTGGGAACAAATCGACATCTATCGGCTCTCTTAGCCGGCATTACGCTCTGCATAAAGAAAGTACCTGGTGCATATCAACATATAAGACTCCTGCCCTGCAAGAGCCTTCTTTTTCCTCGAGATTTTATTATAACCGCTCCGACGATGAAGGCAATGATTAGAAAGGCAGCACCACTTATCCCGCAATACAGGGATAACCAGGAAAAAGCGACCAAGGGGAGCAGTACAATCTGTACATAGGTCCTGGCCCATTGGTGCTGTTCTATGTACGCGGCAAGGGCCGGTGCATGGAAATAGTAGAAGTCGACAAGGCGCTGTCCCCATGCCGTCGGCAGCAGGCATTGATCGCGAAAATCCCTGAGCACCTGCACACAGGGATGGAGCAAGGAGCCATAAGATGCCGTGGCAATGAAACAGGCATCTGCGGTCTGAAAACTATACTGATCCCCGTACAACACCGCAGTGCCGACCAAGGCGTAGGCACGGACATAATAGACCGTACCAGGTCTGAGATTGCTCAACCTGGAGCTGTATTGCCCTATCCCGGATCCATCCTTGGTGTATCCGTGTTCATCAAAACCATCATCAGTGGAGTTAACGGCGCTAAAGAGGCCTTTGCTTTCCGTGGTTTCGTCTTCCCGGTGGTCGGCAGCGAGAGCATTCGTCACCAGGAACGACCCGAGTCCCCGGAAGACTGCCCCCAGTGGAATTCCACTCTCGTCCGATGAGACGGTAAAAGCAGCCGAACTGAGGGTTTCGCTGTCCCTGGCCTGACACCTGACATACACGGATGTATCCGCTGAAGAAACGGGCATGCTCAAGGAATGGACTGTTCCCGTGGTGGGGAATGCCTGCATCAGGGCATAACCGGGATCAGAGTTGAGCCCATAGGCGCAGCCTGCGACTGTAGACGTTGTCAGGGTAAGGAGATCGCAACCTGCGCTCAGGTTTTGGCCGTCTGCAGGGCTGATAACGGAGACTTTGACAGGTGTCCTCTCGTCATCTAAGTTCTCCTGGTCACCTGCATCGTCGTCATTACCATCTGCGCCGTCATCATCGCCACCAGTCTCATCACCGATATCGTCATCACTACCCTCAGCCTCTTCATAGATAGGATAGGGATCTGTACTGAAGACCACCCCTCTCTGCGACACCCCGCTCAGACCGCTGAGGATATTGCCGCCGGTCAACGCCCCGGTCCGGGTGATATCAACAATCTCTGTGGTGACGATATACCTGCTGATCGCTCCATCGGAACCTGTGGCAGAGGTAACCTTAGCAACACTCATCTGATCGCTGGTCTCATCACTGGATGTCCCCACCACGACCACATTGTCCTCATCCACAACTCCCAAGGCATAACTGACGGCATCGCCGGGTCCCACCTCGATCACCGTTGCTTCCATGGTTTTTGCCGAGGACTCCGCAGCAGCGACCGGGGAGACGAAGAAATCACCAACCAGGTTGAACAACCGAGCCAACAGGGAATAATCCAGCACCCTCTGTTCCTCTCCCTCCTGCTCTCCCGATAGGGGCTCCAGATCAGGGGGCAGGGCCATGGTCTCTGGAGGGTGAAAAAAAGCGTCCCTGGAGCTTTCCATTTTCAGGGCCCGGATCCGGATGTCCCGATTCTCATGGAGAGAACGGTTTTCGATAATCTCAAGATCAGAAAGCTGGAATGGCCCCTTGTGTCCCAGTTTCCCGGAAAAGCTCTTGTTTCCATACCCTGCAAAAGGCTCCCCGGCCTGTTCACCATACCGGACCAACAAAAATTTCTTTGTACCGTCTTCCGTGGTAAAACCGCTGGCCACCAGGGTATTGCTGGCCAATATCTGCACATCATAGAGCACATCGTCTGCCGCACCTGCATGGGCTATGATATACGGTTGTCCGTCAAAATAGAGGCCCGGCGCACCATCTGGGGTAAAGTGAAACAGGGCTGCGTCCCTCTGCTCGTCCACACCCACTGCTGCGGCGATAAAAAGTTCTTCCCCCTGGTCCTTGGCCAGACCGTATCCTTCGCTGAAAGCAAACTCAGCAGGAGGTATGGCGATGCCCTTTTCCCCAAAGGTCTCGTCTACGGTACCATTGTCTTGAAAAGCGATCACAAAGAGGGAAACCACCTCATTCTCCAGGTAGGTCCCCCCAATCAGAATGCGACCGTTCTCTTGAATGAGCAGACCCTGGGCGACGGCATCCTCTCCTATGCCGACAATGGTCCAGCCCTGTTCACCAAACGATGTATCCATGCTACCATCATCAAAGAGCCTGCCAACGACAACGGCACCGCCGCTGGTGCCCTGGGTCACACCTGCCACCACAATCCGCCCTTCCTGATCTGTGGCCAAACCCGTCAAGTCGTCATGCCCGTTGCCCATGGCCGTAACCACCATACCAAACGTACCAAAGGTGGTATCCAAGCTGCCGTCCCTGTGATAGCAGGCCAAGGCAAAATCTCTGTTGTCCCCGTTCATGGTATAGCCGGCAGCAACTATCCGACCGTCATCAAGAAGGGTCACCGCCAAGGCTTCGTCGTCTGCTCGTCCCACTGCCGTGGTGGCCTGCCCTGTACCGTTGAATGAGGGATCTGGACGCCCGTCCTCCAAGACCCTGAGTACGGAAAAATCATTATCCGCCGCATTGGAGGATGAGCCGACAAGAACAATCTTTCCATCCGGCTGTACAACCACGCTATTGCCCCTCTCACCATAGCCGCCACGCCCGGTATTGAGGATACCAGAGAGAACAAAGACATAGAGCGATCATACATGTGTGCTTAAACATTGACAGTCTCTCCCTGTTGAGAACACATCTGGTCCGGCTTACGCATAAAGATGACGTTTTATGCACGAAAACATAGAGAACAACAAACCCATGCACTCCCGGCACGCAGTCTCCTGGTGGTAGGCAATACTAGAGGACTACATGCTCAAAAGCACTTGGGCTATTGCGAATTTCATCCTCTTGGATGTCCACAAAAACCAGAGCAGTCCCAGGAACATTATTTCCCAAAGCTGCACACGGGATATCGACAGACCTTGCAGTTTCTGCACAGCCCGCCATGCCCCAGCGCGGCTAGCTCCTGCCTCCCTATACGTTCCCCTGCCAGAATTCTTGGCAAAACAAGATCCAGCACCGTAATTTTATGGAACATGCCGCAGGCAGGGACACCCAGTATCGGCACCCTCCCTATCCGGGCAACCATGAACATGGCCCCGGGAAGAACCGGGGTGCCGTACTCCATATCTTCTGCCCCTGCGGCCTGGATACCCAGACGGGTGACGTCATCAGGATCCACGGACATGCCGCCAGAGGTGACTATCAGGTCTGCTCCCTGCGCAATGGCCTCCCGTATCTTGGAGGCAATCTGGTCCACATCGTCAGGGGCAAAGCGCACGCTGACGACTTCAGAGCCCAGTTGCAACAGCTTGTCCCGCAGTACTGGCTCAAATTTATCTGTAATACGGCCAGAATACACTTCCGTGCCGGTGATCACTAGTCCAACCTGTGCCTGCCGTAAGGGGTGCACAGAAACAATCGGTTGTTTGGCCTCTTTTGCCGCCTGCACAGCCTTTTTCACCAGGGAACGCTTACTGACCAGAGGAATGAGTCGGGTTGCCGCAACCTGCTCACCTTGGTGTACCGGGGTATTACTCTGTAGGGTGGCGCAGATTACCTCTCCTGTCGCATTGAGCGTGTAGAGGGCCTCGCTGTTGATTTTTAAAAGTCCGTCTCGCTCTGCCCGCAATTCAATCTTCCCTTCAGACACTTCTTTAGAGTAGGCAACCCCGGGGCCGGCCAGCGCGTCGGCCAGAAAGAGCGCTGCCTCGTTTTCATGGATTTCTTCCTGGGTAAGCTCAAACACATAAATATGCTCTTTCCCCAGGCGCTTCAAGTGCTCCACATCTTTGCGTTGAATGATATGGCCTTTCTTAAAGGCGCGGCCCTTGAAAGTTGTACCAACTATTTCGGTAATATCATGGGGTAAAACCATGCCTACGGCCCGATCAACGGGAATACTTTTTTTGGACAATTTCTCAATCATTTTTTTCTACAAGAAAGGTGCATAGTGCACAATATCGCCAATACTTCCAATGCAATTTCTGTTCCCGGTTTTTGGTCACTCCGACTTCTCCCGTCCCAGAACCGTGCGAACATAATAAATCGGTTTGTTCTGTGATTCGTGATAGGTTCTGACGATCAACTCAGCTACCAAACCTATGGTAATAAATTGAAAACCGATAACAATCAAAAGTATGGCCAGCAAAAGCAAAGGTCTGCTCCCCAGCGGGATACCCAGGATCTGACGCTGAATAATCATGAACAAGACCATAACAAACCCGATAAAGGAGCTGGAAAAACCGATTCCCCCAAACACATGCAGAGGTCTGGTGGCATAGCTGAGAAGAAATTTTACCGTAATAAGATCAAGCACCACCCGTATGGTTCTGGATATGCCGTACTTGGATGTCCCGTATTGGCGGGCACGGTGATTGACCTTGATCTCGGTAAAGCTGATCCCCATTCCGCTGGCAATGGCAGGGATAAAACGATGCATTTCCCCATACAGCCTCAAGTTACAGGCCACTTCTTTGCGAAAAGCCTTCAACGTACACCCGTAGTCGTTGAGCCGCACCCCGGTGCTCCAGGAAATAAGGCGATTGGCCAGCATAGAAGGCAGTTTTCTTGAGAAAAAGGCGTCCTTGCGATCATGCCGCCAGCCGGTAACCACATCATAGCCTTCCTCAACTTTTGTTATCAGGGCGGGAATATCCCGAGGGTCGTTTTGCAGATCACCGTCCATGGTGATGCAGATACCGCCCCGGGCATAATCGAAACCGGCAGACATGGCTGCTGTCTGGCCAAAGTTTCTCCGCAAGCTCACGACCACCACATGGTCGTCTTCCTGCTGAAGCTTTTCCAGTACCTCCAGGCTGCGGTCCTTTGAGCCGTCGTCAATGAAAATCAGCTCATACGTCCGCTTCACCTCTTGTAGAACATCCGTGACTTCACGATACAGATGAGGGATACTCTCTTCCTCGTTGTATATGGGTACAATAATTGATATATCCACAATGGATTTCCTTACACAGGTTTTTCACTTTTAGGGCATTTTCTCAAGGATATCAGGTGCTTAACCCTCAGGAATTCAAGTCCATGCCTGGCTCGATGTAGGCCACAAAGCTGCATTGCGTAGTGGTGCGCCCTAACAGCCTGCCGTCGGCGGCATGGCTAGCTATGGTAACAGTGCATTCCTCTCCGACATCCTCCTTTAGATGGGCGGACAGCCGAAATCCCATCGGCTGATGCCGGAAAACACTATATACCTGCTCCACGTCAGGCCGCAAGTCTGTTGGCGCCACCTCCCCAAGTTTTTTCCGGTCAAGGTAGAGGATAACCCGTTCCACCGGCTCACAAGCCGCAGCCCAGCCCCTGAGTTGCAACAGGTTTTCCGGAAAGAGTAAAACCTCATCCAGGTGCGCCCTGCTCTTGTTTCTTATCTTTTGAGTAATGGACTGCAGAAGAGAAGTACGTAATACCCCCTGCCGCACACCATCAAAAAAGCTGGGATGGGCATTGGTCGCCACCTGCGGAATAACGATGGGAAGTTGAGCCAGTTTCTCCATGGGATACCGCTGCGAATGAAACGCTGAATGGGTGACCACAAAGAGCAAGGAATCAACCCCGATCTCCGCTGCCCGTTGCTGGGCCGCGATCAATTCCTCATCCGAATCATTGAACTCAAACAAAATATATTTCCAGATGACAAGAGGCCGCCCACGTTGTTTGCTTCTGACCGCATCCGTCATGAACTGGAGGACTTTTTCCACCCTGCCTTGTACACGATATTGGGCATAACTGTTCTGCCACAGCCCGTCCCCGGCGACCATGACTTCATCCACAGGCTCACCCTGCAGGGTTTTGGAAAACACAACATTGCCGTTGGTGATGACCCGCTGCCAGGCCTTTGGATACACGGTATCCGTTATACGAAGCAGTGCACCGATCTGCGGATGCAAAAGAGGTTCTCCCTGGCCGCAATATTCAAAACTATCCACTGTAAATCCGGCCTCATGCAATGCCCGAAGGAACCGATCATAGGTTTCAGGAGGCATAACATGGGGTTTTTTCCGCGTCTTTTGCTGTATATCATTGCTGCAGCACAGGCAGTTCAATGTACACAATAAGGTTGGCTCCAACTGCAGTTTGGTGATCTGTTTATGAGCTATATAGTCAGTAAATTCCTCATCGCTGCGGAGAAAGGCACACTGCTCACATACTCCCGGCCAGGGAACCACACCCTTTTGAAGGCTTTCCCGGATATGTTCGTACTGGGTATTGGCAAACAGGCCAGCCACATCCTCTGCGGTGCACACCGAATCTACATGGCCCAGCAGGATGCGCTCACCATAGTCATCGTTACATAAAATTTCGCCATTGGATTTTATATAGAGAATGTTCAGGATCTCACAGTTCATTGCGTTTCATCCAGAGAGAGTATGCCGCTGAAGAGATCCGGCTGCTTGTCCAGCCACTATCTTCGGTAAGGGCCGCTGACCCCTTGTAAACCGTGATATATGCCTTGCACAAAAAAGCTCAGCCGGTCTCTTCTGTTACCGGCAAGGAAAAACTGGGCCAGGAAACGGAACAAGATCCGCCGTATAAAATAGCGGAGCAGCAACAGTCCAGGCACAGCCTGACTGCGCCTGAGCAAAAGAAGGTTACGCGCCTGATAGTACCCCCGCAACGGTTCATGCACACTCATTGTCAGAGATTTCTTCCCCAACCGGAGGAGATTCCTGGTTGCTCCAACCTGATGGCGCAGTACTGCGGCACAGACGCCATAAGAGGACAAACCGTGTTTTCGGGCCCGAAATCCCCACTCCAAATCAACCAGGTCAATGAAGAGCTCTTCCGACAACAGCCCGATCCTCTCAAAAGCATCCATGGGCACAAGCGTGCCCGAAGCGTGTAGGTATGCCACCTCGCAAACCCCCTGCTGATCCTGACATTGCCACCTGGAAAAACGCGTCCCGGAAAGGGTATAAAAAGGTTCCAGTGTCCCGGCCGACGGGCTGTAGGCAGCGGGCCCGACCGCTGCAATCGGCCCCAGTCGGGTAACCAAGGCTTCATAGCCCGCAAGAAGAGCCTGAACCATTCCCGGGGCCGGACAACTGTCCTGATCGAGAAAGACTATAAAATCAAATCCCTGCTCCCTACCCCATTGTATTCCCACATTCTGGGCAGCCCCGATACCCCTGTTTTCACCCAATACCTGCACACCCAGATTCTCGGAGGAAAAATCATGCAGCCAGGCCTGTTCTTGTGCTGAATTGTCAATAAGCAGTATATACTCGACCTGGGGCCTGAGATGTTCACAGAGAACGGCCAGCAGTTCCCTGGCAGGCAAATAGGTAGCAACCACAGCAAGTACACGTTTGGATTCGCTTCCTGGCCGCCTGATGCCCAGATCAGCCATACTGTTTTCCTCTCCTGATTCTCTGCGGGGTCTCATTCCCCCTAGCCTCTCTTTCCCATGAACATTTTGTCTCTTTTGAAAAAGGAGACAAAAACAGATGTATGCGGTGCCCGTGAGCAGACTCACTTCGATAAGATGTCCACCAACGCGCAGCCCAGGCGATGGCATCTTCGGCAACCGAATCTGGCACCACCTGAGCTGATGAGAGAGACGGGCTATTCCGACAATGGCGCAAAATGTTTTTGCACTCTGGCCAGTTCTTCTGAACAGGTGGCATCATCCCAATGCAGCAGCTTGCCCATAGACTGACAGGATGCCTTGAGTGTCGTGTCATCTGGAAGTCCCTCTGCGGCAAGCCCGGTACGACGAAAAAGCAGGTCATCCAAATGCAGCGCCATCTCCTTTTTGACAGCAAACCTGATCTCTTCTGGCGCAATGGTATTTGCAGCCTGTGGATTGTGTAACCAGTCTGAACTCAAACCGGATGCAACAGCGGCGGCCTGCTTACCCCAGCGAAGCAGCAGCCATGGGGGCAAATCAGGTTGTTGTCCCCCCTTATGCGATAGCGCAAACTGCTCCCGGCATCTGTTTTTCCACACACGCTCTGCAATCAAACCTCGACGGTACAGCCTGGTCAGGAAGTCTCTACACAGGGTGAAAGCGGTGGTGAACTTCACTGTTTTTATGCTGTAGAGGCCGACACACCCTCCCCTTTCACCGTGATCCAGAACCATTTCCTTCTTATCAAGCCGAACGTCAAAGGCGCCCTGAGGGGTGGATTCCCGGCAGGGAACATAGCCAACATGGTAGTTACCAACATCGGAAAACCGGAGCTTTGATGCAGGGTACACCTGGTTAATCTCCTCGAGAATAGAGACGATCTCCTGCCGACTTAATTCGGCCTCCCTCTCCACATCGCGGACAAACGTGTATACGGTGCCCACAAGAGTTTTCTGCCGCCAGGGGACAAAAAAGAACAGCCGCTTTCCTTTCTGAATCAAGGCGTCTTTATCCACAAAGTGACCTGTGCCTTCCAGGCCCACAGCGTATCGCTCAAACAGAGGACGGTTCAAGACCAGGTTAACGGCCTTGCTCCAGCCGGATACCGCCTGGGTGGCGACCGAATCCACGCCATACTGGGCCAGCCTGGCGCCCGTGGCGTTAACCACAGTTGCCGCTGATATATAAAACAGCGCCTGCTGTTCCCTGTCCCTGCACTGTAACCCCTCAACCCGGCCTGCAGATGCACGGATACTCTGTACCTCTACATAATTGAGGGCTGTTCCTCCCCAATCGGTTAAGACGTGTACCAGGTCCAGGACAATACGTTCCGTATTCTGGGCAAAGCCGTCAAACCACAAGGCACCGCCAGAGCAGGTGTTATTCTCAAGCCCGGCTATGATCTGATGACAGACGGCCAGGGGCAGTGTACGGCCAAACCCAAGCTGTTTATCCTCCCGAAGCCCGCGATTGCGAAACCAACTGAAGAGATCATTGACCGCCAGCCCCAGCCGCATGACCGGCTTGCTCCGTAAACCATGGCCGGAGGTCAGAAGTATGCACTCCAAAGGGTCGACGACTTCTGGGAAGTTGGCCATCATCCAACGACGGCTAGCTATGGAATCCCGCACCCGCTGGAGATCAAAATGCTGGAGATACCGCAGGCCGCCATGAAGAATTTTCAGGCTGTTGGCCGATGTTTGTCCGCAGAAATCCCCTTTTTCAAGAAGCACGACAGACAGCCCACAGGTGGCGGCAACAGCGGCTATGGCCGCCCCGTGTACTCCGGCTCCAATAACGGCCAGGTCATACCTGCGATGGGCTAAGGGGGAAAGATCTCTTTTCATACACCTCCTTTCGCTCTCCGCAGTGCTGCCTGGCTTCGTAGAAAGGGTATTGTTTTCTGCAGGTTCCCGTACGGTTTTCTCTTTTCAGGTCCCCCTTGCAGATGGGCACACAAGCTCTGCAGGGGGAAGTCTGGATCCAGCGTATGATCCATAATATGACCAAAGGTTCCCACTCGTTGCAGCTGTCCTGTTAAAAACAAGGGGTCCGTACCTCGCAGGACAGGGATGTTGTGCTCTAGGGCGACAGTAAACTGAGGAACAAAAAACCACCAGCCAGGCCTGTTGCCGTTGTCCCCCAGAGCAAAAAATCTTTCCTTCTTCTGCTCCAGCATATTCCGGATGAGGCGGCCCCTGCGGCCAAGCCATTTTCCCACTCCCCAGGGTGCTATTATCAATTTCTGCCCAGGGTTACTAGAAACGCTTAGATAGTCCTGCAGTGGCTGACCAGGGACTTTGGGGGTGGGACCGAATTGCAAAATTTCAACCTTTTCCAGGGAATTCACCTGAGTGCCCAGAACACAGAACAGGCTGTCTCCCCGCTCATTGACACACAGCAAACTCCCCGGCTCGGAGGTCATGCCTATCCGCCAGGAAAAGTCGCCCTTGCTGATACACTCTTTCTGAGCGTACTCCAGTAGATTCGCCGCAATATCCTGGCCCTGTATTTCAGCCAGCAGCAGCATACCGGTGAGCGGAGTGCCTCCCTGGACGGACTGCCGGATACCTGCAAAGTTATACAGGCAACTATCGAGCATAACTGGAAAATTTTCCAGGTAATCCAAGTGCACATGACTGTCAAGATAATACACCGTAAAAACCTATGATGGGCATGAGCCCGAATGTCTCATCAACCTATGGTGCACCTTTTGTCGAGGGGTATGACGACGCAAGCAAACCACACTCATCTTGTTTTTTCTTGTTTTCAAATGAGATAAATTGTTCATGAGAAATCCGGGCTAAGGGAGATACCGGTAACGGCACGGCCTGCGTCTTGGGCAGGGAATAACTATCATCAGAATGCGCCCGACTGGCTACTGGCAACGGGAGTGTTTTTTTCTTCCCCGTACCCATGCTGAAGCCCCGAGTAACACGGTTAGCATGCAAGCTGCAAGCGTTTTCTGCCACACAGGAGCCTGAACCAGAAGATAACTCACCCCGACAAGGGGATATAATGCCATCCGCACCACTGTCCGCAGCCCGTCATGCCGCTCAATATAAGCGGCCGCTGGCGGCGAATATCGGTAGTAGAGACCCACCAGGTAGGTGCCAGGTCCATTGGTCAGAAGAAAACGATCTCGAAATTGTTTGAGAAGCTGCACATGGGGCTCAAGGGGAGAGCCGAAAGCTGCGGTAGCAATAAAACACCCACCGCCACCACCACCGCCGCCACCGCCACCGCCGCCACCGCCTGAGGCAACAGCACCCGCCCACATGTTGGCGATCACATCATATCCAGAGTCATTCGGGTGATGCCCATCATTACTCAAAGCGCTCCATCCCCCAGCGACAGCGCTGTACAGATCGACAACGGTTGTTCCTGTATTGGCACCGACCGTCTGAATCATGGGATTGTATGATCCCGGTATATCTTTGTAGCCATGACCTGAGCTTGTATCTGGAACGAACGTTGCCAGCACCGGAGTGATACCATGACTGTGGCTTCTGGAGACCATGTTCTCCAGATGGTACTGAGTGGTGCTTAAAGATATGCCAAAAGCAAGGTCATTGGTACCCTCAAGGATTAATATATGCGATGCCCCTTTGTTAGCAGCCAGAACGCTGTCGATACGCCCCAGCCCAGCAGCGGAATTTTCACCAGCCACACCATAATTGAGTACAGTGTGTCCAGTAATAGCAGCCAGCCTGGGGGGATACCCACCGTTGGAACTGCCTACACCAGCAGTAATACTGTCACCAAAGGCAAGAATAACACTAGCATGTGCAGCCTGAATCAGCGCCAACATACCGACAATGACAACCAAACATTGAAGATAAATCTTTTTCATGAATATCAATCCGATTTTTTTATCAATACAAATTGTTATCTATCACGACAACCTCTTGGGGTCCACCTGAAACATCCCTGATCCTGCGCTGGTTCAGCGCCTGATTTTCGTCTCCAGGATTATCTTTCGACCTTCTCGTCCAGATAAGGCTGAAGCATACGATAAGGTATGGACTGAACCGATTCGCCCGGAATATGCAAGGAGGATGTTTGGGGATGTTGTATGAAATCAGGCAATTCAATGGCCGTCCCTTCTACAGGCCCCTTTGTATCAGCGGCTTGTACTCTTATGGCCTTTTGCAGAGGCGGCTCACTCTCACCCTCAGTCTGCATCAACCACTCAGACTGTCTATCGTTCCAAATCGCAGAGCGAACACTGTACTTCTCTCCATCATAGAACTGCCACTGCACCCAAGGGACACCATCCTCGGTCAGACCGAGAACCGGCTGCACATCCGGCACCATATTGTCGGTAACTCTTGCCGGTGGCTCAAAATGCGCTCCATTCCAGCGGGAGTAATAAATATCATCATCCTGACCGTCATCACCCGCCCAAACCAGCCAGAGAACATTGTCGTCGTCAAAGAGAAGAGAGGGAGCGATACTGGAAGTCATCCCGGTTTCAATTTTTTCCTCCTCTGTCCAGGAACCCTTCTCATACCGTTTCATGTACAGACTGGTTTCGCCCTGGTTAAACACAGCCCAGACAACCCAGATATCCTTTTCAGCATTCACGGCTACCGCAGGAACGATATTGAAAAAGGTGTTCTCCGAAAGCTTGATGGGTTCCTGCCACACCCCATCGTTTCGGGTGGAAAGAAAAACTGAATACCTTGCTTCCTCCCCTTGCGTGTAGACGGCAATTGCCTCATGGGTAGTACAATCCACAGCAGCCGCAAGAGTGCCCTGTCCCACAAATAAAAGACCAAGCCAGGCCAGCATACCCACACCGCAATATCGCCATATTGCACATAGAAGATGACTCATTTCTGCATTCCTCCGAAGATAAAACAAAACGTACCTACGTACAGGTCCTGTACCCTTTAGATTGCATTTGATGCCATTCTGTACCCCGTGTTTCCCCTGCCTTTTCTCCTTATTCACTGCACCTGTCAGGATGGGAGGCACCCTGTATTCTCGCCAAAATACAAACTGATTGTTCTCAATAATCAGAAGAGATACCCACCGATTCAAAAAAATGATCCGTAGCTTCTTCACATGAGGACGCTTGTTGGATAGGCGAGAAATACACGTCCTTCGCTTACTCAACTCACAATTTTCTGGCTGAGCAAGGCGGGGACAACCGTCATGGGCTGAGGGCAATCAAAACAAGCTCTTTTTTTTATAGCGCTTTGAATAGAATTCGCCATAAAAAAAACAACCGAATCTGCTACAGGAGGTTACATCTGGGGTGGCTCTTGCCGTGATTTTTTCACCCGGGCGGGAACACCTGCTGCAATACTGAATGCGGGGATGCGACCCCGCACCACGGCGCCACTGCCCAGGAGACTGTCCTGTTCGATCTGAGCGCCATCCTGGACCAGAACGCCTCCACCAAGCCAACAGTTATCCTCGATACGGATACCGCGTACGACCTGCCCTTGGCTGATAATGGGGATGTCCACCCGGTCGATCTTGTGGTCGCCCCCACCAATGACATAACAATAGGCCCCAAAAAGGACATAACTGCCGATATGCACCTCCCGGGCCGACTGGACAAAACAGTTCATGGCGATATTGGTGTTATCGCCAATGACAATGTCACCGTTTTTACAGCTCAAAACCGTTGACCTGCCCACCATGACGTTCCTGCCGATCTGGATGCCTCGGTTGTTTTCCCCTTTGGCATCAAGCACCGTATAATCATCAAAAACCGTATTGTCGCCGATATGAATTTTATGCGGATGTCGAATAGTCATGGAACGACCAAACACCACCTTTTTCCCGACAGAACCAAAAATCAACGGATAGAATAAACCGCGCAGTACCAGTCCTAGAGCGCCGGGAAGAGGGGTGATGACCAGAGTAATCAGTTCCATGAGCAGCAGCTTCATGAGTCCTGGTCGACCCACCACAAGCTGCTGATACTTCCGCAAAGCAGAAGTTTTTTGATCGGTCAAGGCTGATTGCAAGGCGGTTTTTCCGGCTGCTGCCTGTTCAGCGGAGAAAACCTCCTGCTCCTCACCCCTGTTTTCTCCCTTCATAGCCACCCCTCCTGCTTATACCATGCGATGGTTTTCTGTATTGCTGCCCGCAGCGGAACAGCGGGCCTGTATCCCAGCTGCTCTTTTGCCCTGGTAATATCAAAGGCCCGGTTGTTCTGAAAAAAACTCACTCTTCTCCGGTGCAGGGGCGGCGCTATATGCAGCGGCACGCAAACCGCCTCACAGAGTGCAGCCAGAAAAAGAACCGGAGCCAGGGGAATCCGCATCCGGGGAGGAGCCACCCCCAGCTCTTCGGCTATGATGTGAAACAGCTCTTCCAAAGACACATACTCCTCACCGCCTATGATAAACACTTGACCCACGGCCTTTTCATTCCCCAGGCAGGTGATAAACCCTGTCACCACATCATCGATATAAGCGGGTTGAAAATACGCAGAGCACGGCCCGATCTTGATAAATTTCCCTTTCTGGATCATACGAAACAATTTGAGCATGCGTACATCTTCTGGCCCCATGAGGGAGATGGGCCGGATAACAGTGGTCGGTAGTGCGTGCTCCTGGGCATATTGGCGAACTGCCCGCTCCGCCTCCAGCTTGGTTTCCTGGTACAGATCTCCCGGATTATACGGGGTATTCTCGGTGGCGGGAATCTCTTTGACATTGCCATGCACCCCGATGGTCGAGCAGTGGACCAGCTGTTTGACCTGAAATTCGGAACAGGCTTCCAGGACATGCCGGGTGCCCACCACGTTGATGGCATACGCCTCATCTTTATCTGAACCGCCTTTACGAAAGTTTGAGATGGTATGGATGACACGGTCCATACCCTGGACCGCGCGGCGGACAGCCTCTTTGTCCCGCACATCTCCCCAGACCGTTTCAAAGCCCTCCCGCTGTGGTTCCTGGCCATGGCGGCGGGCAAAAATACGAACAGTATACCCAAGGGATCGTAACCGGCTGGCAATATGGGACCCGAGAAATCCGTTCCCTCCCGTGACTACTATTGACTCCATTTCTTTTCTCTCTTGTTGGTGTTATCGAAGCAGGGAAGCGTATGCCCCCAAAAGCCTCTTAGCAAAAACCTGGTAGCTGAACCGAGCATGGACATCGGCCTGTGCGGCCTCTCCTTTGGCACTCATGGCCTCTCTATTGTGGGCAACCTGGACAATAGCCCCGGCCATGGCGTGGACCTCCGGGTCGACCAGGACTGCGGTATCCTCTGTCAAAACCTGGGTATGGGAGGCAATACGGGTGGCGATGATGGGTTTGCCTGCAGACATGTAGCTATATATTTTCAGTGGTGTATTCTCGCCTGCTGCCCGTGGGGAGAGCAGGCAATCAGCACGGCTCATCCATGCTCCCATCTCCTCGGCCGGACGCTGCCCGACAAACAATACCCCGCTTAATCCCGGCAAGTGCGCACTTGTTTCTCTATAGGCAGCAACGGCCTGTTCAGTGCCGCCTACGATAACCAGATGTGCCTTGTGCAGGCCATCAAACTTTCCCCTTGCCTCTGCCCATGCTGCAAGCATCAGGTCTATTCCCTGGTACCTTTCCAGGTTGCCGGTGTAAAGAAAGAGCTGTTTCTCCTCCAGTTCATGCTGCAAAAGGTATTGGTTGACAGCCCTAAGACACGCCCTTTTTTTTTCCTCAGACACTGGAAAAGCGAAATCAAGGGGAATGTCCTCTATCTGCACCAGCTGGCCAGTGGCATCAATGCTCCTGACGTGAGCAGACAAAGCCTGGCAGACTGTCAGGACCAAAGATGCCTTGCGAATGGCCAGAGACTCAATCCACACGATAGCTCTGTGGAGAAGACTAAAAACGCCTTGGGCGGAAAACTGGGCAGAAATAACCGAATCCATATCATAGACGGTTCGAGTGCCGAACAACCTGCCCAGGCAAACGGCAATCACACCGCCTTCCTCTATACCGTGGATAACCTGGTACCTGTGGCGCAGGCAGAGCCCGATGGCGGCGGGAATGAGAATGCCATCCATAAAGAGTTTTGCCAGTGAAAAACCGATGGGAATATGTTGCAGGCCAAGCAGATTGGGCAGGCGAAAAATACGGACACCTGGTATCTGCAGAGCGTTACCGGTTGGAAAAACAAGCAGATCCACCTCATAACCGGCTTCTCCCAGGATAGTACACATAAGCCGCACATTCATGGGGGTCCCCCGTTCCTGATAAAACGGCTGTGGTGCGATCAGCAGAACCCGCGCCTGGGCCTGCGGTGGGGCTGTCACTTTTTCCTCCATAGTACAAACTCCCTGTGGTCGGTCTTTTTGCTTGCATACCCATGACTTTTCATGCACCTTGTATATCTTCAGTTCACCAACAACAGCAAGAAAAAAATTTGCCCTGGTCACTCACCTGAAAGGCAGGTGTTCCGGCCGGAAAAAAAGGACAACCAAGCTTGTCCCCTGAACCCTCTCTTTTCCCGTGATATTCAGCTCAACCCTTTTTCTTTTTCTTTTTCTTCCGCTTGTCCTGACAGGATATTACTGTACCCCTGGTATCCGGTTACGCAACCTCGGTCTGCTTTTTGCCAGCCTCTTTTTTTACGCCTGGGGGGAAGGATTGTATCTCATGCTCATGGTCTTCTCCATTCTTTTTAATTATGGAGCAGGACTGTTGCTGGCGGGCCCTGCACCTCGCCCTTCGTCTAGAGCCCTGCTATTCCTTGCGGTGCTAGTCAACCTGGCTCTTCTAGGGGTGTTCAAATATGCCAATTTTTTTACTGAAATCGTCAACAACCTCCTGGGGTCGTTCGGGATACCCGCCCTGGAGATCTCCCCGCTCCATTTACCCATTGGTATATCCTTTTTCACCTTTCAGGCTATCTCCTATATTGTCGATATATACCGAGGCCAGGCCAGGGTACAACGCAACCCCCTTGACTGCGGTTTATATATAGCCCTCTTTCCCCAGCTCATTGCCGGGCCGATTGTTCGTTATCATGATATCGTCGGGCAGCTTCGCAACAGAAAACACACCCTTTCAAGATTCCACAGCGGCGCTGTCCTCTTTATCATCGGACTGGGAAAAAAAATGCTGCTGGCCAATCCCATGGGCGGGGTGGCAGACCAGATTTTCCAGCTCCCGGCAGGAGAAATCCCCCTGGTACTGGCATGGAGCGGGGCCATTGCTTACACCCTGCAGATCTATTTTGATTTTTCCGGATACTCGGATATGGCCATCGGCCTGGGGCGCATGTTCGGCTTTGAGCTATTGGCAAACTTCAATTACCCCTATAATTCCCGCTCCTTTCGAGAGTTCTGGCAACGGTGGCACATTTCGCTTTCCCGCTGGTTTCGGGATTACCTCTACATCCCTTTGGGCGGCAGCAGAGACTCTGCCCGGCGGACCATCATCAATCTCTGGACCGTTTTCCTGCTATGCGGCCTGTGGCACGGGGCGAGCTGGACCTTTGTTCTCTGGGGTGTGCTGCACGGTACTTTTCTGATTGGTGAACGTTTTCTTTGGGGTGCTCTGCTCACGAAAACCCCTGATCTGCTCCGTCGCTGCTACCTGCTTACTGGGGTCCTCTTTACCTGGGTCTTTTTTCGCGCCGAGACCATCACGGCCGGGAAAGACTTTGTCCAGGCCATGCTGGGCGCCAACGGCCTGACATCCAGACTGTACCCCCTTGGCCTCCCATGGAACAACTACACCACCATCGTTCTGGGAATAGCTATCCTGGGCGCCTCGCCTCTTTTCCCCTGGGTCAACTCCAAACTGGCTCAACAGTGGCCAGCGGAACAACTCCGTCTCCTCTGGTGTCTCTTGAGCCTTCCTTTCTCTGCCATCCTGTTTATAGTATGTGCACTGGAACTCGCTGCAGGAACCCATAACCCTTTTATCTATTTCAGATTCTGACATGCATTCCCCCAGGACGCTGCAAGGCCTCTTTATCTGCGCATTTCTCATCACCTTGTGGGCCCCGTTGGTCATCCTCCTGGTATCGGGGAACAGAGAGATCTCCATGCACGAAAAACGAAAACTGACCCCCATGCCCCTGTTGACCGAAACAGGCCTGACCAAGTACCCGCAGCAGTTTGAAAACTATTTCAACGACCAGTTCGGCTTACGGGAATCCTTGCTCAAAGTACATTCCTGGTCTCTGTTTACCCTCTTTCATATCTCTTCTTCAAGGCGAGTCGTGGCTGGCCGGGACGGCTGGCTGTTCCAAAACGGACATCCCCATGTCAAGGACATGCGAAATCTCTGGCCGTTTTCCGAATCTGAATTGCAACACTGGGCCAAGGTCCTTAAAGAAAAACAACAATGGCTGCAGCAGCACAACATGGGCTACATCTTTGTCATCACCCCCAGCAAGCATCTGATATACAGTGAAAAGCTCCCTGCTTCTTTGCAGCCGGTGCATTCAGAAAGCCGAACAGACCAACTCATTCAATACCTGCAGCGCCACACCACGGTACCTGTGGTCGACATGCGAAAAGCGCTGTTTGAGAAAAAACAAGACGGGAGGCTCTACTACAAAACAGATACCCACTGGAATGGCTATGGGGCCTATTTCGGGTATCGCACCATAATGAAAGAAATCCGCCGCCAATTACCCGACGCCTACGTGGTGCACCTGGAACAAAAGGATTTCAGCCCCAGAGACGAGCCTGGGGGCGATCTTGCCCAGGCCCTTACCCTGCAGCATAGCCTGCAGGAGGTTGTGCTCACCCCGCACACATGGAAGCCTGCCTGTTTTCAGCACGCCATGCAGAAGCTGCAACTCAAAAATCGTAATCAGGAATGGTTCACCACCACCTGTCCCGGCCGACGCTTTTCTCTTGTCCTCTTCAGGGATTCTTATGCCCTGGCCCTCATGCCCTACCTGACAGAATCCTTTGCAAGCATCACCTATATTCCCCACAGTCCGGTGGGCAAAGACCGCATGCAGGAGCTTGCCCTGCAATACAAACCGGATCTGATTGTGGAACAACGTACTTCCCGCTGGCTCCGTACCCCAGAAGGATAACCCATGCAGCGATTACACAACCACATGCTCCCACTTGTGCTGGCAGCCCTCCTGACAGCCATAACGACCTGGTTCCATAGCATACCTAAAACAGATATCACCTTCAAGGCCATGCTCGAGGCTATCCCCGCAGTTGAGCTGGCAGAAAATGAACCCCTTATCTTTCAGCTCTTTTATGATAGGGGCGAAGGGTATCAGGAAAAGCACTCGGTTCGTTTTCCGTTGGAACCAAAAAAACAGATGCAGGTACAGCAAAAAATTATCTGCCCAAAAATATACGGGGTACGCCTGGATATCCTCAATGTGGCAGGATTGGTCACCATCAAGGAGGCTGCTCTCTACGATACCAGCGGTAGCCAAATCTATGATCTGCGCACCACAACACCTGAGCTGAATAACCAAATAGCTGCCTTGCAGAGAACAAATGACGGTACGCTCTCCATCCAGACCGAGGCCCAAGCCTTTGACCCCTATTACCTGATTTCCTTTTCCCCCCCCCTGCAAAACCAAGAGGGGATCGACATAAGCAGCACGCTCCTTTTTGGCTGCAAAGTCTTTTTCATGCTCTGGGCAGGGATGTGGGTGACCCTCTGGGTGGTCGCCTTCAGTGAACGAGGCAGCAAGGACAAAAAAAACTAACAAAATACAGTCGCCTGAACTGATGAGATATTCCAGGTAACAACTTGTTCTTTTAATACATGCCGGGCATAAAAGGCCGCTGCCCTGGTATTGGTGATAGTATCCGCCCACCGGCCCTGATTCTCTTCCCAGGGAACACTGCTGGGTGTCCGAGTACGCTCCACCGGCTGATACCTTTCCAGACACTTCCTGGCATGACTGGCAAAGGTGGAGTGGTATAGAAAAAGCAGACACTGAAAACGTGCGAATTATACTATGCAGTTAGGAGGTGTCACTATGGAAAACAAAGCCAAGTAAGCGCTTGCCTCTTATTCCCATTGAATCTCCACCTTCTGCTTGGGGATTCCATTGACAATACAATGAAGAATCGTCTCCATTGAAGGGGCAATAAAACAATTGAAAAGACTACGGATATCTTCCCAGAGATACTTGTTGCCCAAGCTCTTGGCACGTGCAGCCTGAAACAAAGGGGAGCACATTTGTTGAACCTGATCGATCAAAAAAACCAGCATCATCAGGTGGGCGAAAAGCGCACTGAGGTCTTTTTTGCCAAGGCCGTACGTATGCCCCAGGTGGTACCCCTGATTTTTCAGGGCATGGAAGGTCTCATTTTCCATCCGCCATCTGGCACGCCCGGCCCGCATAATGTTATAGACATTCTCTTGGGTGAGATTGATGTTTGTTATCCAGGCGAACCGTCGCTGGACATTGCCTGGATCATCGGACTGCCTATACGACTGCCTATACTCAAGAAAGTTGATCCGTAGTGACTCTTCACTGCATTTGTTGCGAGCAACATCGTTGAGGGAGCGAAGATTCTTGCGGTTACCAATCGTCTTCTTCTATCGAGGTAGAACGGCCAGTTACCCGACCGTCCCCTCACAGATCCCTGCGTGCGGTTTTCCCGCACAGGGCTCCTCCGTATTATTCGCTTCGTACAAAAGCCTTTCAGCTTTCTTTGCTATTCCCCGCAGTGCGGTTTGCATATGTTTCCTTTGCGGGCTGCATAATACCGTCATTCCCTTCCCCAGGTGATCGGCCCTGCCATCTCGGAGTACTATAAAATGACCTGACTCCCTTTTACCCTTCAGATGCTCTTCTTTTGGTTGATACATCTTACCCTACCTGGAGGAGGTAAAAGGGCCTCCCAGGTTCCTGATGCTTCTCTCATTGCATGCCACGCTCTCGGACCCCGGCAAGCCCCTCGGGAATCTCGCCTTTGCGATTCCTCTGTTCTGGCTTCCGTCACCTTAAAAAGGTCGCCAACTGCTCGATACTCTGACGAGGCCGAATTGCTTTGGGCAGGTACGTCTCCCCTGCGGCCTCCAATGTTCCCTGGGTATGCTTCACGACTTTTGTTCGCCATTCTTTTGGCTCCGCAAGTCGCGCAACACTCGGTACGGGCGAGAGTGCAGTGTCGTTCATGAAGGTCAGAGATAATCTACACTCCCGCAGACTTTCTTCCAGCGAGCAGATACTTTTACCCTGGATTTTTCATCGACACCTTGGAGAAATCGGCTATAAATCACTTCTTTTCTGGCTTCATTGTTTTTATAGTATATCTTGTCATTTTTACAACATGAGGCAGAGATCAGTGAGAAGGGAGGCGATTGACTCACTGGCTGTCTAGCCGTACAGGAGAACCATATGAATTCATTACCAGAGATATATGATAAGTTTGCAGACATCTACGAAGCCAACAGGGACACTTTCGATATATCAAGTATTCTCCATTCATTTTACAAGGGGTTAGAGTGTACAAAGGGCACCTTGCTTGATCTTGGGTGCGGCACAGGCGAACCTGTTGCAAGATTTTTCATAGACAACCAATGGCAGGTAACAGGGGTGGATTTCTCTAAGCGTATGATCGAATTAGCTTCGAAATATGCGCCGGAAATGGAGATGATTACAAATGATTTCAGAAATGTTCAATTTGGATACAATCACTTCGATGCTGTCACCGCAACGTACAGCCTCTTTCATATTCCATCTGAAAACCAGGCCAACCTCTTTGCCAAAATATTTCAATGGTTAAAACCAAAGGGCAAGTTTTTATTCACGTACGCAACGAAGGAATATACTGGATCTGATATATTCAGCGGCTATAAAACTTTTATGGGCCATGACCTATATTACAGCCACAAGACGCCAGATGAAGTACTGAATGATTTACAACATATAGGATTTACGATAGAAACCTCCCAATATCATACAATTTGCGATGAAACATTTTTGTGGATCACGGTACAAAAACCAGATACAGCATCAATGCCCCAGCCAGGATAATCGCGTTGCTGAGCGGTGGGCGAGGTCCGGTCAAGTACCTTGTTCAGGCGCGGAGCAGCGGGACAAGGTACTTGACGCAGTCAGGACCGTGATTCACGGCGGCGTTATCTTCTGACGATGAGGATTACAGCCCACACCGCGCTTGTACTTTCTCAATGTAGACCAGGTTCTCTCTGGCTGCCTGCACCTGTTCATCCTCCGCGTCCCTAGAATCGATAACAGCTGTAAAGTTTTTTGCTGCCCGGGCATACTGTTTTGCCTTCATGGCGGAATATCCGGCTTTCATAGGGATGTCTGGATTCACCTTATCGCTGAGCCCTGCCCCCTGCTCATAGGCAGAGCAGCTCTCTTCATACCGATGCAGGGCATACCAGATATCCCCAAGTGTCTCCATGTTCTCAACAGTTTTTTTAAGTTCTACGACTGTCCGCGCTACCTGAAGCGCTTCTTCATACATTCTGCCGCTCAGATAAATATCCACCAGATGCTCCAGCTCTTCGCTGGTGGGGTTCTTGCCCAGGGTGCGCGTATAATAACGAGCAGATTGTTTGGGGACACCAGCCAAAAGGTAGAGCCTGGAAAGTTCGTTGAGATGCTTCTCTTCATCAGGTTCAAAGTGGAGTACAACTTCCTTGGCGGCAACAGCGCCAACAACATTACCCCGCTTCAGGGCGAACCACACTGCAAGCTTCCAGGAGGCTGCCCGAGACGGATACCTGGCCAATGTTGCCGCCAGAACCTTCTCGGCCTCTTGCAGTTTCCCGAGTGCCACACAGCACTGGACGAGCGAACTCATCCAAGAGTATTGCGGGTCCTCGTCTGCTGCCAGAATCTTGAGCAAAGGATACGCCCGTGCCGGTTCCTGAAGGTTCAACCACATGCCCACACCGCGATAGCGTAGCTGATGAGTAACATCTTTGCCTTCCAGTTGAGTTCGTAGCATCACCGGCCGGACTTCGCTCTCCCGGTTGGCTTCAAAGAGAACAGCGGCCAAGTCAATCAACCACAGTTGCTCCACCTGGGTACCGGCAACACTCTTCTCTAACAGGACAATGCTCTTTGTCAAATTCCCGTCAGTCCGCCACAGCATTCCTGCGCGATGATACTGCTGCCCCTTGCCGGAAATATAGGCTGCACGCTCCATATAGGTGGCGGCCTTCTTGTAGTTATCCTTGAGCAACCATGCGTTGGACAGCGCCACCATCCAGTGACTCTTAGGTTTCTTGTACTGGGCCAGGGGAGTCAGCAGTTGGATAGCTCTCTCTGCCTCCCTGAGCTGCACCCGTAAGGTACCGGCCGCATAGATATGGTGAGGTTGTTTACTGATTGCTGCGGCCTGCTCCATGGCATCGGCTGCCTCTGCAAGATTCTCCTTGAGTAGCCAAGCCTGCGCTGTGGCTGCAAACCAGTCTGCGTGAGGCGGAGTCACTTCGGCCAAGCGGAGGAGGGACCTGAGCGCTGCATCCGGTTTTTTCGCTTGCAGCCATAACACCCCGCAGTTATAGAGGTAATCAGGGGCAGGATCCATCTCGATTACACGTTCAAAGACCATTGCAGCATGGACGTACTGGTTGAGCATGTTATAGACATTGGCAAGAAGTAAAAACCAGTTTTTTTCTGGCTTCTTTCTCTCGGTCAACTCTGTAAGCAGAGGCAGAGCACGCCGGGGTTGCTCCAATTCATGCCAGAGATAGGCCGCATGAAACAATAGTTCCGGGTTATTCTCAACCCTGGCGGCCTTTTCCATGGCCTCTGCGCTCTCTTCAAGCTGATGTACCGCCTTGAGTGCTTCGGCCAAACCCGCTAGCCAAGCCTCTTTAGGGGCTGCTTTCTTGCTGAGTGCCTTGAGGGTGGGCACGGCTTTTTGCACGTTTTCCGCCTCAAGCCACAACATGGCGCTTTGATAGAGCAGATCATCATCTTGTGCTATCTGAGCAGCCTTTTCCATGGCCATGGCACTTTTTCGCAGAGCCCTCAGGAACAGCGGTTTCTCCTGTTTCTTTTCTTTGGAGTACTGCCTGCTTTGCTCCTGCCAGGCAAGGGAAAGGAGTATCCAGCCATCTTTAAATTCAGGCGCCAATTCCACACTTTTCTGCACGTTGGTCATGGCTTTTTCTATCGCCCCGGCCTTGTAGGAGAAATAACCCAGCTCGTAATAAAAAAGAGGATGTCTTTCGGCCGGATGCTCGGCATAATAGTTTTCCAAGAACGAGGAGGCCTTCTGAAACTGACCTGTATCAGCAAGTAATTCCGCTTCGCCAAGGGCTGCATAGAGTTCTGGAGAAGGCTTGGGGAAATCCTGCCCCCCGCCTTGCAGGTCCTGTGCTTGGGAAAGCGAGTGTACTATAAAGCAGAGCCCTATGGCACACGCCAATAATCGAACCAGGGGGTATATTTTTCGCAATTTTTTTGGTTTCAGCATACTCTTGAGGTATCAGCTTGCACAGGTATCAGGCGCACCCGCACTTTTAAGAGAGATGTGGCGCATCTGGGAAGACAAAGATATAAACAACGGCGTACAATACTCGTCCTATGGTCCCACATTGCGACCAACTGCACACCAACGGTCAGTTCGTGCATCTGGCACTCTCTTTGGCTGCATTGCAGCAACACAGAGCCCCAGATAAAAAGTAAGAAGCGGGACCAGGAACGCAGGAAATTGGCACCGCCTGAACTCATGAGCAATCCGGTCTAACCCGAATTGCTCATGAACATTTTGTCTCATTTGAGAAAAAACAAAAACAAATGGATATGATATTCGTCAGCCAACTCTAATTCCGAGCCAATGGGCGCCAAAGGTCAGCCCAAGCGGCATCTTTTTTGTCAGGGTTTTGGCACCACATATCCTAGGATAATGAAGTACCAAAAACTACCGAACCTGGTGTAACCTGAGCTGATAAGATATTCGTTCTAACTCAGCTTAAAGCGAATGGTTGTTTCCACCCAGGTTTCCACTTCGCGACCATCCTTGACTGCTGGCTTGTATTTCCAGCCCTTCACGGTTTTTTTCACCGCCCGATCAAACGTTCCTGAAGGCTTTGACTCAAGTATTGTAAGCTGCTCTGTCTTCCCGGATGTATTCACCAGAAAGCGAATCCGTACAATTCCCTCAATCCCCAATCGTTTGGCCCGATAGGGATAGATGGGATGTGCAACGGCAACCGGTTGAGGCATCTTATCCACCTCATCGGAGGCATACCTGGTTGCAGGTTTTCCGTGTTTCGGGAGACAAGGCAAGCCAACCTTGTATGGTCTTCTGCTGAAACTCTGCGGACTCACCTGTACCCCTTGCAACCCAAAAGCAGACAGGCTGGGTACCGAAAGAGTATTGGTGTATTCCGTAACCCCAGGATCATAGGAGGTCTCGGGGGCTTCGATCTCAGGCAGCTCCATCTCTGGCAGTTCCATGACGGGTGGTTCCGGCTGATCCAATTCTGGAAGCGGCTCCAGCTCCTCCGCCTTTTCATTCTGCAGGTCCTCCTCCTGCTGCATGGCTGTAAGCCGCACCTTGGTCGCCCGAAGGCACTCGATATCAAAAGAAGTCTGCCGCAGGAGTGCGGGAGCCAACGCTAAAAGCAGGAGCCCTATACTCAAGCCTGTCACAGCCAGCAGGCTGTTTCTCAATATTATCCCATTCATATCATGTTATCAGCTTGGCGGCCGAAAACAGCATGTTAATGGCTTCCACCAGACGACACTGATCCTGCACTGCTAATAATCGTACGGTCGGACAGTTACCATCTGCATCAAGCATCACCCTGCCATCGCTGTTTTCTGCCAGTACTATTTCAACCAATCCCCGAACCCGTGGAATTGTAACCCGCCTCCAGTCTTTACAGACATGCCCTTCTGGGGTCATGCCGATATTCATGCCAACCGCTTCCTTGCTTTCAGCCAAAGCAGGTTCCAAGCGCTTAACCTTAATCCCGTTATGCAGGATATTGTTCGTCATTTTCTTCAGCACTTGCCCGAGAAACATGCCTGGCCGAGCCCCTCATCCGACTGACCTATCTACATGGTATCGAAATTAAAAAAATAATACAAATACAATATGTTATAAAAAACAATTTTACAGGCCATTGCTCCAAACTGTTCATGAACAATTCGGACTCAGTCTCCCCAGATCATATCCTGTTCCGAAGCAGCATGATAAAAACAAAAAGGCCGCCGACTGAGCTTGTAACTATCCCCACAGGGAGTTCCTGGGGTGCGAGGATAACCCTTGCAACCAGGTCACTGCCTAAAAGGAACACCGCTCCCAGAATGCCTGAGAGAAGAATCATCCCCCAATGCAGTGGCCCGTTGATCATTCTGGCAATATGCGGAACCATAAGCCCGATAAAGCCAATAATACCTGTCAGGGAGACCAGCGCTGCTGTTACAAATGCTGCCACTAAAAAGGTCACGTATTGGAGCCGCACAGGGTTGACGCCGAGAGTTCGGGCCGTAGCCTCACCTGCCAGTAAGGCATCAAACTGTCGATGATGGCTAAGCGCGTAGGTAAACAGCACCAAAACAGTCACTATGGCAACCGGCAAATTCTCCCAGCGTGCCAGCCCCAGGCCTCCAAGTGACCAAAAAAGGATGGAATGGGCTGCGCGCTGATCCCCTGAAAAGACCAGAAAATTGGTTATAGCGGTAAAAAGAAAGGAGACGGCCAGACCAGCCAAGATTAAGCGCTCAGGGCCGCTTCCTGCCATTTTCCGTACCAGAACAATGACCAGAATCGAGGCCATACTACCACCGACAAAGGATGCCAAGGGCAAAGTCCATATCCCAAAGGCGTCACCATAAAATGAAATAACCAATACCGCGCCCGCAGCGGCTCCAGAACTGAGGCCAAACAGAAATGGATCAGCCAGATCATTTCTTGTGGTGGTCTGAAGCAACACGCCAACCAGCCCCAATCCGGCTCCGACAAAAATGGAGAGCAAGGCTCTGGGCAGCCGCAGGTCGACCACAATCCTGTACAGCGGGCTGACTGGCGTACCCTCCTGGCCAAAAAGCGCCTGGTAGAAAGACTCCCCAATAACCTGTACCGATATTTGGGTGGAGCCCCACATGACCGAAAAGATTACCAGGGTGACCAAAACGGCCACCCCGACGACAAACCAGAACAGCAGAAGCGACGAAGTTCGCACAGTCAGCCCGGATTGCTCATCAGCTCTGGTGGTACCAGGTTCGGTGTTTTTTGGTATCTCAATATACTCGGGTATATGTGTTGCCAAAAGACTGCCGAAGATGCTCCCGCTCGGGCTGAACTTTGGTCAATATTGTATCGCAACTTGTGCCTGTTCACGGCCATCACCTCCATCTTCTCAAATGAGACACAATGTTCAAGAGAAATCCCGGTTAATTCTTCATCTCAGGGTGCATGGCTTCTGCTATTTTCTTCACAGCCTCAATGTTAGCGGGACCGGGGGTTAATTCAGCATACCTGACAGCCACATAGCGTTCCTTTTTGACCCCATCTGTTTCTTTCATCGCGGGATGTTTTTTCAGGAAATTCAAAAGCTTGCTAACCCCGTTACCATCCTGATAATCCAGCAGGATAAAAAATTCCGGATTCTTGGCCGCCACATCTTCCCAGGAAGCCTTTCCCCAGCTCGTCTCCATATCTGCCATGACATTTTTGCCGCCAGCGGCCTCGATCATGGCGGTGATAATGGCATATTTGCCGGCGGTAAACGGTTTCTCCTCACCGGAATCATAGAGAAAAACTCTTGTTCCCCGATTTTCCCCCACCTTCTTCTTAATCTCTGCCAGCTGCTTTTTCCAGCCATTGACCAGCATATGAGCAGCCTCTTCCTTGTCAAAAATTGTACCGAGCCGCAGAATATCATTGTAGAGCAGATCCATGCTGGCTGCCGGTCGTGATTTATCCAGGTGTATGCAACTCTCGGTAAGGATCAAGGTCGTAATATTATGGGCAGCCAGCGTATCTGGGGTCACTTCTCCCCCTGGCTTCATCCCATAATACCAGCCAGCAAAAAACAGATCAGGATCAACAGCAATAAGGTTTTCCATGGTTGGATATTTGGGCGCCAGCTCAGGAATATCGCCTCTGAGTGCATGAAACTCGGGGCCTGTTTTATACCAACCGGTAATACCTGTCAGTCCCACGATGTTTTTTTGCAGTCCCAGCGCAAAAGCCATCTCCGCCATGTTTATATCGTGAACAACCATTCTTTTCGGGACTTGCTCAAAAGTCAAGGGCTGGCCACAGTTATCAACGGTAACAGCAGCTTGTACTGATGAAAGGGTGAGACAGCAGGCCATTGTAATAAGAACTCTCTTCATGATACCCCCAATCGATGTTTCTTTTGTGTTATCGGAATATCCAGGCAAGTAATAAGCCGCTCTTCTTCTGGATGCTTAAAATGAAAAATATCTACACCAAAAACGTCTTGTACCACAGCAGGATGCAAAGCAGTTGCAGGTGGACCAAAGGCGCAGGTCTTTGCTTCCTTAAGAAGAATAATCTTGTCGGAGAACCGTGCCGCCAAGGGCAGCTCATGGAGCACGGCCACAACGGTTATGTCAAGACCGGAAAGGATGGAGAGAATTTCTCCTTTCGCCTTTGGGTCCAGGTGGTTGGTCGGTTCATCAAGGAATAACACTTCTGGTCTTTGACATATGCTCCGGGCAATGAAGGTACGTTGCCGCTCCCCCCCTGAGATGGCATCCAGGCGTTTTTCTGCGAGCTTCTCAAGGGAGAACAAGGCAATGGCTTCATCCACTTCAGCCTTTCTGCCTTGCCTCCTTCCCCTCTGTTCATGGGGGATGCCGCCAAGGCTGACATATTCGCGAACAGTCAGTCTTGGATCGGGCTGTTCTGTCTGACTTATGACCGCAATGGTTCGCGCCAGCTCCTGCAACGTATACCTACTGAGTAAGGCAGATAAAAAATAAATCTCGCCTGCGGATACCGGCAACTGGCCGCTCATCAATTTCAAAAGGGTTGTTTTTCCCGCACCATTTGGCCCTGCAATGGTCACGATTTCACCAGGATATACAGCAAGGCTGATGTCATCCAGCAGACAGTCTCCATTCGCCGCCTGATAGCAAACCTGTGACAGAGTAAAGATGGGCGCAGAATTCATAGACTCAGCAAACAGTGTTCTCCATGTCCACATACAAAAGCAATTGGGCCATTGCAAGGGCACTCTGTAGCAGCGTTTTCCGGCCGACCTCCTGCAAGAAAGGGGGTGTAGCCGCCTTGATTGTCCCAGTACCGTTTTTCAAGTAAACCCTTCCCAGGCTCCTGCACGTTGGGATTTCAATGTACCGGATACAGCATCCCAATACCAGCAATTGTTTTTGCCAAGGGCTTCAAGGCCAATCCATTCTCTACAACCCATTGACCCCATTTTTCCCTCCAATGCCCGGTCACGAAAACCACACCTTTTTGCCCATTATAACATGCGGTTTGCAATGGGGTTCATCCGGGTTAAAAAGAAAGAGTCAAAATTCTATTGCGTTGCCCAAGCAAAGATACCATAATATCTCATTATAGCTGAAATGGACAGGTGTACTTGTATTCCTTCTCCCCACTCTGCTGCCCCGGATTGTTTACCAGTTGAGTCAGCCCCAGGTTCGGCAGTTGCCTCATCGGACTGATTGCGGACTGACTGCTGACGCATTGATGCGGTGTGCTATGCACCACCACCTTTTCTCCTATCCTCAATCACAAGGAACGCCCTCTATGAGTCTTGCAACAGCACGTCGTCTGACCCAAGAGCTGATCCGCATCAACACTGTCAATCCACCAGGCAATGAAAACGATGCGGTCCAACTTCTTGCGCCGCTCCTGCACAAGGCTGGTTTTACCATCACCATCGAGGAATACGGTCCTAACCGGAGTTCTTTGATCGCCCAAATAGGGCCCACTGACCGTCCTGCAGTGATGCTTTCCGGGCATTTAGACACTGTACCGCTTGGTTCCCAACCCTGGAGCCAACCTCCTTTTGATGCCCTTGAGCAGAATGGCCGTCTCTACGGCAGAGGTGCGGCTGATATGAAAAGCGGGGTGGCTGTCCTGGTGGCCACCGCCTTGCACTACGCAGCCAGAGTAAAGGACACACCCCTTATCCTGCTTCTTTCGGCTGATGAAGAAATCGGCTGTGCCGGAGTCCAAAAACTGCTTGCCGCTCAAGTCGTACCCCCAGCACGTTGTGTTCTTGTGGCCGAGCCAACCGCTAATAGGCCGCTTCTGGGACATAAAGGGGTACTCTGGCTGAAGACTGTTTTCCATGGTAAGACAGCCCATGCAGCCTTTCCCGATCTGGGCGATAACGCCTTATTGAGCGCCGCACAAGTTGTCCTTGCCATTGAACAGAAACTCAATGGCACCCCCCCCCACCCGGTAATGGGTCAGCCGACGTTTGTACCCAGCAGATTTATCAGCGGTGACAACTACAACTCTGTGCCTGATAAGAGCGAACTGGGTATGGACATCCGTTCAACAGTAGATCTCAGCAACCAGGATATTCTCTCCCGTATCAGGAGGTTGCTTGAGCCGTACCGTTACGAGCTTGATGTCCTCTTTGACCTTCCCCCACTGTGGACTCCGCCGGAGAACGCCATTGTACAGGCAATCACTGCCTGCTGTGAAAAGATCAATAACTGCCCGCACCCTCCTGCTATTGCCCCCTTTTACACCGATGGCGGTATCCTGGGACCAGCCCTTGGTGAGGTGCCGGTTGTTATCCTGGGACCAGGCGAGCCGGGAATGGCCCATAAGGTGGACGAGTATGTACCGCTTTCCCATTTGGAATGCAGTTATAAAATTTATCTTGAGCTTTTGTCCCTTTTATGTTGTTAGAGAGGCATTTCCCTGATACGAGTAGCACTTATTTTTAACAAAAGATCAGAGTCAGTACGCATGGAGGATGTAATGAAACGGCTTGTCTGTATGGTGTTTTTTTGTTTTCTGACCAGTACGGTTTTCGCTGAAACCGTCAAGATTGGTGCGGTTCAGCCGCTGTCTGGTAAAATTTCTGTTTATGGTGAAGGCTTCCAGCGCGCCATTAACCTGGCCGTTGAAGAAGTGAACCAGGCAGGCGGAATACAAGGCAAAAACCTGGAGGTAGTGTATGAAGACAACCTGTCCACGGCCCAGGGCTCGGTCTCTGCTCTCCAGAAACTGATCTCCATTGAAAAACTCCCTTTGGTCCTTGGGCCTGCGGCCAGCTCAAACTTTCTTGCTGCCTGCCCCATTGCCCAGCGTGAAAAAACCATCTTTATCGGTGCAGAATCAGCGGCCTCTGATATCAGCACCTGCGGCTCTTATGTCTTCCGCGTTTTCCCTTCCGACATGCTGCAGGGAATCGGGGTTGCGGAACTGGCGACAGAGCTTGGGTACCAAGAAGTCGCCCTGACCTACATCAACAACGATTGGGGTGTGGGCCTGGCAGAGGTGTTTAAATCAAAATACAAGGGCACCATCGTTGAAGAGTTTGCCCATGATGAGGGCAAAGCGGATTACCGTTCGGAAATCATCAAGCTCAAGCGCAAAAATCCTGTGGCAGTGGTAAACTTGACCTACATCAAAGAAGGCGGCGTGATCCTTAAACAGGCGTCTGAAATGAAATTCACCCCCCAATGGCTCATGGGTTCTGCAGCAAAGTCCCCCAAACTGGTTGAACTTGCAGGCAAGGCTGCCGAGGGCATTGTGGGGACCTATCCGACCTTTGCCAAAAAAGGAAATAAATACGATCACTACAAGCAGGCTTTTGCGGCGAAATATCCGGACAAAAAACTGCCCATCTTTGGTGAATACAACTACGATATGGTGCACCTGGTGGCAAAAGCAATGAACAATGCCGCAGATCTGAGCGCTGACGCTATTCGCGAATCTCTGATCAGTTCTTCCAAGGGTTTTGAAGGCATTACCGGTGACAAATCCTTTGATGAAAACGGGGACGTGGGCGCGACATACGGTCGCTGGACCGTTAAGGACGGCAAGATCGTCGAGTACTAAAACAGGCTGTTTACCTTGTATTACCTGCAACTGCTTGTCAACGGCATCACCGCTGGGGGCGTATACGCCCTCTTTGCCGTGGGCCTGACCATGATTTATTCCATTTTCAGGTTCATAAACTTCGCACACGGCGAGCTTATTGCCTGGGGCGCATACGCTGTTCTCCTGTTCACTTCGCCACCCTTGAGCCTACCTCTCTGGCTTGCAGTACTCCCGGGCATTCTCCTGGTTATTGTTCTGGCCCTGGTGCAGAGCAAGCTGGTTTTCGAGCCCCTGCAGAAAAGCCAGCCTATTACCTTGCTCATTGCCTCCATTGGTTTGTCTTTTCTCCTCCGCGGGATTCTTCAACTCACCTTTGGTTCAGATCTTCGCGCCTACGAGACGGGCCTGTATGAAAGCTTTGAGTTCTTCGGCCTTTTCATGACCTCTGTACAGGCCGGAATGCTGCTGCTATCTTGTCTGTTCTTTATTCTTTTGTACCTGCTACTCAATAAAACCCTCATTGGTCAATCAATGCGGGCGGTTGCTGACTCCATCGAGCTTGCCGGTGTTTACGGAATATCTACCCGCAAGGTAAGCCTCTTTGTGTGGACGATTTCTGCGGTCTTTGCGGCCTCAGGTGGTTTTCTCCTGGCCCTGGACACCAACCTGGACCCTATGATGGGCCTGGCATTCATGATCAAGGCCTTTGCCGCTGTTCTTTTGGGCGGGGTGGGAAATGTGTGGGGTGCCCTGGTGGGCGGGCTTTGCATCGGGATTATCGAAAACCTGGGTACAGCATTTATCTCGCCCGGCTACAAAGACTTGACCGCCTTTGTGGTCATCATCCTGATCCTACTTTTTCGTCCCCAGGGCATTCTCGGGGGTGTCTCTGGAGGGACGCGCTGATGGAATACATACTGCACATAGCCATCCTCTGTCTCATTTACATTCTGTTCGCATCGTCGCTCAACCTGGAACTTGGATACGCGGGCTTATACAACTTCGGTCATGTTGGCTTCTTTGCCATGGGCGCATATTGTTCTGCCCTGGTAACAACAGAAGTCGGGTATCCCGTCTGGATGGGTCTGATCTGCGCCATGGCAGCGCCTGCGCTGGTTGGTCTGCTCTTTGCCTGGCCCGTCCTTCGGCTCACAGGGGACTATTTCGGGATTGCCTCGCTGGCCTTTGCTGAAATGATCCGGCTTGTTCTCCTCAACGAGCGATGGCTTACCAGAGGCCCCATGGGGATTCCCGGCATCCCGCAGATTGAAATGCTGGGGATGAGCGGTACTCTCACCACCCTGTTTGGGGCTCTGCTGGCGGTCCTGCTTGCTCTGGCAGTCCTCAGGATCATCCTGCTTTCCCCCTTTGGCCGAACCCTGAAACTGATCCGGGAGGACGAATGTGTAGCCAGGACCTTTGGCAAGAACGTGGTTTCATTTAAAATTCGCACCATTGCCATAGGCTCTGCCTTGGGAGGCCTGGCAGGAGGGCTGTGGGCCCATTACATCGGATATATCAGTCCCAATGATTTCACCCTGCAGTTGACCGTACTGGTCCTCCTTTGCGTAGTGCTGGGCGGTCGGGGGACCATGATCGGCCCCATTGTCGGCTCTCTCCTGGTTGTGATTGTGGGGGAAGGGCTACGCTTTCTGCCACTGCCGACCTCCATGACCGCCGGGGTTGCCCACATCCAAAGTATGCTCTTCGGCCTGGTACTGGTACTGCTCATGCTGAGACGACCCCAGGGCATCATCGCTGAAACCCGCTTACTACAGGAGACCTGATGCTGGAGTTAGAGAACATCTCAAAACATTTTGGGGGCAATCAGGTGCTGCGCAAAGTCAGCCTGACTCTTGATGTCCACAACCCCATTACCGGCTTGATCGGACCCAATGGTTCTGGTAAATCCACCCTCTTTTATGTGATCATGGGGCTGTACAACCAAGATGGGGGCAGCGTCCATTTCCACGGCAAACAGCTTGACGCCCTCCCCCCTGAAAAAAGATGCCGCACTGGTCTCTCCTGTACTTTCCAGGACAGCCGCATGCTCACCTTTATGACCGTACTGGAAAATCTGACCGCCATCCCCTCGCCCCAAAAGGGAGAATCCCTGATAAAAACATTTTTCTCTCCGCGACAGGTACAAACAGAAGAAAAAAAAAATCGGGAAAAAGCCATTGAAATACTAGACCTGCTCAGGCTTTCCCACCTGGCTGATCAGCCCGCAGGCAGCCTCAGTTACGGACAAAGGAAGCTGCTTGAGATAGGCAGAGTTATGATGACTGACCCGAAACTGGTACTCCTTGACGAGCCCACAGCAGGAATCAATCCGACCCTTATCCAGTCCCTGGTAGAGATTCTGGAAGTCCTGAGCAGAAGAGGCATGCGTTTTTTTCTGGTGGAACATAACATCCCGCTGGTGAGTCAACTCTGTGATCACGTACTGGTCTTGGACGCAGGTGAACTTATCTTTAACGGCAGTGCAGCAGATGCACGCCGGGACAAACAGGTTATCCAGGCCTATCTGGGAAGTGACGGTTATGCTGCAACTTAATTCCATAACAGCAGGCTATGGAGAACTCACAGTCCTCTCTGATCTGAGCATCAGCCTGGATAAAGGTGAAACCGTCTGTCTTATCGGTCCCAATGGTGCAGGCAAATCAACCGTACTCAGGGTGGTAGCAGGACAACTGCAACCCACCAGTGGAAGCGTTACCTTTGACGGTAAGGATATCTCCACAACAGACTGCTTAACAAAAATCGAAATGGGAATACTTTTTATTCCCCAGGGACGCAACGTCTTCCCCAGCCTCACCATCATGGAAAACCTACGTCTGAGTCGTCTTTTTATCTCTGAACAACTCTTTGAACAGCGCCTGGAATCGGTTGTCACATTTTTTCCCTGGATGAAAGAAAAACTGGGGCATCCTGCGGGCTCCCTTTCTGGTGGCTTGCGCCAGATGCTCGCTCTTTCGCGTATACAACTCCTGCACCCCCGGTTAGTCCTCTTGGACGAGCCCTCACTGGGCCTCTCCCCCCTGATTGTAGATGAGGTGTTTTCCATCATTGCCGATCTTAACAAGCAGGGCATTTCCTTCCTACTCGTGGAGCAGAATGCGCGCAAAGGTCTTTTTGCCTCCCATCGGGGCTATGTCCTGGAATCCGGACGCAATCGATTAACCGGTACGGGCACCGACTTGCTCAACAATCCAGAAGTACAAAAACTGTATCTTGGAGGCTGAATAGTCAACCGGTTCCACTACCAAAAAAGAAAAGCCTCATTATGTTTCTTTATAATCTTTACCTAAGGAGAAAAACTATGATAAGGAAAAAATTTACAAATGGATTGATTGCAGCAGTTTTTTTTGTACTGCTTGCTGGAGTATGTTATGCTGAAAACTGCAAGGCTACCTATGGGAATAATACAGAAAAATTCAGGTTGGCAACAGGAAGCCCTGGAGAACTTGGTCTATTGGAGAAACTTGCTGAGGTTTTTAACAAAGAAAACCATACTTCAATGTGCTGGGTAAAAGCAGGATCAGGTAAATCACTCAAACTCTTACATGCAAAAGAAGTGGATGCTATTATGGTCCACGCTCCTGCTGCTGAAAAAAAGGCTGTTGCAGAAGGATGGGCCATTAAAAGAAGTCTGATTGGTTCAAACGAGTTTTATATTGTCGGGCCAAAAGATGATCCTGCCGGCATTGCCAAGGCCACAAGTGCTGCTGATGCATACTCAAAAATTGCCAAACACCAAGCAAAATTCCTTTCAAGAGGTGACAACTCCGGTACCAATAAAAAAGAACTTGCTGTGTGGAAAAAAGCAGGAATCACCCCCTCAGGTGCCTGGTACATCATTACCAAAGATTTTATGATGGCTACGTTGAAAAAGGCAAATGAGGAAAAAGGGTATTTTATGACCGATTCATCCACCTGGGTTGCGGGTAAAAAAGACTTGCATAATCTCAAAGTATTATTTAAGGGTGACCCCTTCCTTATCAATACCTATCACGGTTTGTGCCAACCAGAAGGAAGCGGACAAATGCAAGAAGTTGCTTGCAAGTTTATAGATTTCCTTGCTTCAGATGCAGGACAAAAAATTCTCGCTGACTATGGCAAAGATCTCTATGGTGAGGCAATGTATAATGATGCAGAATATGCAAAAAAATATGATCACTAAAGTCGATTAAAAATCAGGGCAGTTTTGTTACTGCCCTGATTTCCTCGCCCCTTGTTTGGCATAGTTCAATTACAAGGATTTTCCCACCATTGGTATCCAAAACAAAACGTTCTGCAGATGTGGTAAGAGGTCACATTTCACCATACAACAACACACTGTATAAAGCATAGATAAAGAAGCAGACCTTATAACCAAGGGAAAAACCCCTTTGTAAAAATCTTCCAGGTTAGCTGAAAATGGGGACAATATTCATTATCTCCTGGGCATTGTGACGAATAGTGATGTTACGAATATCCATATCATACAATGTTGTAAGCCTATCATCGGTCATCATCTCAGCGACACTGCCAAAACAATATTCTGTGGGAGCATACATCAACAACACCCTATCTGCAAGATGCACAGCATGTTGAGGGAAATGGGTGGTGAAAACAATGGTTAATCCCTGTTCAAAACTCAACCGTTTTAAGGTAGTAAGAATCAACCGCTGGTTCTTAAAATCAAGGGATGAAGCCGGTTCATCAAGAATAAGGATCTGACATTCTGAAACCAGAGCCCGGCCAATTAGTACCAATTGTTTTTGCCCTCCACTGAGAGAAAGAAAGCTTCGCTCGGCAAGTCCAGCTAAACCCAGGGTATCGAGGACATGCTCGGCCTTTTGGTAATCTCTTCGTTTAGGAGAAGCAAACAAACCAATATGCCGGGCACGCCCCATAACAACCATATCGAGCACAGTGTAAGGGAACATCACAGAGGCCTGCTGGGGCACATACCCCACACTTCCATTGATATGAGTTGTCCCTTCAGTAAGGGAAATGAGACCAATCAGGGTCTTGAGCAAGGTGGTTTTTCCCCGGCCATTGGGTCCCAGAATTGCCAGAATCTCTCCGGTACCAAGCTGAAACTGGTGTCGCCGAAAAACAAAATCACCACCTGGATAATGAAAACCAATACCTTGCGCTTCAATCATGTCTCCAGCCCTTTGCCTGGGTTTTCTTCAATAAGATACCAAAAACAGGGGCGCCCACAATGGCGGTGATAATACCTAGAGGGATCTCAGCGGCAGTGGCAGACCGGCAAAGGGTGTCGATCAGGACAGTGTACATGCCACCGATAAGCGCAGAAGCAGGCAGCAAGGCCCTATGATCTGGCCCCACCAGCATCCGAGCGATGTGGGGTACCACCAAGCCGACCCATCCCACAATTCCGGCTGCAGACACCACCGCAGAAGAGATAAGAGTAACCCCCATCAGCAACAGCCAACGCATACGATCCACCTTAATCCCTAAGGTTTCCGCCTCTTCATCACCCAGGCTGATAATATTGATCTGGAAACGCATGAGGTGTAAGAGAACACCGGTGAGAATAATGGGGATGGCTGCCAGGAAAAAGATCTGATAGGTAGCGGAAGCAAAGCTGCCCATGAGCCAGACAACAATCTCCGGAAGCTTGTCATAGGGATCGGCCACATATTTAATAAGTGAGGTGAGTGCCGAGAAAAAGGCACTGGCGATAACCCCGGAAAGGACCAGCATGAGTACTGGCGAACGCCCCTGACTACGGCTCATCAAATAAACAAGAACCATGGCCACCAGGCCAAAAACAAAGGCTGAAAGCATGGTCATCAGTTGATTTTCAAATAACAACAGAGCCAAGGCCCCACCAAAACCAGCCCCGGAAGAAACTCCAATGATTTGCGGCCCGACCAAGGGGTTGCGAAACAACCCCTGAAGCACCGCCCCGCATACCGCCAAACCGCCACCAGATACCAGAGCCAACAGTATGCGCGGCAGCCTGATTATCTCCACCACCCTGGCATCGGTGGTTGACCAGTACGGCTTAATGGGCAATACCTTGGCGACGACTATGCCCCACACATGGTCAAAAGGCACCGGATATCGGCCAACCCCCAAAGAAAACAGTATCAACCCGACAGCACAGCACCACAATACTGCCCACAACAAGACACGGCGCAGTGTACAACCAGCGCCCGCTCCCTTCTCCGCAGAAAATGGAGGCACTCTTACGGCTGCTCCCCTATATCGAAAAGGTCACGTGGTGCTTTGCCCATAATGATATCCCCCAGATCATGTTTAAGGCCCAGCCAGCGGCTTTTCTCGGCATCTGAGCCCATACCGGCCTGGCATTTTTTTCCCAGGGTTTCGAAATCATCGGGTAAAATCCCCTCCTTTAACTGCAATCGGAGACTTTTTTCGCCATATCCTATCACAAAACAGAAACTGCCAAAGGGAGATTTTGGTCCCTGATCCAGGCTGGAGTCCACCACCAGACGCTGCCGGGTGACCGCCCTGGTTAAATATTCAAAACCATCCACAAGTCCGGGCGGATTCAAACCGGTACGGATACGGATCAGACTACGGTCAAGAGCCTTGCCGTCATTGAGTATTTCCATAGCCAGTTGGATAATCTTCCATGCCAGAGCCACCCCGCCCCAATGGTTTTTGTCGTGATACTTCACCAGTTCGTCATAGGTAAGAGCCACTTCACCGCTATCATGTATAACAACAATCGGGTCACCCATTATTTTTCTCTCCAGGATCCTGTTGAGGCTGGATTCAAAATACGATCAATCTGCGCCTCGGAAAGTTTAAAATTGTAGATATGAGTAAAATGGGTCCGTATCTCTTTTCTGATATCATAATCGCTGAATTGCTCAGGATGATTTTTCTGGGCCATCCATTTAAGCATCAGGCTGGAATCACCACTGGGAGGATACCAACGATATTCACCCAGAGGAATTTTATATACCCTTTTGTTTTTCACTGCCTCGATCTCACTCCAGTCCTGACCGGGAACAGTATTCTTATAGAGGTCTTCGGGTCGGGTCGGACAAAAGTTGGTGATATAAATCACCTCAGGATTCCAGGCCAAAATCTGTTCCATATTGACCGTGGCTCCACGGGGACTGGTCTTGATGCCTTTGGCCACGTTTTCTGCTCCGGTATGGTTCAGCCAGAAATTAGCAAAAGAGCCTGTACCGGTGACCATGAGCTTTTCCACGTTAAAGAGAATTAAGCCCTTGGGCCATTGTTCCTTGGGAAGACCTGCGAGCTTTTGGGCAATCATCTGATCTGCTGCCTTAAAATCAGTGATCAACTGTTTCGCCCGTTCTTCTTTTCTTAAGACCTTACCCACCAGCGAGATATGCTTTTCCAGGTACTGATCCAAGTTTCTTAAGCCTTCATGGGTGACAATTACCGGGATGCCTAACTGTTCAAATTGGGCGATATTACCCTCTTCAAAAGAAACCTGAAAAACCACATCTGGCTTGAGCTTGAGAACCTCTTCAACATTCATCTTGAATCCACCCTGGATGAAATCTGTGGCAGCCTTGGCCATGCCTGGGGCCATGATTTTTAACACAGAATTTTTCCAGGCACTCTTACTCATGGGGTGCATACCAACGAGTTTATCACCCGTACCATCCACAGCAAAGATAAGATTCGGCATAACCACCGGCCCGGTAACAATCCGTTGCAAGTTCACTGGAAGTTCAACCTTGCGCCCTGCGGTATCGGTAATGGTGAATGACTCCTCAGAAAAGCCATTGCAAGGAATGAACAACAGAGTGAGCAGCATCACTCCTCCTAAAGTGTAAAAAAAAACACATTGACTTCCGCAAAAACAAACCTAAAACATAACAAGACATGGCCAACCTCCTCACTGTGGTTGCGTCATGGGTGCCAAACCTGTTTCAGCCTACAGGCGCACCGTGCAATTGCGCGGGAAAAACACCCTTTCTTCCCTCACTCTGATACCAAAAAACAGGGTACCATCTTACAAATCTAATAGATACAAAATACTTTGTTGCTGTCAATATTTTTAGGAACAGCTCATAATTCTTTCTCAGGAGGAAATGTTAGTATATCTTCTTTTCTGTTATTTCAGAAAAGAGGTTGGCAAAAACAGGCCACCGTTTATCCTTTTGCTTTTCTTTTTTTACAATGCCATCAAACCATCGGAAAAGACTTGGTACCGTGAATATGCTTGCGAGGCTTAAGAAAGAAATCAAAAGGCGAACAAGGGTTGCAACGATATTTCCCAATGACGAGTCCTGCTTACGATTGGTAACCGCAGGGGCCATGGAGATATCTGATGATGGGGAAGAATCAGGACGAAAGTACTTACAAATGAATGAGTTAGCCTTTTTACTCAGAGTCCCGTCGAAAACGCCTTCCCGTCATTGTCACTTATGGAGAGGAAAACGAAAGCTTTAGGGAATTTACAGAAAAGATGTTGCTTTATCCGTAACATAACAAAAAAATAGGATTCAGGGCGGTGAAGCCCTTCGCTTAAACCTGGAAAAGATGAAAAATCAGGCGTTGCATTGAGTCTGATTGTCAACTTTATACGTACAATTAAAGATGTTGGGTAATAAACCAGTTATTCGAGATGCCCTCTAGAAAAGACCCATCTTAACAGTCCAGCCATTTCTGGTAATGGTGTTCATGACAGGGGTCTTTATTTCGGCATTTGTAAATTTGTAATCGTATACCTTACCAATCTTGAAGTTATCTGTTATTCCCCAGGCTATACCTTTCTCGTAGTTAAAGCTGATACCTCGGAAGTATCCTCCTCTGAGCTTGAATTCTCCGGGAGTAAGTCCAAAAGAGATTTCTTTTTGAATGTCTATAAGGGTGGCGGTTTTGGTTCTGTCATTAAAACGAATTAACAACTCGTAGTGTTTGGAAAGGCTAGATTTGGATATGATCCCAAACCATTTTGCATCCACATAGTTCCAGCTGACAGAGAGTTTTTTTCCTTTTTCTTCCACCCGGACTGGGGCATCGAAAGAATTGATTTCCAGGATTTGTTTCCGCAAGTCCTCTTCGCTTACAGGGTCTCCTTCTCCAGGATAGATAAAAACCCGTGCTGCTGTCCAGATCATGAATGGAATCCAACTTGAAAAAAGGGTTATAAACACAAAAAGAAATCCGTAGAACATTTCTTTGGATTGCGGTCCATATTTTTGCTGAAGGTAGCCCATTAATAGAAGTATAAAGATGCCCCACAATCCCATATAACCAATGACGTATAAGAAGTATTTCAGAAATTTTTTCATGTTATTTCCCCTTCAAAGTGATAAGAAATCGTTTCCCGCGACATGCTCGAAAAGATAAGTAAGCGGCTCGTAATGATAAAGCTCTCCCAAGTACAATTGATAATCCTGGCTTTATGTGTGAGTCGGCCCACCCTGGAAAAAGGGATATACCCCAATTCGTCAAGGATCAGCAGGTCGTAACGGCTGTAGCGCTTAAGTATACGCTGCAGGTCACGTTCCTCACGGGCTTGCGTTCATGAACAAGACCGTAACCGTGCACAACCCCCAGGCTACAGGGTGTTTTCCACCGCCTGTACTCTTCATCGATTGGCGAACTTTGGCTATTCGGTTAATTTTTGAGGTAATATTTTTATTTTACCTGTAAAATACCCTACTTTAAGTACAAACGCTTGGTAATTTAAAATTCGTACATTCCATATCAGCCGCTCCCTCTCATGAGGGTTTGCGAATTGTGGGGTTTTAGCCCAAAAAAGGAACACATTCTTTCTATTCAATGAGTTGTTTGAGTTGATAGGGTATTTAGTCCACTTCTCAAGGCAGAAAAACATGGAATTTGTAAATCTTTACGAGCATAAGGTAAGCGCAAGCAATCAGATACCTTTTATCTACCATAATCGCTGCCACTGAAAAAACCTATGATACCGTGTTGTTGAGAGGTAAGCGATAGGTGGTTTTGTTTATTCTTGTCTTGAAGTGCTGTGGTCCTGGTCACTTGGCCAAAACCTGGCGAGCTGCAAGCAAGTCCACTTTTTTTCTCAGAGAGATGGACCGCGTCGCAGAATGTTTCAATTTCAGCTATATCTCTTTGTTTCTTTTGGGACGCTGGCTGCTCTGTATACACAAACTTATCGTGCTTTTATCATGCTTATCGAACCTGGAAAAACCGTCAGTCTCCACTACACTCTACGTCTGGAAAACGGCAGAATCTACGAAACAACAGAGGGGGAAGAGCCGTTAGTCTACCAGCATGGCGCCGGGGAACTTGTCCCTGGCTTGGAACAGCGCCTCACTGGCCTGAAAAAGGGCGCTCAGGACTCCTTTGTCATTCCACCGGAAGAAGCCTATGGAGAAGTCAAGCTGGAATCACTAATCGAAGTACCAAGGGAGCATATCCCCCAGGAGGCACGGGAACCTGGCAGCGAGATTACTGCGGTGAGCCGCCAGGGTCGTCAGGTAACTGGAACAGTCTATGAAGTGAAACAAGAGTCTATTGTGGTTGATTTCAACCATCCGTTGGCAGGCATGGATCTGTATTTCGAGGTCACGGTGGTTGATGTAACCGATACCCCTGAGTAACACAGGGGTACAACAAAAAGGGCTGTGCAGGTCATAACCTTGGCAGCCCTCTCCTTTATGGCATCGCTTCTCTATCGTCTGCCCTCTATCCTCATCATAGATGGGGCGCACCTATAGATGGCCCTGCTTTTGCTGCCCCCATCTTGGGGCGATCCCCAAACGCATATTTCTCCACAATCTGCATGAGAGATTCGGGCTAACCTTCAACCACCTCTATACCCTCAAGCTTCCAATTTTCGGTACGAATCGGTCGAGCCCAGGTCCATTTTTCGGCAAATTTAACCGGCTGGGTCATGCTGCCGGAGATAAGGTCACCTGTTTTATCATCCACTGTATAATCAAGCAGGTTGGCTGTGAAAAGCACGGTAACAAAATCCTCTCCATCAACAGAGCCTGCATCAACAATGTCCACCTTGCGAATGGCGATACTTTCCAGCTTATTGATCTGTCCTTTTTCCTGCATTTCCTTAAAATGCTGCTCATACTCACCGGCCAAAGTATCGCCCAGCAGATGTTTGTACCCGCTCAGATCCCTGCGCATCCATCCTGCCTGAACCTGGAAAAAGACATCTGAGGCGACCTCCAGAAAATAGGTATGGTCAAATCCTGGATCACTCATGCGGATATCAGCCAGACCGCTTTCCGGGGATGTATTCTTCGGTGGAGGAGGCGGCGGCCCTGGTACGGCCGATCCTGTGGAGCCTGTTGACCCGAAATTCCCTGTATACACCTGACCGGGGCCATTACCCTGGTTTGGCGGGGGCTGAAAGCCGGGATTCGATGAAGCCGTCGGGCGGTTGACAAATTTTCTGTACAGAAAGTAGCCTACAACACCCAGCACAAGTATTGGCAGGATACCCATACCCGAGCCCCCCATGCCGAACATGCTACCAAAGAGGAGACCACCAAGGGCTCCCCCCAGCAGACCGCCTGCAAGCCCGCGGCCAAAGCTCGATTTCTGCCCGCTCTGTTGTTGATGAGACGATTGGGCAGACTGATTTTTTTGTTTGTAACTGGGCGCCTTCCTGCTGAAGCTTCTGCCCCCCATCTTGCTTCTGGCATCAGCGTAATGGGCAGTTATGCCGGCTTCACAAAAGAGTACCGCAAAAAGTACCAGAAAAAAGGGAGATAATTTTAACCATTTTTGCATAACGTGATTACTCTTTTTCTTGTAATGTTTTTAGTTATCGAGACCGATCTCAGCACGCAGAACAGTACCAATACCGCTGTCTGAACAGTCCTGGGGCACTGCTCACTGTTGCGTACGTATCTGGACAAGAGAGAAACGAGCAGACAGCGAAGCACGCTGAACAAAATATAGACCAGGTCTCTTGCGAATAACAGAAGACTGATTTGCAAGACAGTATAATGCGGATTATTCCAGAGTCAAGGAGACGGGTCTGTTAAGCCCAGAAAATATATGGACTTTCAATCACAAGTATCGGTAACAGTGCTTGCAAAAGATGCCCCTGCCGACTCATGGGTCCGGGTTGCTGAAGGCAGTGAGGATGACCTGCGCACGCAGTCGCTGGTGCTCTCCAGCATGGGCATCAGCCACAGGTGCATTGCTGTTCCCGGATACCTTCAGGTTCAGGCAAGCGACGAAAGCAGGGCCCGCGCCCATCTGGCCCTCTACGACCGTGAGAATGCCAACTGGCCAGAACCTCGCGCTGAAAAAGGATACAGTATGCACATGGACCCGGTAACGCTTCCGGCAATGCTCCTGCTGTTCGCCTTTTTCCTGCGAACAGGGGAATGGACACCCAACAATACCTGGTTTACGCAGGGGGCAGTAAACAGGACAGCCATCCTGGAACATGGCGAATGGTGGCGCCTGCTGACCGCTCTTACCTTACACGCAGACAGTGTACACCTGATCGGTAATATTTTAATCGGTGGCTACCTCATGCATGAACTCTGCCGGATTCTTGGCTCTGGCACCACCTGGACGCTCGCACTGCTGACCGGCTGCCTGGCCAACTGGATCAACCTGGTCTTTCGACATCAACAGCACCTCTCTGTTGGTTTTTCAGCCGTTGTGTTTAGCTGCATCGGCCTGCTCGTGGGTCTGCAGCTCTTCAGGCGCGGCAGCATGATCAACAAGCTTCTGGTGCCGCTTGGTGCTGGCTTCTGCCTTCTTGCCCTCCTGGGCAGCGGTGGGGAACGTACTGATCTTGGAGCACACCTTTTCGGTCTCTGTGCGGGTATTCCTGCAGGAGCGGCTGCCCGCTGGGCTCAACTTGAGCAACAGGGCGGCAATGCCCGCCTGCAAGCCATGGCCCTGCTCCCTGCTGCTGGTACGGTGCTCGGGTGCTGGCTCTGGGCTTTCTCTTAATATACTGGCGCTGTTCTGCAGATTATAATTTAGACCCCACCTATTTTCCTCTGGTTCATGATTGACGATGGAGGCGAACATGTATAGTATAGTTGAGGTCTCAGCCGTTGTCACCCAGAGCTGTTCCCTCTTTGTTTTCTGATTCCGGTCCACAGAGACGGTGAACCAAGCTGCGGCTGCCCCTTTGAGTATTGAGTGTATAATCTGCTCCTGGTCGCACCCTGATCGAGTACTTGCAGGTTGTTGTTATGTCTTTTTACCTATGGATGCATCTGCGGCTCTGATTTTTTCACTTTTTGAGATTATCATACCCTGACTGAGGTTTTTATTTATGCCAATGAACGAACAACCCCCATGGGGACAGAAGAAACGCCCTTCCTCTCCAGAGGATTTTCTCGGTTCTCTGATCAAAAAAATTCGTGACTATTTTGAACAGAAAGAAAAACGACCGGAACCCGGCCAGAATGAGGAACCAACGGCCCCCGAAGGGCCTGGACTCTTTTCCGGCGTGGGAAAAATAGCGCTGCTTATCGGAGCCATCCTGTTGTTCCAGGTGATCTATACCTCCTTTTACACCATCCAGCCGGCTGAGCTTGGGGTTTTACTCAGGTTTGGACAGTATTCCCGGACCACGCCCCCTGGCCTCCACTTCAAAATTCCCCTGATCGAGGAATTACGGAAGGTACAAGTTGAGGTAGTTCAAAAAGAAGAGTTTGGTTTTCGCACCAAAAACATCGGTAGAACAAAGACCTACCCCAACCACAATGTGGATAACGAAGCGCTGATGTTGACAGGCGATAAAAACGTCATTGAGGTTGCCTGGATCGTGCAGTACAAAGTCAGCGACCCCATAAAGTACCTGTTTAAGGTGGCCAATGTGTCTCAGGCTGTTCGTGATGCCTCAGAAATGGTAACCCGGCGCATTGTCGGCAACATGGATTTTGATTACGTACTGGGAAACAGAGAAATTCTGGCCGGGGATGCCAAAGCAGAACTGCAGTCCGAACTCGACAACCTGGAATGCGGCGTGCACATCGTCACCCTGCAGCTCCAGGACATCAATCCCCCTGAACGGGTAAAACCTGCCTTCAACGAAGTCAATGAAGCAGACCAGGACATGAAACGTCTGGTGAACGAGGCTGAAGAGCAATACAACAAGGTCATTCCAAAGGCCGGTGGCCGGGCGAAACAGCTTATCGAAGAGTCCAAAGGGTATGCGGTGGAGCGTGTGAACCGTGCCCTGGGCGAAACCAATCGCTTTCTTGCCATCCTGGATGAATACGAGGGTTCCCGAGAGGTCACCAGGCAACGTATGTACCTGGAAGCCATGCAGGAGGTCCTGCCCAATGTCAAACACGTTTATGTGATGGATGAAGAACAAAAAAATCTGCTTCCTCTTCTGGATCTGACAGGGCGCGGTGTGCCCGCCTCAGGCAACTGACCTCTATCCATCTGAGCGAATAATCACAGTAACTATTATAGCGATACCACCAGCAGCGAGTACACATTATGACTAAAATACTGCAAATTTTCGCCCTTCTGCTCATCGTCGCCCTGGGTATAGCCGTCATGGACGGGTTCTTCATCCTCACGGAAGGGGAACAGGCTGTCATTACCCAGTTCGGTAAACCTGTGGGAGAGCCGCTGACGGAAGCCGGGTTGAAATTCAAGATGCCTTTTATCCAACATGTACGCTTGTTTGAGAAAAAAATACTCATCTGGGATGGTGAACCTAATCAAATCCCCACCAATGATAAAACCTTTATTTATCTGGACACCACCGCGCGCTGGCGGATCAGCGACGCCTTACGTTTCCTGCAGGCAGTAGGTAGTGAACGTCGTGCCCAAACCCTGCTCGACGATATCCTGGATGGAACCTTGCGTGATCTGGTGAACAAAAACAACCTGATCGAGATCATCCGCAGCTCCGACTGGTCCCCAGACTATATCGCTTCCACAAACCAGGCAGGAGAGATGATCAAGCCGCCCAAAAAAGGACGGGACGTGATCAGCGACCAGGTCCTGGAAGTGGCCTCCAAAGTGACCCCCCAGTATGGTATTGAGTTGATAGATGTGATGTTCAAACGAGTGAACTACATCGATTCCGTACGGGAAAAAGTGTATGATCGTATGATTTCCGAGCGGAAACGTATAGCAGCGGAAAAGCGCTCCAAAGGTGAAGGCCGTAAAGCAGAAATCCTGGGTCAGGTCGAACGTGAATTACAGGAAATTATTTCAACGGCCAAGAAAAAAGCGCTTGAAATCAGAGGGAAAGCCGATGCCCAGGCTACTCAGATTTATGGTCAGGCATACAGCAAAGATCCCGAGTTCTATGCGTTTATCCGCAGTCTGGAAAGCTATCGGGATATAATCACCAACAACACCTCGCTGGTGCTTTCCTCGGACTCAGACCTGTTCAGATACCTCAAGGAGATCGGCCCCGAGAAGTGACATCCCCCTATTATCCGGGCCCCAAATACAAGCCGTGTTACCCTGCGTATTCCTTTGGTGTAACACGGTTTTTTTGTCCTTATTGTTCTTTGGCCCTCGGCTTACAAACAGACTACTCGAAAACCACCCCTGCACCTTCGTCCGGGAATGTTGGCCTCTGCTCTTCTGAATACGGAATACGACCACGCTCCTCCAACAGCTCCTCAAAACGCACCAGCTCTTCTTCCTCAGCGATAACATCCACCCCAAGCTGATCAAAACGGCAACTGCAATGGATAAGATGGCCCCCGCACCATGGACATACTTCCACGGGGCAGCCGAGTTCGTGGTACTCACCTGCCAAGGCATGGCACGCAGGACAGATGGCAGCATCGATCTGCAACGGCTCGTACAGCGGCAGTTGACCCGGCTGCGCACACAGAGTTTTGAAGGCCTCAGCACTTTCAAACTGAAAAAAATCCAGGGCCTCGTGGGTGAGAAAACCATCAGACAACTGCCCCTGAAACTCTATACCTTCACTGGAAACAAGGTAAAGGTAGCCGTCTTCCTCCGTTGTCATTGCCCCCAGAAGAAAAATCCCCTGATGCCTGCCAAGGAGAACGAGTGAACGTATATAGGCGTCCCTGGCATCCGGCAGTTTGGTATAAAATTCGTGTAGAACCCACAGCCCGAACTTATCGTCATGGTACAGATCCAAAAGATCTTCTGCCAACCGCAGAGCCCCTTCTGGCACCGCATACTCCATAGCTTGCTGGATTTCACTGCGTATCTCGCTATATTCCTGCGTCATTTGTCCTTGCTCCCAGCATGGTGTACCCATTTCGTTATACAGTGTCCGAACCCTTGATTGCTCAGGACATGGAACCCGCGCTGTCTGACCCGTGCAGACGAAGTGCCAGGTATTTTTGTCTTTGTAAGTTAGCGAAAATCATACCATACCGTATGTCGTCTTGGCTACCCATAAAACGGGGCTTTCCTCACAGCTGCCCTGCTCAAACGCCAAGGCTGGCAAATCCCTCGCCCAGGGGCGAGAGGCTTTCTGCACTATACACGGAGCGACAGAAGGCAAGCTCCCCTTGCAGAAAAAGACAAAAGAATCGTTTTAAAAAAACTGTTGTATCAGGATGTTATTCTCAACCTACCTGTCATGTCCCCCTTCTTCGGAGGAAGATCTGGTGAAGAGTATTGCCAACACAGGGGAAATACAGTATATTATAGCTTTGGTTATACTCCCAGGACAGTCTTCATCCAGGCAGGGTTCTCGTCTTACAGGTTCGCCTGCCGCAAAAGTAGTCAAAATCAAACCTCGCTCCGGGGCCTCTTCAGGCTCGACATCAATCAGTGCGAGGTGCTCCCTACAAACTAGATTTTTCCTTCTGTCTAGCCTTGGACAGAGGTAGCAGGCACAATTACTATGCCCTGAAGGTATATGAGATTATGACAAACCCTATTTTAAAGACTCATGCCCAGCTCACTATAGATGGACAGACCCACTATCTGCCTATCCTGAAAGGGTCCGAGGGCGACCAGGCTATCGATATCACCAAACTGCAGAAAGAGACCGGCTATGTCGTCTATGACCTTGGTTCCAAAAACTCCGCCACCTGCAGCAGCTCAATTACCTATCTGGACGGACAAAAGGGCGTTTTGCGCTATCGTGGATACGATATCGAAGATCTTGCAGAAAAATGCCTTTTCATCGAAGTGGCCTATCTCCTGCTGCATAATAAACTGCCCAACAGGGAGGAGCTGGAAGGATTCCGTACCCTGTTGGAAGAGTACGCCTTACTGCATGAGGATATGCTGCATTTTTTCGATCATTTTCCTCCCAACGCCTCTCCCATGGCCATTCTCTCTGTGATGGTCAACACGTTACACAACTACTATCCAGAAATGGGTGGCGATCCCCTGGAAAATATCAATAAAACAGCCAGTCGCCTTATTTCCAAGGTACGAACCATTGCCGCTTTTTCCTACAAGAAATCCATTGGTCACCCTCTGGTCTATCCGCGAAACGACTTGAGCTACTGCGGCAACTTTCTCAACATGATGTTCGATACCTCTGTCCGCCCCTATACGGTACAACCCGAGGTCGTTGCGGCAATGAACAAACTGCTCATTCTGCATGCCGACCATGAACAGAACTGCTCCACCTCGGCCGTACGAATGGTTGGCAGCGCCGGCGTAAACCTGTATGCCTCGATCTCAGCCGGTATCAATGCCCTGTGGGGCCCACTGCACGGGGGAGCCAACGAGGCTGTAATCGAAATGCTGCTAGCGATCCATGACGACGGCAATGATTACAAAAAATACATAGCAAGGGCCAAGGACAAAAACGACCCCTTCCGGTTATCCGGCTTTGGGCATCGGGTATATCGTACCTATGATCCCAGAGGCACAATCATTAAAAAGGCCTGTGAAGGCATTCTCGCGGTGCTCAATGTCTCGGACCCCTTACTGGAAATTGCCAGAAATCTGGAAGATATCGTCCTGAACGACGAATATTTTATTTCCCGCAACTTATACCCAAATGTGGATTTCTACTCAGGTATCATCTATCGGGCCATTGGTATACCAACCAACATGTTTACGGTTATGTTTGCCCTGGGCAGACTACCAGGCTGGATTGCGCAGTGGAAAGAAATGCGTGAAGATCCCCAAACAAAGATCATGCGACCAAGGCAGGTCTATACAGGAGAACAGGCACGTGTTTTCCAACCTATAGGGGAAAGAATCTGAGTGGTATACCAGCTCCCTTACAGGAGAAAAAAACAACAGGACATCATGGAATGTTTAGCGTGAAAATACTTTGTGGCTGAAAGCGCTATTCCCCCATCTACCACCGGACATGATTGGTGGTTAGCGATCAAAACAGGTACAACCGGTTCAGTGGCTCAAGCGGCCGCTACTTGCTCTTGCCGTTTTTTCTTTTTCCCGTGTTTTCGTTGTTCCCTGGACACATTCCTGCCCAAGAGACTACATTCTTTTTACTGCCACAACGCTCCATGTCCGCCCCTATTTCCACCAGGAGCAGGGCTGCTCCGATGTGATCGATACCGGGCACTGTTTGTACGTACCCCACTGAGGTTGATAAGGGGCCACTTCCTCAAAGACGTACTCATCAATATGAGGCAGTTCTTCAGTTAAGAAACCCATGTGATGGTGAATCGTAGACAACAATAAACGATGACGTTCTCCCAGAGGCTCATCAAGAGAATCGAATATGTGTGTTTAGGTTGTCATTACAATGCCCCCTACTGGACATACGTCCTAATTGGAATTTCAAACAAGTAAAGCTCTATAAGGTGCCGAATAGTGAAAGTCGGGATAGATGCAGCCTGAGGCCAAAAATCTGCATGTCTGTTATCTTAAAGGATACTGTCAGAACAATAGGAACCGGGACTAACGCTGAGCGATCCCGGGTGGAAGGCACGACTGAGACTGCTTTGACGTTGTGCTTCTATGTGGACCTTACTTTATGAGGCGCTTACACCAAGCTGCCAGGAGATTTTCATAAAAACTTACTCAGCACAAACAGCCTGACTGCTGTTCTGCTTGCTGTTTCATTGCTGACGCAGCTGGAACGGGCTCATCCTGAAAAACGTAAAAGCAGTAGAATGGTATGATCCAACGGCCCATTTTCTCATAACTATTTCTTTTCTGCAAACATGTAATTTCCTGATGAGCCCAATATGTTATCGCTGCTATGGGAGTTCCGCTTCGATAGCGCTTTTCAGGGTATTGAATTCTGCCAGCGCCATTCCTACAGGAGTATTTATGGTAACGCATATCCCTTGCCAATATGCTCCGTTTTTGAGGCTGAACATAACAACATTGGTTTTTGTTCCAGAAATCAAGATATTATCAAATTCTCCCCAATCAGCGGCATCAAAGGCACTGGTTGCCGAGCGGAAAACATCGTTGAAAAAACCGACAGGAACAGACGTATCGAACGAGGGATCTATAGAAGTTCCCGCGATGAGAAGGGACTGTTTCGTCTCGACCACAACTGCTGAGACAAAACCTTGAAGATCAGATTTTATTTTTTCTTGAATTTTTTGGAGGTTCATGAGTTTCTCCTTTGTTATGGTGGATTGTTGAGGAACAAGTGTTCCTGTGTCGGTGGATTCAGACAGCAGATCTGTCAAAGGGGTACGAGCAGGTGCTTCTAAATGGTGTAGATTCTGGGGTTGATGATTTCGGTCGTGTTCTCGTTCATCCAGGATGTGCATTGTTTCCATGAGCAGCAAGGAGGTAGGGTCGGAAATGGTGCGTGGAAATACCGTGGGTAATTGTAATGACTTGATATTTCCTCCTTTCCAGGAAATTATTTCATAAAATGCTTCTTTTCCTGTTTTCTCTTTCGTTGTTGCATGGACGGTCATGCCTTCATTAAAAAAGACTTTTCCCGTATCCTTATAATTGTTATGTACTTTGATGAGTATAGATCTCTTGTTAAGTTCAATAAATTGAAAAAGATCACAAAGACTCATTCCGTCCACACCGACTCCGTTGAACCCTTGTGGTGAGAGATATTGTTCTATCGTGGCTATAAAATCTTCAAGATCAAAAGGCTTTTCAAGATATCCAATGGCCCCGGCAGCAAGAGTTTGATCCCGAAGGCGACGATTTCCATAGCCGATCACTATGAATGTTTGTAACAAATCGTATTCTTTTGAAAAGACCCCCCCTTTTTTTATTTTTTTCTGCTTATTCGCCGCATAGTCGTCCATATTGATGAGAACCATGTCTATAGGGGAATTATTCAGCAAGGCTACGGCCTGTTCGTCGTTGGCAACTGTGAAAAGGCTCAGTTGCAGCGAACCTATCAAGGTCTTTTCAAGGCCGGAAAGAAACTGTGTATTGGTCTCAATGAGAAGAACAGAGTAGTGATCTGCCATAATTTCACCATCGGCATCTAAAACCGTCTTGCGCCCAGTTTTCTCATGAAGTGCTTAGCCTCACAATTTTTGGGCAGCCGGCAAAAATCTTTTTCCTTGTTGACTCAAAACAACTTAAAGAACTACTCGTTTGCCTCCCAATCAGCCATAATAACCATCAAACAAACAGCGTATTCAGTCTTTTGCCAAATTTTGGACTTGAATCCGCCTTTGTCTGAAAAGCAGATAACAAAATGTCAGGTATTCCTGCTTTACCCTGAAACCCGGTCAAGGTGGCGTTTCTGCAATCGGCTTTCGCAAGCTTTTTCAGTTGCGAAGGGAATAGATTGTAACGGAACAGCTTAATGTTACATAATTATCTTTTTTTTTGAGACACGAGCATTTTTTTCTTTGTAATATAAACATGATATAAGAAAAAAAAAGCATGCTGTTCCTCAAAAGCTTTGTTAACCAATTCCGTAAGGACCGGCGGTGGATCCACTTGATTAGACCGCCTGAGGCATGTGATAAACGACAAGTCTTGAAGTAAAAACAAATAGAAATCAATATCGGACACGCCTCTCGCAGGACTAAATATACCTCATTGGGAAAGGCATCGTCAAAAGAAAATTGAACTCTGAGTAAATTATAATTATGAATCCAGTAGGTCAGTTCCAAGCGAAGCGACCTAGCTTTTTCAAATGAATACAGATAGATGTACTGGTGTTTTAAGGTCCACCAGAGGCTCTCTACAAAGATGTTGTCCTGACGCGTCCATCCTGATTATCCCCTCTTTATCTTTGAATCTCTAAAGGCCCAAAACGGCGTATCGCTTCCTTCAAGGCGTGTATACAAAACGCTGAATCCATTGTACTGGAGATTCGCCAAGACAAGATTTTTGGTTGTACCAGTGCGTATTCCAAGCGAAAGCGGACAATGATTCCGATGATGCCAGCGAATATCAAATCCTCGATCGCACTCTTTTTGTCCTTTTCTTGGATTGCACATAGGGAGCAATATTCCTGACGCAACAAGGATATGGCTTTTCCCTGAGGATCTGAAAAATGCCGGGATAATCGACGAATTGTTTTCCCAGTTTGAGTTGCACCTGCAAAAATGTGGTTATACAGCCATGAAAGGGCAAATTGTAAATGCATTCATCCTAAAGGCACTCGAAGCCGGAAGCTGACAGCTCGGGAACACCAAAGCAATGGGAGCAAGTCGAAGGTTCGAGTAAGGGTTGAGCATGTCTTCGGTGTACAAACTCAGAAGGCTGGAAATGTGCTCACAAGAACAGTCGGCTTGACAGGGGCAAAGATTGGGACGAGAAAGCTTGCGTCCAATCTGGATCGGCTGGGTACATGGCTCGCAACAGAACAAAATTGGGGTTCAGGATGGTGAAGCCCTTCGCTGGAACCCAGGAAACCTGAAAAATCAGTCGTTTAATTGATCCTGATTGTCAAATTTATACGTCCAATTAAAGACGTTGGATAATAAGCCAGTTATTCGAGATTTCCTAGAGACATGCCTTTTTGAGTTAAAGATTCAAGGAGGTTGTCCATGCCGCGAAAGAGGTTATCTATGCGAAAAAGACGGGAACTGCTGCCCCTCAAATACCACTGTTCAAGCGCAGAGTGCTTGCACAAATCTGAAGCGCCCATGACCAGTTACACGTCAGAACTAGAGAATAACACCCAAACAGGGACCCCGTGATTGGTTACAAGAAAACTCCTCATGACTTATGCCTGAGAGAAAAAAGAGAAGTCCTTTAAGAGGCGCTTACGTTTAAAAGGCAATTGTTATGGGAGTTGTTTTTCTCCTCCTTCGGCAAAACACGAAACCGAAAAAAAATGTTATTTGATTTCAGATAATCATGAGCGAATACTTGCGGCCAGATCATTATCTTGTGACAGGAGAAAGCTATTCTCTCCCACCCAGCGATCCACGCTGGTCTTGAAAATTTCATCCGTCGTCTTGTCCATTATATCGGCAATTATGATATTCTTGCCAAAGCGACCAACTTACACGTTCCAGTCACTTGGTCTCGCTGTATTGTAACGAGATATCTTCTTGTTTTTGTCTCCTTTTAACTGGTAGTAAGTATCTTTATATATATTCCATCTACATAAATCAATTGGAGTAACTTCTGATGCATTTACAGTATCAATGGCACTGGAAATTTCTAGGGCGGCGGCGACAAGTTCTGAACAAAAGAATTTATTGAAGTCTTCTCTATTGTAACCTGCTCCATGTACATCAAAAGGGAGGTTATCCAGCGCATCTATGGCAGATTTTATTGCCTGTGGCATATCGTACGGCTTCCGTTCTTTTGCTTGATTAAAAAGGAAATTATAAAATTTCTTTTTTTTAAAATTTTTTCTTGTTTTCTTGCTTAATGGTAACCACCATAGCTCACCTTCGTAAGTAGCTAATCTATCACTGAATCGTGATATGTTCACACCGTTAAAACCATTAAGAGAAGTAGACTCAATTATTTGATTAAAAAATCTATCAGTGTCGTCTTCTTGGATTTTTGTTTGTAGTATTACGCCAACATGTGAAACATCTGAAAAGGTAGCGAATTTTATTATTTCAGAAAAATGGCCTTTCCCTCCAAATGCGATCACGTCACCAGGCTGCATCATTGGACGTGCGTCAGCGTAAGATATTTGCTCTACAGGCATTTTATTCTCCTTGATTTGTTATGGTGCCATTTCGGCACTTTTGGTTTATAACGCGTTCGTCAAACAAAGCTGTGGGTAAAATCTGGTACAGACCATTTCCCAAGGGTATGATATAGCAGAATTTCTTTCAGTGTATCGCTTCTAAAGCCATACGATTTTCTCATAGTCAGTTTTACTTTATTGTTCAGCCCTTCCCTTATGCCTGACAAAATTCCTTTTTGCATGACAGAAGTTCAGGATCAGCGTCCTGTGCTTGCGAAGACCGCGGGACTACTTTTTTAAGCGCCGGCAGACTGCTGTATCGCCTCACATCCTTCGTTCACTCGTAGGTACAGGTACTCGCCCACGCAGGTGAATCGTAGCCCCAGAGATGATCAAAAACCTTCCTTGAATAAAGACGCACCATATGTAGATGCACGGGCAACAGCTCTCTAAGTTGATCAAGCGTTTCACAGCCGATATTATTGCGCTTTAAAAAAAAAGCCATCTGCTTTTTGCAAGGTGAACAAGCCCGGCTCGTAATTAAAAATTCTCCAAAAATCAGCCATATCATCCAGAAACCTGATGCGGATATCAAGAACTTGTTCCTCGATCCCTATCAGTTCTTCAAGGGGTTTCTCCAATTTCTGATCAAAGCCATTATAATCTGAAAAAACAGCATCGGTTATCTTTTTGGCAATTTCTTTTTTGCGTTTTTTCGGTAAACGCTGCTTATCGGGATACTTGGACTGTCATTGTTTTCTGATGATTGGTTTGTTACCTTTCTCTTTCAGAAAGACTCTTATTGGGGAACAATTGTATCAATGATACCGTTGTTCCCAACTTAAAGGTTTTTTTCAATTTAACCAACTCTTTTCAAGGAAATAATTTGTATTCTTTTCAAAACCCTTTACAAATCACTGGGAGGTGGAGCTGTTCTTCAAGTGGCGCTAGCAAAACCTGCAAGGCAAGGCATTTCTCGGTACCGGCAGTATTACCTTTATGCCCCAAACCTGGATTTCCCGTATCCTCATGCTGGTATTGTCCTCCATAAAATGTTTGGAAAAACTTGGTCAAGCTATTCCCCAGACCCTACGATTACTGCAGTTCAACCTATGTCTGAAGCAGATTTTATGGAAATCGTTCAACCCTCCCCCTGGAAAACAGGAAAGCAAGATTATAAAAAACTGCTATATGGTTTCAAGCATCTATTACCAAAAACCAGTAAGATAAATGTCCGTAGGCAAACTCTCATTTCGCTAAAAAAGGTTCACCAAAAATCAGCTCCGACTGTACTTCGTTCGGGCACGAACCTGGCACCGTCGGAGCTGACGAGAAAGCTGCGGTCATCATTTTAAAATAAACACAAAAATTTAGTGCGTTGTTTCAAAAGTATTCCTATCGCACTCGGCCAAGCCATAGCAGGCAAGAGACAGATTGCTAAAAAAACAAAAGATAACGCTTGAAGAGAGGGGAAAAATATTTTAATGGTGGTTGCGGATAAACTGTGACAGGAAACAATTCATTGTCCTCAATCTCCTGAAGGACGTTGTACAGAGGGTGATACAACAAAACGATATCAGGAAAAATCCCAACCAGGGCGGGTAGCTCAGCTGGATAGAGTGTCGGCCTCCGAAGCCGAAGGTCGCGGGTTCGAATCCCGCCTCGCCCACCAACAATAGCTGGTTTGAGAGTTTCCCCAAAAAAGAGCTTTGACCCACCTGAGGCAATAGCAAGGGGGTCCCTTGAAACCAGGTATTCTTTTCTTCTTTCTAAAAACCTCGTTGACGCAATTCTGCCTGATACTTCTTTCTCTTTTTTGCTTCGTCAGACAAATTTGGGGGGACAATTCGGTACAGACAAATATCCAAGGTTATGATATAGCACGATTTCTCTATTTATATCGCTTCAAAACCAGAGAATTTCCTCATGGTCTGTTTTGCTTTCTTGTTCAACCCTTTTTCTATGCCTGCTGAAAACTCTTTTTTGCATAAAAGGAGTTCAGGATCAATGGCTTGTGCTTGCGAAGGCTGCGGGCAAACTACTTCAACTCCGGCAGACTGCGGTGTCGCATGACGGCTTTCGTCTACTCGTAGGTACATGTACTCACCCACGCAGGGGAATTATAGGTCCAGAGATGATCACAATCTTCTTTGAATAGCCGTGCGTAAACGGTACATCTTACTTTGCTTACAAAAATCATATTTCCATTGATGCTAAGCATACATTCATTCGTGGTTGGAAAGTCACTGACCCTTCTGGCCATGGCAGCAATGTGTTTGAGGAAATACTGGCAGAAAACACAAATCGTAATGTTTGGGCGGACTCTGCCTACTCTTGGAAAGATCGCCTAAAGTGGTGGGAGAAATGAGGGTATCATGAATACATTCATCCTAAAGGCACTGGAAGCCGGAAGCTGACAGCTCGGGAACACAAAAGCAATGGGAGCAAGTCGAAGGTTCGAGTAAGGGGTGAGCATGTCTTCGGTGTACAAACTCAGAAGGCAGAAAATGTGCTCATAAGAACAGTCGGTCTGACAAGGGCAAAGATTGGGATGAGCAACCTTGCCTACAATCTGGATCGGCTGGGTACATGGCTCGCAACATAAGCAAATGGGGGTTCAGGGTGGTGAAGCCCTTTGCTGGAACCCAGAAAACCTGAAAAATCAGGCGTTGAACTGAGTCTGATTGTCAAATTTATGGGTACAATTAAAGACGTTGGCTAATAAACCAGTTATTCGAGATTCCCTTATAATTGAGCAATGTCTTTCTTTGCGTTCAGTCCTTCTTCACAGGGTCTTGTTGGAGACCACGAAAGGAATCGCTGGTGGGACTGAATGCGCCTCTCTTTTGGCGGTACCTCTTCTTAAGCGAAACTCCCCTCGGAAACGCCTGTCCGACAAGGGCGTCCTTCGCCCTTGCTCGCCCATAGGCCCAGCGAGAAGGGAAGCTAGCCTCAAGAAAATGCTCCTGCCAGTTTCGGCGCAAATGAAAGCCATGGCAGACTTCCTAGTCTTTCAAGATATGCTCATTTTTTCTTGGCGCTTGCTGGGTGCTCGCCACAATAGAAGCCATTTCCCCCACAGATTTGCCATAAAACCCTCTTTTTTCACTTCAATACTTGTTAGTTATCTCAGACTTGAGGCCTTCAATTAATGGGGCCCACCACCCTCGACCGTGCTCCTTAAACGCACTGTTTCGTTTATAGGGGCCACTATATTGGTTTTTTTTCGCCTTCTTCAGGTCATTTTTTCCCTTCTTTTTTCTTGACAGCGTGACAGTCTGCCTGGTAATGAATGATCATTCAGTTGAAGGGGGGGCTCTTCAAAACTGAATGGTTGTCCGTTGCCAGCCTCTGGCAGAAACTCAGTCTCACCTGATTTCTCATGAATTTTTTATTAGAAGTGGGAAGAAGTTCCCAACTCCAGGGGACCTGTGAGATATTCAGCCAGGAGCTGTTTTGGCAAGAGGTGCACCAAATATTAGCCCGTGCAGTTTCGGCTTCGCCAGCAGTAGGAGAGGACTGCGGTCGAAAAGTACGCATGTACCGCTGCACGGGCTGATGAGTAATCCGGGCTAAGTCTGTTTTTTGCTTTCCGTTAACCAAAACACAAGGTCAACAGTTATGTCGTGGTTCATTCAAACTTGTCGGTCATCATTAGGCAAAAAGTACATCATGGCTTTAACCGGTCTTATGCTGGCGGGCTTTCTGCTCGTCCACACGATCGGCAACGCCACCATCTTCTGGGGGAGAGAGGCTTTCAATGCCTATGCTCATCACCTGCACTCACTTGGACCGTTTGTGCCCATTTTTGAGGCAGGACTGTACTCAATTTTCCTGCTGCATGTCATAACAGGAGTCATTCTTTTTCTGCAGAACCGAAATGCACGCGAGAGGGGATACGAGGTTGAGGCCTCTGCCGGAGGGCGGACCATAGGCTCCCGCACCATGCCCTACACCGGGGCGGCCATATTTCTGTTTATTATTATCCATCTCATTAATTTCCACTTTGTCGAAAAGACTGAGGTGCTCACTATTTCGGATGTGGTCACAAAGGTTTTGAATAACCCTCTGTTCACTCTGATTTATGGTGCTGGAATGGTTCTTCTCGCACTGCACATCAGCCATGGCTTCTGGTCACTGTTCCAAACCCTTGGAATCAGTCACCCCAAATACGACAGGCCCATACGTGTAGTCACATGGGCCGTGGCTGCTATCATGGTCGCAGTCTTTCTGCTCATCACCTTCCTGTTGCTGGTTTCCAGAAACCATCTGCTGGGATAAAAGCGAACTGTTCATGATCACTCCAGCCCCTGAACGTTTCGGGATATCGGCTGGGAAGACAATGGATTTGTAAACTAAGAGTACGGCCGAATACGGTCGACCTTCACTTTCCACCCTTAGCAAGAAGAAAACATTATGCAGCTTGATTCTAAAATTCCCGAAGGACCTTTGGCAGAAAAGTGGGACAAAGCCCGATTCAATTACAAACTCGTCAACCCTGCCAACAAGAGAAAATACGAAGTTATCATTGTTGGAACAGGACTCGCAGGTGCATCTGCTGCAGCAACACTTGGTGAACTTGGGTACAATGTAAAGTCATTCTGTATCCAGGACAGCGCTCGGCGTGCGCACTCTATCGCCGCCCAAGGTGGTATCAATGCCGCCAAAAATTACCAGGGCGATGGTGACTCCATCTTCCGCCTTTTCTACGACACCATCAAAGGTGGTGACTTCAGGGCACGTGAAGCCAACGTATACAGGCTTGCCCAGGTTTCCAACAACATTATAGACCAGGGTGTAGCCCAGGGAATACCGTTTGCAAGAGAGTACGGCGGGACACTGGCCAATCGCTCTTTTGGCGGTGCTCAGGTATCCAGAACCTTTTACGCACGCGGCCAGACAGGACAGCAGTTACTGCTGGGCGCCTATTCCGCGATGATGCGCCAGGTTGCCGCAGGCAAGGTTCAGATGTATTCCCGGAGAGAAATGGTAGACTTGGTGGTCGTGGATGGTGTCGCCAAAGGCATCATTGTGCGCAATCTGATCACCGGTGAACTGGAAAGATACTCCGCTCATGCCGTTGTTCTGGCAACGGGCGGTTACGGCAACGTTTATTTCCTTTCCACCAACGCCATGGCCTCCAACGTCACAGCAGCCTACAGGTGTTATAAACGAGGAGCCGGATTTGGTAACCCCTGTTATGTGCAGATTCATCCGACCTGTATTCCCGTACACGGCGATTTCCAGTCAAAACTGACCTTGATGAGCGAAAGTCTGCGTAACGATGGTCGGGTTTGGGTACCCAAGGATCCCAATGAAACCCGCCATCCTAGAGACATTCCAGACTCTGAGCGCGATTACTACCTGGAACGAAAATACCCGAGCTTTGGTAACCTCGTGCCCCGTGACGTAGCCTCCCGAAATGCGAAACAGGCCTGTGACGACGGTCTGGGAGTGGGAGAGACCAAACTGGGCGTCTATCTTGATTTCGCGGATGCCATCAAACGGGACGGCCTGGATGTGATTCTCCGCAAATACGGCAACCTGTTCCATATGTACCAAAAAATCACAGACTCAGATCCCACCCAGGAACCGATGATGATCTATCCAGCGGTCCATTACACCATGGGCGGTCTCTGGGTTGATTATGAACTGATGACCACCATCCCCGGTCTGTATGCCACCGGCGAAGCTAATTTCTCCGACCATGGCGCCAACAGACTGGGAGCCTCCGCTCTAATGCAAGGTCTTGCTGATGGCTATTTTGTGCTGCCATACACCATAGGCAACTACCTGGCAAATGTCGCACCCGAGCCGACAAATACCAACCATGAAGCCTATGATGCCGCTGAAAACATAGTCCGTGATACCACAGCAAAACTAATGAAAAATACCGGACAGAACAAACCTGGCGCGCAAACCGTCGATTATTATCACAAAAGGCTCGGTCAGGTTATGTGGGACCACTGCGGTATGTCCCGCAACAAAGAAGGCCTTGAAAAGGCACTGAAAGAAATACCGGAAATCCGGGATGAATTCTGGGAAAACGTTGTCGTACCAGGCGGAAAAAATGAGTTCAATCAGTCTCTTGAACGAGCCGGACGCGTGGCTGATTTCCTTGAATTCGGTGAACTTATGGTTCGTGATGCCCTCATGCGTGAAGAGTCTTGCGGTGGCCACTTCCGAGAAGAAAGCCAGACTGAAGAAAATGAGGCAAAACGAGATGATGAAAACTTCTGCCATGCCGCAGTCTGGGAATACAAAGGAGCGGATAAGGAGCCTGTTATGCACAAGGAACCTCTCACCTTTGAAAACGTGACCCTGACGCAGCGCAGCTACAAGTAACGAAATATGCATCAATCGTACTGGAATGTGGGTGTACCACAGGAGCATTAACCACAACGCAAAAGACATCTCATGGCATCAAAAACGATTAATATCATAGTGAAAATATGGAGACAGAATGGACCCACGGACAAGGGCCATTTTGAAGATCACGCCTTGAAAGATATCAGTACCGACAGTTCTTTTCTTGAAATGCTCGACGTATTGAATGAATGGCTGGCAATAAAAGGGCATGAACCCGTTGCCTTTGACCACGACTGCCGCGAAGGTATCTGCGGTATGTGTGGGGCGGTTGTCAACGGTATCGCTCATGGCCCTGAGAAAGAGACAACCCTGTGTCAGTTGCATATGCGTAGTTTCAAGGACGGTGACACAATAGTCATTGAACCGTTCCGTGCACGGGGATTTCCTGTTATCAAGGACTTGGCTGTTGACAGGTCAGCGCTGGATCGCATAATCCAAGCCGGCGGTTTTATATCTGTCAACACAGGTTCTCCCCAGGACGGCAACAGCATCCTTATCCCGCAGCACGTCGCAGAGGCTGCCATGGATGCCGCCGCCTGCATCGGCTGCGGTGCTTGTGCTGCTGCTTGCCCCAATGCCGTCCCTATGTTGTTTCTAGGCGCAAAAATTTCTCAACTCGCTCTCCTTCCGCAAGGGCAGTTGGAAGCGAAAAAACGGGCAATCAACATGGTCCAATGTATGGACAGCGAAGGGTTTGGCAATTGCACCAACGAACGGGAATGCGAAAATGTCTGCCCGAAAGGCATATCCATTCGTAATATTGCTCGCCTTAACCGAGAGTACCTCAAGGCCTCTTTCAGCTACGCTGAATAAGAGTAGCCGTAACAAAGGGATAACAAAGCCCGCTCTCCAAGAGAGCGGGCTTTGTTTCTCATCCCCCTAAACAACTTGGGCTCCCCCAGACTGCTCATAAGGCGCTTGCTTATCCAAAGTCCTTGGCAGTACATTAGAGTACCTTCTATGTGTTGTCAAAAAACTACCAAACCTGGCACCACCAGGGCTGATGGGAAATCCGGGCTAAAAGGTCAGAAAAAAATTGTCCAGCCTATTATTTCTGTTATATAGTTGAGGTGTTGTATAGACATTTGCTGGCAAACCTGCACCTCATCCCCATCTGAGCACTGTGTATCTCCGCAACCTGAACAGTTCTTTCTCCCTGACCCTGCTTCTCTCTACCCTTCTCTTTCTTATCTTCATTTACACTCCAGCCCCTGCACAAACTCCTCCAGCAGGCATGGCAGACTCCATGCACAGCCAGCTTCCCCTGCCAGATTCTTTTGGCCTCAAAACCATTCTCAGCAATGCTCATCAGCCAATTGATTCCAGAACCAGGGCAATACAGGATGCGGTGGCCGAATGGTATCGCCAAAGAGACTACGCCCCTGCCTGGGTGACCAGGGCAGGAGTATCACCCAAGGCCCAAAACCTGCTGACCATACTCACGGAATCATGGCGCGACGGCCTTGAGCCCAGAGATTATAACATTGAAAAAATTGAGCAGCTCTGGCACTTGCCCTCCCCGGCAAACCAGGCAACACTTGACCTGCTCCTTTCAGAGGCATTGGCGCTATATCTGGTAGACAATATGGAAGGTGTCTCGCCTCCTCCGGCTCTTCAAAAGCAAGTGTATACATCAAGCCAATCTCTTACCACCAAGGTGGTTCTTCATCTTAAGCAGGCGGCGGCAACAGACAATCTTGCACAATACATCGCACTGAAACAGCCAGGGCATCATCAATATCAGGAACTCAAGAAAGGGCTTGCCCGGTACCACGCCTTGGCCAACTCCGGTGGATTTCCCACCGTGCCATCCGGCCCTATTCTCGAACCAGGTATGGTTGACACCCGCATACCTGTCCTGATCCAGCGCTTACAAAAAGAAGGCTTTCTCCAAGACAGATACACCCCTGCGAAGAAAAACCACTACAGCCCCCGAGTAGTGGCAGCAATACGAGCCTTTCAGAGAACGTTCAACCTGCCCCCTGACGGTATTATCGGTTGTGACACCATCATTGCCTTGAACACCTCGCCAGCAACACTTATCCAAAGAATTCGTATTAACATGGAACGATGGCGCTGGGTATCCCGTCAGTTGACAGGCAAACAGATCCTGGTGAATATAGCCGCCTACCAGCTTACTGTCCTCAATGATGGCAAACCAGACCTGCATCTCCCTGTAATTGTGGGGCACCTTGACAATAAAACACCATTATTCAAAAAAAATATACGCTCTCTAGTGATAAATCCATACTGGAACGTGCCGCTTAGGATCGTTGAAGAGGAACTCCTACCCAATCAGATAGCAGATCCGCATTATTTCCAGGACAACCACTTCCGTATCTTTGAAGGGAGGGCAGAAAATCGTACTGAAATTGACCCGCAAAGCATTGACTGGAGAACAATTGGCAAAGGGATTCGTCGTTATCGCGTCCGCCAGGATCCGGGACCGCAGAACTCGTTGGGGCAATTGAAGTTTATTTTTCCAAACAAACACAACATTTACCTGCATGGTACCCCAAGCCAAAATCTCTTTGCCAGCACGAACCGGGCATACAGCCACGGCTGCATACGAGTCAGCCAACCGATACGGCTCGCCCACTATCTTCTGCAGGCCAACAGGCGTCCCTGGTCTCTCCAACAAATCCAGGCCGTGATGAACAGTGGCGCGCATACAGTCGTCCTTCTTGACACCCCGATTCCCGTACAAATGCTGTACATGACCGTCTACGCAGACCCGGAAACAAAAACGCTCACCTTTTATCGCGATATCTATACAAAAGATACCCAGCTTACCAACAGGTTCTTCGCAGGTCAATGATGCCTCTCCAGCCCCGCATCGTTAACCCGGATTTCTTATCAGCTCAGGTGGTGCCAGAATCAATTTTTTGTAGTGCACAGGTAAGTGATCCAGGGTTCTGAACATTCCCTCTCTTTTAGGACAAAGCGCTGCCTCGTGTATTGATGAAAAATCCGGGTACACATCATTTCTTTTCTAACAAATTGTTTTTCTATTTGATTTTTTCCATCTCCATACACTGTTCTTGACCAATTCGAGCTCAACAGTACCAATCGTCAGGCTGCGAATCAACCATTGTTGGGTATGAGGAGAACAGGGGTATTACTATACCGAGTCACCCTTCTCGCGCAGGTTCCCATCATGGTATTACCAAAAAAACTGTGTGCGCTTTTCCCCATTACGATGACACCAACATGGTTTTCCTCAGCAATGCGCATAATTTCCCTACTTGGCTTGCCCAAGGCAACATGGACCTCAATGACAGGCACCTGCTCCGGTTTTTCCTCTTTCAGCTGCTCTTTGGCAAACTCTTGCAACTGGTGTCTGACCTTGTCCATCACCAGGGTCATTCCACTCTTTTCCTGAATTTTCACAACAGATTCTTCAGGAAGATAGGTTTCAATGATGGAATTTGCGGTAACCCCAAGAGGTTCAACAACATGTACCATCAACAACTTAGCCTTATACAGTCTGGCAAGGCTGACTGCCCGGGCAAAAACCGGCTGTGTTTGTTCACCAAGATCCGTTGCATAGAGGACTTTATCTATTTGTGGAATCATTCAGCAGCCTCCTTCAATATATTCGTTCACTTATATCTGAACCCTGGACGGATCCAGGCCTTAAACTCTCCGGAGCCTTTGCAACAAAGGCCCCGGTTTCTGAACTGGCCTACTCAGACAGGTCACCGCTTCAATAGCCGTGCAGCTTGTCAAGGAACTCAGGAAGGAAAAGGGATACCTGAGGGACATAGGTAATAATCACCAGGAAAAAGAGTAACAAGAAAAGCCAAGGCAAGGATGCCCGGATAACCCAGCCAATGCTGTTGCCCGTAATCCCGGCTGTTACAAAGAGATTCAGTCCAACAGGCGGCGTCAACATGCCTATCTCCATATTGACGACCATTATGATACCGAGATGAATGGGATCAATACCCAGTTGAACAGCAATGGGAAAAAGTATAGGCGCCATGATCAGAAGAATGGCAGAGGGCTCCATGAAATTGCCCGCCATGAGTAACAGCAGATTGACCACGACTAGAAACATCCATGGTGACAGACCCCAGCCAATGATCAGCTCTGCAAGATGATGAGGGATACGCTCAGTCGTCAGCACATGTGCGAAAAGCATGGCGTTGGCAATGATAAAAAGTAACATGATCGATACTTTGGAGGCATCCAGTACGATCTTGCGAACATCCTTGTCTACCACACACATGGGGAAAGCAGCCACCGACTTCCAGCAGTTACGGTAAAGAGCATCACCCAAGGGTTCCCCCTCATTGCGCCAGGAGGTATTCCGTAAGGGGCCGACATCCCGGTACCCAAATATGGCCACCAAAAAGGCATAAACAGCAGAGACAGCCGCCGCTTCCGTGGGACTTGCAATACCACCATATATGGAGCCCAAAACGATAAAGATAAGCATCAATCCGCCAAATGCCGAAAAGCCGGAAGAAAAAACTTCCTTGAAACCTGCCCAAGGCTGGGCCGGTAATTTTTTTATTCTTGCCGCGACATAAATGGCAACCATCAAGAGCCCACCCATCATCAGGCCTGGCAAAAAACCGGCCATGAACATGCGAGCAGCTGACTCTTCTGTAGCAGCCGCGTACACCAGCATAACGATTGAGGGTGGAATCAATATCCCCAGGGTGCCGGCATTGGTGATGACCCCTGCGGCAAAACTTTCAGGATACCCAGCCTTGACCATACCGACAATGACAATCGACCCTATTGCAGCAACCGTTGCCGGTGAAGAACCAGAGACTGCGGCAAAAATCATGCATGCCATAACCGAGGCCATGGCCAGGCCACCACGTATATGGCCGACCAGGCTCAGCGCAAAACGGATAATCCTTTTGGCTACTCCGCCTGTTGACAAAAAGGCCGAGGAGAGGATGAAAAAGGGAATAGCCAACAAGGTATAGTGCTCCGAAAGCGCCTCAAAAAGTTTGAGCGCAATGGACGCTAGGGAGTCATTTGAGAAAAACAGAATGGTCGTGATACTGGACAGGCCCAATGCCAGGGCAATGGGCATCCCCAAAAGCATGCAGCCAAAGAGCAGTATAAACAATGCAGCTGTTGTCATATCATATGCCTCCTTCTTCCTTGAGTTCTTCTACGATCTCAAGGCTTTCTTTGGCCTCATCCACATGACGAAAACAGTCGGCATGATTCATGATCACCTGAAAAAAGAGAATAAACAGGCGTATACTAATAAAAATAAAGCCGACCAGAAGCATACCATGTGCGATCCAGGTAGGTATGGGAAGATCTTCCAGCTCGATACCGATCATCTTCATCTTCTTCAAGTAGACCCAACTGCCAAAAATGATCAAACCACAGTAGCAGAGTGATAACAAGCAGGCAAGAGAAGTTAACAGGCGACGGATACCCCGAGGAAACAGCTTGACAAATGCATCTACGCCAATATGGGACCCGACCTTAATACCGTAGGAGGTCCCAAACAGCACAAACCAGGCAGACATGTGCAGGGTCAGCTCCTGTGTCCATATAAATCCGGTATTAAAAACAAAACGCATGATTACATCAGCAAAGACCAGCAGCGTAGTCGTAAGCAAGAGCAGGCTGATGATAGCCTCCTCTGCCATATTGAAATACTTAATAAACATAGAACCAATCCTCTTACACGAAAATGGGCAGGTACACATCCCTCCCTGCCCATTTTCAGTCCACAGAAACAATGCGGATGTCTTTTTCCTTACATATTGGAATTGTACGCGGCATCGATAAGCTCTTTGCCTATCTCATGCTGAAATTTTTTCCACACAGGTTTCATAGCCTCAACCCACTGGGCACGCTCCTCTGCTGTGAGTGTAATAATTTCACTTCGTTTGGAATCGATTATTTTCTGTTTATCTTCCTGCGATTTTGCCAACGCTACCTGGTTACCATAGACAATGGACTCATCTAGCAATACCTTGAGTTCGTTGCGCAGCCCTTCATCCAGGCCCATCCAAAACTCTTTGGAAGTAACAACCATATAATCAAGCAATCCGTGATTTGACTCCGTTATATACGCCTGTACTTCAAAAAATTTCTTGGAGTAAATATTAGACCAGGTGTTTTCCTGTCCATTAATGGCTTTGGTCTGCAGCAGGGTAAAAACCTCTGAAAAAGGTTTTTTCAAAGGGGTCGCTTTCACTGCCTTAAATTGGGCAGCCAGGACATCTGAAGCCATGATGCGAAACTTGAGCCCTTTGGCATCAGCGGGTACACGAAGGGGGGTTGAGGCAGAGAGTTGTTTCAAGCCGTTATGCAGATATCCCAACCCGATCAACCCTTTTTTCTTGATTGCGGAAAGCATTTTCTGACCATGTTCACTGGATTGAAACTTATCCACCGCCGCCATATCCTTAAAGAGAAACGGCAGGTCGTACAACTGCAACGCCTTGGTATACCGTTCAAACTTTGACAGAGTGGGTGCAGCCATCTGTACATCCCCCAAAAGCATGGCCTCAAGAACCTTGTTATCTCCAAACAACTGAGAATTAGGGTAGACTTCCACGACCACTTTATCCCCAAGTTTCTCAGCCACAAGCTCTTTGAACTTGTTGGCCATATGCCCTTTGGGTGTATTTTCCGCCACAACATGGGAAAATTTAATGACTATAGGTTGAGCCATTACCGAAACAGTGGTGCAAGCTGTGGTTAATGCAAGAAACGCCAAAGCCATTGTCATTTTACGAACCATACAATCCTCCAATTGAGTTTAAATGATACAGTCCCTGGAAACAATCCAGATGCACGTATTTCCCTGAACGTTTACCTGAACCCGTGCGTGTCTAGTAATAAGGCCGATGCGAGGAGGCAACGAACATAATAAGAAAGACGGGCTAAGCAGAATTTCTCTTGAACATTTTGCCTTACTTGAGAAAAAAACAAATAAAAAAAGATAGATACGATGTTCGCGAGCAGACTCAAATTTCGATATAATGTTCACCTAAGGTCAATCCAGGCGGTACCATCTTCGACAATATTCTGGCAACACATATTTCCAAGTAGAATGTGGTACCAAAAATAACCGAACCTGGTGCCCCTGAGCTGATGAGAAATCCTGTCTAAACAGGCAGGGATGCAGGTGAAGAAACGGAAAAAAGAAAGGAAGCCACACTAACCTCATCCTCCCTCATCTAACTCCTTGCAAGGAAAGAGCCAGTCCATTAGAGAGTTATTTCTTACTCTTTTTTATCACCAAAAAAAAGCTGAGCAGTGAGAATGCGGGATCATGATAACAATGGCAGCTATTGGCGGAACATCCTGAAAAATCGATGGTATTCCACGGGAATATAGAGAGAAGGTATACCATTGATAAGGTACGGTACCCTGCGAACCCAATCAGAGGACAAGCATACTCTCTCCATCCGGCCAAAGCATAACGGGTAGAAATCCACCCATTACCAAAATAAAAATCCGGGGATTTTCACCCATTGAGATGGTCATTTTTTTCTCGATCAGATTTCTCATCAGCTCAGGCAATGCCAGATAAAAAATGTTGGGCCGTACATAGGTAAACGAAACTCCGATAGCGCCCCCCTTTGCTGGCAAAACAATGCCGCAGATGGTGCCGCCAGAGCTGGTGAGAGAATCTGACTAGCCATTGCTCCCTGGTCACCCATCTGCGGACGATCACGATCAGCTATATTAAGAGGCTATATCTGCCAATCACGCCTACCCTACCTTATCTGGGCAGCCTGAACGCAGTGGCAGGCTAAGAGCAAATGAAAAACACAGGGTACTGGTCCTGTGAATAGGTACTGCTGCTATTTGAAATCATTCTTATCCAGGCCATGTTTTTGCAGTTTATCATAGAGCGTTTTCCTTGGCAGGGACAGGGCAGCCATGACCTCTTTCAGGGACCCTTTATGGGCGGCAAGCGCCTGTTCAAGAAGCGTTTTTTCAAACAGTTCCACCTGCTGATTCAAACTACCCGAAATTTCCGCCACATCCCATGAGAGCAGGCGGTCAATGGACCAGCCGACCTGGCTGCCGAGTAGGACATACCGTTCAGCCAGGTTACGTAGCTCCCGCACATTACCGGGCCAGTCATAGGCCATGAGTCGGTTCACCTCTGAAGAGGGGGGGGCAGGCACCTCTTTCTGGTATCGATGCCCAGCAACAAGAAGATAGTGATGAAAAAGCAGGGGAACATCTTCACGTCGTGATCGCAGTGGAGGTATATCAATGCACACCACATTGAGCCGGTAATATAAATCTTTTCTGAATTCACCCTGATCAGAAGCTTCTTTCAGATCTATTTTAGCTGCGGCGACCACACGTAAATCCAGAGGAATAGTCGTATTCGAACCAAGCCGCTCCACAACACGTTCCTGCAAAACCCGCAACAGGCTCACCTGCATCTGCATGGGCATGCTTTCAATTTCATCAAGCAGAAGGGTTCCACCATTGGCATATTCAAATTTTCCCACTCGCCTGGATTTAGCATCCGTAAAAGCACCGGCCTCATGTCCAAGTAGCTCGCTCTCAATCATACTTTCGGCAATGGCCCCGCAGTTCACAGCGACAAAATTGTTATTCCTGCGCTGGCTGTGCTCGTGCAAAGAACGGGCTACCAGCTCCTTGCCCGTACCAGTTTCTCCTACCAGAAGGACATCCGCTCCCGTGTCAGCAATTTGGGCAATGGTAGCACGCAATCGCTGGGTTGCCGCAGTTTTACCTATGATTCGAGGTCCCGGTGCGCTATGGGCTTCAAGTTCTGTTCGAAGCTGACGGTTTTCCAGCGTGAGCATACGCTTTTCAAGGGCACGCATAACCGACTTAACCAACCGTTCCGAGGAGTACGGTTTTTCCAGAAAATCATAGGCTCCGTTGCGCATGGCCTTAACCGCTGTTGAGACATCTCCGTGTCCGGTGATGAAAATTATAGGCAGGTCACGATCAATTGTCTGTAGCTTTTCCTGCAACTCCATCCCGCTCATTCCCGGCAGCCTGATATCGCATACCAGCACCCCCGGCCAATCCACGGCAATACACTCCAAAGCCTCTTCTGCTGTGGCCAAAGTGGTCACCTCAAGTTCTGCCAGCTCCAGTGTCTGGCGGTTAGCCAAACGAATATGTTTCTCATCATCTATGAAGAGAACCCTGGTCAACATCTTCATTTCTATTCCCCGGTAATTGAAGTTGTACGACAAAACATGCCCCACTACCTCCATCCTGATATTCAATGCTGCCCCCCATTTCCCGCATAATGCGTGCGGTAATGGTCAGCCCCAGGCCAAGCCCCTTGCCCGACTCCTTCGTGGTAACAAAAGGTTCAAAAATCGCCTGCCTAAACTGCTTCGCCACACCGGGGCCATTATCCACAATGGTTAATTCAGCCCAGCCATCCATTTTTTTGGCTGCAATACTAATCTTTTTCTCCTCCTGGTCTGCCACGGCCTGCAAACTATTGCCAATCAGGTTCACCAAAACCTGCTGTAAGAGAACATTGTTAGCATACACCTCCAAATCATCAGGATCCAGTCGCACCTCAAGGGTGGCGCCGGATTTTTTAATGGACGGACCCAGTAATTCCAGGGCACCGTCAAGGCATCCATGGAGGGCAACGGTTGTCGCCTTGCCACTTTTCTTACGGGCAAACAGTTTCAACTGGCTACCAAGTTTTGCCATTCGCTCGGTCAACTCGCCAATCTGCTCCAGGTTCCACATGGCGTCCTGACGGCGCTTTTTCTGTAAAAAACGAACAGCGTTATCCGTGTACGCCCGGATAGCAGCCAAGGGCTGATTCAGTTCGTGGGTTATGGACGCGGACATCTGTCCCAGGGCAGCCAGTTTGGTGGCATGGATAAGTTCTTCACGGGCACTGCGCAGCTTGGCTTCGGTTTTTTTCCGTTCTATGATCTCCTGACGAAGCTTGAGGTTTGAGGTGGTTAACGCCTGTGTTCGTGCCGAAACCCTTGACTCAAGGACCTCATTAGCCTCCTGGAGTACCCTCCGAGATTCCTCTTCATAACGATGCCTCTCAGACATCCTCTGCTGCCTCTGCCAAAACAAAAGCACCATCATAACCACAATCACCATGGCCGCACTCATTCCGATAATTGTACGGACCACAAACCGATCCACGCCCTTGATATCTGAAAGTACATGTACTTCCCAGCCGGCCTGGGCCATATCCGCAGTCAAGTGAAGATATCTTTTTACCGCTCCGTTTTCCCGGTCCTGTATGGACATCAGTTCGTATTCCCCAATCTGCTCCTTTTTCTTCACCAGCAGCGCTTCAAGAGGGGCATGGGGATACCTTTTTGATTCGATAATTCGTTCCCGTATTTCCTCGGACAGCGGTTCAAGAGTCTGGTAACGCCAAGTGAAATTTGTGGTGATAAAAATAACCCCGTCTGGATCCGTAACCACAAATGTCGCATTCTGGTTTTTCCAGTTTTTTTCAACTGCATCGATACTGATTTTCATAACCACTGCCCCCAGGATCTGTCTGTTCTGCCGAACCGGATAGGCAAAATAATAGCCTCGCCGACTCGAAGCCGCTCCCAGCGCAAAATATCTGCCTGGCTTACCTTGCATGGCTTCCTGAAAATAGGGACGATAACTGAAATTGCGACCGACAAAAGGTCGCTCGGCTTGCCAATTACTGGCTGCGATGGTCAGTCCTTCCGTGTTCATGATATAGGTGTCCGAGGCATCGCTTATGGCATTGGTCGTTTCCAGGTAACTGTTGAACGCTTCGATTCGATCAGAAATATCTGGACTTTGTAAAAAGGTGATCAATCGCCTGTCGTTGGCCAGCAGTTGAGGCAGATAGGCATACTTTTCCAAAACGCCGTCAAGGTAGGACTGGTACAACGCCAGTTGGGTGACAGCCTCCTCGGCACGTTCTGCAACCCCCTGCCGGTAGGCCCATTTACCGACCCCGACTACTATTCCAGACAAGCACAGAATACCTATAAAAAAAAACGTGGATAATGATCGTTTCATCATAGTACAAAGTGAATTGGTTCTAGACCGGATTTCTCATCAGCTCAGGTGGTGCCAGATATACAGTTTTTGGGCGTGTCTCATAGTACCCTATATTTGCTGGCAAAACACTGCCGAAGGTGGTACCGCCTGTGCGACCCTTTGGTGCACATTGGGAGCAAATGATCACAAATCGCTTGCCAATTAACTGACTGTTTTTTATTATATTTTTAATCCCCTGCAAAATGGTCGTGAGCAATCCGGGCGAGCCCGGATTGCTCATCAGCTCAGGTGGTGCCAAGTTGATTCGTTTTTGGTTCCTCATTATACTTGGGTGTTGCCAAAATACTGCCGGAGATGATACTGTCTGCACAGACTTGTGGTGAACAGTTTGTCAAAATTTCGAGTCTAGCCAATCCTTATAACATTCCGTCGAGTTGTCCATCAAAAACAACCCATCTACCTTCCTTGCCCGTCCTATTCATGAACACAGATCTCACACCGGTATGCCATACCATCAGTCGTCCAGAACAACTGGCCGATATTCCAGGCATCGATATTAAGCAAGTTGCCCAAGTCCATGCCAGATACCCTCTGCGAATAAGCGCCTACTATGCCCAACTGATGCGCAGGCACGGGCTTCCCCTGCAAAAACAGGCCATCCCTGATCTGCTTGAACTCCATGACCCGGAAGGCATGGTTGACCCCCTTGATGAAGAAAACCTCAGTCCAGTACCCAATCTTGTTCACAAATACCCTGACAGAGCACTGTTCCTTATATCCAACGAATGTCCCATGTATTGCCGCTTCTGTACCAGAAAGCGCAAGGTGGGTACACCCTCCATGGTTATTACCGAGCAGACCATACGCCGGGGACTTGAATACCTGGGTAGGACACCAGCCATTAAGGACGTTTTGCTGTCAGGAGGGGATCCACTTATGCTCTCAGACCAAACACTGGAAAAGGTCATCAAGGGAGTACGAGCCATCCCCTCCGTGATAACCATACGCATTGGTACCCGGATTCCGTGCACACTTCCAGCAAGGGTTACCCCCAAACTGGCAGCCATGCTCAAAAAATATCATCCGCTCTACATCAACACCCATTTCAACCATCCGGCGGAACTGACCTCTGAAGCTGAGCAGGCCTGCACCCTTCTCGCAGATGCAGGCATACCTTTGGGATGCCAGACGGTACTACTCCGGGGGGTCAATGACTCCACGGAAACCATTCGTGAGCTTCTCTACGGTCTTTTACGTATGCGAGTCAAGCCTTACTATCTTTTCCAGACCGATCTTACAAGGGGGACAGCACATTTCAGAACAAAGGTGGAAACAGGACAGGAAATCATGGAACAGCTCATTGGGTCCACCAGTGGTATGGCGATCCCGACCTATGTTTTGGATGCTCCTGGAGGCAAAGGGAAAATTCCTCTTACACCCGATTATATTCAACACCTGGGAGACACCCTTGACTTTACCAGCTACCAGGGATATAGATGCACTTATCCTAATAGTCTAGGCCCAGGACGGTTGAATCCATCTGGTTCTTAGCCCATTCTTTTGGAAGGAAAACAAGAGCGCAGTGCACAAACAACAGGCTCACCCAATCGCCCTGCGGGATGTCACAAACAGGGCAGATGCGGTGTTGGTAACCACCTGTTGACATACTGTTTGTAGAGTTGAGTACGTTATCGCCTGACACCCGCACTGTTACATATTGTTTACAGATTCAGCAAGATAGAATTGCAGTGAAACACACAGCCAGACGGCCTGATGACCACTCAAGGCAAAAAAATCAGGTGAAACACTTGAAGCCGTCTTTCCTGCCACAGTATAATTGAGTGAGAAGAATATTCCATACCAGCGCACTCCTGCGCTTTGTACCAGTCACAGGAATCCTACATGAAACAGCCGCAGGAAGACATCCTCAACCTTATCCTGGAATCAAAAGAACTTCCTAGCATCCCGGTCGTCGCCTCAAAATTGCTGGTATTGACTGCACGAGATGATACAACCCTGTTAGATATCGCAAGTCTTGTCTCCAAAGATGTCGCGCTCTCTTCAAAAATTCTGCGGGTGTCTAACTCCTCATTTTACAGCTTTCCTCAACAGATTTCCACCATCAACCAGGCCGTCTCTATCCTTGGAACCAATGCCGTCCAGAGCCTGGCCCTCTCCTTTTCCTTTTTCAGTCTTACTAAAAAGGAGCAAAACACTCTCTTTGATTTTGAGAAGTTTTGGCAAAAGTCCTTGGTTCGCGCCGCTTCAGCTAAACTCATTCAGGAGCAAATTTCACCGACAGGCACCGAAGAAATTTTCATTTCCGGGTTGCTGGAGAATATAGGTGAACTTATTTTCGCCAGAACGCTGCCCGAAAAGTACACCCAGGTCCTCGAACGGATTAAACAGGAAGGAGAGCAAGCTGATAAAGAACGGATTGAGCAGGAAATCATAGGAATAACCCATAGTGAGGTCGGCTACGCTGTAACCAAAAACTGGGGATTTCCAGAACGTCTTCTTTACCCTATCCGGTACCACCACTTGCTTGAAGATATACCCAAGCAAAACAAACACCTTGTACAGACAGTGCACACCGTGTATCTGGCTGGTTTATTAACCAAAATTTTTTATTCAAAAGTTCCAGAGCAGTACCACAAACAATTCAGACAGGATGCGCACAAACTCCTGGGCCTCAAGATTCCTGCAGTCAACACGATTTTACGCAAAGCAGATAAAGAAATAGTACGATCGGCCGAATATTTCGGCATAACAATAGATGAAGTTAAGACTGTTGCAGAAATTTTGCAGGAGGCCAATCTCCGACTTAGCCTGCTCAATCTCTCGTACGAAGAAATCAACAGGGAGTTGGTCAAGGCAAAAATGGATCTTGAAAAATTGACCAGTGAGCTGGCCCATAAGAATACTCTGCTTGAAAACCAGGCCAACATCGATGGGTTGACCGAGATAAATAACCATCGTTTTTTCCAAAATTTCCTCGAGAAAGAAATTAACCGTTCCATACGGAATAAGAAAAGCATTGCAATTCTACTCGCTGATATCGATCACTTTAAAAAATTCAACGATCAGCACGGCCACCAGGTTGGCGATTTTATTCTCAAGGAATTTTGTCTTGTGGTCAAAAAAGTCATTCGAGAGGACGACTTAGTTGCACGATACGGTGGGGAAGAATTTGTCTTTGTTCTCCCGGAAACAGAACCGACAGAGGCCATGAGTATTGCGGAGAGAATACGGCAGGCCGTTGATGATTACATTTTTTCCGATCACGAGAACAAGTATCATGTAACGGTGAGCATCGGTGTGGCCAGTGCCTGGCCGTCGGATACCTTTTTTAAAAAACATGAGTTCATTGGACTCGCCGACGAGGCTCTGTACGAGGCAAAACGCAGTGGCCGAAACAGAGTCGTTCTCTATGACCCAAAAAAGAAAAAGAAGTGGTTTAAATTCTGATCAGAAAAGAGTATCTATCATAGGTGGGAACCTGTTCTTCATACCTGTCTCTTTCATACCCTGTTTGCGTTTTTCTACCGTCTTGTACTTCAGCAAACCATTTGGCACAGATGTATAAAATATCCTACCAGAAAAAAGTCAAAAACTCTCGACCCTGTAAGGACTTTGTTCTGATTGAGCGCCATTGGTACCGTTCCTATGCGGCAGGTGACTACCGCAACAACACCGGTTCCTCGTTTCATCCAGGTGCCCAATTGCTAAATTGAGTCATATTCGAACAATTAAGGAGCATTCATGAAACCAAGACGATCCAATCTATCTGTTCCAGGCCATGTAGCAAAGATGCACTCCAAAGCTGCAGAATGTGCTGCAGATGTGGTCATGCTCGACCTGGAAGACAGTGTCCCTGTGGACCAGAAAGAACAGGCCAGAACGCAGGTGATCAACAGCTTACAACATTTTGACTGGACAGGAAAAACCGTTACCGTGCGTATCAACTCTCTGGACACGCCCTTCGGATACAGGGATTTACTTGAAGTGGCGGAGGGAGCGGGGGAATGTATTGACGCCATAGTTATCCCAAAAGTCAATACAGCCAGTGATGTACATTTTGCCGATCATATGCTCAATGGTATCGAAATGTACAAAGGGTTCACCGGAACTATTGGCCTGGAGGCATCCATCGAAACCGCCCAAGGCCTGATGAATTCGGCAGATATCGCAGCATCCAGCCCGCGTATTATCTCTCTGGTCTTCGGCATTGCCGATTATTCGGCTTCGGTTGGCGCCAAGCTCATTTCAATTTCAGGGCACGGCGAAAAAGAGGAAGACCTCTATCCGGGTCACAGATGGCATTATCCCCTTTCTAAGATGATTATGGCAGCCAAGGCCAATGGAGCAATGGCCATTGATGCTCCTTATGGCAACTTCAAGGATTTAGAGGGTTTACGAAAGGCTGCTATCATGACATGCGCACTCGGCTGCAATGGTAAATGGGCTATTCACCCTACACAGATTGATGTCATCAATGAGGTGTTTACCCCGGCTGCAGAGGACATTGCCCTGGCACAAAAAGTGCTTAAGGCCAATGAAGAAGCCCTGGTTTCTGGAAAAGGAGCTATTGCAGTGGAAGGCAGGATGGTGGATCAGGCGACGGTGCGAATGGCTCGCCAGCTTTGCGCCTTTGCTGAACACCTCGGCCCACTGTAGTTCACTCTCACCCGGATTTCTCATGAACATTAGGTCTCATGCAAGAAAAAAGGGGATAAAAATAGATGGATGTGATATCCGTGAGTAGGCTCATATTTCGACAAAATGCGCACCAACGCTCAGTCCAGGCTATACCATCTTCGACAGTATTAGAGCAACCCATATATCCAAGGAGAATGAGGTGCCAAACCTCCCCAACCTGGTACCACCTGAGTTCATGAAAAATCAGGGCTAATACCTTATAATACATAATATTCATACTTTTATAGCAGAGTACGACGCAGGCCGCGCAATTGAACCCACCAAGGTCATGCAAAGGCCACCACCTCCCCAGGTGTTTCCGAACCTTGCATCATAGCTTTTGTCTCCTTTTTCAAATAAGACAAAAGGTTCATGAGAAACCACGGCTAGCTCTGATACGCACTAAATAACTGCGAAATAGGTATGAGCCAGCATCGCTCAGGTCGATTTTTACTGTTCAACACCCCCTGTTTCAATACAGGTACAACCTACTATGATCCAAAGTGTCCAAACAATACGAGACTGAGAGCACTGACGCAGTTATCGTTTGTTACATGATTCAACGGGTAGCTATACCCGATCAATCTGTCCTAAAAATTGAAAGGAGGTATCCATGCCAAAAACAGTGCTACTGAAAGCAGTCCTTGCCATCGCCCTTTCTTCAATGATTGGTTACGGCTGTGCTGGTAATACAGAGCAAATGCGGGAGGAATCGACCCAGGCTGTTCAAGAGAGCAAGAAACAACAGCTCGTTTACAAGGGGAAAGTTGTCGGCTTCTCCAACAAAGCCAAGTCCATATCCCTTGCAGTCGGCAAAGGCAAAACCGCCAAGACAGTCATCCTCAAATTTGACAAACAGACTCAAGGGGTAACCAAGGCAGTTAAGGGGAAGAAGGTCATCATTTCTTACGAAAAACGCGATAACGTTCTGTATGCACTGCAGATCAAGCTCAAACTCGCTAAACTGCCCACCGGAGTCACGGAAATCAAAACTGAAGAACTCCATGATATCCTCGCATCCAATAAGGACCTTTTTCTGGTCGACTCCAGACCTATTCGCAGGTACGATCAATCTCATCTGCCGGATGCGGTTTCCATACCTGTTCCTCTGCTCAAAGACAAGAAAGCTTCTCTGTTCCCCAAGGACAAAGACACGCTACTCGTTTTTTATTGCGGGGGCCCTACATGAGGCATGTCAACTACTTCCGCCGGTCTGGCGAAGAAATTTGGGTATACCAACGTTCGCGTCTACCTCGAAGGTGAACCTGCATGGTCAAAAAAATTCCTCCCCACCTATGCAACAAATACTTTTGTAAAGAATGGCAATGTGGTCCTGTTAGACACTCGTCCGAGACATGATGCCATCCAAAAACGCATCAAAAATGCGCACTCCATTCCATACGATCAGCTGGAAGATCGCATTGATGATATTCCCCATAATGCTCCAGTTGTCCTTTATGGGGGAGAAGAAGTACTGGATGCCATAGAGGACTTACGTGATCTTGGTTTTAAGTTTGTCTCCTTGGTCAAGGGCGGACTCACTGGCTGGATCGAATCAGGTGAAGCAACAGAACAGGGGCCAATCTTTGACACGGAAATACAATGGGTCCGTAAATTGGGAAAAGGTGAAGTAAGCTTGCCTGACTTTCGCAAGGCTGCCTCGGGTGAGGATAAAAATGCAATAATCATTGATGCGCGCACCAAAGAAGAAGTTGCTGAGTTAGGGATATTTAAGAACACCATCAATATTCCCTTGGATGAAATCACCCTGCGCATGAATGAATTGCCCAAAGACAAAAAAATTTACGTACACTGCTCAACCGGAGCCCGTGCTGACATGGCGTATAAAGAGCTGATCAATCACGGATTCGATGTAAAATTTCTTCTTCTCAATATTAAAGATGCCTCTTGTGACTGTGAAATAATCAGGCCCTGAATGCATCAGCAAATACAAGCTATCCAGCGCAACATGAGGGTGAAACGTGCGCACCTTGGCGCATTTGCCTGGTGAAAATTTCTAGCCCGGATTGCTCATGACCATTTTGTCTCATTTGAAAAAATAGACAAAAACAGATAGATGTGATGCCTGTAAGCAAGCTCACATTTCGAAAAAAAGTGCACCAAGGCTCAGCCCAGGCGGTACCATCTTCGGCAGTATTGAGGCAGCACCTATACCCAGGTAGAATGTGCTACCAAAATACCACCAAGCTGGGGCCACCTGAGCTGATGAGAACTCCGGGCTGGATGATTGCGATTTGGATATATGATGTACATTATTGGACAAAGTGTCAGTACGCGCAGAGGTTGCGATCTTGTCCGGTATTCAACTCACCATAGCTTAAGGAAATATCCCATGCCTGATACACCACAAGCTCATGATTCGATCATGAGCTACCCTTGGAAAGACCACTGAGAGGCACAACGTCAAAGCGGTTTGAGTCGTACCGAATATCCCGGGTCCTATTGTCCTGACAGTATCCTCTAAGGTAACCGGCAGGCAGTATTCTGGCCTCAGGCTGGGTCTGGCAAACGACATCACCATCGAAGTTGGTACCGGCTTTGCCAAAACACTCTCTCTGCCCTGCTATCCACCCTGGAAGCCCATCCATGATGTTCCCGCTCAATGCCGCCAAGGTCTCTATTGCTGAAGCCTGCGCTTTACTCTTTAGCCTGAGTGAAACAGCCAAGGCTAACAACCTCGAGCCGTACTCCTACCTCCGGCCTATTTTCACACAACTGCCTACGGCAATACCCTGGAAAAGTATACCGGGCTGCTACCGTGGAACGTAACCCTTAAGAAAAACTCCTGCAAGGTATAGGTCGTTTGGCGCTTACAAGTGAAATCATGTCACATCTTGCCCGGATTACTCATGCCTTGCCTAAATTTTGACCATGTTGCACCTGTACGGTCAAGGGCACGTCCAATTGTACTGCGGCTTCCATTTCTTCCTTGAGCAGCTGTTCTACCTGCACACGTTCTTCATCGGGTGCTTCCAGAACCAGTTCATCATGTATCTGCAGGATCATCCTCGAGCGGTATTGGCCCTTTTGCAGAGCTGCTTCGACCCGAAGCATGGCGGCTTTCATAATATCAGCCGCCGTGCCCTGGATAGGCGTATTGATAGCAATACGTTCGGCAACCTCACGTTGGTTTTTGTTGCTGCTCTGCACATCTGGAACTGGTCGTCGACGACCAAAAAGGGTTTTTACATAGCCTGTTTGCCGAGCCTGATCCACAATAGCCGTCATATAATGTCTGATCCCGGAAAAATGGGCGAAATACCGATCAATAAATGTCTGTGCTTCCTTGCGGCTCAGGTCCAGTTGCGCGGCCAGGCCAAAACTTGACATACCATATACAATACCAAAGTTGATAGTTTTCGCCACTCGACGCATTTCCGGGGTCACCAGTTCCTGGGCAACATAAAAAATCTGCGAGGCGGTGCGCTTGTGAATATCCTCTCCCTGACGAAACGCTGCCAACAATTTTTCATCCTGAGAAAAGTGAGCCAGTACCCGTAGGTCCACCTGCGAATAATCTCCGGAAACCAGACAATGCTTATCCGGCGCAATAAAAACCTCGCGGATTCGTTTGCCCTCCTGGGTCCGGATGGGAATATTCTGCAGATTGGGATTGCTTGAACTCAACCGTCCTGTTGCAGTACCGCATTGATTAAAGGAGGTATGCACCCTGCCGCTCTCCGGGTGGCGGACTTCAGCAAGTTTATCAACATAGGTGGACTTGAGCTTGGCAAGATTACGATACTCTAACACACGAGCTGGCAAGGGATGTTTGGGAGCAAGCTTTTCCAAAACCTTGACGTCCGTGGACCAACCGGTCTTCGTCTTTCTGCCTTTAGGTAGTTGCAAATCTTCGAACAAAATTTGCCCCAGTTGTCTGGGCGACTGAATGTTAAAGTCTTTCCCGGCCAGGGTGTAGATTGCATCGGCACACCGGGCAAGCTTTGCGGAAAATTCGTCGGCAAGGTCCTCCAGCATGGCTCCATCCACAAGAACGCCATGGGCTTCCATCTTTTGCAACAGAGGGACAAGGGGCGCCTCGATTTCCTGGTACAGCTGCCGCATCCCCTGTTCCTCCAATTGGGAAACCTGTCGATTGTATAGCGTACAGGCAGCATAGACATCCTCGCAGGAATAATTTTTGGCATCCTCAAGCCCAACCCAGGCAAAGGCGTCTGCCCGCTTATCACCGGCTACCACCTGGGTAAAGGAAGTCAGGCCGATATCTATCTCTTCACACAGGGTATCCAGTTTATAGGAGCGTCTTCCGGGATCCAGCAGCCAGGCCCCCACCATGGTATCGAAGAGGGGGCCGCAAAGACGAATACCTCCATTTTCCGGACGTCTGAGAACGGCCAGATCATACTTGATATTATGACCGATTTTCTCAATGCGCTCATCCTCAAGCACAGGTTTGAGGTGGTCTATCAACGCCTGCAGTCCTATCTGATCAGGCTGCAGCTTTCCCTGGTCATTGAGATGGCCGCAGGGCAGATACCATGCAGCGCTATTGTCAAGGCACAGGGAAACTCCTATCAGATTGGCCTGGTAAACATCCAGAGAGTCGGTTTCCGTATCCACGACAATACGTTCTGCAGCACGGAGTTTATTGGTCAGCTCTGTCAGTGTCTCCTGGTCACGAACCAGGATAAAGTTGTCGGTTTCGATCTTGGCGCTGCCCACCTCGTTTTTCAGCAGAGAATGAAATTCTAATTCTGTGAACAGTCTGCGAACCTCTTCATTATTAATCGGCCTGCGATGGTAGGCGCTCAAATCTTCGGGTACTGATGCTTTAACATTGAGCCTGATCAGATCCCGGGCAAGAAAGGCGTCGTCACGGTGCTCCTGAACACGAAGAATCGTTTTGGTTTGCTTCAGTGCACCCAGGTTCTCGTACAAGGTTTCCAGGTCCCCGTACTGGGTCATATACTTCTGCGCTGTTTTGGGGCCAACACCGGGAACCCCAGGCACATTGTCGGCACTGTCCCCGACCAGGGCAAAATAGTCGAGTAATTGCTCAGGGGGCAGGCCATACTTTTTTTCCACTGCCGCGGTATCCATAAGACGATTATTCATCGGCTCCCACAGGGTGACCGTATCCGAAACCAACTGCATCAGATCCTTGTCACCGGAAACAATAACCACCTCACAGCCGACTTGGGTCAAGACACGGACTGCAGACGCAATCAGGTCGTCTGCCTCCTGGGAGGGCTCTTCCAGGCTAAGAATATTATAGGCCTGTACCAGCGAACGGATGTACGGTATCTGAACCGCCAGATCCTCTGGCATGGGAGGACGATTGGCCTTGTAATCGGCATAGAGATCGTGGCGAAACACTTGACCTCGGCTGTCAAAAGCAATGGCCAGGTACTCGGGCTTTTTTTCCTTGAGCAGTCTCCGGATAATCGTGGCAAAACCATATACGGCATGGGTCGGCAGGCCTCTGCTGTTGGACAATGATTGAATGGCATGGTAGGCGCGGTAGATGTACGCACTGCCGTCAATAAGATATACTTGTGGTCTGGCCATGAAGTACCCTGTCTTTTTTAGCCTGAATTTTTATGCACATTTTGTCTGATTTGAGAAGACCTATAGCAAACACATGGAGGTGATGTCCGTGAGTAGTCTCACCTTTGGACAAAATGTTTCCCAAAGCTCAGTCAAGACAGTATCATCTTCGTCGGTATTTTGGCAACATATATACCCCAGTAAAAAGAAATACCAAAAACAACCCAACCTGACACCGTCCTCTCTTTCTGGGCGTGTCTTCGAGACGGAGCCAAGCGCGCAAGTCTGCCCTTTTCCGCTGCATCTCCTTCTTGCCAGGGAATGCTTTTCTCTCTGCAAGCACAAAAAAACCCTGCCTATACAGACAGGGTTGACAGGGATTGTAAGCCTGCGTGCAAAAAACCGTATCAGGGTGTTGGGGCTTTCACCCAAATGGCCTGTGGTCCTCTCTCCCCCTCTGTGATAGCGCAGACCACACTGTCTCCTTCGGACAAGTCCTCCATGGAAAGGTCCTTGAGGGCGCCGGCATGAAAAAAAACCTCACGATTATCATCGGTTACAATAAACCCGTATGCTTCGTCGAGAAAAATCTTGCGTACTCTACCAGCCGCAGTGGTATCGATATTTGCTCCGTGATTGGAGCGAGAAGATTTATGCTTCTGCTTTTTACGCACTATTTCCTTAAGCTGCAGCCCCAGAACATCAAAGGCTTCCACTAGTAGGGGGCGTACCTTTTCTCCCCATCGCTTCACCACAACCGTATCGTTGGGGACCGAAGCAACCAGGCGGACTTCATGCCCCCCCTCTTTATACCCGGGGGTTGCTTCAATCGTTACCCGCAAATGGAGAACAAAATTGGCATAATGGCGAATTAACTTGCTCCGCTCATCCTCGATCTTATCCTGCCAACTTTTTCGAATGTCAAGATTTTTTGCCTCGATTTTCAATTCCATACACATCCTCCATAAAGGGTAACGTCAGCGGCGCCATGCCGCTCATTGGTGTCTATGCCAAACCGCGCCAAATGTTCATGAGATATTCGGATAAGCCCCTTCTCCAACCTCTACCCCGAATCTATCCGCAGGGATCAATCGTAAAGTCAGCCGGGGCACAACCACCCTGCTGTTGTGTTTGCCCTTGCTCAGGGCGTATGGGAATAAACTGAATGCAAGACAGGTGAAAAGAAGAGAGGATATGGGAGAACACGGCCTAACCATACCTGTACTATAGCCACTCGCAGCCAAAGAAATCAAGGGTACGCCAGACATTTTCTTGACGATCCTCCTCAGATACAGGTAGAGTCAGAGACATGAAAACGCACACCCCCAAAACAGGTATCCTGCTACTGAATCTTGGAGGCCCTGAAAAGCCCGCAGATGTCCGTCCTTTTCTGTTCAACCTTTTTTCTGATCGCTCCATTATTCGTCTGGGACCGAAAATTCTGCAAAAACCCATAGCCTGGTGGATTGCCAAAACAAGAGCCCCGAAAAGTCAAAGGAGTTATGACCACCTCGGCGGCGGTTCTCCCATCCGGAGGATTACTGACCAACAGGCGCAGGCACTGGAGACCCTCCTGGGAGAAAACGGACCCTACCTTGTGCGATCCTGTATGCGCTACTGGCACCCCTATGCCAGAGAAGTGCTGCAGGAACTGCGGGATAAAGGAGTGGAAAGACTAATCGCTCTCCCCCTCTACCCCCACTACTCAAGAGCCACCACCGGCTCTTCCCTGGACGACCTGCAAGACTGTCTGGATGCGCTCTCCTGGCCGGTTTCTCTCAAGATAATAAGGCAATGGCCAGATCAGCCTGAATACGTTGCCAGTCTGGAAGAAAAAATACGGCAACGAATGCCTTTGTTCCAGGGACAACCGGTGCAGATCCTCTACAGCGCCCACAGCTTACCGGTACGCTTTATTAAAGAAGGCGATCCCTATGTGACCCATCTGCACCTGACCATCAAGGCGCTGGAAAAGCGTACGGCAAGTAAGGGCATCCTCTGTTACCAGAGCCGCAGCGGTCCAGTCAAATGGCTGGAACCCTCCATTCAAGAAACCCTGGAAATGCTGGCCCAAAAAAAAGTCTGCAATGTCCTTGTGGTTCCCATTTCCTTTGTTTCTGATCACGTGGAGACACTGGTTGAGTTGGAGATGGAATATCGTGAACTGGCGGAAGCACTGGGCATGCACTATGAAACGACCAGTGGTCTAAACACCTCACCCCTGTTTATTGACTCCCTGAAAAAGCTGGTCCTGTCCTGATCAGGGTACGCCTCTACTGTTGAAAAATCCGGCGTAAACGACCAGGAGATAGACTAAGACGCAAGGTTGCAGGCTTACTTAATTAACCTGATACCGGCGCATGCGAATGTTCATCATTATGCCCACAGCCGTCAGGGTCGTCATCAATGAAGAGCCACCATAGGAGACCAGGGGCAGCGGGATGCCGACCACGGGGAGCAGCCCCATTATCATAAACAGATTGATGACAGCCTGCCAGAAAATCATCATAACCAATCCATATGCCAACAGTATCCCGAATTTGTCCCTAGCAGTCATGGCTATGTGAATACCCCAAAGAAGCAAGAAAAAATAGCAGCTCAGAAAAAACAGGCTCCCGACAAACCCCCACTCCTCGGCCCAGACCGAGAAAGCAAAGTCAGTATGCCTCTCCGGCAGAAAATGGAGGTGCCCCTGGGTACCCTCCATGAATCCTTTGCCAAATGTTTCCCCGCTGCCGACGGCAATCTTGGACTGCTTGACCTGGTACCCATGGGTCATCGGATCCACTTCGGGGTTAAAGAACGTTTCAATGCGCCTTTTCTGGTACTCCTTGAGTAGAAAGGTCCAGACGATGATGCCCAAAAATGATATAAAACTAACCAGTATACCGATGGTAGCCTTGCGGAGCTTGACAAAAAAAGTCATGGACACAAATAACATCCCCAGCATGAGCGCCGTGCCCAGATCGGGCTGGTTAAAAATAAGAACAAAAGGGAGAGCGGTCAAAAGCGCTGGTTTGATCAAATCCCGCAGCCGGTACCCTTCGTGCATCTCATGTTTGCTATAGTACGAGGCTAGCACAAGTACGAGGATGAGCTTGGCCGGTTCCGAAGGCTGCAGCTTAAAAAACCCCAGATTGATCCAGCGCTGCGTCCCGGCAACCGAGGTAACAAACAGGTCTGCAACGAGCAGCAGAATAATAATACCCAGATACAAAAGGAAGCCAAAGGTGCTGAACTCCTGATAATCAATGAGGATACACAGCAGGATGAGCAGCATACCACCTACAAACATATAACATTGTTTGTAAAAAACCGGTGAAGCCCCAGAATCCCAGTTAAAAGAGGAACTGTACAGATTTGCCAGGGACATACCTGAAACCAGCACAAGCATGAGCAGCATAACCCAGTCAAAATGATGAATAAGTCGCCTGTCAAAACGTAGCATGCTGGTTCTCCAGTGTGGTTTGCTCTCTGAGCAGTTCAGCGATAACGCCTGGCCGAGTCAAGGGGGAATCGGCCAAGAGATCTCCCGGAAGAACAACGGCGTCGACGGTGTTGTTGCTCCGATGAATCTCAAAATATTTCTTCAGCACCGCACCAGCAATAGGGGCTGCCGCAGAACCTCCGTGCAGTCCGTGTTCTATCACCACCGCCACCACGACCTCAGGATTTTCTGCTGGAGCAAAGCTGATAAAGAGCGCATGATCCCTGTACTTATAGGGAATATCTTCTTCCCGCAGGTGCGCGTACTGCTTAACACGCACCACTTGGGCTGTGCCCGTTTTCCCGCCTACGGTTACCCCCATTTCTTTTTTCAACGATGCCCGTCTCCCGGTTCCTCTTTTCCCGTTCACAGCTTCCACCAAACCGTCTCGAACCAGTTTCAGGTTCCTCCCTTGACCGGTTAACCGCGTCAGGATTTCTGGGGAGAAGGACTCAATAATCTGACCGTCGGGGTCCTTGACCTCCTCAATAATGGCCGGTTTATATAGGGTTCCTCCATTGGCCAGTGCCGCTGTCATCAGCGCCAGTTGAACCGGGGTAACCAGATCAAAGCCCTGGCCGATGGCCACAGAAAGAGTTTCTCCTTCCTGCCAGGACGTGCCGTATTTCTTTTTTTTCCATGCAGTGGTCGGCACAACACCAGCCTTTTCGTGCTCCATTTCTATACCACTTCTGGTCCCTAAACCAAACAGTTTAGAGTACTTGGCCAGCCTGTCCACGCCCAGCCGCTGCCCCACCTGGTAAAAATAGACATCACAGGATTCGCTCAAGGCCTTCTTCAAATTCACCGCCCCATGCCCGCCCCTCTTCCAGCAGCGATAGGTTCGATTACCGAACCGATAGTATCCAGGGCAATAAATAAGGGTTTCCGGGGTAATAACGCCCTCAGCGAGTCCAGACAAGGCAGTGATCGCCTTAAAAGTTGATCCCGGTGGATACTGACCCTGCACCAGTTTGTTCATCAAGGGATGGCGGGGATTGTTCAGCATGGCATTCCAGGCTTTGTGGGAAATACCGCCAACAAACGCCTCCAACTGCAGGGGAGGAGCACTTGCCAGTACCAACATCCTGCCGCTGTTGGCTTCCAGAGCCACCACAGCCCCTGAAAAATCGTTGGCGGCCAAAAGGTTTTCTGCTGTTTCCTGTAAGGCCATATCCACAGTCAGGCGGAGATCGTTACCAGGGAGGGGAGGCAGCCCTTTCAGGTTCCTCTGCTCAAACCCCAGGGCATTGACCTCCATATACGTACGCCCTTTTTCGCCCCGCAGATCCTTTTCCCGCAATTTCTCTAATCCCATCTTGCCGATAAGGTTGCCCCTGCTATACACACCGGCTTTATCAGCAGCAAGTTCTTTGTCGTTGACCTCCCCCAAGTAACCGATGAGATGGGAAGCGAGATTGCCATAGTGATATTTACGAAGGGGGACCACCTCTATTTTCACCCCTGGCAAATTCATGCGATTATTTTCAACGCGGGCAACGGTCTCCCAATCGATATCCTCGGCCAAGCGTACCGGCAGATGACCAGGTTCATGGGCCATTTTGCGGACTCTTTCCAAAATTTCTGACGAATCGGCACCAAGGGCCGCTGTTACTTTTTTTAACCACTCATCATCTATTTTGTTATCTTCACGCATCCAGACCACATTGAATGAAGGGCGGTTGGTTACGATTTCCCGCCCATACCAATCAAGGATGTTCCCTCGAGGTGCGGCGACTTCCAAGGAGCGGACACGATTGGAATCTGCCCACTTACGATATGTCTTTCCCTGTTCTATCTGCAAAGACCAGAGGCGGCTGACGATAATGGCAAAGAAAATAATCAGAACCAGGGAGGCGTACATGGCCCGTTTTCTCAACCAGTCAACTTCGTTCTCATCCCTGGATACAAGTTTGGTAACTCCGTTCTCTTTTTTTTCCGCCTCTAGCAGGGGTTTGGCGCGACGTATATTCTTTTTCCGTACATTCTTCATAAGCGCTCTCTGGAAGGCCAGAATGATGTGGACCGGTTCTCCGAGTGTTGTAAAAATTTAGGTCCGAAACCGGTTATCTCTTCTGACCCGTTGCCTGTTCCAGGACAGGGCTCTGTGTGCCAAACGTTTTCGTATAGCCTCAAAGAAACGAAAAAGAGGGAAAACAAAGAGCACCAGGAGTATGCTGCGCAAACCCATTTTCCACCACGACCATTCCATCAGAGTGCCTGGTTCAAAAAAACTCATCACCACATAAAAGACCCATAAAACAAACAGGTAACTGACACCAACAAGGGGAATCTGGTACAGCGACTCGCTCACAGGCAGACGAAAGGCGGTCAACCGGAGTAAGCCGTAGCCAAGATAACATACAACCGAATACATGCCCAAAATGGTTCCAGAGAAAACATCCAGCACACAGCCCAATGGAAAAAGAATAATCAAACCGCAGAAAAGGTCCAGGCGATAGGCCAGATAAGCCACCAGGACATAATACAAATCAGGAGAGAAATCCCAAAGCGGATGTACCATGAACACGGTGGTTTGCAAAACAATCAAGGTCAAACCGATCAGTGTGAACATTCCAATAAACATAGACATTCCTGTTCATTCGCTATGCTTTTCCCGTGATCGTCTGTATCTTAATGGACGATCTGCCCCCTCTTTTGCAACACGAACAAATGCTCCAGGGTTCGATAATCAACGGACGGGGTGACTTCAATTTCATGAAAATTACCCCGTCGCCTGTGGATGACCTTGGAGACTACGCCCACGGGCAATCCGGTTGGGAACATGCCCCCATAGCCAGCGGTCACAACATGGTCCCCCTCTTCCACTTCCACGTTCTTGAACACATAATCCAGTTGATAAGTCAACATACCGGTCCCCTTGAGAATGCCCCGCACTCGCGACTTCTGCAAGAGTACATCTATGGCACTGGAGGGCGCAATGGCCAGCAGCACTTTGGAGTAATTGGGGGCCACAGTGAACACTTGACCAACAATACCTGCGCTGTTGGTCACCGGACTACCTTTGACCACACCGTCATTGGTCCCGCGATCGATGATAACGGAACGAAACCACATGGATGGGTCTTTGCCGATGACGGTTGCCGTCACCATGGGCAGGTGGGAAGCTTCACGAAAATCAAGGAGCTTTTTCAACCGGGTATTGGTGGCCATGGCTTCACGGCTCTTGTCAAGGAGCATTCGGGTCTCCCGCAGTTCTTTCCGCAGCCTCTTGTTCTCTTCACGAATCCCCAGGATCTCGAGATATTCCTGTTTAAAGGCATCAAAATAACGTAGACCAGATGCCACAAACTCTTGCGCTGGTCCAGCAGACTCAAAAACGAGTTTATGCAGACTGCCAAACTTCTGGCTGCCAACGGTTGAAACAAGAAAAATAAAACCAAGGGTCAAAACAACGCCTGAAAACAATATCAGTCGCAATAATCGAAACCTGGTATTTCGTGTTCTGGAACTCTGCTTTCTCATGAAACGCGCGTAAGGCCTTAAGACCACGCCCCTGCTGCTGGGCCAATGGTGATCAGGCCAAGGTGAAATCGAAAAAACAGGCAGTTCTCGCCATGACCTGTCAGTTGCTCAGTGGCCCCCATGGACAGGCATACAACAAAGGTAACCGCCCCTTCCTAGTCAATAGCTATTTCCCGAAGTATTTCCAACTTATCCAAGGCCTGCCCAGAACCCAAGACAACCGAGGACAAGGGATCCTCAGCTACCAGGATGGGCATCCCCGTCTCATTTTTCAACAAGACATCCAGGTTTTTCAGCAGGGCTCCTCCTCCGGTGAGAACAATGCCCTGATCGACGATATCGGCGGAAAGCTCGGGCGGAGTAACCTCCAAGGCCACCTTTACGGCGTCAACGATAATCTCCACCTGCTCTGCGATGGCGGACTGGATCTCCTTTGATGTAATGGTCAAGGTTTTAGGAATGCCTGAAACCAGATCACGCCCCTTTATATCCATGGTTTCAAAGGGCTCTTCTGGAAGAACGTTTCCGATAGTCGTCTTGATCATCTCAGCCGTTCGCTCTCCAATGGCCAGGTTATGTTTCCGCTTGATAAACTGGAGGATTGACTCGTCCATTTTATCGCCGGCCACCCGCACGGACTTTGCATAGACAACACCAGAAAGCGAGATGACGGCGACTTCCGTGGTGCCTCCGCCAATATCGACAATCATATTGGCCATTGGTTCGGTTATAGGCAGGTCAGCGCCAATGGCTGCAGCCATTGGTTCTTCAATGAGGTACACTTCCCTGGCTCCGGCAGATTCGGCGGATTCACGTACCGCACGTTTCTCCACCTGGGTAATTCCTGAAGGAACGGAAATTATGATTCTCGGGTGCACCAGGGTCCGCCGGTTATGTACCTTGTTAATAAAGTACCGCAGCATGGCCTCTGCAACCTCGAAATCGGCAATAACGCCATCTTTCATGGGACGAATGGCCGCAACATTGCCTGGCGTTTTGCCAAGCATTTCCTTAGCCTCCCCTCCTACGGCAAGCACTTTGCTACCACGAATATCACGACGTACAGCCACCACTGAAGGCTCACGCAACACAATGCCCTTGCCTTTCACATACAAAACGGTATTGGCGGTGCCCAGATCTATTGCCAAATCATTGGACATCCAGCCAAAAAGAAAATTAAACGGAGAAAACATTCCGAAGCCACCTGTTAAATATGAACATTATCAATTGGTCTGCGGGATATACAATTCAAGATCGGCCAAAACTTGCAGACATGCGACACTTTGCTGAAAACTTAGAAAGCCCTACATCTTACCAGTCTCACCTCCGATTGGCAACGGTTATAACTCTCGGATAAAAAAGAAAGGATAAGGCTTGACACCCCCATGGCATCATGGTACTTAATCGCGCACCATAATATACACAATGGGGCTATAGCTCAGCTGGGAGAGCGCTTGAATGGCATTCAAGAGGTCAGCGGTTCGATCCCGCTTAGCTCCACCACTCATAGCAAGGGGTACTGCATGCTGCAGTACCCCTTTTCAAATGGTCGTTGATGACTTCCAAATCTTTTTGCTCACATCGTGGACACCTTCCACCTTCTGCAACGGTGCATCCCACATCTACCACCTCCACAGGCTGATTTGCTGAGACATCTTGACCTTGGCAGCCTGCCCAGTAATCCGGAAGCGAGGCATGGGAAAAAGTTAGAAACAGAATTGTTTTTGCTTAACAATGTTGTGGGAGCATATGCCTGTAACGACCGCTCGGTCTCTGAGGGCATCACGAACCAGGATTTTAAAGCGGTCCAGGATAGAATTGAAAAAGTAAACGAAAAATAAGTAAGGATGGGGAGAGGAATAACTTGTGCTGCTCCCTGTTTTTGATATGGTACAGATCACATTTGTTAAACAACTTTGAAAAGGAGGCGGTATGCAACCGGCAAAAGTGTTTACTCTTTTTTTGCTGATTTTTTTTATTTCTTCCCCTGCATACTCAGGAGGGATCACCCTTGAGTCATATAAAGGGCACAAGGTGAAACTGAAGTGGCGACAAAAAACAAAAAAGCAAGAGAGCACCGTTAAACTTGGCGGTGCAATTAAAGGCGGGGAAAGATGTAAAAGCATGAGGGTTAAGGTCGCGCTGCGAAGCAGCTCCACTGGCAGCCTGGCCTGGTTTGAAACAAACCTCAAACATTACAATCCGAAAAATTGGAACAGCTTCAAGGCCGGTGATAAAGTTTTTTCTGTTGAAAAACGAGACAAGTCATCATGGGAATTCGACGACATATATTTCAACTGCTTCAACTGAAAAAAGGACGGCTCTGCCTTATCCGACAGTGCTTTCAACGTAGAATCCTGTCAGAATAGTACGGAGCGGTCAGGTTGAGTTGTCTTTAGTTTTAATAATTTCAGACAGTTTAAGATTGTGGCGGAGAGAGAGGGATTCGAACCCTCGGTGGAGTATAACCCCCACACTCGCTTAGCAGGCGAGCACCATCGGCCAACTCGGTCATCTCTCCACAACTGGTCGAAGGGAATGTTATGGCGGAGGGAGTAGGATTCGAACCCACGGTACTTTCGTACAACGGTTTTCAAGACCGCCGCCTTAAACCACTCGGCCATCCCTCCACTTCGGACGAGTACATACCATTTCAGGAAAGTACTGTCAACACTCTCCTTGTTCCTCACCCGGATTTCTTATGAACATTTTGTTTCATTTTGGGAAAAATGAGGCGGAAACAGATGGATGGGATGTCCGTGAGCTATCTCAAATTACGACAACATGTGCACCAACCCTCAGCCCACCCGGTACCATCTTCCCCAGTCTTTTGGCACCCCATAGACCCAGATATACTCAGGTACCAAAAACTACCGAACCTGGAACCCTCTGAGCTGATGAGAAATACGGGCGAAACACGATGCAACGAAAAAAGGTACGAAAAAACGTTGAGCAGGAACTCGAATTAATTAACATGACCTGCCTGTATGAAATTACCAAACACCTGGCCTCTGCAAGCAATCTTCAGGGGTGCCTTGATAAAGTTATGACCACCCTTGCACAGTGCAAAGGCATGGACAATGGTACCGTATCCATCATCAATCCGAAGACCAGCGAACTTGAAATTGAGGTCGCCCACGGGATTCCTTCCAAAGCCAGAAAAAGGGGTCGGTATAAACTGGGTGAAGGCATAACCGGGAAGGTAGTGGCTACCGGCGAGCCGATAATTGTTCCTCAGATCGGTGATGAACCGATGTTTCTTAATAAAACCAGAACAAGGCGGGATGAGCAGAAAAAGAAAAGTTCATTCCTCTGTGTTCCCATTCGTACCAGGAACCAATCAATCGGAACCTTATCCATAGATAGAGTGTATTCTGATAATTTTGGTCACGAAGCGGAACTGGACCTGCGTTTTCTTACCATTACCGCCAGCCTTATTTCCCAGACAGTGGAACGTATTCAGAAAGTATCTGAAGAACAAGAGTCGCTGCGCCGGGAAAACACAAGACTTAAAAGGGAACTCTCCGCTAAAAACCGTATTGAGGAAATTATTGGCAATTCTTCCAGGATGCATGAAGTTTATGACATGGTGCATCGAGTGGCCGACTCCAATGCCACGGTTCTCCTTCGGGGGGAATCCGGAACCGGAAAAACCCTGGTTGCGAAAGCCCTTCACCATAATTCCGAGAGATCTTCAGGACCCTTTTTAGCGGTCAATTGTTCCGCGCTCCCTGAAACCTTGCTCGAAAGTGAGCTTTTTGGTCATGAAAAAGGGGCCTTTACAGGTGCCATAGAAAGAAAGAAGGGCCGTTTTGAGCTCGCCAGGGGAGGCACCCTCTTCCTTGATGAAATCGGTGAAATAAGCCCAAGCGTACAGGTCAAACTCCTCAACGTAATTCAGGAACGCACCTTTCAACGTCTGGGTTCTATGACAATTATTCCCTCTGATATTCGCCTGGTTGCAGCCACAAACCGCAATCTTGAACAGGCGGTCAAAGATGGGGGATTTCGTGAGGATCTTTATTATAGGCTCAACGTGTTCCCCATCTATATGCCCCCTCTTCGGGAGAGGCGTACAGACATCCTGCTGCTGGCTGATTATTTTTTGGAGAAATTTGCTCGTGAAAATAATAAGGAAATCAAACGAATTTCTACTCCGGCTATAGACCTGATTGTGCAATACCACTGGCCTGGTAACGTACGTGAACTACAAAATTGTATTGAACGCGCTGTTCTCATCTGCGACGGAGTGGCCATACAGTCCATACACCTGCCGCCCTCTTTGCAGACATCTGAAACAGTGCACCCTGATAAACCTCTCTCTTTGGCGACTGCTGTTGAAAATTTTGAAAGAGAGCTTATCATTGATGCATTAAAAAAGAGCAACGGTAATCAGACCAAAGCGGCAAAAATCCTTGATACCAGTCTGCGAATAATAAATTACAAAATTCATGGATATGGTATTGATCCTAAACAATTCAAAATTAAATAACCACCAGGACAGTTACGGTTAAACATTTTGAAAAGAGTACAACCAGTTCAGTCATACAAAGGAACCTTACATGGAAAATATTATTGTCATAGCCACAGGCAACCTTAAAAAAGTTGAAGAAATCAAGGAACATTTGAAAGGCACCCCAGTAATTTTACGCTCTCTGGCTGATTTCGGACCAGTACCTGAAGCTGTGGAAGATGGTGAAACTTTTGATGACAATGCCTATAAAAAAGCGTTCCACTATTCAAGAATGCTTGGGTTGCCCTGCCTGGCAGATGACTCGGGACTCGTTGTCGAAGCCTTGGACGGACGACCAGGTGTCTATTCGGCCCGCTATGCCGGCGAAAATGCCACTGACTGGGATAATTGTGAAAAATTACTCAATGAAATGGAGGGGATAACAAATAGAAAAGCCTCTTTTGTCTGTGTTCTTTCCCTGGCTACCCCCAAAGGTCCGGCACTAACCTGGGAAGCAACATGCAAGGGTGAAATAATACACGAAAGAAAAGGTGAATCCGGGTTTGGTTATGACCCTGTTTTCTTTTCACCTGAAATAGGAAAAACTTTTGCCGAGATCAGTCTGAATGAGAAATCCCTCTTGAGCCACAGGGGAAAAGCAATACGTGAATTTGCCTCTGAGATTGAAAAGATACAGACCTGGCTTACTCAGCGGATGATGGAAAACAAGCCGCCGAAACAAGACCATTCTCAATTCATGGACAACGACTGGTCACAGGAATCTAGGAATCAATAGGATACAAACAGCGTAAAAGATGTTCATTTGGAGGGTACGGCAACGCAATACCCACCGGCTCAAAGCCGCTGGGTGTGTACGCGCAGACTAAAAGTCTAGCTAGACCGGTTATCGCCGGGTAAAAACCTTTTCAAGGTCGAAATGGTCATTACAATCTCTTGCACCAATGATGCTCAAGATATTCTTCAACCATATGGCTTGTCAGATCTTCTGATGTTATACTATAATATGACCTAACCTCAAAATGCTTGCCCCAATCTCTCATGTTCACATGGAAAAACTGCAAAAGATTTTGCTTGGGAAAGGGCCCTTGACTCTATGCATTGTGTCGAAGGAAGAACTATTTGGTGGTGCCAAACACTGCATCTGCAGATGATCCTCATGCACAACACAACCTACAAGGTGCATTTCGGACCAGCTCCTCCCATTTTAGGCTGGTTGCTCAGGCGCATGAAGACAGCACTCAAATATTTTTTCCCAGGCCATAGTTGTGGCCAAGAATACACCCCTGGTTTTTTTAAGCGTGTTACATATTTTATTTTCGATGCGCCAGCGGGCGCTGCCACAGCGCATGATCCCCGTACCATTTTCCGGGGGTATTTCAAGATCCCTCACCCAGCGGAAGCGGGTACGTCTATCGCCAATACCAGGTGTCCGGCCAGACTGGTCATCTTGGGCGACACTATCCCCCGCTGCAAGTGGTAAAATATGCTGCGATACGGTCGGCGAATATGGGTGGGCGAAATCTCATCCAGGATGCTATGCAGCTGAGAATCACCGGGAATCGTGCCTATGCCATAGACACCGTGTAGGCTTTCAGGTTCCTCGAGACCACGCTCATCAAGGCATCAACCAGCAGGATGGTGCTGTTGGTAGCCCGATGATCGGGCACCTGCTCTAAATTTTGGTAGATAACAAAAAACAAACTATCAGCATTCAGACGGGCACGCATTTTGATATTGGGAAGCGTTTGGGGGCCGTACGGAATTGGTTAAGGAAACCTTTAAGGAACGGCATGTTTTCCCTTTGCAACCTATTGATATCATAAAAAACCGCTCGTGTCTTAATAAAAACAATTATGTAACATTAAGCTATTAGCTAACAATCTATCCCCTCGCAACTGAAAAAATTGCGAAAGCCGATTGCAAAAAAGCCACCTTAAGCGGTTTTCAGGGGCAAGCGGGAAGAGCTGATTTCGGGCCTCTCGCCAGTATGCCGAACAGTTCCTGTACCCGTCATGCAACATCTTCTTGCAGCACATGGTACCGCTTTTCTCCACGCAAACAAAAAACACCTTTCTTTTATACTTTGTGTGGCTGTTCTGGCATTATTCCACCCAAAACAGTATAAAAAACTGGTGGCACATTGTTACCCGCCGCATTCGGATTGCTCATCAGCTCAGGTGGTGCCATCCGGACTGAGCTGATGAGCACAGTTTATCAAGATGTGAGCCTGTTCACAGACACCGCATACTCTTATTTTCGTCTCTTTTTTCTCAAATGAGACAATACTTTCATGAGAAATTACATGTCAGAAGTAGAAAATAACGCAGAAACACAGACCCCGTGATTGGTTACATGAGGACTGCACCCTTTTACAGAAGCAACAAAATACTATTATGAGATTGTTACTGTCGAAATTACAAATTCGAACCAAGCTTATTGGACTTTTTATCGTTATCAAGGTGATCCCGGTAGTCTTGTTCGCGGTCATTTCTCTATACGGAGTGCGCTCTCTTTATAACTTTTTCAATGAGCATACGACCAAGCTTAAAGAAGCAACCCACGAAGTCGTTTCCTCCACCGCTGCCATTGCTGTTGAGGACAGTATCCTCGCCCTTGACCGTAAGATGCAGACCTCATTGGAAAAATTGGGGGCTCAGATTGCTAGGTCTTTGGCTGATTTTTTATATGAACGGGATAATGATCTTCTACTTCTCGCATCGCTTCCACGAAGCGAACAAACCTATGCAAATTTCTTTAAGCATAAACACAGAGCTATTATTCAGGATAAAAGTGATGACTATATTTATGACGATGCCAGCGAAAAATGGGTGCGGGCACATAAGGCAGAGCAGGAAAGTGTGGAGACTCAGGCGAGGCTGAAAGACAATGAACGGGAATTTCATAAGGTGGATCCCATTGCCTATGACATCAAAAAGGTACCACTGTATAAAGAAATTGTTTTTTTTGATTTGCAGGGAAACGAACAAATCAAGATCTCATCGTTACACCCGGATAAAACAAATGTTTCCCACCAGGAGAATACCTATATAAAGGCAGAAACCTATTATCCGAAAATCCAGTTACTGAAAAAAGGTGAGATCTATGTCTCTGATGTGATCGGAGCCTATGTACCAAGCCGGATAATAGGCGTTTTTAATAAAGCAAAGGCCAAAAAAGCGGGCATCCCTTTTGAGCCCTGGAAGCACGGTTATGGGGGACGGGAAAACCCGGTGGGTAAACGCTTTGAGGGGATAGTTCGATTTATCACCCCTGTGTTCGACGGGGATGAAAAGGTGGGCTTCGTTTCTTTAGCACTTGATCATCGCCATATCATGGAGTTCACCGATGCTGTTGATCCTCTAAATTATTCTCTACTGGATGCTTCAGCGCCCAGTGAGGGGAATTATGCCTTTATGTGGGATTATAAAGGACGGTCTATTTCCCATGTACGGGACTATTTTATAACCGGATTTGATCCGAAAACGGGGAAGCGGGTAACGCCCTGGCTGAGCCGTGAAGTGGAAGAGGCTTTTATCGCCTCAGGTAAAGAAGATTTGGGTGCCTTCCTGGAAACGTATCCCAGTTTTAATAACCAGTCACTTGCAAAGAAACCCTCACAAACCAGTATAGAAAAGGGAGAAGTGGGGATCGATTGTCGTTACCTCAATTTCGCTCCGCAATGCCAGGGATGGATGCAGCTTACCGAAAATGGAGGGTTGGGTTCGTTTATCATTTTCTGGAGTAAAGTGTGGAAACTCACTACCGCCGCATCGATACCCTATTATACAGGTCAGTATGGTGATTCTCCCCGAGGTTTTGGTTTTATAACCATTGGGGCAAATGTGGATGAATTTCACAAAGCGGCTCAGCAGACCAAAGAGGAACTGGATGGTCTTCTTGCAAAACAGCTAGGGTTTGTGGATAAAATGATAGCAAAGGCGGCAGCGCGCACCAAGGAAGAGGTCGATTATCTGCTCAACGAACTGACCTTGGTGACCTTGATCATGGTTTTGTTGATGATGTTTGTGGCTATTTGGCTTTCTAACCTGCTGCGTTCCCGTCTCCATCCTCTGCTCAGGGGGGCCAAAGAAGTTGCTGCCAATAACCTTGAATACCGTATCTCTGTTGATAGTGAAGATGAGATCGGTGAACTGGCTCAGTCATTTAACGAAATGGCCGAGGGTTTACAACAGTACATCGCAAAAGAAAAAGAGCATAACCAGCTTTTGGAACAGCGTATTGGTGAACGAACCAAGCAGCTTACCGTGCTCAACGAGCAGATTCAAAAGCAATTGAATTATAAAGAAAAACAGGAAGAAAAGCTTAAAATTTATGCTGAGATCTTTGCCAGTACCACCGATGCAATCGTTATTACCGATGTATCGGGTGTTATTCTAAGCATTAACCATGCTTTCATTAAGATCACCGGGTACACCGAAGAAGATATTATAGGGAAAACCAATAGAGAACTCAAATCGCACCGCCATTTGCCCGAATTTTACCGAGATATGTGGCAGACGATCCTTTCAAAACAAACCTGGGAAGGGGAAGTGTGGAATCGTAGAAAAGATGGTTCTCTTTATCCTGCCCTGCTTTGCATTGTTCCAATACTGAACAACCAAGGAGACATTAGCTTTTTCGCCGGTATTCTCCATGATGTGTCCGAGATTAAGAAAAATGAAGAACGATTACACAGGCAGGCCTATTATGATCCACTGACAAAACTTGCGAACCGCGCCTTAGGCTATGATCGGCTGGAACAGGCAATCATAAGTGCCGAACGACAGGATACGAAAATAGCTGTACTCTTTTTAGATTTGGATAAATTTAAACAGGTCAATGATACCCTGGGGCATGATACCGGGGATTTGCTTTTGTGTGAAGTTGGCCATCGTTTAAGTTCTTTATGTAAACAAACCGATACTGTCAGCCGTCTGGGCGGGGATGAGTTTTTACTCATCATTGAGGACGTACAACAGTATGAAGAAGTCATTGTACTTGTAGAGAAAATCATTCAGGCCATGGCGAAACCGTTCGCTCTTAATGAACAAATCATCCACACCTCCACCAGCGTGGGAATCACTTTTTACCCGGATGATGGTAATAATGTCAGGCAACTCTTAAAAAATTCTGATATTGCCATGTACCGTGCCAAAGCAAAAGGCCGTGGTGTTTATGAACTGTTTACCAGTGAGCTTGGTCTACAGGTGAAAGAGGCCGTGCTGTTGGAGCAGGCTTTGAAAGAGGCCGTGGAAAAGCAGGAATTTGTGATGTACTATCAGCCAATTTTAGATGTAAAGAATCGTGAGGTTGTGGGGTTGGAAGCCTTGTTGCGCTGGCAGCAGGGAGATACCCTTCGTTATCCTAATACCTTTATCGATATGTTGGAAAAGAGCAGGCTTATTATTGATGCTACAGAAAGTGTGTTACCGAATATTTTTCATTTTTCAAAAAAACTTAGTCAACGGTATGACAAGCAGTTAACCATCGCTATCAATATTTCCGCAGCGCATTTTGTAGAGGATACGTTCAGTGATCGATTGATTGAGCTTGTACAACAAGGAGAGGTCGCATCATCCAATATCTGTTTAGAATTGACGGAAACCATCTTCCTGGAAGATATGGAGATTGTTTCCAGGAAGCTTACTGAGCTTAAACGCATGGGCTTTCAGATAGCTCTTGATGATTTTGGTACAGGGTATTCATCTCTTGGATATCTTAAAGGATTGCCGCTGGATAAGATCAAAATAGACCGAATTTTCACCAAAGAATTACCTGATTCTAAAGGAGATGTGGCGATTACGACCTCAGTATGTCTTTGGGGAGAAAATTTTGGTCTTGATGTGGTGGCAGAAGGTGTGGAGACTGAAAGGCAGTTAGCCTTTTTGGAAGAGATGGGTTGTGATCAGGTGCAAGGCTATCTCTTTGCAAAACCGATGGATGAAAAAAACTTGATCAAATATCTGGATGAGAAGATGTCTTAGATGAGTAGTGCGAACTTACTTTGTCAATTCCTCCTGACGAGCAGGCTCGTATATCCCCAGCCAGTGCCTGGCTGCGAGAAGTTAATCTATTGCTTTTGTTGCAAGAAAATCGCCTTAAGGGGGTGACTTTTTTCTCGTTTCTGGTGTCACTTTTCACCCCCCCTCCTCAATCATCGTACTTAATCCAACAGAGGTTCATTCCAGTAAATTATTGAGCAAAGCATTTTCTTGATCGGCGGTGGCTTCAGCAGAGGTGTAGTTGCTGGCACCAAGAACCGCGACATAATTCTAAACCGATCTTCCCTGTATGGCGATCTATGATAGTTTGTTCCTTCTGTAATCAGATTGGTGAACAATGACTCAATAGTCTTGAGGTTCAACCGTTTTTCATGTAATTCTTTCTGATGGCGTACATTTGGATTATGGGTACCTCCGTTAAAGGGAAGCTCGTTATTCTGAAGCTTTGCAACTACAGTATAACATAAGCTAATTACCCCTACCGGACATACGCCCTAATCAGAAGAAGTACGACTCAGGGCAACCCAATGGACTCTTTTTCGCGCAGGCCGTTTTCCCTCCATTTCCTTGCCTTCTTGTAACTTGTTGCCGCAGAGCTGGTAACGGATTCCATCTTAAAAAACTTTTCAGATCGGTCACTGAATTCGAATCGTTATGAAATATTGAAAAAAGAGCGCTATGGGTGTAAGCTGCGGGAGTAAAGAAAGACTAATTTTATTGATGCCAGCTAATTTTTTACCACCTGAACGTGGAGTATCAAATGTTAGGTGAATTCTGGAATATTTAATTATTTGCGTGGCAATCACCCATGATTACAGGAATAACCCCCAAATTCCAAAACCAAGGCATGTCCCCCCTTGCCGCAAAAAACTGGCTGGAGGACATAAACATTCGTCCGGGGTTTACGTTGAATCTGCTCCATTTTGCACTTAATACCAAGGTGGAGATCCAATACAAATTAGACAAAACGCTGCTGGTTTTTGGATGTTTTCTCACTGGCCAGGCAGAATCCACCGTACAACATCGTCATCAGTCAGGAATCAGGACCAGCCGCAATGGGGGGTATTGCGGGGTATCCTTTCTCAGCGGTTTACAGGGTACCAACCGCTTTCCGGCAGGGGCACCCGTTTCTGCCGTTCACGTAGGAATAAAGCCGGAAATGGTTGCCACCCTGGGGCCGGAAATCTGTCAGAAACTGCCCCCGGTTTTGAAAAATTCCATTGCCGGCAAACAGGACGGTACTTTTTGTCGAACCGGAACCATGACCCCCCCCATGCAGCAGGTGGTCAATCAAATGCTGGATTTTCCATGTCACAGACCCAGCAGACGCATCTATCTGGAAGGCAAGGCTGTTGAATTGATCTCTTTGATGATGGAATATTGCGTTATTGCCTCGGACAAAAAAGTGAAGGACTCTTTTCTGACCCCAGCGGACATTATCCGCATCCAGCAGGCACACGGCTATATCCTGGAGCAATTTCGGGATCCCCCCTCACTGGTGGAGCTTGCCCGGCATGTTGGTTTAAATGATTGTAAGCTCAAACAAGGCTTCCGTCATTTATACGGTAACAGCGTGTTCGGATGTTTGCATGAATACAGAATGAACCAGGCTCGTTGCATGCTCCGAACCGGCACCATGAGCATCAAGGAAATTTCCTACGCCGTGGGTTACAAAAACGCCCATAGCTTCAGCGATGCTTTTAATAAATATTTTGGTATCCGCCCCAGTCGCTATTGCTGAACGCCTACCTCTTTGCCTGTCAGCAGAGAACTCATCTTCCGCTTTTCAACCAGCCCTGTATGAAGTTTATCGCCGGGACCTCCTTCATATACTGGTGGTACGAATCTCCCCATTTTTCTAGGTTAAAGCGATCCTCATGCCGAAACATCATCCAGTAGGTTGCTGTCATTGTCCCCATGTATACCAAAGCCGTCATGGTAAAGGGAATCCAATGGTTGACAAGCACCGGCAACATACAAAAATAGGTGACCTCAGCAAGATGACCTGGATGCCGCATCCAGACGTATGGCCCTTTTTTGAGCATGAACACGGTTTCATGGGAATTACCGCATCCCCCCAGATGTTTTCGCATCAGGGAAACACGTGCTTCCAAAAGAATCGCCAGGCAAAACAGGCCCAAGGCCGTTGCCCATACCCACAACGGGATCGGCAACTGTTCCAGCCTGGCGACTGGTGCAAGCTGTTTGATGCCGGAAAGCCCACAAAACCAAGGAAAGAGCCAGATCAAGAAATTGACCGAAAGCAATATACCATAGCCAAGAGCATAGCGTTTTGTGTAGCTAGGTTTGATCTTTTCCCGCTCTGTCAGCCCCATCGGTTCTACCGCCTTAGAATCTGTAGGTAAGGGTCATACCCAAAATAAAGGGTTTGCCGTCAATCCCGGCTTTATAGGGGGCACGGGGAGTAATATAGGTCAGATACTCTTCGTCAAAAAGATTATCAGCCCACAGCACGGCATCAAATTTTTCTCCCCGGTATCCCAAACGTGCATTGACAATACCGTAGCCGTCTGCCTCGGCAGTGTTGGCATAATCACCATAAAAGGAACTTCTGCCCATCAGATCTATTCTTGCAAAAAAACCGCTTTGATGCTGGTACTGGACACCTGCATTGTAGGTATATCTGGGGGCAAACTGGAGTTCATTGCCATCGTAATCCATGCGTACAAATGCCAATCTCGCCGGATCAAATTCAAAAGTCACAAAGTCATCAAATTGGGCGTCCGTGTAGCCAATACCGCCAAAAAGTTCCAGCCCAGGCAGCAGACGGGCTGTCACTTCAAGTTCAACCCCCTGGGAATGGGCCTTTCCTGCATTGGTCGTAATGAGCTGCAGGGTGAGCTGGTCTGTCTCGCTGACCTGTTTGTCCTGCATATCAATGTAAAATATGGATAGATTGGCCAGAAAGCGGTTATCCAGGAAGGAGGTCTTGATTCCGGCCTCATAGTTCCAGTTATATTCCGGGTCATAGGTAAACCCAGTGTCCACAAAATTTGCAGTGGGTGTATAAATAAATCCCCCCGTATTATAGCCCCTGGCAACCGAGGCATAGAGCATGCTGGAGGTGGCCAAGTCATAGGTGATAGAGAATCTGGGCAGCCATTGTTCAAAGGATATATCCTCATCACAGACATAGGCGAACTGAGAGAAAGCCTCCATATCCAGATAGGTTCCTGTCACGTTTCCCTCCATTTCCTGATGGTCATAGCGCAGACCGGCAGTAACCCTCAGCCGCTCAAAATCGTACGTTACCTGACCAAAGCCTGCATAGCCGGAGGCGCTAATATCTGCCTTGGGCTGCATAACGGATAAGCCCATATCAACAATATGGTAGTCAAACCAGGTATCGAGCTGTTCCTTGAACCCATATATGCCCACCATCCAGGACAAGGGACCGGCGTGTTCAGGGGATGATACCCTTAACTCCTGACTGTACATGGTATCGTCGTAAGTGGCCTCTCCTGTCATGCGGTTTTGAGGACTGGACGTAAAATCCATATCGCTGAAGACATCGTGCCCGTAATCCACAAAGCCTGTTACCGAAGAGACCGTAAAGATATCTCCGGTATAGCGGGCCTGCAGAGAAATTTGGCCCCCATCTTGTCTGCTGTACTGATCTTCATTCTGATTGATTGTATAGGCATCGGTTTTCAGGGGCCCGTCAAGGTAACGCCATGTTCCGTAATGGTCGTCTGTCTTCATCCAGTCTCCTGCCAGGGTTATGTCCAGACGATCATTGGGTGTACCTTTCAAGGTCAAACGGCCATTGGAATGATCCATGTCTGCGGCCTTGTCATTGCCGTCGGCAATGTTTTCAATGAAACCGTCTGATATTTTTTTATGCAGGGCAAGCCCCATAGAGAGATGATCCGAAACGAGGGGGCCTCGGACTGCCAGATCTGCTTTCAAGGTGTTGTACCCCGAGAGCTCTCCCAGGATTCGGCCTTCCAGGTAGTCGCCGGGCTTTTTGGTGGTAATATTAATCAAGCCGGACTCGGTATTACGCCCGTACAATGTCCCCTGGGGGCCTTTGAGCAATTCAATACAAGGAATGATGTACGGCATTATGACGGCTGTGGATATTGGAGGTGTGGCCAAGCAAATCGTACACATCATCAACCTTGGCATCATCGAGGGCATCGCCAGAAAAATACTGTATTGAAGTCGGTGTTTTTTGAATTTCTTCTGGCACTTTATTGGGTGCTGTAACCGTTATGGTTTCAAGACGATAGGCGTCAGGGTGTTCTCCTGCGCCGGATACGCCTGAAGTAATACCAATACCAGCGGCTGATACCAACATAATCACCGCATATTTGCGTGCAGCTATATAAGAAAGCTTCACATGCTCAATGAATAAACCCATCTTTTGCTGGTGACTGGTTAGAGAGAGAAAGTCACCGGCATTCTGTGAACTTTTGTTCCCGTATTTTGGGTTACACATAGCATCCTCCTTTGATAACGATGAAAAATAAAAAAAAGAATATATTTTTTTGGACATCTACTCAATCTCTAAGGAATACGCTGGGCGGAGTTGTTCATACGCCAGACGGAAAAGGAAGGTTTTGGTTTGAAACAAAGAGAATAGAGCGCAGGAACTGGAGGTGGAAAACGATTTTTTAGCACAAAAGCTCGGCAGCTGACTCTCAAACAGCGCAAAACAATGATTGAACCTAAAAGTCAAAAGCTGAGCATATCCAGACAGTGCAAGTTATTGGGCGTCAGCCGGTCGTCTCGTAATGAGACCCATACTGACGATTGTCTGCGCTCCCTGATAGATGAGCAGAAACAAATCAGTGCAGACAAGGTTGCTGAGATGATCCACAGCGAACATAAGGTGGAGGCGGCAACGGATATTTCTCTAGATGAAGTCAGCCTGAGTGGGTATGACCAGCTTGTTACCATGGAGGTGGCAGGATGAATCAGGTAATCGATGATCATGTCTTGGACAGTGCCCTCAAAAACCTCCGCCTTTCTACAATCAGAAGTTGCTATCGAGATGAAGCTGAGCTGGCCAGACAGGAGGCTTTGAGCTATGAGATGTATTTGCATGAACTGGTTGTACGTGAGTGCGAAGAAAGAACCAACAAGCGCATTGCCAGGTACTTACGGGAATCAAGGCTGCCGCTGGAAAAAAACCTCGAATCTTTTGATTTGTCTCGACTTCCGGCAAAAATCAACGGAGAGGTAAGCGCGTTACTCGATGGTTCGTTTTTAGGCAGATGCGAGAATGTTCTCGCCTTTGGCAATCCCGGCAGCGGAAAAACCCACCTTCTCTGTGCAATAGCCCAGGAACTGATACATCAGGACAGGCGTATACTCTTTACTTCCTGCAGCATGCTGGTCCAG
>PDWJ01000130.1_pt1 | contig 117648 bp, 98 predicted proteins | sample 1430881 | NCBI WGS metagenome assembly PDWJ01 (sample SAMN01162460, study PRJNA174530) | Oral metagenome, whole genome shotgun sequencing project. | biome: Marine environment; feature: Marine mammal; material: Swab sample of the gingival sulcus; isolation source: swab sample of gingival sulcus... | reverse complement strand
AACCTGATTCCAGGCCGGTAAACCGGCTTGATTCCCAGCAAGCGAATGCGGGCATTTGGCGGCTCTACCTCTACCGTTAAACCGTATTCCTTCGGTTCCCTCTCCAGCGTGACCGGTACCGCCACATCTTTATCTACAATAGTAACTGTCACCTGCGTAGCGATATAACCTGCTTTGGCAACCTCTACAATGTAACTTCCCGGCAAAAGTTTTACACCGGGCTTATACGTTATATCCAAATCCTTCAAACGTATTGCAGCATCAACCGGTTTTGATCGCACTGTCAACCCAAAACGATCTTCTTTTTTCTCAATTTTCTCCAGCTTAACCGGCACCGCCACATCACTATCAGCAATCGTGACGGGAAGTATTTTAGTCTTATAGCCTTTCCGGGAAACTTCAACCTGATAGCGGCCTGATTCCAATTCCATACCCGAGCGGTAAACCGTTTCGCTACCAACAAAACGAATCTTTGCATCAGCCGGCTGCGACTGGATCGCCAATCTATATTTGGCCTTCTCCAGAACGACGGTGACAGTCACATCGCGATCATTAATGATCACCGATTGCTGGCGTGGTACATAGCCAGAGCGGGTCACTTCAAACTGATACTCCCCTGCTGCCAGCGCGACTCCCGGACGATAGGCTACCGAAGTCTGCAACAAGCGCACATTGGCATCTGTCGGCCTGGTTTTGACTATTAGCGCATAACTTTTTGGCGTTTCTGGCGGCGCTGTAATGGCCAGCGCCAATTGATAAACATTAATCTGAATATCATCAAGATCCTTACCCTGAATCTGACCGCCACGCAGCAATGCCGCTGTTTTAGTGTCAATGAGCCGTGTTGTGACGTTAATACGATTACCCAGTTTGGACACTTCGCCGATAACTACCGCGTCCAGCTTGAATTCCTTTCCAAGCTCAGCGGATGTCTTTGGATCAAGCAGACCTGTTGCTCCCAACTCCTGGGCTTTGGCAATCTTGGCTACTGAGCGTAGTGATAAACGATCCTTAAGCGCAAAATGACGGGTATTAGCAAGTGCCAAAGACATTAAATCAGCGATAATGGCACCTGTATGTTCAGGAAGATCGCCGCGCACACTGAACTCAACCACTGCGACTTTCTTTGGTTCCTCAGATTGAGCGCCCATCGCGCACATCGAAACGCACCCCAACACAAGCAGCGCGAGTAACCGCAACCTCATACGGTGAGTCACGCACCGTAAAATCCTGTCTGTAGCACACCCACAGTCTTTAATCATCGAGTTGCTCAGGGCTCCAGTACCAAACGAAATCCCAAGTCAAAACTTGCTAATTGAGCGGTAATTGGAAACCGGTAAGCAAAGCGCAATAAACCTGGGTAGACATTCCACGACCCACCTCTGACGACACGCTGAACTGTTAGCGGCGCATCCAGATCAATACAGCGCGTTTCAGCGCCTTGATAGCCACTATCGTACCCTGAACACGTCCACTCCATCACATTCCCCAGCATATCGTGCAAGCCAAAAGCATTAGCTGCATATTGAGCCACCGGCGCACCCACAACATGATCATCCTTACAGGGGTAATGCGGCCAATGTGATACTCTATTGCTATGCGCTGTCTCATCATAAATATTGGCATATTGACAAGACTGGCTTTTATCATTCCAATCATAAGGAGTTGTTTTCCTCCCGCGTGCTGCATATTCCCACTCCGCCTCAGTCGGCAAACGAAACCGCAAGCCTGTCTGCCCGGATAGCCAATTAGCGTACATATTGGCATCACGCCATGTCACTCGTACCACAGGTTGATCGTCTTTATTCAGGCTAAAGGTCTCGAAACGACCGCTATCATGATCAGACATAAATTTCCGATACTGGGCATTTGTAACTTCCGTCCTGGCCATCCAGAAACCGTTAAAACAGATTCGATGCAAGCGTTCGTTAGCGTTACGTTCCTTATCTGTTTCCGGACTACCCATATCAAAACATCCAGGCTTTACCCAGACAAAACGGGTACCGGTCAACACCTCGGTATAATCCTTTCCGGCTTTCGGCGCTATTTCGTCTACAGGATTTGGTTCACCAGACTGGCCAATCTGGGGCTTTACAGGAAATGGCCTATCCAACCATAGCCAGATACCTGTACCACCAATCAGCGCTGTTACCAACATCATGCCGATAATCCATAATCGACCCTTTTTAAACAATAGCGTTTGCCAAAAGCCGGTTTCTGGCTCCACAGGTAAATTGTTGTCACTACGAGGTGATTCCGGGCGTAGTGGCGGCAATTCCAGATTGACTGTCGATCCGGCTTCATCCTCCTGAGTTTGCTCCAATGCAGCTCTCATCTGCTCAATGTTCTGAAAGCGCTTCTCAGGGCGAACAGTCATAGCCTGATCAATAAGACGCAGCAGGCTCGGACTGTATTTACCTGCCGCAACCTCACTCGCAGGCGGCAGTGGATCATCCAGCACTCGGGCCGGTGCTTCGATTGGTGCGCCCCCAGTCACACAGTGATAAAGAACCGCACCCATTGCATAAATATCAGTCCAGGGGCCATAACTCTTACCGTCGACCAGATATTGCTCAATCGGTGAATAACCGGGGGAAAACACGCTGGTCACACTTCGACTGCGCCGACCAAGTGCCTGACGGGCTGCGCCAAAATCAATCAGGATGGTGCGTCCATCTGAGCGTTGATATAGGTTGGCCGGTTTGAGATCACGATGCAGATAGCCACGAACATGAACCGCGTCCAACGCCGGTAATATATCGCTGATAATCCGACGGATATGGGCCTCGGATAGTGTATTTCCTCTCGCTAGAATCTCGCTTAGCGCCCGACCTTCCTCATACTCCATTACAATGTAGGCCGTACCATTAGCTTCAAAGAAGTACAGCACCCGCACTACACCAGGATGTTTGAGATCAAATAAAATCTTGGCCTCACTAAGAAATCGCTGTAGACCCCAATTGTAACAGGCCTCCTCACCAGCCTCGGAAGTTGGCAAGCCACCCTGGGTATTCGCCAGAACGTGTGTTCTATCACGATACGACCACTCGACCGGAAAATACTCTTTGATTGCCACACGATTTAGCATTACCTCGTGTACTGCCTTATAGGTAATCCCAAAGCCGCCCGCACCTAACACGGACTCTATACGATACTGGTAATGCTCAAAGACATACCCAATAGGCAAAGAATTAGATTTATTGGTGGTCATGGCTTCCTATCACGGCATTGACCTGCACAACAGCATACATCCCGGCATACTCAGCATTTATGAAAAACTCGACTATCCACTTACGGTAACTCTCGTACCAGCCGAAATCCTAGAGAATAATTTTGATCCTGAGGATCATCCCGATGTCGTTCTGCTGAGCGGATACTACGCGGTTCATCGTTCCATGAACCGCCTCGTATCACAAACTGCCGATCTGCTGTCGGCTCCTGGCAACGCTGAATCGGGGCACGGTACTGCTCATCATACAGTGTGCAAGTCCATTCCAATACATTACCGGCCATATCATGCAAGCCAAAATTATTACTGTGGTATGTACCTACAGGTGCCGTATAAATATAACCATCGCGACATTTCATCGCAGGCCAACCGACATACAATTCTTTACCATCCAGATCCGCTGCATTTGCATATAGACAACCCTCATCAGGATCATTGCCCCAATAGCGACTGGACTTTACACCAGCACGTATCGCATACTCCCATTCCGCCTCGGTCGGTAACCGATAACGATGCTTGGTCTGCTTGGACAGCCAATCAGCGTAAGTCTTCGTATCTTGCCAACTCACATTAATGACAGGTCGCCGGCCACGCCCCCATCCATTATCACCGGGACGCACCCGACCACTCGCAGCGGCAAAACGGTCGTATTCATGAAACATCACTTCATATTTGCCAATAGCAAATGGTTTTTTAATCTGTACCAGATGCCGTGCTTCGTCCTTATAGCGACCTCGCTCACTTAATGGTGATCCCATCATAAAATGACCGGCAGGTATCATGACCATCTCTGGACCCAGTGAGCCATCGGCAAGGCGATCCTGAAACACGCGGTTACGTGGCGCCAAACGTGCCAGAGCCTTGGTCGCTGAGGCGCGATATCGACAGACAGGCGCACATCGACTTAAATATTCCCAATACGCTTTACGGGTATTTTCCTGTCGTGCTATTGAAAACGCCTGACTATCCTTTTGTTCAGCGGTCTTCTGGACACCTGCTTCCTGTAAAGCCTCGCCTAATATTTTCAGCTCCGGCAAATCAGGCTGTAATGCCAATGCTTTTCTATACCATTTTTTACTACTGGCCAATTTCCGTTTTTGCAACTCGTTTTCAGACAACGTAATCCAGGCGCGCGCTATCCGCCGCCGCCCCTGAACCACATAGGTTTCATCCGATGCCAGCTTTTCCAAAACGTCCAGTTGTGCTAGGGCCTTGCTACCATTATTACCCTTCTTGCCCTGCTCCAGTGCCATTATATGCGACTCAAATTGCTTCTTTATTGAGGCTACCTTCTCTTGAAAAGCAAGCTTTTCAATCGCTTCTTTTGCCTCTTGCCCATAACCGCAGCGTGGGCAGCGTTGCAGGTACAATTGATAAGCCACCTGCGTATTTTCTCGTTGCGCAGATTCAAACGCACGCCGATCGGCCTCATATTCTGCATTTTCTTCTCGACCGGCATACCTCCATTTATCCTGTTCAGCAGGACTTACAGCAGGTTGCGGTCTGGCCTCAACAGGAGATGGCTGTTCAATTGGTGGACCCACTTCTGGTGACTGAGCCTTGTAGGCAAACAGCCCAGCGGTGCCCGCAAATACCGCGACACCAACCCCCGCGACCAGCCAGCGATACTGCGCCAGAAATGAAGGCTTTCGCAATTGCTGAGCCGTCTTTCGTACTCGCTGTGCCTTCTCCAGAGAAGCAACAAACGCACCTGCTTCAGCTGGACACAGTTCACTTGGATATGCCAAACCTTGCCGCAAGGTGCGCCAGGCCTCATCAGTGAGTCCCGGTGGACGCGAAATAACATTGGGATAGTGTGCTTGTACCTCATAGGCACTACGCCCAGACAGCAGCCGATAAATCAATAATGCTAATGCGTAAACATCACGACGAAACATGGTCTTAGATGACGCTGATTCAGCCGTGGTTTCTGCCGATAAGCTCTTAACACTGAAGAGTACGCTACGCGGTTCATGAACCTCAGTCGCCACACCAAACCCCAGCAATTTAACTTCACCATCGGATGAGACAAACACCGAATCCGCATCCAGATGCTGGTGCGCTAATCGGTGCTCCTGGTGGGCATAATCCAACGCAGCAGCAACTGGACGCAACCATTGCACTATGGTTCCCCAGGCAAACCCTTCAGTGCCCTTCTGCTCAATAAGCTGCTCTAAAGTGGAACCTTTTTGGGAACTCACATATCCCATTTCAACAAATGGCCACCCACCAGCACCCTGCCGCCAACCGTAAATTTTCACGATATTTGGATGCGTGAGCTTAACCGCTAAATCCACACGCGCCCGTACCTTAGCCAGATAGGTCCGCAAACCCACCAGATCCGCTCGTACTGACCGTTCATCTTCATTTGAACCAACACCAGCTGTCGATATACGCTGATCAGGGCGAAATACCTTGACCACACGAAAAGCTTCAGCCAGGCCAATAAGCTGTGCCAGCCAAACGCGCTGATGACCACTCAAATCGTGTAACAAACGCACACGGCATTCAGGTGGCCCGATCACAACACCGGGCACAAGCTCATTCACATGGGCGTCATCGTCCATCAACGTATCCGCGATATCTGAACCCGCCGCGCTCAATAACGCTTCTATGGATCGTGCTAGCGCGGCTTCATCCAGATCACCGGCCAAATAAGCGTCTGCCAAATCTTTTATTTCTGCTTCGAGTTTGATGTCCATACGCTCAATCTGCCTATTTGATCCGCAAAATGTCACACACCACTAGAGATTTCATAACAGAACCACCTAAATTGCACCAACATGTAGATTAACGTTTCTAGTCTAGCAGAAGCATAAAATGCTCTACTATTGATAAGCCATTTTATGTCCTAGACTAATTGTCCATACTTGCCACCTGTTACAATGGCCGAAACTGATGCAAAATAACCATAATGCTCATCCTCATATCATCGGTAGTACCTGCCTGGATTCTGCTGCTGAGCAGGGATCGCATCGCGTGCAATACGATATCGCCGTACGCTCTTTGTGCTCGCCAACAGGCCAAGGTCGTCGCGAAAATCAGGACAACTATCTCATCATTGACGGACAGGGGTGCGCTCGGTTTCTAAGCAGCGAACTGGAACACTGTATACAAGCCTCCAACTGGCCTGCCAACCACCAACGCGTGGCAGTACTCGACGGCATGGGAGGCCACACCCATGGTCGAGAAGCTGCCGAACAACTGGTTGAAGGTGTATTAAATATTCCGGCAACGTGTGACCTCAACACCTTGAACGAGGCGCTCAGCGCACTGCACCAAAAACTGCACGAACAATTTCACTCAATGGGACTCGATTCGGGTTGTACTATGGTATTACTCGAAATTCCTCCTGCTGACTCGCCGGCCTTGCTCTTCCATGTGGGTGATTCTCGCCTTTACGCTATCGATAAACAGAAAGTCCGGTATCTGACTATTGATCATGTACCCGCTACTCACATGGCCATACTGGGCTTGATAGATAAATCCAAGTGGACTCGGCAAGTGCATGAGCGACCCGGCTCACAGCTTAGCCAAGCTTTCATACTCGGTACCACGATGAATACATCGCATCCATTTAAAGGTGTTATTACGCCTGAGCTTTTTGAACTAAAAGGGGACAATATTCCACCATTCCTACAAGGACTTGATGACCGCCGTCTGATCACATTGGACGCCGATACGCTCTATTTATTGGCCAGCGATGGACTCTGGAACCTGCGCTATCCCCAACGCTTCATCAGTCGCTGGTCCGAACTGCTGCTGCAACCACAACGTTCTCTTGAAGAACTTCTTGACACACTCTTAGCGGAGCTGGCCAAAACTATCCAGCAACAACGCTCCCAACCGGATGATAATTGTACAGCCGTGCTGATCCGTAAATCAGTATCGACCACGCAACCAGCTGCCCCCAATAAAAACCCTGACTAACTAATATTTGAGGTATTTTATTTTGAAGACCTGGCATATTCTGCTGGCGCTAATGGTGCTGATAATCATTACATTCATGCAGCCGCTAGTCACATTTCTGGGGAGCTTGGCACTACTGCTGGCAACAGGGGCTTTTATATTCCGCGATTTGCCACCAAACCAACAAGAAGTAATAGAACAACGAGTACTTGGCTGGTTACATCGAGTGCGTGGCAACACTAGGCCTACTGCATTGCCGCGTAGTAACCAGCCGTACACATCAGACCAACCACCCACCAAACGGGCACGGCGCACAAAGAAAAACAACACCAAAGATAGCCGCACAATCAACGATATACCACCATCAACGCCTGCATCTTCAACCCTATCCAGTAATGAATCAACATCCCCAACACATGGCTAATTTTTCAATTCTGGAAAACGACGGGCAATAATGTAAGTAATTCATTCTGGCCTGCATTTGTCACCAACGATATACGGCTCATGCTGTTGTCATGTGCCTGGTGCTACTGAAATAACCTCATACAAAGCTGTTATCAAAAAAGCGTTGAACATCCAATGATGTTCAACACTTTTACTAAATCCTTAAAGAATCTAAAGATCGGAATAATTTTCAGACCTGCACCGACATATCTGTACGGGTACGCAGAATTGCATAAATTTCATCTTTTAAATGTAGTCGTTGCTTCTTCAGATCTTCAGTATAAAAATCCGAATGATTTTCAATCTGTAGCTCAGTACGTTCAACTTCATCATTGATTTGATGATATTCATCATACAATTGTGCAAACCTTGAATCCTCAGCCTTCAACTCAGCAATACGGTTCTTGTATTCAGGAAACTCATGAAACAAATCGTGACTTTCTCCAAGCATAGGGGCACCCTCCTGATTATTATTACGAGCGGATGACTTTTTTGTGTCAACCGAGTATAGCATTGCCGCTACCATGAATGACCCAAAACGGGTACTTGATGTGAGGCTCCACGCCATGATGGACTCACTTTATTCCTTCCTGCTGGCGCTAGCGCTACTCATCACCTATTCATGGCTTTGTCAGCACAACGTATCCCTTGCCGGAACGCACCCACTTGCCACCAGGGTTTACGATTGCCCTGTTTACTAAATAGTGTCGTCAATTTTTTACGCCATAAGCCGATGCACCGGATGTGGACAACGGCAAGGAATGAAGCAGTATTTTTGGCATAGTAGGTGGCCATGCCGCGCCACCGGCAAAAACGGTGCTGTGTATTAGTTTTCCAATCCCCCATCAAGGGGCAGATCACGCCACGGCGCCCCAATGCGTAACCAGAGAACAGCGTTGATAAATAAACGATTATCCATTGCAGGTCGCCCTACCTTGCCCGTACCTCGCGGCAAATGCAGTTCTAATCATACCCGGAGCGTATCGTCGATGCGCTGTTATATCGTCTATCCTCCATGGCATGATCCAGAGACTCTCTAATCGTAGACTTATTGGCTTGACGATACTATCTAGGATCATTTGCAGTTGTATAAGGTGCTAGTATCTTTTCAGAGACGATCCAGATTTATCTGGTTTCGTCAATAGTTTAACAACCTTTTTGCAATATAGGAAACTGTCCATGTCCGTTCCTAGCGATCTGCCAGTGTGGCAGGAACTGAAAGCCCATCATGCTGCCATCACTGATATACACATGCGTGATTTGTTTGCTGCTGATCCCAAACGCTTTAATAGGTTCTCACGGCATTTTGGTGATCTGTTAGTGGATTTTTCCAAGCACCGCCTTACCCAGGAAACCTTTGATTTATTAGTTAAATTGGCTCATCAGGCACAAGTACCTGCCTGGATTGAGCAAATGTTTAACGGAGAATTGATTAACCATACTGAGGGACGTGCTGCATTGCACATTGCGCTACGTAATCGTAGCAATCGCCCTATTATGGTTAAGGGTGAAAATGTGATGCCCGGCGTTAATAGCGTGCTGGAGCATATGCGAAAGTTTTCGGATCAGATTCGGCGTGGTAAGTGGCGCGGTCATACCGGCAAGCGTATCCGTGATGTTGTTAACATTGGTATCGGCGGTTCTGATCTAGGGCCAAAAATGATCTGTCAGGCCCTACAGCCTTATGGCGATCCTACGTTACGGATGCACTTTGTATCCAATATTGATGGCGCACATATCAGTCATATTCTGGCAGAGTGTGACCCGGAAAGTACATTGTTCATCGTTGCCTCAAAAACCTTTACGACTCAAGAAACCATGACAAATGCACATACCGCCCGTGCATGGCTTATTGAGGAACTCGGTGAAGAATCGGCGGTTGCTAAACACTTTGTTGCCGTATCTACGAATGCCGAGGGTGTGAGCAAGTTTGGTATTGATACGGCTAACATGTTCGAGTTTTGGGATTGGGTAGGTGGGCGCTACTCACTATGGTCTGCGATTGGCCTGCCTATTATGGTCTATCTAGGGATAGAGAACTTCATAAAACTGCTGGAAGGCGCACATGCGATGGATGAGCATTTTCGTACCACACCAGTTGAAGATAATCTGCCAGTTATTCTGGCACTGCTGGGTGTCTGGTACATCGACTTTTTTGATGCCGATGGTCATGTGATGCTGATTTACGATGACTATTTACGTTCACTGGCAGATTACTTGCAGCAGCTGGATATGGAAAGTAACGGCAAGATCGTTGATCGTGAAGGCCAGATCGTGAAAGTCAATACCGGCCCCATTCTGTGGGGAGGGTTAGGCAACAACGGTCAACATGCTTATTATCAGTTACTGCACCAAGGAACCCATTTGGTTCCTGCTGATTTTCTGGCTCCAGCACAAAGCCCAAATCCAATCGGCGACCATCACCAGAAATTACTGGCTAACTGTTTGGCGCAATCTGAAGCGATGATGATTGGTAAAACGGAAGCGCAAGCGCGTGCCGAGCTGGAAGGACAGGGTATGACAGGTGAGAAACTGGAAGCGTTGTTACCCTATAAAATCTTTCCTGGCAACCGCCCTAGTACCAGCCTGTTTTACCGTCGTTTGACACCACAAGTGTTGGGTTCACTAATTGCACTCTATGAGCATAAAGTCTTTACCCAAGGTATTATTTGGAATGTGAATTCCTTTGACCAATGGGGTGTCGAGCTAGGTAAGCAATTGGCAAATATGATCCTGCCAGAGTTGAAAGGCGAGCGATCAGCTGAGGGGCATGATGCCTCGACAGTCGGGTTGATCAAATTCTGTCAGGCAGCAAATTGATGGTTGTTGGCCACGCCTCGTCATCCGGAGAGGTATGGCCATCTTGCCTTGATCTTTTTGGACAGGCCGGGGTACCGGCCTGGATAGTGTCGTCAAACTAATGAGCCTACAATCAGAGTGTCTCTGGATCACGCCATGGAGGATCGACGATATGCTATATCCAATCCGCTCCGGGTATGATTAGAACCGCATCCGTCGTGAGGTGTGGTTATTAAAGCGGGACGACCTGTAACGGATGATGGATATAGCGGAACCAATTAATCAAATTTAATTGGTTCCGCTATATCCTCAGTAGTCAAGCCGACTCGACTACAAGGCAACTTCTGTAATCAGACCCATGATTGAGAGTAAAGAAAATAAACAATCACTTATCTCAGGGCATGTAAACAGCAAATATCACGATCACCCTGCCTCCTGATCGCTGACAAAACCCGCCAGATAATTGTCCAGCAACGACCCGGCCACATCCGGTATCGACCGTCCACCGGCAATCTCCAGTTTGCGGTCAAAACCCAGAATGCAAACACCATGAATACCACTCCACAGGGCGCGAGCAGCCAGCGCTATATCCTCTGCGGAAGCATGCGTACGAAGTAGCGCCAGCTCACGCTGTACCAATCCAAACATCTGCGTCACTTTCTCGGTGGCAAGCTCAGGAGTGGGTTCCCCTTCCGGTAGGCGATGCTGGTAAATCGCTAACCAGCGATGGGTCTGGGTCAGTGCAAAATCGATGTATGCATCGGCTAATGCTCGAAGCGCAACAACCGGTGGCGGACGGTCAGCAACTGCATCCAGCAGTCGCTGATGCAACGCCACCAGTGTCCGTTCATTCATCTGAACAATCAAATCATCGAAGTTGCGAAATACCATATATAAACTGCCAACGGTATACCCAATGCGAGCAACAACCTTACGAGCGCTTAAGCCGTCCAAGCCATTTTCGGCGACCAGATATTCCGCAGCTTGCAGCGCGATTTCGCGCAATTCATCACGAGTATGTTCGTTACGCCTTCCCATGAAATTCTCCGTATGCGGGATCACCTAGTCACGCCACTTTCGCAAGAGCATGTAAAGGTCAGGATAAAAGACTTTCAGATCAGCACGTGCCTGGGCTTCCTGCATCACCTGACGCAACAGGGCATTACCAAGGGAGACACGCTGCTTGAGAATATCGGCTTTAATTTGGCTCAACACTTCAGAGCCTTTTAGTAGCTCCTGTTCAATCAGGTGTTGCTGTTGAGCATAGCGCCGATGCAGCATATTGATCGCAGCAGGTGCAACATTTTGGTTGGGATTATAGCGGAAACCACGCTCCAGCTTTTGTCGCCAAGATAGTAATGTCGCCAATCTTTGGCGACCGAGGTGATGGCCAAAACCAGGTACTGAGCGCAGTGCATCCTCGGCAATATCAGCCGCTGTTTCAATTCCATAGGAGGCCAATACCATTCGGTCGGTCGTATGAATACCTACCAGATCAGCCGTATGAATAAAGTAACCTTCCAGAAAGGTGCGTAGCTGATTTTGATATCGGTGGGTCTCCAGATCCTGCAACGCTTGCCGATGCTCGGCACTAAGCGCCTTATGGCGCTCATACAGAACATTCAGCTCATGGCGCTTATTTAAAAAGGGTTGCTCACTGGCTCGCTGCTGCCAGGCGCCTTGTAACCGGGCGCGTTCACGTCGTGCCGCCAGCAATACCTGGCGGCGACGCTGATATTCCTGACGCACGGCATTCCCTCGTATCAGCATCCAGGCGGCCAGTGCCAGGGGTAACCATAGCCAGGCCAACAATGGAAACATCACGATAGCTAGCCACAGCGTCGTCACGACTAATGCCATCCTGATCCAGTTACCCCGTTGTACCCGTTTCAGGGATGCTGGCAAAGGTATTGGCTCCATCGGTTCCGAATCAGCGGGTTGCGGCGCAATCGCGCGATCCGGTGGTGTGATTGCAAGCACCCGCTTCCAGACTCCCTCCAGATCAAAATGATGCGGTGTAGTCAGGTCTGAGGTAGACACCAAAGACGCAAAAAAACGGGTTCCTCCCTCCTGTTCCAGTAAACACCAGGGGCAATTTTTTTGCTCTTTTGGGTATTTATGATCACGGTTTTGATGACAAACACACAGATTGGCGCCAAGTTTTTCCAGAGCTTTCAGCCACTGCTGCGCGGTAGGGCGACCTCGATTGGGGTCAGGTGGTGCAAAAGCACGCTCAAATAGATTAGCAACAGCTTCAGGCAACACATCCATTGACAAGCTGTGCGGCGGTGCATCCATCGACCAAATAGGGGCAAAGCGGCCGAAAGCAAAACGAAATTCCTTAATAGCCTGTTCAATGGGCATATCGCCCTTACCCCGATAGCGTCCAGCAAAAGGATGACGGCCCATAAATAGTAGATGAAAACACAGTACAGCCAAACCAAAATTGTCATGATTTGGAGTACGCTTTAAGCCATAAAATGAACGCTCCTGCAACTCTGGCGCGGTAAACTGCAATACACCGACATTACAAGGAAAGAGTTGGTTATCCGCACTGATCTGAAAAGAATCACAGTCAATCAGCCTGATGAGCGCTTGTGTCGAGACCACTACATTGCCAGGATTAACATCACCAATAATATGATTATGAGCATGAATGGTCTCAAAAGCACTGCTTAAATTGCGAGCGGCATGCACCAAGAAAGACCAATCAGCATGCGGAAAAATGCGTTTGCGATGCGCTGGGCCGTAAAGATTATGAATCTCATGATAGCCACTGAGACGACGCATCACAAAACCACAGACAGCACCATCAACATGTGTATGCAATACATCCACCGGCCACGCTGAAATCTCTTGCAAACTGGGGTGTGTCTGCCGAACCATCCCTTCCAGCTTTAGTATTCTTTCTGTATTAAGCGGTTGATGATAAATCTTGGCCACAAAACCAGGACGACCGGCAATCTCATACACTGAACCTTCGCCACCACGCCCTAATTGCCGCCCCAACACAACGGTATTACCGGCACTACTCTGTAAGCGTGTCACCGGAACTCTACCGAAGGTTCGTGGCAGCAGTTGTCGATTTCAATGCAGCCGCACGCGCGGCCAACACCAGCGTTTTATCATCACGGGTTCGTTGATTAATCGCTGCTCCAGCCAAAAAACCTGCCAGTGCTGATTCCAGCATCTTAGGCGCCTCATCCTCATCGTGCTGGTAGCAGGCGTGTAATTGCTGGAACAAGGGGCGAAAAAATGGTGCATATCCCTGGCGATGCTCATAATCCAATGCCAATCGTTGCAAACCATCGGTCAGTAGCGCAATCTCGGTCACTGACTCAAATACAACGGCCACCTCAAGCCGTTTCATCGCGTCGGAATCAGTGGCAAACCAAGTTTCATTGGGATACTGACCGTTATGGGGCCAGAATTGCACCCGATAACGCCCTTTAGAACCCAGCACGATTGCGCCATCGCCAATTTGCAACAGCAGCGCCCGATCCGTAAACAGCGCCGCTGCCAATACAGTGCAAGCAAATTCATTGATGCTCAAACCGGTATCAGTAGCGCGTTGTCCCAGTACATTACGGATACGGCCCAGTAACCGCCTGCCATTGATTTGATACCATCCATGATTTGACACTGTATCCAGCTGCTCGGTCATCGCCTCCAACAAGGTGGCACAGGCTAATATCGCACCATCGCGGGCTTTTTGGGCGCTGCCTGCACCATCGGCAGCAACCAGCAGCAGTATCGGCTCACTACCTGGACGTTCAAGTAACCGCACTGCACAAGCATCCTGGCATTCGATACCTTCATTCAGATGGGCCACTCCAGCGACACTGGCATGGACAAATTGCCAGTTACCGCATGTACTCATACTGATGCCCAACCGTCTGGGGTTGTTGGGTTTGATAGTGGTACATCCATATCAGGCACTGAACGCGAAACGGACCGCATCGAATTTGATAGCCATTGGAATAACTCACGGAAACGCAAACCACGCAGTCGCAATGGCTGACGAACAGCAATTTTGCCTAAAATGTCCATATTGGCATCACCAACCCCAACGGCGAAAAAAGCGAAAGCACGGGTTTCTTCACCCTTGCATACCTCATCTGCCACTCCACGCCAATCATCGGTAGGGCTACCATCAGTAATAAGAAATATCCAGGGACGAAAGAATGGGATACCGTTTTCACGGTACAATACCTTACGCCGACTGAGCAATTCCAGTCCTTGCTGTATTGCAGCACCCATCGGGGTATCTTTCTCTGCCTCTAGTTGCGGTGGCATAAAGTGTTCGGCGGTTTGGAAGTCATTAATCAGCTGCACCGGACCAAAGCTGATGATAGCGATTTCGACGCGTTTAGCGGCCAGGCTATCGCCAAGCAGCTCTTCCTTAAATACTTCCAAACCCTGGTTGAGTTCATTGATCGGCTCACCGTTCATCGACCAGGAGTTATCCAGTAACAATACACAGGGACAACGCGGCTCCGGGTTATCTGCAAATTCAACAACACTAAAATCCATATCAAAAGGTTTTTGTAAGGAAAGATCGTCATTCATATTCCCGATTCCCTTGGCGAATGTGGAGAGGGGTGATATACACTGTGGATATGCTGAATATAGCGCAATGTAGACAGATTACGGACACGTTGGCGCCGCCGGGTATCCGGTATCATTGTAAACATGATGCCATCAAGAATTCAGTACGCTGACCTCAAACTTCATGGCTGAAGACAAGGTAAAAACAGTCCTTAGAAAGGACTTGCCATACAACTATATAGTCTAGTAGCCCAGATGGAAAAACAGGATGATAATATAATGCGAATGTGGGTAAAAGGAATAGCGTTGATCGCTATGTTTTTGGGTGCAACAGGGCTGATTGTCACATTATATCAACTGAACGCACAGCTAAGTCAGATGGAGAAAATCGCTGGCAACACGACACAAAGCAAAATGGATAGACGGCTCAGTCAAATAGAAAATGCCATCAGCAAACAGCAGCAAGATGTCGATAAACTGACAGCGCAATGGCGGAACATGGATGTGCAATTAAACCAGTTGTTAAAAGCGATAAACTCATTACAAACCAGGCAGAAATCTTTAGCGCAATTCGCTCCAACCCTGGATGGAATCGAGCAAAAACTCGGCAATACACAAGCACTGCTGGAAAAATTGCAGCAACAATGGCATGGTACAACGTATTATCAAACAGTCGATATAGCCCTAGGTGAGTTACCTGCAGGTCAGGATACTCCAAAAGTATATAAAATTCCGGATGTTGTCCCTGATGCAGCGCGAGAGATACTGGTATACGCTCAGGTAGCGACCGGTTATGTTGATGGTGGCCCTCATTTTTTCCAAGTATCGGTACAGCCAGATCAGACACATGAGGCCAGCTTTACACTCTATGCCGTTGGCCAACCACAAAAAAGCTGGACTTACAACTCCGATAATTTTTGGCTGCCCATGCCTGAAAATCGTGAGTTATACATAAAAACAAAAAAAATAAACAGTAAACCGTTTTTTGGCGAGTGGAATAGTCAGGTCAGTATTATTGCCTACCGATAACACGGTCATTTACCGGATTCATTCAGCCGTCAGCTCTTCCCATCGAATACCCTATCATTAGCCTCGCCCACGATAGGCGGGAACACCTTGTTTGGGAATCCAGACATTACCGGGGGGCGGTGCTGTCTGATAAAATACATCAATCGGAATACCCCCACGCGGATACCAATATCCCCCCATCCGCAACCACTTTGGTTCAAGTTCTTTGACAAGGCGCAATGCAATAGATACTGTACAATCTTCATGAAATGCGCCGTGATTTCGAAAGGAACCAAGAAACAGCTTGAGTGATTTACTCTCAATCAACCAATCCTGTGGTATGTAGTCAATCACCAAATGTGCAAAATCAGGCGCACCTGTAATTGGACACAGTGATGTAAACTCCGGCGCAGTAAACCTGACCAGATAACTGATTCCCTTTTGGGGATTGGGCACACGTTCCAAAACAGCGACATCAGGATTTTCCGGCAAAGCCGCTGGCCCGCCAAGCTGTGTCAATTCCGAATACATATCCTGATGGCTCATAGCTTATACGCCTCGCTTGTTTCCCCACAGCAAAACATGCAATTGTGGTAAAATGGTCACATTAAACCACTGGTCTGCATTCACTCTACTCGCCAGCCACAAAAGACGCTGGTTAAGCCCTTCAAGATCGGCATCACCCTCGGTTTTATGATTACCCGGTTGCAAATAAACGGGTAATGCTGGATATCGACTCGCGACCTCTCTGGTATAACGGTAATCCTCCTCATCAAGCACAACCATTTTAAGCACAGTTTTGGGGATTCCGTTTGCAGCAGCAATACAGTCATCCAGCTTTTTCCAGTCGGTTTCCATAGTACTGGAAGGCGGCTTGGGGCTTAACGTCAGGACATCCAGTGTTTTAAACCAATCCTGCGCTACCGAACCCTGTGTTTCCAGCCCAAAACGGTAACCTTGCGTATGGCCGATATCAATCAAGGGCTGTAAAGGGTGAATAGCCGGATTACCTCCCGACAAAGAAACCATCAACGGCTTACCGCAAGACAGTGCACTAACCTCCTCAAAAATCTGTTCGGCACTCATCGACACCCAGTCACGACGATATTCACACTTCACCGCATATGGGGTATCACACCATGAGCAGCGATAATCACACCCGCCCGTGCGTACAAAAACCGTCGATTGGCCTATTAATACACCCTCACCTTGAAGGGTTGGCCCAAAAATTTCACTAATCTTAATTAATTTATCCATCAGGGTCGGTATTCGGCCGAGGTTTTTGGTGTTTCTCGCACACAAACTGCTGTTACCTCTGGCCATTTTGACTTGCACCAATCATAAAAATACCGAGCTATCTGCTCAGCCGTCACACAATCATCACCGAGCACTTCGTTCAAGTACCGATGATCCAGATTGTCATCGATATATGCTTTCAGTCTATCCAACTCACGATAGTCACGTACAAAACCAAAACGATTCAGTGTTTCAGCCCGTAACTCGACCTCGATAATATAATTATGCCCATGCAATCGAGCGCATGGGTGATCAACCGGCAGTTGCAACAACCGATGAGAAGCAGAGAAATGATATTCCTTGGATATCTTATACATGGCTTACTGTCTTCCAATACTCACGATCCTCATACACTGTCGGATCGTCAACACTTGCTTGCGCAAAAGCGCCCAGGCGCTCTATACAAGTCGCACAGCGTCCACAATGGTATGCTCCACCCTTATAACAAGACCATGTATCAGAAAAATTGATGCCCAGCTTTGCACCTTCAGTAACAATTTCGGATTTGGACAATGCCATAAATGGCGTATAAAGCCGGATTGCTGCTAATCCTTCAAGTGAATGACGCTGCATCACTTCAAATGCCTTGATAAACTCAGGCCGACAGTCAGGATAAATAAAATGATCGCCGCCATGCACGGCGGTAGCAACAGCATTGGCTTTACAGATACAGGCAATTCCAAACGTGATCGCCAGCATAATCGCATTTCGATTGGGAACAACCGTGATTTTCATGGATTCTTCAGCATAATGGCCATCCGGCACTTTTACATCGTCCGTTAATGCCGACCCACAAAGCATCGCACCAATGCTAGAAATATCGATAACGGAATGCCGTGTATTCAAATGTGCTGCACAGCTTTTTGCATACTCCAATTCCTTTTTATGGCGCTGTCCATAATTAAAGGAAACCAGTTGAATCAACTGATGTTCTCTTGCGACTTTATGCGCCAAGACAACAGAATCCAGTCCGCCTGAGCAAACCACAATGATGTTCATGATGTTTACCTTGTTTTAATTGGTACCGGGTAGGTCCGCGACCGGCTCAATACACACACTGGCCAGATGTGCTCCAGCGTTTTTTTGGCAACCCGTTAAGGCTTGAAATCTGATATCGTGACGGATACAGGCCATCGTATATACTACGCCTGGTTATTATTCACTGCCAACAAAGCAATGATTAAAAATGCTGGCGTTCCTCTCTCTGTCAAGCGATAGGGTGCAAAACCCGATTCCACAACAAAACGATCCACTTTCCGCAATGCGTCACTTGCGTTAATCTTGCCATGCTAATGCCATAACAACTGATACTAGGAGGATAACCATGAGCGTATCCGCTCGTCCCCGTCGCAGTGTGCTGTATATGCCCGGTTCCAATGCCCGTGCACTGGAGAAAGCGCGTACTTTACCCGCCGACAGTCTGATTCTTGATCTGGAAGATGCCGTCGCACCTGATGCCAAAGACCTTGCCCGCAAACAGGTTTGTGAAGCCGTTGCTGCAGGTGGTTTCGGAATGCGGGAGCTCGTTATTCGTGTTAATGCCCTCTCAACCGAGTGGGGCTATGCGGATATCGCTGCTGCATCCAGATCAGGAGCAGATGCACTGTTACTACCCAAGGTAGAAAGCGCTGATGCGATTCGCCACATGGAAACCATCATGAAGGCTAATGGTGCACCTGACACACTCACCATCTGGGCAATGATGGAAACTCCACGCAGTATTCTCGAATCGCAACGGATCGCTGAATCGACATCACGCATGGAATGCCTCGTAATGGGCACTTCAGACCTTGCCAAAGAACTGGATTGCGCCCATACCCATGAACGCCTGCCATTTATGACGTCTCTCAGTCTATGCTTGCTGGCTGCACGCGCTACCGGCCTGATCATTCTTGATGGTGTTTATCTTGATTTAAACGATGCTGACGGTTTTGAATTTGCCTGTCGACAAGGCAACGAACTTGGCTTTGACGGGAAAACACTGATTCATCCGAAACAGATCGAACCTTGCAACAAAGTCTTTACACCAAAACCAGAAGATGTGGAATGGTCGCGGAAAATCATCAAAGCCCACAGCGAAGCCGCTGCCCGTGGCGAAGGTGTTGTCGTGGTCAACGGCAGGCTGGTGGAAAATCTCCACGTTGAAAGCGCTCATCGGGTGGTCAGCATGGCCGATGCCATCGCCAATATAGAAGCGGCAAACCAAAATTAATCGTACCATTGGCTATCACAAGTGACAGATAACCTTGTGTCCTGTCGCTTGTGTATTCTCATACGCCTATCACCATGCCTGACTACCCTCACCGACACCAACGTATCCTGCTACTGTTTATTTTTCTGATATTGGCGGCCTGTAAACCCTTTAACCCTGTTGTACGCATCACTGGCACGACCATGGGAACCCGTTATGATCTCAAACTCGTACCAGCTCCTGGACAAGAAATTCCTGCTGATTTCAACAGCCAGGTTGAAACACTGCTGGCGCGGATTAACCAGCGCATGTCAACCTACGATCCCCGCTCGGAATTATCGCAATTCAATCAAACCACTCGTACCGACTGGATAACAGTCTCACCGGAATTGCAGTATGTCATTAGCGAAGCGCTGTACATCAGTGAATTAAGTGATGGCGCATTTGATATTACCATTGGCTCCCTGGTCAATCTGTGGAGCTTTGGTCCACCACCACACCATGATCACGTACCCTCGACTCAAGCGATCAATCAAGCACGGGCACAGGTAGGCTATTGGCATTTGCACACCCGCAAACAACCACCTGCACTAAAAAAAGATCGCGCTAATCTTTACGTGGATTTATCAGCTATTGCAAAAGGTTATGGTGTTGATCAACTGGCCGCTCTGGTCGATAACATTGGTATTGATAACTATCTGGTTTCGATTGGTGGTGAAATTCGTACCAAAGGCCGCAATAGCCGCGGAAAACCCTGGACGATTGCGATTGAAAAACCAATACCCGGACAACGTGCCATCGAGCGGCTCATCCGCATCGGTGATCATAGCGTTTCAACCTCAGGCGATTATCGAAACTTCTTTGAACAGGACGGACAGCGTTACTCGCATATCATTGATCCACGTACCGGTCGCCCAACACCACAAACACTGGCATCCGTAACGGTGATTAGTAACCGATCCATAATAGCTGATGCGACAGCCACTGCACTAATGGCTGCCGGGGCAAAGGCCGGCTTTGAAATCGCGACCCGCCATCATCTTGCTGCTTTCTTTATCCTTACCACAGCCAACGGTTTTAAAGTACGTCATACCACCGAATTTATCCCTTATCTGTTGTCTGAAGTACCGTAAAACGTCCAACCTCCACCTAATCACTACACATGACCATACCGGCTTTAAACATCAAGCAGTTACGAAAAACCTACACCAATGGCTTCAAGGCTTTGCGGGGTATCGATCTACACGTGGCCGAGGGCGAATTTTTTGCCCTGCTTGGGCCCAATGGCGCCGGAAAATCCACTGCCATTGGGATCATCTGCTCATTGACCCGTAAAAGTAATGGAACCGTTGAAGTGCTGGGTTACGATATTGATCGCGAGCTAAACGCTGCAAAAGCTTGTATTGGCCTGGTACCGCAGGAGTTTAATTTTAACCAGTTCGAGCCGGTGATCGAAATCGTGGCCAACCAAGCAGGCTACTATGGTATTCCACGCAAACTGGCTTACCAACGCGCTGAGAAATACCTTCAACAGCTTGACTTATGGGACAAACGACGTGAAATGGCACGGCAATTATCCGGCGGCATGAAACGCCGCCTCATGATTGCTCGTGCACTGGTTCATGAACCCAAGCTATTGATCCTCGACGAACCGACAGCCGGCGTGGATATCGAAATCCGCCGTTCAATGTGGGATTTTCTGCGTGCAATTAATGCACAAGGCACCACAATTATTCTAACCACACATTATCTGGAAGAAGCAGAAGGCCTCTGTCGGCATATTGCTATTATTGATAAAGGCCAGATTATTGAAAATGACCGTATGAGTGCGCTGCTAAGCCGGCCACATCAAGAAACCTTTGTGCTTAACTCACGTCAACCACTACAACATACTCCAAAAATCGCGGGCTACAACACACGCCAGATCGATGAATTAACAATGGAAGTCGAGGTTTCAAAAGACCATCACCTTAATGATTTTTTTCAAAAACTATCAACATCTGGTATTGAAATCACCAGCCTGCGTAACAAATCTAACCGTTTGGAAGCATTTTTTATGCGGCTGGTGAACAAGGGAGAATCCTAGAAATCAGCGGCGTGGTTCTGCCACGATTTTGTCTTCATGCAATTTGGAAACTGTGCATCACTCACGCATGGGCGATACGAGCAAATCCGGGTCGTTCCTTATAAGGCCCTGTCTGTCCGTAGTCAGTCACCCGTAACATCACAAGCCCTGGATTGATCTCATGCAGCACATCCCAACCCAAACCCCATTCTTCCATTGTCCCTGGTCGAAAATTTTCAATCAGCACATCAGATTTTTCTGACCAGCCTGAGAAACAGCCGAACACCCTCTTTCTGGCGCAGATCAATCAATACTGATTTCTTGTTACGGGCTTCACTGAACCATGCCAGCGTTGCATCATGGCGCTTGGTGGGTGTCCCAAAACGGTGCATCGGATCACCGGCAACCGGATGCTCTACCTTTAACACTTCAGCACCAAACTCACCTAATCTAATACTGATGCAGCATAAGGCCCTGCGAGAAAGGTACCGACATCAATCACCCGTATGCCACTCATCGGTAGTCGTGAAGCGTCCGTCTCACTGTACTGGCTTTGCTCTGTATGCGCAGAAGTCATTGCTTCTGCCTGGTTCCTGGTTTTTGTCTTCGTATTCGTTAGACATTCCACTTTACCTTGCTGGTACCCAACAACGTCCCTTCCATCTATATACTCTTCTCAGACTCCGCTGATCCAGCCATTAAAAAATGGTGTTTGCAGTATATAGTCACCACCTTTTCCTTTACCAGACTGAGAGCCCTGATCCGTGACTGTTTACCCTGATTTTCTCACCAATCTCCGCGCCTGGTACATCGCTTTCCAAACGATTTTGACCAAAGAAATTCTCCGTTTCACACGCATCTGGATTCAGACCCTGCTTCCACCAGCGGTAACGACATCGCTGTACTTCATTATTTTCGGCAAACTGATTGGCACGCGGCTAGGCCCGATGGATGGCATGAACTATATCCAGTTCATTGCACCGGGGTTGATTATGATGGCCGTTATTACCAACGCCTATTCCAATGTAGTGTCATCGTTTTACAGCTCAAAATTCCAGCGACATATCGAGGAAATGCTGGTTTCGCCCCTGCCCAATACGATCATCATTTTGGGTTTTATCGGTGGCGGTATCGCAAGAGGCCTGGTGGTAGGGGCGGTAGTAACAGCCATCGCCATGATCTTTACCGATCTACACTGGCGATACCCATTCATTACTCTCATCGTTATGATTCTGACTGCAATGCTGTTCGCTCTGGGCGGACTGATTAATGGTATCTTCGCCAAAAGCTTTGACGATATCGCATTAATCCCAAACTTTGTCCTGACACCCTTAATTTATCTGGGTGGAATATTCTATTCTATCAATATGTTGCCGACGTTTTGGCAGCATGTATCACTGTTCAACCCGATCCTCTACATGATTAATACGTTCCGTTATGGCATTTTAGGCGTATCTGACATCAGCATTGACATTGCCTTCACCATTATCCTGTTCTTTATTGTGATGTTGTTCAGTTTAAGCTTGTGGTTACTGCATCGTGGTATCGGTATCCGTTCCTGATCTTATCTCCCATCAAGCGATAACCGCTTGATCCCCGCTCGCCATACCCTGAACAGGCGACCATTCCATGATTGCACATTTATGGCAATTTGCTTCTATCCTTAGAAAGGTTTGGTATACAACCAAATCTTTATAGGCTGGTATCTCATCAGCCTTCTGTTAAGTCATCAGTCTCATATAAGAAATAATCAAGAAACCATGTAAGGAGAGAAGCAAAAATGTGCAGATTAACTGCTCAATCGATACTGGTAGGTGCTGCATTAGCACTAGTCACCAGTTTGGCTAACGCTGAAGTCATTACCATCAAGTTTTCACATGTCGTCGCCGAAAATACTCCAAAAGGCCAGATGGCAAACAAATTTAAGGAACTGATCGCAAAGCGGCTAGACGGCAAAGTCGTTGTTGAGGTCTACCCAAATGCGCAACTATTCGGTGACAATAAGGTCCTGGAAGCCATGCTGCTAGGTGATGTGCAAATGGCGGCTCCAGCATTATCAAAATTCAGCCGTTACACCAATAAGCTCGCTATTTATGACCTGCCGTTTCTATTCAAGGATCTAGATGCCGTAGATCGTTTTCAATCATCTCCAGATGGCAAAAAGCTTCTAGATTCTGTCAAACGTCGTGGGCTGATCGGCCTTGGCTACCTGCACAACGGGATGAAGCAACTCTCTTCCAGCAAACCACTACGCACACCTAAAGATGCTCAAGGTCTTAAATTCCGCATCATGTCCTCGGATGTGCTGGAGGCTCAGTTTGAAGCTGTGGGCGCAGTGCCCTTGAAAAAACCCTTCTCCGAAGTCTTTACCCTATTACAAACCAAAGCCATTGATGGCCAGGAAAATACCTGGTCAAACATCTACTCCAAAAAATTCTTTGAGGTACAACCCTACATCACTGAATCCAATCACGGATTACTCGACTATATGGTGGTCACTTCCAAAAAATTCTGGAGTGGCTTACCTGATGATTTACGCAAGAAAATCAAGGCTGCTCTGGACGAGGCTATTGCTCATGGCAATCAAATTGCCCGCAAAAAAGCTATTGACGACAAGATGAAAATCATAGAGTCAAAACGCAGCACAATCATTGAATTAACTCCAGCAGAACGCACCCAATGGGTTGAAGTAATGAAACCTGTATGGAAGAAATTTGAAAAGGGTATTGGAACAGATATGATCAAATCCGCCTACGCTTCAAACCACAAGTAATCCACACCCTTGCAGAGCATGGTGTAATGTCTCTTGCAACATTACGCCATGCTCTGCAAAGCCATTATCCCGCATCCCAAAGAATCAAGAATCATCCGGTGACACGAAACCGGCATGTGGAGGAGGGAAAGTATGTTTTTTCGCCTGATCAATAAAGCAGAGGAGGCTATTATTTCCCTCCTGCTAGTAGCTACAACGCTACTCGTTTTTATTGAAGTGGTTATGCGTTTTGGCTTTGGTACCGGTTTAACCTGGGGGCAAGAATTAACGCTACATATGTCCGCCTGGTTTGTGCTGTTTGGCACATCCTATGGTTTAAAAGTTGGCGCCCACATCGGTGTTGATGCTTTCGTCCGCACATTTTCCAGGGCTGGACAACGCTTGCTTACCCTGGTCGCTGTATCGCTCTGCCTGATTTACTGCGGGCTGTTTCTTTATGGCTCCTGGGTGTACCTTGCAGAAATGTACGGTATCGGTATCAGTATGGAAGATCTGGAGTTTCCACACTGGATGGTTGCTGGTCTTTCCGAAGAAGCGGCAGAAACGTGGAAAATTTACCCCGATGAGCCGCGCGTTCCGTTATGGCTGGCACATGGCATGCTGCTGGTCGGCTTTACTTTTCTGTCTATCCGTCTTCTGGAGCTGCTATGGTCGGTAGTAACAGGTAAAGCGACAGGTTTCCACAAAGTGGATGAAGCCGATGAAAGCCTGCAAATGACTGAGGAGCTCAAGAAGGAACAAGAACAGGAACAGATTGAGCCAGACACACTCAGCCTGAATAAAGGGAGCATGAAATGACCACTACAACTCTCTTTATTTTACTGCTGGGATGCATGTTACTTGGAATGCCGATTGCTATCGCCTTGGGATTCTCCAGCATTGTCACCATTTTACTTTTCTCTGATGACTCGATGGCATCGATTGCACTCAAGCTGTTTGAGGCACTATCCGAACATTACACACTCCTTGCTATTCCATTTTTTATCCTGTCGTCCCAATTTTTATCAGGTGGCGGTGTTGCCAAACGACTCATTCGTTTTGCAGTGGGTGTCGTCGGTCATATTAAGGGCGGACTGGCAATGGCATCGGTGCTGGCCTGTATGCTGTTTGCGGCTGTATCCGGCTCATCTCCGGCAACAGTAGCGGCAATCGGCACTATCGTAATTACCGGCATGGTCAAATCCGGTTATCCAAAAGAGTTTGCTGCCGGTGTGATTACCAATGCAGGGACGCTGGGTATCCTGATTCCACCCTCAATCGTCATGCTGGTTTATGCTGCAGCAACCGAAGTCTCAGCAGCACGGATGTTCATGGCAGGTTTTATCCCCGGTCTTATGATGGGTGGCCTGCTGATGCTAGCGATCTATGTTGTTGCCCGTATCAAAAATTTACCATCCCAGCCCTGGCCAGGTCTTCACGAAGTGACTCAGGCTGCATTCAGTGCATCTGGTGGCATCCTGCTCATCGTACTGGTACTTGGATCAATTTACGGTGGTATCGCCAGCCCGACCGAGGCCGCTGCTGTATCAGCCGTCTATGCCTTTTTGGTGGCTGTGATCGGCTATCGTGATATTGGTCCTCTGAGAAATACCCCCTGGCGTAAGCGCGGCGAAAGCACCGGGCATATGATTACCCGCAACATCTGGCAGGTCCCCCTGGCGCTTTTCCACAGCTTTGTACATCCTGAAGTCCGCACAATTGTATTGAATGGCGCCAAGGTAAGCATCATGCTACTGTTCATTATCGCCAATGCCATGCTATTTGCTCATGTGCTGACTACAGAGCGCATTCCTCACCATATTGCTGAAGCGATAGTGGCCTGGGGACTGGCACCCTGGGCATTTTTGATTGTGGTCAACATCCTGCTATTAGCAGCAGGTAACTTTATGGAACCATCAGCGATCCTGCTAATTATGGCACCCATTCTGTTTCCAATCGCAACACAGCTTGGTATTGACCCGATCCATCTGGGTATCATTATGGTAGTCAATATGGAAATTGGTATGCTCACACCGCCGGTAGGACTCAACCTGTTTGTCACCGCAGGTATTACCGGCGAGAGCATGGGCTGGGTCATCAAATCGGTGCTCCCATGGATGCTACTACTATTATCTTTCTTGTTGCTAATCACCTATATCCCGCAAATTTCACTCTTCCTGCCGGAATATATCGATAAGCTACAGGGTTACAACTAACCATCAATATGTAATGTTTTAGAATCAAAAAGGGCGGTTATCCGCCCCTTTTTGATATATAGCGGAACCAATTAAACTTGATTCACGGGTTCCGCTATATTGACACTGAATTGTGTACCTTAACTCCAGTATCGAATTGGTCCACTATCAATATGAATAAAATTCGACCGAGGATAGTAACCCACGCCACCCGCTCCCAAGGAGCGAGCCGCCCGATACAGTTCAGAAACACGACGGTTAGGTATCCGAATATCAAGCGCCATGGCTTTCATGTGAAAACTGTTACGTGCCACCTTGCGGTTGCGTGCCCTTAATTTTCTATTGGTAGACGGCGAACGGTAAGCGCTCACAATATGCATCGGCTGGCTCAAACCAAACTGCGTCTGCAACGCATACAACTGATCCAGCACATTTGGATCGAACAGCATAACCTTATTATTATGATGATCACGCAAAGACCAGCTGATTTCACTAATGGATTCGCGGACGTAGCCATCGCGTGGTGTCCAGTAAACCTTGCTGACAGCCTCGCCTGTATGCGTATTGTAAAACTGAATACGGCGATCCTGAAACACAGTACCTTGCGTCAATCCGGGTGCCAGCGCCAAAGCACTAACACCCCCCATAGCCAATTTTAAAAACCCACGCCGTTCCAGAACTGGCCGATCTTCTCCACTCATGCTATCCGGTTGAAAAACTTTATCCGCTCGCATTAATTAAAATCCTCTTCGTCGTTCGATTAGCCCGTCAATTGAGTTATTAAACCCATTAAAAAAACAGTGTTTACAATAATCACCAACTACCAATATGCTTTGCAACTCAGCAATAAGCGACTCAAGAGAGCTTCGTTCTACCGCAAAACGCCACCATATTTAATGGTCAAAAATTGTGGTTTTTTAGAATTTTAATGTATAAAACTTACACAAGAAATATAAAAAAACAACCATTCATATTGAATTTGCACCCAATAATCAAAAAATTGTATCAAAAGATAACATAAGTCAACAGAAATGATAATTTATTGTAGAAAAACAAAAAACAATGATCAATAACTGTGAGCACACACAATGCGCCAAGAAAAGCCACCGGTTACTTTAGCAACACGCCTATTACGGAAAAATAAAATATCCTACAGTCACCATCTTTACCCTTACCAAACACATGGTGGTACAGCTCACGGCGCCCACTGTCTGAATATCGACGAACACTGCATCATAAAAACACTCATTATGGAAAATGAACGCCATCAACCCCTCATTGTATTGATGCATGGCAACCTTAAAGTTTCAACAAAGAAACTAGCGCGACAAATCCACGTTAAGGCGATCACTCCCTGTGACCCTGAAACGGCCAACAAACACAGTGGCTATCTGATCGGCGGCACCTCACCATTCGCCACACATAAAGCCATGCCTGTTTATATGGAAGCCAGTATTCTGGAACTACCGTTGATTTATCTTAATGGCGGCAAGCGTGGCTTCCTTATCGGTATAAAACCTGCTGATGCCCAAAAACTCCTCCAACCCACATTGGTCAATGTCGCCCTCACTTGAGTAACTTGATGACTAACAATATCTTCTTTGCTTCCGCACCTCATGGTATCGAGCCGTTACTTGCGGCAGAATTAGCCAGGCTTGGTGCTTCACAAACCGCCCCAATACGGGGTGGCGTCAGCTTCCAAGGTTCCCTGGAGACCGCCTACCGTGCTTGCCTGTGGTCACGTACTGCCAGCCGAATTCTGCTGCCACTGACAACTTTCGAGGCTGATAGTGCCCAAGCGATCTATGAAGGCATCCACCAGCTCCCCTGGGAAGAGCATCTGTCATCGACAGGTACGCTCAGTGTGGAATTTATCGGTAGCGGCCCTGGTATCGATCACCGCCACTTCGGCGCACAGCGGGTTAAAGATGCCATTGTCGATCGGTTTCGGGCCTGTTATGGACAACGTCCCGGTGTAGATCGCCAGCAACCCGACGTGCGAATCCAGGTACTATGGCGCAACCAGCAGGTAAATGTGGCACTGGATTTATCTGGCCACAGTCTCCATCGGCGTGGTTACCGTGAGGCCCCAACCACGGCGCCGCTCAAGGAAACATTGGCCGCCGCATTGCTGCTAAAAGCAGGCTGGCCCGAAATCGCTGCTGCTGGCGGCACATTGATTGATCCCCTGTGCGGCTCCGGCACACTGGTCATTGAAGCCGCCTGGATAGCAGGTGATCATGCCCCTGGATTATTACGAACGCACTGGGGCTTTAGCAGCTGGCTCGGCCACATTCCTGCACTATGGAAACGACTCGTTGCCGAAGCACAGGAGCGTAGTAAAGCTGGACGAGCGCGTATGCCGCCAATTCTTGCCAGTGATCATGACCGTCGTGCAATACGCGCAACACAAACCAACGCCAATCTTGCCAATGTCGCTGACAACATCACCGTCAAATGCCACGCGCTTACACAAGTCACCCCACCGCCTGATTCTTCAGGCTTACTGATAACCAATCCACCGTACGGCGAGCGTATCGGCGAGCACGACGAGCTGGTTACCCTGTATGCCGGGCTTGGTGATCGGCTAAAATCACACTTTAGTGGCTGGCAAGCGGCTATTTTTACCGGCAACCCGGCGCTGGGCAAACGAATGGGGCTCCGTGCCTATAAAAACAACGTTTTCTACAACGGTTCGCTCAAATGCCGGTTATTACAATTCCACGTCAATCCTCAATTTTTCGTGGATCGTGAAGCTGCCGACCGTCGTAGCCAGGCGATTATACTGGAACAGGCAATTTCTGAAGGTGCGGGTGATTTTATCAACCGGATACGTAAAAACATACGTCACTTCAACCGCTGGGCAAAACGGGAAAATATCCATTGTTATCGGCTTTACGATGCCGACTTGCCAGAATATGCTGTCGCTATTGATCGTTACGAACAATGGTTACATGTTCAGGAATACGCACCTCCGTTAAAGGTTGATCCTGAACGTGCCCGAATGCGACTGGCACACATTCAAGCAGTACTCCCCATACTGCTGGAAATACCACCAGAGCACGTATTTTTGAAAATACGGCAACGGCAAAAGGGAAAAAACCAGTATCAAAAACAATCAGATGAAGGCCATTTTTATCAGGTACGTGAAGGCTCGGCACAATTTTTAGTGAACTTTCGTGACTATTTGGATACCGGACTTTTTCTCGATCACCGCATCACACGACAGCGACTCAGTGAGTTGGCACGGGGACAACGCTTTCTCAATTTGTTTGGCTATACCGGTACAGCTACGATTCATGCGGCGCTGGGTGGAGCCTGCCACACCACAACTGTCGATCTTTCTGCGACCTATCTGGACTGGACGAGGCGAAACCTGGAACTGAACAACCTTAATACCGACTCGCACCAATTGATTCGGGCTGATTGCCTCACATGGCTAGCGCAGACAAATGAAAAATTTGACCTGATTTTTCTAGACCCGCCGACATTTTCCAACTCCAAAAATATGCCGGACACTTTTGATATCCAGCGAGACCACGTTAAATTGCTGCGTCAAGCCATGCGCTTACTGACAGCCAATGGTGTACTGATTTTCTCCACCAATCACCGCAAATTCCAACTCGATCAAGCCGCACTACCCCACTGGAAAATCGAAAACTGGAGTCGGAGTACTCTGCCACTCGACTTTGCCCGCACCCCAAAGATCCATCAGTGTTGGTATTTTCAACACATCAATACCTAATCTTCGATATAAACTCACTTTATCTCTATAAAATGAACCTGATTATCCATCACGGAAACCAGTCGGTATTACATCCAGGAGTTACACAGTTAACGCTCATTTGGTAGGCGATATGAGTTTATAAATCTATATGTTGTGCTTGACCCTGCCAACTGCGTAACTCCTGACATCATCAACGTATCAATAGCCAAACCCCCACTATCACTATTATCAATACTCCCAAACCTAACCATGGACTCGCCATAGATGGCTTTGAATACACTTGATCGACAGGTAAAAACTTGCGACCACTCAGCATGGGATAAATCAGGTTTTCGCGCTTGACCAACAGATAAAACAACACAGCTGAAATATGGACAGCAATAAAAAGTAACAATAAATTGAAGCCAAGCCGATGAACAGTCGTCAACCAATCACTACTATCTTTTGACACCCACCCATACAACGGACCTTCAATAAAAATATCATCATTCGCAAAAAGTCCAGTCGTTGCCTGAATGAATAAAAGAATCAGCATCACGACAATTGACCAGCCACCCATCGGATTATGCCCCAGATAAAAGGGCGTTTCACCACGGAATAATGCCTGTATATAACCCAGTACTGCCTTTGGCCCGCTGATAAAATTGCTGAATCGGGCTGTCTTACTACCGATAAAACCCCAGATCAGCCGAAATAGCACCAACACCAACACTGCATAACCACCCCAAACATGATAATCCATCATCTCGCTACTATCAGCGCTCCACCATTGAAATACTACAAGTACCACCACAATCCAGTGAAATAAGCGGGTCGGCACATCCCAAACAGCTAGCATTTTTGTAGCTGCCGCTATTTTAGACATTTAAAAATTTCCTCATTTTTCAAAAAGTTAAAATTTTATGATACTTAATGCGTTTAAAAATACAGTGCTGTAATCCCGATCAGATTGGCATATGAACGCTAAAATTACCCAAACACTTGATGTCAGTGCACAGTCACACTACACTAGGTTCCACTGTTATAGACGATCAACAAGCTAATTTTTTAACGATCTTGATGAATATGCAATCTCGTATCCGGTTTGAGCAACGACTACATCGCCCGACCTCCTGATTGGAGCGTCGGGGATTTGCCTGTCGTACTTTCTCTGTGCCAAACCGTTTCGAGGATTGCCCAAAGTGCCTGTCTCCGAGTATTTTTGCTCTGTCTGTTCCTATCCTTTCATAAATACACGTTACGTTGGTCTTAAGCCTGACCTCTCTCGCAGCCCGCTGCTACGACTACCCTGCGGTCGTTGAGCCTGGCGGCAGCCTGGCGACCGTATTGGCGCCGCACCCCCAATTCAGCATTCAAACAGCCCGAAAACTTATTAATCGTAGAGAGGAATTTCACCATGCGTGTTGATGCCAGCCGTAAATATCATCCTTTTCCACCTGTCAACTTGCCGAATCGGCAGTGGCCCTCGCAAATTATTCGCCAAGCACCACATTGGTGTAGTGTCGACCTTCGTGATGGCAATCAAGCCTTGATCGAACCTATGGGTACAGATCGCAAGCGCCGCATGTTTGAGCTGCTGGTTCAAATGGGTTTCAAGGAAATTGAGGTCGGTTTTCCTGCTGCATCACAAACTGATTTTGATTTTGTCCGTTATCTGGTCGATCAGAACCTGATTCCCGACGATGTACGCATTCAAATTCTCACCCAGTCACGCGAACCTTTAATTCATCGCTCATTTGAGGCACTGCGTGGTGTCAAGCAAGCGATTGTTCATCTCTATAATTCGACTTCACCGACCCAAAGGCAGGTTGTTTTTGGACTGGACAAGGCCGGCATCACTGCCATTGCTGTCAATGGGGCCCGCTTGATGCGTGACATGGCTAGCGAGTATCCCGATACTGAATGGACTTTTGAATACTCACCGGAAAGTTTCAGCGGTACCGAGCCTGATTTCGCGCTGGAAATATGCGAGGCAGTCGTTGACATATGGCAACCAACACCTGAGCATAAAGTCATTCTGAATTTGCCGGCAACTGTGGAAATGGCTACACCCAATATCTACGCCGACCAGATCGAATGGTTTTGCCGCCATACAAGCCGCCGCGACTCGGTATTGATCAGCATCCACCCGCATAATGATCGCGGTACAGCTATTGCTGCTGCCGAACTGGCCTTACTGGCAGGTGCGGATCGTATTGAGGGCACCTTGTTTGGTAATGGCGAGCGTACCGGTAATGTGGATATCGTCACGCTGGCATTGAACCTGTTCACCCAGGGTATCAACCCCAAGCTGGATTTGTCCGATATCAATACCGTCGTACGTGCTGCTGAATACTGTAATCGCTTGCCGGTGCATCCACGCCATCCCTATGCCGGCGAACTGGTCTTCACCGCTTTTTCCGGTTCCCACCAGGATGCGATCAAAAAAGGATTGCACGCTATTAAAGGCCAGACGGTATGGAATGTCCCCTATCTGCCTATCGATCCTGCTGATGTGGGACGCAGTTACGAAGCTGTCATTCGGGTCAATAGCCAATCGGGTAAAGGAGGCGTGTCTTATTTACTGGAAAAGGATCACGGTTTGCGCTTGCCGCGCCGCTTGCAAATTGAATTCAGCCAGCGGGTACAATCCATTGCTGACAACATCGGCAAGGAACTGAGTTCTGCCAGTATCTGGGACACCTTTCAGCAAGAATATCTCCAGCGAACCGAGCCATACCGTGTTATTGAGCACTACACTGTTCCCGATCACCACAGCAACCACGACATTAATCGATGCCAACTGAAAACCAAAATCCGTAAGTATGGACAGGAGCACCTTATTTCTGGTCAAGGTAACGGCCCTATCGATGCGTTCACCCATGCACTGAATCAGCATTGTGATTTGGCTATTCGGGTGCTGGATTATCATGAACACGCGATGGGTGCCGATGCTAGTGCTACTGCTGTCTCGTATGTCGAAATCAAGGTGAATGATGAACCCGCATTATTCGGTGTGGGCATTGATAGCAATATTGTCACCGCTTCGCTGAATGCTGTCATAAGTGCAGTCAACCGAGCGTTACAATATACCGCCGATCCTGCTGAAAGGCCTATGCCATCAACACAGCGCGTTGTCGGATTCGATGCGTAAACGACGCGACATCATTAACTTGTCATGTCGCTTACGCTTGGGACGGCTTGAGATGGAGTTACACTCAAGCCGTCCTGACGCTGAAGAATAGGCATAGTCCAGCCTTGAAAGCGGATAGTGGTGAGATAACGCGAAATAACCCAGGCGCAAACGAAAATGCTCAATATCTATCACCTGCCAGGCCTGTAAACATAAACCCAACCGGTAAAAAAACAGGGTTAAACTCAAACCCACCAACAAAAAAACACTACTTCAGCAATACACACAATGCAACGCAATGATATTCTGGCTTTTATAACTTCCCTTGGCATTACCGGCCTGCTTGTCTGGGGGCTGGTGTATTTCATCACGGAGTGGTGGTCACGGCTACCAAAACTTGTTGCACTGACGATCTGTATTCTGATAGCCATCATGGTCATTGGCTATCCAATTTTTTCACTGGCACGCTGGTCAGATCACTACCTGGAGAGAACAAAAGCTGCAAAAGGCAACAAGGAGACCCATTGAATCGAGAGGATAAACACACAGCGCGCAACCTTAGATCTTATTCATTTATAGCGGAACCAACTAATCAAATTTAATGGGTTCCACTATATCAGGGTTGCGCTGCACCACCCGATCAAACACTACACCATAGCTACCGCCGACCCTGCAAACGCAATTGATTTTGTTGATCCCGTATTTCCATTTGCGTAAATGATGCCATCGGCAACCGGATAAACAGGCAGGGATTACTGATTACTTGTGCTTGTGCATAACCCGATGCCGGCTCAATCCAGTCAACCGGTACGTTCAAGACACTGTTCTGTACCGTTGCCTCTCCTCCTGCCAGCCGCAAACCATAACCCGCTGATGGTTGCTGTCCCATCGCTATCAGTAATACACCTTCACGGGAAAAATCCACCGCTGGCAGTGGTGATGGCGTCATCCGCGCACGTGTGGCCTGTGCATAAAATCGCCGCCATTCCGTCGAACCGTTGATCCAGACCACAGCAGGCTGTGTCAAACCACCGCATTGACCACTGCCGTACAAGCGATCTATCGGCAAGGCAGCTTCTGAACCGGTGTTGGTTTGAGCACAACCTTGCAATAACAACACAGCCAGGACACAACCCTTTAATCGGCTCATCGTGATACGCCTAACTGCCGTAAGGTATTGCGACGAATACCTTTGTTTGTCTCTGCGCCTTCATTTTCAGCACGTTGGCTATTGACCAAATTAACAGTGAAGCCACTGGTAAAATCCAAACCACTCATATCCTGACTAACCTCGACAGTAACAGGCGTATCTGTTGTCAGGTAAGCACCACAAGACTCGCCCCCATCACAGATCTGAAAATCATTATCGGTATCAGAGCCCGAATAAATCTGGTATTGCCCGGCCGGAACCTCGCTGAACGTGTAGGTATAACGCCCATCAAGCTGACGCACACCAGTCGCTTCAGCAATCGTATCCTTGGTATCGGGATTAACCAGCAGCACGTACTGTAATCCCGCATCACCTGCACCCAGATTATTAGCAACCTGCATAATGATTTTTACTGGCACAGTCTTGTTCGTATTGGCATTAAACGTCACTGTGGCTGAATACACACCATCCGCCAATCCATCACGCTGTACCGATACGGTATAGCGCCCGATGCCGTTGGCATCAACCTGGGCTGGCGTAACCTGCAGCCAACCACCGGAATCTTCAGTGGGTGTACTCACCTTCAATTCACCACTGCCGCCATTGAACACCGTTAAGATCTGGCGATCCAGGGCAACCCCAAAATTCAATGCCGATGGATTAACGGTAAGAATCGGAACAGGATTAACCGGCTGCCCCCCCAGCGCGGCAGCGGCAGTCACTGCCTTGTATGCATTCAGTAATCCATAACCAAACAGGCCATCCCGACCCACAGTGCCCAAATCGTTGGTCAGTGCACCGCTGGCAAGCAGCTCATCAAATTTTTGCGGGCCAAGACCGGGTGCCAATGCTTTCATCAATGCAACCACACCTGACACATGCGGTGCGGCCATCGAAGTACCCTGCCAAATCACATAGTCATTCACCAAGGTGCCTCCAGTATCTGTTGCTACCGTGCTGAGTACACCATCGGGCTTGCCATCACCGTTAATATCGGTCGCTGTGCTACCACCAGGTGCGGCAACATCAATCCATGAACCAAAATTGGAGTAGGATGCCCGCTCTTTTTGAATCGTTACTGCACCAACGGCGACCACCCCCGAATAGGCCGCCGGATAAAACAGCGTACTTCTGGCATCATTACCGGCAGCGGCAACCACCACAACCCCAACGCCGCGTACCTGGTCATAAACTGCTTGCTCGGCATCCGAGCGTGTAAATGAACCCAGGCTCAGGTTAATGACATCAGCACGGCGAGCCGGCACCGTGCCTGAATCGTTCGGTAATCCAGCCGCATAGCGAACGGCCTGCTCAATATCGTATAAGGAACCGCCAAGGCGGCCAACGGCTCGTAATGGCATTACTTTCGCGCCAAAGGCAACACCGGCAACTCCGATGCTATTATTGGTGGCTGCTGCTACCGTCCCGCTGACATGTGTACCGTGGAAAGAACTGCTACCGTCTGGATTGGAGCGATCACCCGGATCATTAGGGTCAGGATCGATACCATCACCATCACCGGCATTAGACGTATCACTAATGAAGTCATAACCGGTAACCAGCTGCCCTTGCAAATCAGGATGGCTGAGTAATACGCCAGTATCGATCACGGCAACAATCCTGTCGGTGCCTGTTGTCAGATCCCAGGCCAGAGGCAGATTCATTTGCGGATAATGCCATTGGAAACTATAGAATGGGTCATTGGGCGTAAATACCGGCTTCCGTAGATAGTTCGGGCTGGCAAATCGCACATCAGGATGCCGTTTCAGTGCCTTGACCTGGTATAGCGTTTCCAGCTTGTCGCCCAGCACTGAATCGGCAGGAACAAATCCACCGGGAAATGTCCGCTGTCCCTCGCGCCGAGACATCACTTGCCCGACACCCAGACGCTGAATATCGCGACGCTGCAGTCGCCGATTGCGCTCATGCGATTCACCACGACTGCCTGCAGTCAACCCAAAAGACTGTGCTAGTGCGTGCAGATTACTACCGGTACTCGCAACAGGATCATCTTTAAACTGGGCAATAACCTCACCCGCCACAAAATCATCACTCAAACGCATTCCAGCAGGCTCGGTGTCCAATGCTTGACCAATGGTCAATACATAACTGGATGCGCCACGCTCCACAACCACTGACACCAAATAGCTACCCTTTGCCGCCACAATTAATGATTCAAGCTGGGTTTGGCCTACTGAGGCATCAACCAGCGTGCCGTCCGGCCTTGCCAGACTCAAATCGATATCATTGGCCATTCCATCGCCTGCAATTTGCAGGCTGATACGTTGCCCTGCCAACAGATCCACCTTGTAGATATCGACTAGATCACCCGTGGCATATGATCGACCATTTGCACCTTGCCCCGCTTTGTTGACATAGCCGCCCAAGGTAACCGGATTGCTAATGGGCTGGGCATCCTCAAGCGTGTTATTCGGTCGAAATGGGGCATTGATGTCGTTGATATCACCATCAACACTGGAACCCGCTGCCGAAGAAATAGTACCGCCAAGGGTAAATTTATCCTGTGGTGGTGGTGGCGGTGGTGGCGTTTCACCGCTGTCACCGCCGCCGCCACATGCCTGTAAAAGCAAACCCAGCGCTATTCCACTTAAGAGCGTGCGCCAAATCATTATTTTTTTCATTTGCAACTCCTGCATCAAACCGATAATCAAGATCATTCAGCGCCATCGCTTTCGTTCTGACAGGGCACTTATTCCAGAAAAGTTATCTATTTATTGGGGTTATGCCATCAGGAGTTACGCAGTTGACGCTCATTTGGTAGGCGAGATGCGTTTCAAACCACTATATGCTGTGTTCGATCCTACCAACTGCGTAACTCCTGGCCATATTCAACATTACCAAAAATCGGCTAGCTGGGCCCGCTTCCAGCCAGCATGTCTAACCTGCCAATCACCATTATTACGAGCCAATTCAAGTTCAAAGCGGAACAGGTCAGCATCTAGATTTACCAATTCATCTATACGGGTCACCGATTGACCCGCCAGTGCTGCCATAACGACAACCAGTGCGCGTTCCGGTTCAAGAAACTGGATACTGTCAATCCGTGTCAGCACATGCAGCGACCGGTTGCGTAAAACGTGCAGCCGCATCATGTTCTCAATCGTTTTGCGATCATAGCCTTGCGCATCGGCATAATCTTTGGCTATCAGCGCCCGCAACGCACTCATATTGCGCTCTTCAGCGGCAGCCTCAGCACCGGCAACAAAGGCGCGAATTTCTGCTTCCGGCAAGGTCTCTGGCTCCCGCCCACAAGCAGCCAGACATACTGCCACAAGGCTTGATAAACCGATAACCCGGATTTTTTTCAGAGAGCACATATGATCATTCCCAATAAACGCCAGCTCATTATAATTAGTGTGTCTTCCCATTTATTCTGTTCAAGATGGCTATCCCCCTATATGAACTATCAATTTAAAATCCTCGATAAGACAATTTGCTACCGCGGTTTTTTTAGCATGGAGCGATTCCGGTTAAAGCATGAGCGCTTTGCTGGCGGCTGGACACCCGAAATCAGTCGTGAGCGCCTGGAACGAGGCCATGCCGTCGCTGTTCTTCTCTATGACCCTGATCATGATCAAGTGGTTTTACTGGAACAGTTTCGCATCGGAGCGTTGGAGTTCCAAGGCGGCCCCTGGCTGCTAGAGATAGTCGCGGGCATTATCGATAAACCAGGTGAAACAGCTGAGGATGTGGCGCATCGTGAAACAGTCGAGGAAGCTGGTTGCGAGCTGCTTGACCTGATTCCTGTTTGCCGCTATCTGGTTAGCCCCGGCGGCACCTCTGAGAGCATCACCTTATTCTGTGGTCGCGTGGACACCTCACAAATCGGGGGTATTCAAGGTGTAGTCGAAGAGCATGAGGATATTCAATTACACGTCGTATCCCGTACCAAAGCAATGGAATTACTGCACAATGGCCAGATTAATTCGGCTGCACCCATTATCGCCTTGCAATGGCTGGAATTGAATCACTCTCAACTACAAGCACGCTGGCAACCCAAAACCGGTTGATTAAATACCCAAATAACGCAAATCAGGGTCAGGCTCGGCCCGATCCCAGATCAGTTGCAAAAGTTGCGATAATTCCTTCGTTCGATCCACCGGCTTTGGTTCATAGCGACCAAGCAAGCGGTGGGGATCGCTAAAATGCAGCAATAACCGCCCATCAGCAACCACAAAGGCCTGTGATAACTCTGGCCGATCGGGGATTGATTCCCGATCCAGTGTGCGTAGTTTCAGTGCAGTCATCAAACGGGCACTCAATTGCGCCAGGCGAGGGCAATGTTCGCGCCACTCCCTTGCCGGCGGCAAAACCATATGGAAACGTAGCTTGGGCTGATTGACAATACGGCCACGCAAGGCATCCAGTATTTCAGGACAATCATATAATCCAGGGCACAACTGTGGCGTATACCAATAAAGACCATGGCGCATTCTCGCCAGCATATCTAACAGTGCCTGGCGACTATCATCGAGTCCATCCAGAACCCTTGGAATATTTTGATCATCCATTATTGCTGCAACCTCTATTGTGCCAACCCACCCAATCAAGGCGTAGTGCAAAGATAAACATAGGGAGCGCCCCATGACCAGCCATCTGCCGATCGACCGGAAAGCGATAACTTTAAAAACCCGACCGGAAAATGATACACGAAGAACCACATGAGAAAAGCACTTGAGCGGGTCGAGTCACTGCTTAAATGATAACAGTCGGGCTGCTGTCAGTAGTATCAGCCTATCGGCCAAATCAAACGCCAACACCAGCAAACCGGCGAGCAAAACCTACTAATATGGCGGCCGTTGCTCCCCAAATAAACCGATCCTGATAAGGAATCGCATAATAATGCCGCTGTCGCCCCTGGTAGATCAAACTACGGTATTCATGATTATGCGGATCGAGCACAAATTCCAAAGGCACTTCAAAGGCTTCAGCAACTTCAAAGGTATCCAGCGTTAACTCGAACGGTGGTACAACAAAGCCGACAACTGGTGTCACCAAAAAACCGGTAATCGTTTGGTACAAATCGAGAAAGCCGGCGATTTCCACCACATGACGACGCTGCAAACCAATTTCCTCCTCAGCTTCGCGCAATGCAGTATCCACCGCATCGGTATCACTCACCTCAGCACGACCACCAGGGAAACTGATTTGTCCGGCATGATGTTCCAGATGCTCGGTACGTTGGGTCAGCAGCACCGTATAACCCTCGGCATGCTCAACCAGGGGAACCAATACGGCGGCTGAAGTCAATGATCGCTGCTCTAGCGGCAATCCGGCAACCACCGAATCACCACTGGCAACCTCACCCTGGCACGTCACATGCAGGCAATCACGAATCTGCTCACGCACCACGATATGGCGGCTCATATAGAACTCACGCCGGCTTCACCGATCCCCCGAACAAGCGATCATAATTAGCCGTTGTTATGGCAGCCACTTGTTCCAGTGACTCGCCACGCAATTGGGCGACATACTCCGCAACATGACGCACCCAGGCCGGCTGATTGGATTTACCTCGATACGGTACCGGTGCCAGATACGGGGAATCTGTCTCCACCAACAAGCGTTCCGCTGGCAATCGCTGTGCGACTTCCTGAATTTGTCTGGCGTTTTTAAACGTTACGATTCCAGAAAACGAAATATGGAAATTTAATTCCAATGCGTGCTCAGCCATCGCCCAATCTTCAGTAAAGCAGTGCAAAACACCGCCAACCTCACAAGCACCTTCCTCCTGCAAAATCCGCAAGGTATCAGCACGCGCCTCGCGAGTATGTACAATCAGCGGTTTGCCCAGATCACGGGCAGCAGCGATATGAATACGGAACCAGTCTTGCTGAATCTGCATACGCTCACGGCCATAATGGTAATCAAGACCGGTCTCTCCCACTGCAACGACTCGTGACTCACCCCCCAGTTTTACCAACTCAGCTACCGTCGGTGGCCTGCTATCATCCTCACCCGGATGAACGCCAACCGACAACGCAACTTGAGGAAATCCCTCGGTTAATCGCACCAAATTTGGCCAGCTTTCCAGGTCAGTTGCTACGCTCAACATCCGTGTTACACCGTTTGCCTCAGCCGCTGCGAGCACACCGCTCAATTGACCCTCAAAAGCGGATAAATCGAGCCGATCCAAATGACAGTGGGAATCAATCAGCATGTCAGGTCACATTGTGTTGGTAAAATGATCTGCTTGTTTATAACCACCTAGAAAGGCCATGATTTTCTTTTCGAGCTTTACGCCTTCAGCACCGGAGAACTGGATGCCTACCCCCATCTGCCGACCACCCGGCGTGGTGTGGTAATTAATCCACACCACTTTACCTGTAATGGCAAACCGCTCAGGATCGTTCAATAAGGTCAATAGCAGAAATACTTCATCACCCAGATTAAAATGCTTTTCAGTTGGGCTAAAAATGCCGCCTCCCTTAATGAAAGGCATGAAATTAGCGTGCAGCATTGCCCTGTCTTTTATGGTGAGAGAGACTACACCTTGACGTGGAAGTGCCATAGTGCTGTTTAACCTCCAGGAGTATGGGTCTAAAAAGTGTCCGAATGATTCAGCGCACTACCACTGAAAAATGCTTCCAGCTGCATGTGCGTATTCACTTGTGTCGTCGTACACAAATGATGCAAATGAATCGCTGCATCGAGCCGCTCAAACAGCCTGGGTAGTGATTGCTGCTGAATACCTGCCTGTAATAACAGATACAGATCAGGATGACTTAAACAGGGCGCATGGCAATCCATCTTAAGCCGAATCAGATCAGTATGCCACCCAATTAACCAGCGTAAATTCTCAACGACATTGCCGATAGCCCATGCTTCTGCCACCTGCAAGGGATCACCCCGGCCTGACTGGAGTTGCTGATACCCTGTGAAGAGTTCCTGACGACGATGCCAATATTCACTTTGAACATTACTCAACGCAGTTAGTGGCGCACCACCTGATACCTCAAGCACCAGCTCTGGATCAATGTCAGCCCGCACCTGTTGAGCCAGCCAAGACAATGCCATTTGCGAAGAGGGCGGCACAAAATTGATTCGCTGACAACGACTTCGCACAGTAGCAGGCAACCGTACGGGCTGTGTCGTAATCAATAACAACACGCTACCTGCTGAAGGCTCTTCCAGCGTCTTTAACAAGCTGTTGGCCGCATAACCATTCAGGCAGTCAGCAGATTCTAGCAATGCTATCTTGTGACCACCATACTGAGCAGTATAATCAAGAAATGCACACAGCTCACGCACCGCATCGACCTTGATGACACCGCTTTTTTCTTCCGGCATCAGCACCCGATAATCGGGATGACTACCTGCATAAAATAAATGGCAGAACCGGCAACCGTCACAGCCATCACCGCTAGCCGTAGGCGTTTCACACAACAGTGCCTGCGCCATCCGGCGTGCGAACACCCCTTTACCCAATCCAGCGATACCACTTAAAAGTAGCGCATGCGGCAAGCGATCATGGCTTACCTGAGCCCGAAATTGCTGCCACAACGGTTCATGCCAAGGAAGTTGCTTATCCACCTGCCCTCTATATCCCGGCCCCGTTGGGGTACAAACAGATTAAAGAAATCCCCATCAACACCAACCCAGCCACTCGGTAAAAACACGCTCCACTTCAGACCGGACCACGTCGATAGCTGGTGTGGCATCAATAACCCGGTAACGCCGGCTATCCTTTTTAGCACGGCTTAAGTACGCTGCACGTACCCGCTCGAAAAAATCCAGTTGTTCCTGCTCAAAGCGGTCCACCACACCACGCTGTCGCACACGCGCCAAGCCAACGGCAGCAGGTAAATCAAAAACCAACGTCAAATCAGGGCGCAGCTGACCTTGCACCCATTCCTCCAATACCGCAATCCGCGTCATGGTCACACCGCGCCCACCGCCCTGATAAGCATAGCTTGCATCAGTAAACCGGTCACACAACACCCAACACCCCGCTGCCAGTGCCGGGCGAATCACCCGCTCAAGATGTTCGGCGCGCGCCGCGAACATTAATAATATTTCAGTATCCAGCGCCATACGCTCATGACGATGCTCTAGCAACAGTGCACGAATCGCCTCACCCAGCGCCGTTCCGCCTGGCTCACGAGTCATCAAAACCCGATACCCCCTACGCTCCAGCGCATCACGCATAAAAACGATCTGGGTGCTTTTGCCCGCACCCTCGACACCTTCAAGGGTAATCAAGCGACCGACCCGGCTAGTGTTTACGCAGTTGGTAACGTCTGACTGCACGGTTGTGCTCACTCAATGTTTTGGAAAACACATGGCCACCATCACCGGTTGCGACAAAATACAACGCATCACCGTGTGCCGGATTTACCGCGGCCGCCAAGGCCCCTGCCCCCGGCAATGCTATCGGCGTTGGTGGTAACCCCTTGTTGGTGTAGGTGTTATACGGTGTATCGGTTCGCAAGTCACGGCGACGGATATTGCCATCGAACTCCTCGCCAAGACCATAGATCACGGTTGGATCGGTTTGCAGTCGCATTCCCTTGCGCAAGCGACGAATAAATACACCGGCGACTTGCGGCTGTTCAGCAGGCAAACTGGTCTCTTTCTCAATAATTGAGGCAAGGATCAAGGCTTGATATGGATTTTCCAGGGGCAGTTTCGGCGCGCGCTGTGCCCAGACGGCTTTCAACCGCTGATCCATCGCGGCCATTGCTCGTCGTAGAAAGGCAAGATCGGTCGTCCCTTTAGGAAAATGATAGGTATCAGGAAAAAATCGGCCTTCGGGGTGCTTGCCTGCTTGTCCCAGTCGTGACATAAGTTCGGCATTACCTATACCGTCAAGCGTTTGTACAATATCAGGATGATTTGCCAATGCTCGCCGCAGCTGCCGAAATGTCCAGCCTTCAATCACTGTCAGTGAATACTGTATCACTCTGGCTGCAACAATATCGGCAATCAGACGACGGGGTGTGTACTTAGAAGTAATACGATACTCACCGGCCTTGAGCCGATGTGCCAAATGGTTCAAACGGGTGTAGGCTTGTAGATAAATTGCTGGAAGTGACAAACCGGAAGGTTGATACAAGGCTTGCGTGATATCCTTGATTCCCATCCCTGGCGCCACGGCCAGTATCTGAGTATCGCCGGCGATTTCCAGCGGAGCATCAAGAAAGTTTTGGTAATCCGTATAGAGGTAATACCCACACGCTGCTACCAATAATGCCAGAGTCAAAAATATACGCCGAAACCACACCGGAAATCACCTTTTAGACCAAACAGTTTCGGCAAATAGCCCATCGCCATTAGAAACTAGATTGTATGTACCCGGATCAATCTCAATCCAGCGCGCGGAACACAACAGAACCGTTGGTGCCACCAAAGCCGAAGGAATTAGACAGCGCCACCCGAATACACCGCTCCTGGGCATGGTGTGGCACATAGTTCAAATCACAGCCCGGTTCTGGATCATCCAGATTGATGGTTGGTGGTGCCACCTGATCACGGATCGCCAACACCGAGAAAATAGCTTCGACACCACCGGCTGCGCCTAGTAAGTGCCCTGTCATTGATTTGGTAGAACTCATCGCCAGCTTATAGGCATGATCGCCCAAAACAGCTTTGGCCGCGTCACTCTCAGTCTTGTCACCTGCGGGTGTCGAGGTGCCATGTGCATTAATATAGTCAACGGCTTCCGGGTTGATTTCTGCATCACGCAATGCGTTCAACATCGACCGGCGAGCGCCATCACCGTCAGGTGCAGGTAAGGTCATATGATATGCATCACCACTCATCCCGAAACCAATCATCTCTGCATAAATACGCGCACCTCGTTGGCGGGCGTGTTCATAATCCTCCAGAATCATTACACCAGCACCATCACTGAGCACAAAACCGTCGCGCGCCTCGTCCCAGGGCCGGCTGGCCTTTTCCGGTGCATCGTTGCGGGTTGACAACGCCCGTGCTGCCGCAAATCCGCATAAACCGGTCGGTGTCGTCGCCATTTCTGCGCCACCGGCAATCATGACATCGGCATCACCATAGGCAATCATTCTGGCGGCCAGGCCGATGCTGTGCGTACCTGTCGTACACGCCGTCACAACAGCCAGATTAGGCCCTTTAATGCCGTACATGACTGACAGATTGCCTGAAACCATGTTGATAATACTACGCGGCACAAAAAAAGGCGTTAGGCGACGTGCCCCCCCTTTCAAAAAGGCGGAATGGCCTTCTTCAATACCTGGCAAGCCGCCGATCCCGGAACCGATATAAGTACCAATCCGTTCAGCATTGGCCTCAGTAATTTCCAGCCCTGCATCTTGAATTGCCTGTACTGATGCACCGATCCCATAATGAATAAATGTGTCCATTTTACGGGCTTCCTTGGGATTCAGGTATTGATCAACCTCGAAACCCTGCACTGGACCGCCAATTCGTACCGGCAACTTTTCGGTATCAAACGAGGTGATCATTTTAATTCCACTGCGACCTGCCAGGATATTAGACCAAGCCGTTTCTACAGTACTACCGACCGGAGACACTACACCCATGCCAGTCACTACGACCCGTCGCTTGGTCATGGAATTACCCTCTTGCGCTGCACTAACAAAATAATGCCGTAACCCCCTAGCAAGAGTTACGGCGATTAACCTTCAAATAAGGACGATTCGAAACCATCAATCAAGATGCTGCGAGATATAATCAATCGCCTGCTGAACGGTAGTGATTTTTTCAGCATCTTCATCGGGAATCTCGAGTTCAAACTCTTCTTCCAACGCCATCACCAGCTCTACGGTATCGAGCGAGTCAGCGCCAAGGTCTTCTACAAAAGAAGCCTCATTGGTCACCTGCTCTTCTTTAACCCCCAATTGTTCAATGATGATTCTCTTAACACGCGCTTCGATACTATTAATATCAGTCATGATGGTTTATTTCCTCGTTATAAATACAAACAACCGCAGTATGTTGCGGGACATTTTACGGAAAACCCCACAAGCAACCCAGCCACCGAGATACAACAAATCGGCTTTAATCCTGGAAGACCAGGCATATAAATAACTTATTTTAGGTATCTGTAATATCCTAAACTTCAGAGCGAATTGTGGCATGCTGATCTTTTTTGAACCTCAAGCCATGTGCATTCCGCCATTGACATGCAAAGTCTCACCTGTGATATAGCTTGCATCCATTGATGCCAGAAATGCCACCGCATTAGCAACATCTTGTGGCTCACCTACCCTCTGTAGCGGAATTGATGCTACCAGCCCTTGACGCTGCTCGTCAGGCAGCGCCTGCGTCATATCCGTCTCAATCAGCCCCGGTGCAATCGTGTTTACTGTGATATGGCGTGAACCCACCTCACGTGCCATCGATTTAGTAAAACCGATAATACCGGCCTTGGCCGCAGCGTAGTTAGCCTGTCCAGCACTACCGGCCACACCCACTACTGAGGTAATGCTGATAATCCGCCCATGCTGCGCCTTCATCATTCCTCGCAGCACAGCTTTACTGAGCCGATAAACCGAAGTCAGATTGGTGTCGATAATCGTCATCCACTCGTCATCTTTCATCCGTAATAATAAATTATCCCGGGTAATGCCGGCATTATTGACCAGGATACTTGGTGAACCGAACTCTCCGGATATAGCCTTGATGACCGCATCCACCGATGTCGCATCCGTGACATCAAGCATCATGCCGCAACCTTTGAGACGGCGCTCCTGTAAATCCTGCGTAATCAGCCCGGCACCGGTATCGGTTGTCGCTGTACCGATCACGACCGCACCTCGCAACCCCAACTCACGGGCGATAGCCTGACCAATCCCGCGACTTGCACCTGTCACCAACGCAATCTCGCCATCCAGCATTGTCATTCTGATCTCCCTCGCATACTTCAGTACTTCAATAGCACGGCGCCCCAGGTAAAGCCACCACCAAACCCCTCCAGTACCAGGGTATCACCGCGCTTAATACGTCCATCACGCACCGCCACATCCAGCGCCAAGGGCACCGATGCTGCCGAGGTATTGCCATGGGTACGCACACAATCCACCACCCGCTCCTCCGCCAATCCCAAACGCTTGGCAGTGGCTGCCAAAATACGCCGATTAGCCTGGTGCGGCACCAGCCAATCGACATCAGCAACCGTCATATCATTGGCTAACAGGATTTTCTCGGCAATATCCTTAAGGGTTGTCACCGCAACCTTAAAGACTTCACTGCCCCGCATTTCTACAAATGCTGCATTTTTTCGGGTTTCCTCATAGCCACTCGATATGCCAGCAGGCACCCAAAGCAATTCTTTGTAACGACCATCAGCGTGTAATTGACTATCAATAATACCGGGTTCTGTTGCAGCTTCCAGTACCACCGCACCGGCACCATCGCCAAACAGGATACAAGTACCACGATCCTGCCAATCGACAATTCGAGTGAAGGTATCAGCGCCAACCACTAATGCTCGCCTTGCCCCGCCGGTAGCAATAAACCGATTAGCGATATCCATAGCATAGATAAATCCGGTACAAACCGCCTGCACATCAAAAGCGGCTCCGCCATAACACCCCAAACGGTGTTGCAATTGAGTTGCAACACTGGGAAAAACATGATCGGGTGTTGTAGTGCCCAGGATAATCAGATCAATAGCATCAGGCTCAATACCTGCTGCATCCAGCGCACGACGGGATGCCTGTTCAGCCAAATCGCAAGTTGTTTCATCTGGTGCAGCAATATGACGCTCTTCAACGCCTGTACGCTCAACAATCCATTCCGCTGTTGTCTCAAGCAACCCCTCAAGATCGGCATTAGTGCGCACTTTTTCTGGCAAATAGCTACCGGTTCCGATAATTTTGGCGTAATTCAAAGTGCTTGCCTCGCAGCGTAAAGGGCGACCAGATGAGTATCAATACGTTGTGGCACAGCTTGTTCAACTTCCAGTCGCGCAACGCGAATAGCATTGGCAAATGCCAACGCATCGGCGCCACCATGACTTTTGATAACAATACCTTGCAAGCCAAGCAAACTTGCACCGTTATAACGGCGGGGATCAATTTTATGCTGCAAAGCATGCAACACAGGCAATGCAAACAGTCCGGCCAAACGGGTAAACACGTTTCGTCTGAATTCCCGCCTCATATAATGGCGAATCAATTTAGCAACACCTTCGCTACTTTTAAGCGCAATATTGCCAACAAAGCCATCACAAACGACAACATCCACATTTTCCAGATAGATACCGTCACCCTCGACAAAACCAATGTAGTTGAGCTCACTCGCAGACAGCAACCGGGCGGCCTCCTTAACCTGCTCGTTACCCTTGATATCTTCTTCGCCGATATTCAACAGCCCGACACGCGGCTGCTCAATACCTTCCACTGAAGCGAGCACAGATCCCATCACTGCAAATTGCAACAAGTGCTCAGCCTTGCTATCCACGTTGGCACCAAGATCCAGCACACGGGTTCGACCATGCACAGTGGGCATGGTGGTACAAATAGCGGGACGATTAATACCCGGTAATGTCTTGAGCACAAAACGTGCTGTCGCCATCAAGGCACCGGTATTGCCAGCACTGACGCAGGCATCGGCATCGCCCTGCTTTACCAGGTTAATAGCCACTCGCATTGAGGAATCTTTTTTGGCCCGCAACGCCTGTGCGGGTGATTCATCCATGCTCACTAACTGGGAGGCATGGCGTAGGGTAATTTGAGGATGCCCCCTAGCCTTAAATCGGGTCAGCGCCGCAGACAGCACGCCTTCCTGCCCCACTAAAATCAAATCCAGGGCACCATCAGTAGACTCTAAAACTTGTAAGGCGGCCGGCACAACAACATCTGCGCCAATATCACCACCCATACCATCCAGAGCGATTGTAAGCGGGCGGGTCATAGCAGGCCAAGCGGGTAGATCATGGGAAGCCGGATCGGTTGGTTAAACAGGTTGATTCACTGGCCAGGCAACATGAATACCTAGTCTTCGCCATCTTCATCAAGATCAGGCGTGGTTTTATCGATCACCTTGCGACCACGATAGAAGCCATTAGCGGTTACATGGTGGCGGCGATGCAACTCGCCCGAGCCTGGATCTTCCGATAAGGTAGGCGCTGTCAGCGCATCATGAGAACGACGCATATCGCGCCTGGAAGGGGTTTTACGATTTTGTTGTACAGCCATAAATTAATTATTCCTTTTAGAATCCCGCAATAAGGATGCTAATTCTGCAAAAGCGTGATGCGGTTTCATGTCCGGCATAGCACCATCAAGTGAAACCACATAGCCATTTGCCTGGCATTCCCGCAGATCATTGTGGCGGGGAATTTGTGGTAATGCCAGCAGCAATTCATCCTCTACCAGATCAGTAACGCGAGTACGCTTTTCCCCAATCAGTAATGCTTCATAACCTTCGGGTAAAGCTGCCTCAGCTTTGGACTCACTACGAGTCAACATCAAGCTCACTTTTGCTACCAACGGTAGCACCAAGGTTCCCAGGCAACGTTGACAGACCAATTCAATTTCTGCGTGCACCTCGCCCTCAACAAAACGCCTGCCCTGATTATCCATTCTGGCAGTCAGCATAACCATTACTGTGCCATCAGCATGATTAGGCACAGCAGCTAATCGCGGCAATGCACCCAACGCCATAGTACCGTTAATCTGACCGTTTTCGGCAGCCAATCGCCAAAGGTCCACAGTGTCTGGAAGTGACCGTTGCATAAGGCGCGGAATGATATCGACAAGGTTGATTTCTGTCAAAATAAACTCAAATTGCGCATAATCGTTATTACTCCAGATTGTTATTACTCCAGCTGCCTGCCAAAACACCAATGCCCAACACTGATACCCACAAACGCCATCTGGTTCTGGCATCCACCTCAATATTTCGCCGCAACTTGCTACTACGCCTGGGATTACCGTTCTCAGTACGATCACCTGAGGTTGATGAAACCCGACTCGCCGGTGAAGACGCACCTACACTCGTTGCACGGCTGGCAGAGTTAAAAGCCCGCTCTATCGCACAGCATGAACCAGAGGCCTTAATTATTGGTTCAGATCAGGTGGCGGTACTCGCCGATACTATACTTGGCAAACCTAACACACACGAACACGCTATCAAACAATTACAACATGCTTCAGGGCAAACCGTTACATTTTACACAGGACTGTGCCTGCTTGATGCTGCCAATGGTTCTTGCCAGGTAGCCGTTGAACCCTTTGATGTCGTATTTCGTACCTTAACGACAACTCAGATTGAGCGCTACTTGCAACGCGAAAAACCTTACAATTGTGCGGGCAGCTTCAAGTCTGAGGGCCTGGGTATTGCGCTGTTTGAGCGTCTGGAAGGCCATGACCCTACCGGATTAATTGGTTTACCGCTGATCCGGCTCACGCAAATGCTGGAAATCGTGGGAATCGCAGTGCTGTAGAGAATTGCCATTCAAAACCCCACGGCTCACAGGCCGTAATTAGCGCAATAAAGGCATATCCAAACCCAGTAATTTTACCAATACTGTACCTAAACCAGCCTCTGTACCTTCGAGTAGACGATCTATCAAACGGGTATGTTGCGTATAATCAACGATGGTTTTCTCACCAATCACCTGCTCGGCGATGTAATAACGACTACCCAACGCATCGACCAGACCCAGAGCAACACTTTGCTCACCTGTCCACATCAAACCACTAAATAGCTCAGGATTATCCTTGAGTCGTTTACCACGCCCCTGCTTGACCGCCACAATAAACTGCTGATGAATCTCATTCAGCATGCCTTGCAAATGTCGTGTTTCTTCAGGATTCACCGGCTTGAAAGGGTCAAGAAAATCCTTGCTTTTCCCCGCAGTATAGGCACGTCGCTCAATACCAAGCTTATTTATTGCATCGACAAAGCCGAAGCTATCCATCCGTACTCCAATGGAACCGACGATGCTGGCTCTGTTGGCATAAATTTCTTGCGCTGCCGCTGCGATGTAATAACCACCTGAAGCACAAACATCACTGGCTACGGCATAAACAGGAATTTTGGGATATTTCTGGCGTAATCGTTGAATTTCGTCGTAAATTTGACCGGACTGTACCGGACTGCCACCCGGACTGTTGATTTCTATCACCACCCCTGCTGTACCCTGATCGCGAAAGGCCTTGCGAAGCGCCCCGATTACATGTTTGGCACTCGCCTCATTACCACTGGCAATCAATCCATTAACGCGCACTAATGCTGTATGTCGCTGACTCATGGAATCAGTTTTAAAATGATCTGGCCATGCCAATATCAACAACGCTATCAGATAGCCAAAAAACAGGAATTTAAAAAAAATACCCCAGCGTCGCGCCCGCCGCTGTTCGGTAATAGCGGCAAATGCCAATTGGGTTAAAACCGATTTTGCCCAGTTTTCTTCCTGGCCGGACGAAGTGATATTCTCGTTAGTATTTGTAGCGTCACCCATAAAAAATACCTCTGATTCAGCCTTGCTTCCGATGCCCCGAACCCAATGCCACAAGTACAGCCTTGAGTTCAGCATCTAGCGGTGCATCAATAATGATTTCCCGCCCACCCAACGGTAACCCTAGGCTATGTGCATGCAGGAACAACCGTCGCAGACCACAGTGTTTGACCATTTTCCGATTAAAGACAGTATCGCCGTACTTTTCATCACCCGCGAGCGGATGGTTCATACAGGCAGCATGAACACGCACTTGATGGGTTCGACCCGTAGCAATACGGGCCTCCAGCAATGAAGCTAACCGGAACATGTTAATCGGCCGAAAGTGAGTTTGTGCAACCCTGCCATGATCAGCAACTTGAACCATTCGTTCTCCGCTACGCAAAATATTCCGACGCAACGCCTGATTCACCTCATGGCAACCATAATTCCAGTAACCACGCACCAAGGCTAAATAACGCTTCTCCACTTGCCTGGTTCGAAAAGCCTGCTGCATAAGACGCAACGCTGCCGGACTTTTTGCTAAAGCCAGGCAGCCACTGGTTTCACGATCCAGGCGGTGTGCCAATTCTAAAAACGGTTCCTTGCTCCGCAAAACGCGCAGAATTTCGATTACACCATAGCCAATACCACTGCCTTTATGAACCGCCAGACCTGCGGGTTTATTCAAAATCAGCACGTCATGATCTTCATATAACACCGCCTGACGCAAACGTTCCACCCACTCATGTGGCGGTGGCCGTGAGGCGTCTTCCTTTGGTGCGGCCAGCCGTACCGGCGGAATCCGAACCTTGTCTCCTGCCTGTATGCGTGTACCAGAGCGTACCCGCCCCCCATTCAAGCGTACCTCACCACTACGCAAAATTCGGTAAATGAAATTTTTAGGTACACCTTTCAGCTCACGCAACAAGAAATTATCGATTCGCTGGCCGGCATATTCCGGCGCGATTTCCAAATAACGCACACCATTGGTTGATGTCGTGACAGGCACTAATTGAAGCGTGTTCATCGGGCTGTTATAGTTTGGCTTTTGCCGGTTGATGTGTATAAATAGGTTTGCAAAACTCAATAAAACACACGATATCGATTTTCGCACCTACACGCTAGTTAAGGCGTGTAGGTTTTCATAATGTTTTTTTGCCGCTCGACCCTTAATTCAAGTATGTAGCGGCACTTGACTGCGCTCCCAGCCGACCGGTCGCACTCGTCATATTCGGGATACCCAGGTTCTCCAGAACCTGGTTTCTACGGGTTCAACCAATACCCCAGCAGGCTTCCCTTGGCGATAACTGCGTTACCACTGGTGATGGTCGAGCGCAAGGACAATAAATCCAATGAAACGTATGCTGATTAATGCTACTCAGCAAGAAGAGTTGCGCGTTGCACTTGTAGACGGACAAAAACTCTACGACCTTGATATTGAAACGCCTTCAAGAGAACAAAAAAAATCTAACGTTTACAAGGGGCGTATTACCCGTATCGAGCCAGGACTAGAAGCCGCATTTGTTGATTACGGCGCTGAACGTCATGGTTTTTTGCCTTTCAAGGAAATTGCCCGAAACTATTTTGCACCTCAATCAACTGCTGATGGCAACCGCCCAAATATCCGTGAGGCTATTTGTGAGGGGCAAGAAATTACCATTCAGGTCGAAAAGGAAGAGCGGGGCAATAAGGGCGCTGCGCTAACCACCTTTATCAGCCTGGCGGGTCGCTATCTGGTACTGATGCCCAATAATCCCCGTGCAGGCGGGGTATCACGGCGTATCGAAGGCCAAGATCGCCAAGAAATCCGCGAGATTATGAGCAGCCTTGATATTCCTGAGGGCATGGGTCTGATCGTGCGAACCGCCGGGGTCAGTCGCTCACAGGAAGAATTGCAATGGGATCTTGATTACCTGCTCCATCTCTGGCGAGCTATTGAGACAGCTTCCGCCCAGAAAAAAGCGCCTTTTCTGATTTATCAAGAAAGCGACATTATCATTCGTGCCCTACGTGATTACCTGCGTGCCGATATCGGCGAAATTGTGATTGATAGTTCACCTGTACACCAACGTGCACAGGATTTCATGCAGCAGGTCATGCCGCATTCCCTAAATAAACTCAAGCTGTATCAAGACACTATTCCGCTTTTCACACGCTTTCAGATTGAATCACAGATCGAAACGGCCTATCAGCGTGAGGTTGGCCTGCCTTCCGGCGGCGGGATCGTGATTGACTACACCGAAGCACTGGTTTCTGTCGATATTAATTCTGCACGTGCCACCAAAGGCAGTGATATCGAAGAGACAGCATTAACGACCAACCTTGAGGCCGCTGAGGAAATCGCCCGACAGCTGCGCTTGCGTGATCTAGGTGGATTAATCGTCATTGATTTCATTGATATGAATGCCACTCGAAATCAACGCGATGTAGAAAGCCGGTTGCGTGAGGTATTGAAATCAGATCGTGCTCGCGTGCAGGTAGGACGAATCTCACGATTTGGCCTACTGGAAATGTCACGACAACGGCTGCGCCCCTCACTGGGTGAAGCCAGCCACATTATCTGCCCGCGCTGTGGTGGTCACGGCACCATTCGCCACACTGAATCGTTAGCATTAAGTGTTTTGCGGCTGGTTCAAGAAGAGTCAATGAAAGACAAGACCGGGCAAATTAGCGTTCAATTACCTGTCAAGGTTGCGACCTACCTGCTTAATGAACAACGTGAGTCGATCCGCGCTATCGAATTGCGCCATCAGACCCGGGTGGTACTTATTCCTAATGAATCGTTAGAAACACCACACTTCAAGCTAAGCCGACTGCGTGTTGATGAGATGCCTGAATCAGATACCTTGTCATACAAGCAGGCAGAAAATTATGAGGAGCCGCTGGAACCACAACCCACCCCACCCTCGCCGACGCCAGACATACAACCGGCTGTTCAAGGTGTAGCGCCCAACAGTCCTGCACCCATGCCTCATGAATCCCGCATCAGGCCCGAAGCCAACACCAGTTTTTTCCGCTGGCTTTGGGGCAATCTGTTTGGTGAACTGCAATCTGGCCAGGAGGAGCAATCGGGCCAATCCAGCCGTCGCCGCTCTACACCAAAACCTGATCGCCGACGACGTGACCGATCTGCGCGAAAACCAGAAGCAGAACGCCTGGACGAAGCGACAGGTGCCGCATCGACTGAAAATGCACAACTTAAATCACAAGGCATATCAGCTGAAAATACACAGCTTGCCAGTGAAATACCTGCACCGGTTGCGGCTGATGCCTCTCAGGACACAACAGCATCGTCAAACGGTGAAGACGAGTCCCTGAATACCCGTGGCCGTCGTGGTCGTCGCGGTGGGCGGCGGCGGCGGCGCGCCGATGCAGCGCCAGTGAACGAAACAACAGAGACCGCTGACAATACCAAGAAAATAGCTAAAACGTCTGATTCAGCAAACTCAGATACCCCAATAATGCCAACGCTGGAAAATGGCGCTGTACCCATCAAGCCGGGGCGACGTATCCGCAATGGTCGACCGCGTTTACCAAAAAGCGCTATACCGACGACCCAATCTGCTGTTACAACCGGTACATCGGCATCTTTGCCTGCACCGGATGAGGCGCCACCACCACCTCACCTGGAGTACCCGGATACTGGAACTACGCCAATCCCAATGGTTGTATTGGGCGAGTCATCCTCAGAAAAATCTGGAGCATCCAATACTGCAATGCCTCAATCAGCACACTCACCCGCTGAATTGGGCCATGCTGAAAAACACACATCGGCAGATGCCTCCACACCCAATGAAAATGAAGTTATTGAATTGGTTGTAACTGCTAAGACAGATAGTGCTGAACAACCAGTAGGCATTTCGACTAACACTACAACGGATAACACTGAAAACCTTTCGCTTGAAACGACTAAAATACCAATGAATACTGAGGCTGCGATTGCTGTAACAACCGAGGTTGAAACACATTTCATCATTGAGCCGGCAACACTGGATACGGATCACGACACATTAGCTTTCACTGCGCCCACTGAAACTGCTAAAAACGTCGAGAATGCCGAGAATGCCGAGAATGCCGAGAATGCCGAGAATGCCGAGAATGCTAAAACTGCAAATACCCCTTAAAGACGAGGTGCTCGATCTATATCTCTCCAGTTCACTATTTAAAGTGCGGAATATCACCAACGAATGGACGAGGAAATATAGCGGAACCCATTAAAATTAAATTTGATTAATTGGTTCCGCTATATCCATCTGTTTTAGTGCGCAAACACTATAAATTGCTCCAATTTATAGTGTTTGCGCTATACAACGAACAGCATCCCCCATGACTCCTTGGGAGAGCCTGGACCTGGCTCTAATGGAATATCTGGTGACGCGGCAAAACAGGCTGAAAACTTTACTATTATGTGAGGTTAATCAGGAAGTATTTACACCAGTCTGAACAGTTATTGCACCCTTATCGAACTATTCTCCGATTTTAATAGCGGCGCCAAAAAACGTCCTGTATAGCTCCCGGGATGATCAGCAATCTGTTCAGGCGCCCCTGTCGCAACAATCTCTCCACCCCCATCACCTCCCTCTGGCCCCAGGTCGATGATCCAATCGGCTGTTTTAATTACATCCAGATTGTGCTCAATCACAACAATGGTATTCCCGCGATCCCGCAATTCATGTAAAACCTTAAGTAATTGTTCAATATCGTGAAAATGGAGTCCGGTCGTTGGCTCATCAAGAATATACAATGTCTGGCCTGTATCCCGCTTGGATAATTCTCGCGCCAACTTGACCCGCTGTGCTTCACCACCGGATAGCGTAGTAGCATTCTGTCCCAGCCTGAGGTATGACAAACCCACATTCTGTAATGTCTGAAGTTTGCGGGACACTATAGGTATTGCCTGATAAAAAACCAGCGCATCTTCTACTGTCATTTCCAGTATTTCATGGATATTGCGCCCCTTGTAGCGAATTTCCAGCGTCTCACGATTATAACGCTGTCCCTTACACACATCACAGGGGACATAAATATCGGGTAGAAAATGCATAGCGACCTGAATAACACCATCGCCACGACAGGCTTCACAACGCCCGCCTTTAACATTAAAACTAAAGCGACCCGCTGCATACCCTCGTGAACGAGATTCCGGCAAACCCGCAAATAACTCACGGATCGGTGTAAATAAGCCCGTATAGGTCGCTGGATTAGATCGGGGTGTCCGCCCAATCGGGCTTTGGTCGATATTGACGACTTTATCGAACCACTCTAATCCTTGTAAATCGTCGCAAGGCGCGGGCGATTCATTGGCATTATTGAGATCACGGGCAACATAACGATACAGCGTATCATTAACCAATGTGGACTTACCGGAACCAGAAACTCCCGTAATGCAGGTTAGCAACCCGACAGGAATATCGACTGTCACACTTTTCAGATTGTTTCCACAAGCTTTAACAATCTGTAATTGCTCCTGTGGATTTGATGGTGTTCGTTGCTGTGGTACTGCAATTTGTTGTCGGCCACTAAGATAAGCACCTGTCAATGATTCTGGCTGCGCCATTATTGCTTCCAGCATACCCTGCGCAATGATCCGTCCACCATGAACACCTGCCCCTGGTCCCATATCCACCACATGATCAGCAGTACGAATGGCTTCTTCATCATGTTCAACGACTATCACTGTATTACCAAGATCACGCAATCGTAAAAGACTAGCCAGCAATCTGGCATTGTCACGCTGATGCAAGCCGATAGAGGGTTCATCCAATACATACATGACACCCACCAGCCCCGCGCCAATTTGCGATGCCAAGCGAATACGCTGTGCTTCCCCGCCGGATAAGGTATCGGCACTGCGTGCCAGATTTAGATAATCCAGTCCTACATTAACCAAAAATTCCAGACGTTCACTGATTTCCTTAATGATCTTGGCAGCGATTTCACCACGCCGACCTGGTAATGCCAGCTGTGCAAAAAATTCACATGCTGTACCAACAGGCAGTGCCACAATATCCGGCAAACTGTGCCCCGCCACAAAAACATGGCGAGCAGAACGATTTAAACGTGCACCCTGACAGGAAGGGCACGGTTGACTGCCAAGATATTTTGCCAGCTCATCACGTACTGCACTTGATTCAGTTTCGTGATAACGGCGCTGCATATTGGGGATTACACCTTCAAAAGAGTGATAACGGTGTCGAATCTCACCCTGGCTGTTGGTGTATGTAAAGCGAATCGCTTCGCTACCACTACCATAGAGCACCACCTGGCGAACAGGCTCCGGTAACGCCTGAAAAGGCTGATTCACATCAAATTTATAATGTCGCGCCAGCGATTGAATCATTTGGAAGTAATAGCTGTTATCCCGTTCCCAGCCACGTACTGCTCCTCTAGCCAAACCAAGATGCGGATGCACCACGACCCGCTCGGTATCAAAAAACTGATTGATACCCAAACCATCACAGGCTGAACAGGCGCCCACTGGATTATTAAAGGAAAATAATCGCGGCTCCAGCTCGCTCAGGCTGTAGCCGCATACCGGACAGGCAAAACCGGCTGAAAACAGCAGTTCAGCTTGCTCTGGTTCATCGAGAAAAGCGACCCGCGCTATACCCCCTGCTAATTGCAATGCCGTTTCAAACGATTCAGCCAGACGCAATCCAAGATCCGCACGAACCTTGAAACGATCTACCACAACCTCAATGGTGTGTTTACGTCGTAAATCCAGCGATGGCGGGCTATCCAACTCAACCACCTCACCATCAATACGGGCGCGAACAAAACCCTTGGCACGCAATTCCTGCAGTAGTTTGATATGCTCACCTTTACGCTCTTTCACGATTGGGGCAAGAAGCAGCATGCGTTCACCTTCTGGCAGCAACAACACCTGATCAACCATCTGATCAATGGTTTGTGCATCCAGATCAATGCCATGATCTGGACAGCGCGGAATACCGACTCGCGCATATAGCAGCCGCATATAATCATAAATCTCGGTAATGGTTCCCACTGTGGAACGTGGATTATGCGAGGTTGATTTTTGCTCGATGGAAATGGCCGGTGATAACCCTTCAATATGATCCACATCCGGCTTTTCCATCAGTGATAAAAATTGCCGTGCATAGGCGGACAAGGATTCAACGTAGCGACGCTGACCCTCGGCATAAAGCGTGTCAAAAGCCAATGATGACTTACCGGAACCAGATAGACCAGTAATGACAATAAGCCGGTCACGGGGTAAATCCAGATCGATATTTTGTAGATTGTGGGTACGAGCACCACGTATTTTAATAGTATCCATACGTGCTAAAAATAATGCAGTCGTTATTTAAAAAACCATGACAAGTATCAATTGAGAGACAATGTAAACTTCGATTAGCTCTAACCTGTAAGCACATCAGCTTCAGCAAAAATTATTTTTGAAAAGGGTCAAGACTAGAACAGCATCACAAAAATAATAAATAGCTATACCCAGAAAACAGCAAAGCTGGCATTTTCTGGAGCGAGATAAACCGAGAAGAAGGCAAGCGATTCAATGGATGAAGAAATGAACAAACAAGAACGCTGGACAGCCTTTTGGCTGGCGAGTGTCTTTTCACTGCGCATGTTGGGCCTATTCATGATCTTGCCAGTATTTGCCCTATATGCAGAACACCTGCGTGGCCATACACCGATACTCATAGGGCTGGCTATTGGCATCTATGGCCTTAGTCAGGCACTCTTCCAGATTCCATTCGGTTTCCTGTCCGATCACTACGGTCGTAAACGTATTATCTATCTGGGTTTAATCATCTTTAGCCTTGGTAGTCTCGTAGCAGCAATGGCTGACTCAATCCATGGTGTAATCATTGGCCGGGCCCTGCAAGGTAGCGGCGCCATATCAGCCGCAGTTATGGCACTAGCCGCTGATCTAACCCGTGAACAGCATCGCATCAGGGTAATGGCAACAATCGGTATCACCATCGGACTTTCATTTGCTATCGCAATGATACTCGGGCCGTTACTGGATAACTGGATAGGGGTATCAGGCATTTTTTGGCTCACAGGTATACTCGCACTACTTAGCATTGGCGTTATATATCGTCTAATACCCGATCCGGTTATTAGCCAGACTCATCGCGACGCTGAACCTGTCGCCTCGCAGTTCAGTCGTGTGCTGTCCGATAGACAATTGCTACGGCTTGATTTAGGTATTTTTACTCTGCATTTACTGTTAACTGCAACGTTCCTCGCCGTACCACTCGCTTTGCGAGATGCCGGATTACCCGGACAACAACACTGGAAAATCTACCTGCCTGTGCTGTTGCTCTCTATGGCACTCATGATTCCCTTTGTCATTCTGGCCGAGAAATATCACTGTTTCAAATCCGTGCTTCTAGGCGCGATTATTACAATAATGTTGACTGAGCTCGGGTTACTGAGCTTACACGACACAATACCGGGTACAGCAATACTGTTATTATCTTTCTTCACCAGCTTTAATATACTGGAAGCCACGCTACCCTCACTGATCACTAAAATAGCACCCGCCGAGGCCAAGGGCACAGCAATGGGAATTTATTCCAGTAGCCAGTTTTTCGGTGCATTTACAGGTGGTGCATTCGGTGGCGTATTGTATAGCGCATTTGGTATCCAGGCTATTTTCATTTTTGCTGCGCTCAGTGCGCTCATCTGGCTATCAATCACGTTCACGATGGCTCCCCCCCGTTACCTCAGTAACTATCTGCTCAACATAGGTATCTGCAATGAAACGGATGTGCATGACCTGGAAAGGCAGCTCACCCAGGTAAACGGTGTTGAAGAAGCTGCAGTCATCGCTACCGAAGGTGTTGCCTATCTGAAAGTGGATCAACGCCTATTCGATGAAACAGCCCTGCTAAATCGCTATCACAGTAAAACTTCGCACTCATAAAGGGTTACACCCCGATTAATCCGTGAGAACTCAAACCAAACTTGTGGCATGATTGAACCATAACCCTCAGAATCAACCTGCATTAAGGAGCAAAACCAGCATGGCCAGTGTCAATAAAGTCATCCTGATCGGTAATCTGGGCAAAGATCCGGAAGTACGCTATATGCCTAGTGGCAAGGCAGTAAGCAATACCACAATTGCGACCAACGAAACCTGGAAAGATCGTAATACCGGCGAAAAACAGGAACGTACTGAATGGCATAATGTGGTGTTCTTTAGTCCGCTCGCCGAGATTGTTGGTCAATATCTTCGTAAAGGCTCGTCAGTATTTGTCGAAGGGCGGTTACAAACCCGCAAATGGCAAGACAAAAATACGGGGCAGGATCGTTACACTACAGAGGTTGTTGCCAACGACATGAAGATGTTAGGTGGACGCAGCAACGCCGGCGGCAGTGCGCCTTTTGCTCCTGCGGGAGCCGAGCCTGCTTCCTCAGCGGCGCCTACACCGCCTCCGCAGGATAATACCATGCCTGCACACTCACAAACATCTCCAGCAGCGGACAATGGATTTGATGACGACATTCCATTTTAAGGTCGCCCCACCTTGCCCGCACTTCCCGACAACTGCGGTTCTAATCCTACCCGGAGCATACCGGATATGGCATGTCATCGATGCGCTGTCATTTCGTCTATCCTCCACAGCGTGATCCAGAAACATTTCTACATCCTGGCGACACTATCCAAGCAAGCCGGATTTACAGCCCAAAGCAATCACAAGGATTAAGCAAGTTGCCATCCTCATTGCTGGCAACGCCCAAGGCTGAACGGTTGAGGGTGACCAGCCGGCAACAGAAAGAATCAACACGGGGTGCGGTAAAACAGCAGATATTCGACGTTCTATACGGCGATCAAACAGGGTTACCTGTTGAGCAGTATGGGGAAGAAGGGCTATCAGACTATTACCGGTGGAGCTTTTCTGTACATATTTTTTCTGTACATATATCGAGCCTACCCTGAGCTATCATCTCCAGCCTATGGGCAAGAAATTGCGCATGAGGCAGATAACGTTGCGTAACTTGAGGATCTCTCAATCTCCAACCTCAAATAAAGGGCGTTTTGCTGGAAGCTGTCCCGATGGAGGCGGCTATCAGCACTTACCCGCAAGGATGCGCAAAACTACCAAAGTTTGGCATGGCATTAGAGTTATGATCGGAAAATAGATTTTATTTCGGCGAGATCTTGCTAAAATGCTGCCTTGCATTTGGCAGAAATGCCCACTTTTTATTTCTCGGTGCTGGAGATGCCAGAATTGCTCAGGCGCTGTCGCTGAACGTATCAAGACACCGCCCTTATCCCTGGCAATTCACTCTCATAAAGTACCTTCCCAACTATTTGACACTATTGGGTTTAACTTAACGGCTCCGGGTTTTTTGTAAAAAAGCCCTTTTTTCAATATACCAAACAACTTTTTGCTAACCGGTATGTGAACGACCATTTTTGATACAAATGCTCATTAAAAAACCGACAGGCCGTCGGTTTTTTAATGATAGGGCATACCATTGATAAATTGATGAAACTTTCAGGGCACGTTACGTTGTAACGCAAAACATACCGGATACCGCCAAACATTGAAACGCATTATCAAAGCAAGCCACTTAGCGCTATTTAAAAGGGGTGTTGTTCATCAAAGTGAAGCATCGGCTTACGTATTCAAATCTCCGCACTGCCACTATTTATGGCAGATGCCTCCATTTGATACAAACCTGAACCCCAATCACAGGAGGTAAAACCCAATGAGCGGAATAAACGAAAAGCACGGGGGCGAAGTTCTACAAACAAACGAAAAGCCTAGTGAAGAAATGCAGCACTGTCTCGAAGAAGTGGTGGCTATATTGCGCAAGTATGAAGTTGGGGTAAGCCTATGTCTGGCAAATGACCGCGAATCAGTACTCTTGTATCGCTTACCCGAATGGTGTGCCGTTTCGCTAAGTGACAATGGCCCTGAAGTCAACTCAGACCAGTTATGGCAAACGGATAACCTGGAGGAGCTGTTATCCCGCAGTTACCGACTCGCAGGCGGCTTATCCCAGGTCAATGCACGACTACATGCCGAATCAGAACGAATTGAGGATTTTATTCGTGATCTCGGTCATCACTTGTTAGATCCTGACCGCAAAAGCCACTAACTAGGGCTTGTTACTGCCACCCTGCCCAAAACCACCTATATATAACTGCTCCACTCCGTTATAAATCAACAGGATGACAACTCTCCTCGGAAACTTTGGCCACTTGTTGGGTACCCGCATTACTCCAGCAATTGCATATGCGCCATACGCCATTCACGAGCTTGCTGTCGTGCTTCCTCCATCTCGGCTTCGCTCAAACGACTGGCCGCATAATCCAATGGCTGTGTTGCCCCGATGTAACCATTGCTCATCGCCAGCTCCAGCCATAAATAGGCTTTAACCCAATCCTCCTCAACACCCAGGCCTTTACTGTACAGCATGCCCAGCCCATATTGTGCCAGCGGTAACCCACTATCAGCGGCTTTCTCAAACCACTGAAAAGCCTGTTGGCTATCCTCTGGCACACCACGCCCGGTCATAGACAAAACGCCCAGCATAACCTGTGCCAATGGCAAATCTTGTTGTGCTGCTTTCTTGTACCAGACCACTGCCTGCTGCTCATCTCGCGCCAACCCGCCTTGTCCGTCAGCATACATCAAGCCAAGATTAAACTGCGCATCTGGCACCCCTTGTTCGGCAGCCTTGCGATACCAAAATACCGCTTGCTGCTCATCCTTTGGAACACCTTGACCCATCGCGTAAAGCACCCCAAGGTTATATTGTGCCTTGGCATTTTCCTTTTCAGCCGCCTTCTGATACCAGTGGAAAGCCTGACGATCATCACGTGAAACACCTTTACCCGTTACATACATACCCGCAAGATAAGCTTGACTGGTCACGTGGCCCTGTTCCGCTGCCCGGCGATACCAATGAGCAGCCTCCCGCTGCTCATTGGCTGTATCAAGCCCTCGAGCATAAAGGTTACCAAGCTGGTACTGCGCTTTGATATAGTTCCGCCCAGCCGCCTCGCGTAGCAGGCCAATACCCTGCTGCTTATCACGCTCAACACCGTTGCCAGTAAGATAACGCTCAGCTAATTGATACTGGGCTTCCACACTTCCGCTTTTGGCGGCTTGCTGCAAAAACACTAATCCTTTAGCCTGATCCAGCATCACCCCGCGGCCATTGAAGTAGCTATTGGACAATGCAAGTTGTGCTGCCGGCAGATTCCTTTCTGCCGCCCGTCGGAACCATTGCAAGGCAATCTTTTCATTCTTTGGCAAATTGCCTTGCCCCTGAAGATACATTAACCCCAAATAATATTGAGCAAGCGGCAAATCCTGTTCTGCCGCCTTTTGATACCAACGTACCGCCTCACGCTCATTACGGGCGACTCCCTTGCCCTCATGGTACAAACGCCCTAGATTGAGTTGTGCCTGAGCTATCCCTTGCTCAGCCGCCTTACGGAACCAGCTGAATGCTCTTCCGGTATCCGCTTTCGTCCCACGACCCAGCAAATAGCGAACAGCCAGATTATATTGAGCACCCGCATTGCCTCCTGCAGCCGCCTTTTGATACCAGCGCACGGCTTCCCGGTGGTTGGTGGCTACCCCACGACCTGCCGCATACATCGAACCCAGGCTAAACTGCGCATCAACATGCCCTTGCTGAGCCGCTCTGCGATACAACCGGGCAGCCGTCTTATCATTTCGTGACACCCCACGCCCACTGGCATACAGATTCCCCAGCTCAAACAGGGCCTTCGGATGATTTCGCTGCACTGCCTTTTGATACCAGCCGGCCGCCTCCTGATCATCTTGCTCCGCCCCCTGGCCATGGGCATACTTATAACCGAGGATGTACTGCGCCTCGGTATTGCCCTGCTCCGCTGCTGCCCGTAACCAAAACAAGGCTTTGGAAGCGCCACCAGAATCATTACTGTAAATCATGCCCAGCTGAAACTGGGCATCTGCATTATTTTGTGAAGCCGCCTTCCGGAGCCATTGAATCGCGCTGGACTGGCTTTTACTGACCCCCTGACCGCGCAAATACATCATGCCGATAATAGCTTGTGCCTTGGGATCACCACGATTCGCCCAAATCATATACTCTTCAAAGGCTTTGGGATATTCGCCACGCTGGTAAGCTTCAGCCGCACTATTTGTTGCTTGCCTGGGTGCGATTGGCCGACTATCACCATAATGCCAAATCCCCTTGTCATCACGCCATTTTTTTAAACCCGATTCAGCCAGTGCAATCTGTGTGATACTTGCCAAAACAATCAGGAATACCCATGCAATCCTAGACATCACGACCTCGTAAAATAAAAATCCGACCAGACCTTGAATTTTGGTTATTCGCTCCAAACTTATAACAGACAAAGCTATGCTGATTAGCGATTAACGGATATCCAAACGATAATTAAAGATTCAGACAGTGTATTATTAAAAACCAACAATCCAACCGCCCCGCAATGACAATCGAGGGTCATACCAACGCTCAAGCAACCGTATGATGCTCTTTGCTTTGTCAGGGATATCGTAAGCGCTTGTGACCGGACTTGATAATGCACCTCATTATAACTCCTAAATTACAGTCGGGATTTTCTGCTCATTCGAAGTAACCGCCACCCATAATGACTTTATCCTTATAAGATGCCCATCACAACGAGGAAATTCACATGGCTATCAATTTACAAAAAGGTCAGCGTATCAGCTTGGAAAAAGAGGCAGGACGTAGCCTGAATCAGGTCACCATGGGATTAGGCTGGGGCATGAAGGAAGTGCAGCGCCGCAGCTTTCTGGGTTTTGGCGGTGGTACGCGCCAAAAATCTGTGGATTTAGATGCCTCCTGTTTGTTATTCGATGCGGGTGGCAATCTCGTAGATACTGTCTGGTTTAGACAACTGAAAAGCCGGTGTGGCTCCATTCAGCACAGTGGCGATGACCGCTCCGGAGGTGGTGAAGAAGGTGCTGACAATGAGCAAATCATGATTAATCTGAACCAGATCCCGGCTACGGTACAAGCACTGGTTTTTACCGTCAACAGCTTTACCGGAGAGGGTTTTGCCGGTATTCCCGATGCATTTTGCCGCCTGGTGGATAATGACAGCAAAAGTGAAATTGCCCATTTTAAATTGTCGCTGGAAGGCGGCTCACACACCGGACTGGTTATGACCAAGTTGTATCGTCATAATAATGACTGGAAATTGCATGCCATTGGTGAACAGGCTGATGGACGCACGTTCCATGATCTGATGCCCGCTATTCAGCCTCATTTATAGTGATACTCCGGGAATTTCAGCATGGACTTGCAACCCGGCCAGAACTTTTCCATCAGCAAGCAAAGCCCGGCAACGACCTCGGTCGAGGTGGTACTCGCCTGGGAACCGGCGGGTACACCATTGACCATAGACTCCAGCGCTTTCGCCTTGAACGCGCAAGGCAGGGTGCGTAGTGATGATGACTTTATTTTCTACAACCAGCTGACCTTGAGCGGCGGCAGTATCCAGCGCGCCAGGGATGGACAGACGTTTACTGTTAACCTTGCGCAACTGCCACTGGCAATTGAGCGGGTGGTTATTGCCCTGACAATTGACCAGGGCCAACAACGCGGGCAATCCTTTGGGCAACTAGCCCAGGTTCGAGCGGAAATCCGCGATGCCATCAGTAAAACAATTCTCGGCACAGTACCACTCTCGACCAGAATGATGCCAGAAACGGCGCTGATTGTTGGTGAGTTGTATCAGCGTAATGCAGAGTGGAAATTCCGTGCAGTTGGTCAAGGCTTTGTAGGAGGACTGGCCCCGCTAGCAAAGCAGTATGGTATCGATGTAGAGGACGACCCCGATACGGCAACACCGCCCTCCCAATCCCCCCATTCTGCGACACCCACACCAGCATCCGAACCATCCAGACCAATCCGACTGGAAAAAATTACCTTAGAAAAGAAAGGCAGCAGTATCTCCCTGGAAAAAAAGGGACAGGGTTTTGGTGAAATCGTAGTTAACCTCAATTGGCACCAGGGTAGCGCTGGCAAAGGCTTTTTCGGTCGCTTAACCCACCGCAATATCGATCTGGATCTCGGCTGTCTGTTCAAGCTGCGTGACGGGCGGGCAGGTGCTGTACAGGCGCTAGGTGACAGCTTCGGCAGCCTGCAAGCCCCCCCTTACATACAGTTGATGGACGATGATCGCAGTGGCGCGAGCACCCAGGGCGAGTTTATGCACATTAATGGTGCACAATGGCAGCATCTGGATCGAGTCGTTATCTTCGCATTGATTTACGAGGGTGCGCCTAACTGGGCAGAAACCGATGCAGTAGTCACCATCCAGACACCCGGCCAGCCAACACTGGAAATTCGTATTGATAGTCACCGCAACAATCAGCGAATGTGTGCGCTGGCATTACTAGAGAACCAGCATGATAATATCAAGGTCACAAAACAGGTTGAATATTTCCGGGATCATCGTTTTTTAGACGAAGCCTACGGTTTTGGGCTGCGCTGGGTCGCAGGTTCCAAAGGTTAGTGTTTTGCCTGTTTTTGACACTTTCAACACATGACTTTAAATCAGGAGAAATTCCCTTATGGCTCTCGAATGGTTGAAACAACGTTACAATGAAGTCTCCGCCAATTTGCAATCTGAAGTAACCAAACTCAAAAACAAGTCTTTCCTTGAATCGGTGGTCGCAGGCTGCGTATTGGTTGCCTATGCTGACGGTACAGTACACTCCGAAGAGAAACAGAAAATGATGGGGTTTCTTCGTAACTCTGACGTGCTGTCAGTGTTTAGTACCGAAGAAGTGATTAGTATCTTCGATAAATACGCCAAGCAGTTTGAGTTTGATTATCAGATTGGTCAGGCTAACGCTTTACAAGGGGTTGCAAAACTCAAGGATAAGGAAGCAGAAGCACGTCTTATGGTGCGGGTCTGCTGTGCGGTGGGTGCAGCTGACGGCAGCTTCGATGACAACGAGAAAGAAGTGGTACGCAAGCTTTGTAATGAATTGCGCCTAAACCCGAAAGACTTCGATCTTTGAACCATCTATTACCCTGGTACTTGCCTGAAAGCCTGGTTTGAATACAACAAGGAAAGGGCTCCACCGTATTCAAACCAAAGGCCTTTACCGCGTTAAGCCAGCTCACCCGGGCTCCGGTTCCATCACTATATTCACCTATTCCATTGATTTTGAGGATAAGGCATGAAATTTTCATTTCCCGGCCTAACGGATCAGGAGGCGCAGGAATCGCGCCTCCAGCATGGCTCTAATGCGGTCACGCCCCAAGAGGTTGAAACCTTCCGGGACAAGCTGATTAACAATCTGAAAGATCCCATCATCATCATCCTGATCGTTGCGCTTGTTATCACGGGCGTACTGGCAATTTTTGGCTACACCCACTGGTATGAGGGTGTCGGTATTGCTATCGCTGTCGTACTGGCAACGCTAGTGGCCACCTGGTCAGAATACAGCAACGAAACCGCTTTCCAGAAATTGCTGGAAGAGGCTTCGATGATCCTGGTCAAGGTCTTCCGAAACAATCGGTTGACTGAAATCTCGATTAACGATCTGGTGGTTGGTGATTACCTGCTGCTACAACCGGGCGATACGGTACCCGCAGATGGCATTCTCGCTGTCGGCCATCTGGAAGTGAGTCAGGCTGCGTTGACCGGTGAATCCGAGCCGCTCAAAAAACGCGCGCCAGAAACTGAAGATGCACCGCAGGCTGGAGAGGTGCATACCCTATTCCGCGCCTCGCTGGTCGAAGATGGCGAAGCCGTGATGAAGGTCACTGTTGTTGGCGATAAAACGCGATACGGTGAAACCTTGAAGGAAATCATCAGTGCTGAAGACCGCTTGTCTCCCTTGCAGCAAAAACTGACAGTACTGGGTAGCCAAATCAGCACCTTTGGCTATATCGGCGCAGCATTTATAGCCATTGCCTTTATGCTGAATCAAGTTTATTTCGCGCCCGATGCTACAGGCAGTATCGTAACCTACTGGGTGCAAAATGAACTCGGCGTCATAATCTCCGATGTTGTCACCGCACTGATTCTCGCGATTATCATCATCGTGGTTGCTGTGCCAGAAGGCTTGTCAATGATGATCGCCATTGTGCTGTCCTTGAATATGCGCAAACTGCTTGATGCCAAAGTGCTGGTACGCAAGCTACTCGGTATCGAAACAGCAGGCAGCCTGACTGTGCTCTTCACTGACAAGACCGGCACCTTGACACAAGGTCAACTGACAGTCGCCGACTTTCTCGCAGGTGATCATCAACACTACGCTACGCTTGATGATGTACCGCAGGCGTTAGGCGAACTCATCACGTTTTCACTGCGTAATAACACCAGTGCAGTGATCGATGGCAGTAATCCTGACGCGCCGGGTATCGTTGGCGCTGATAGTACAGAGCAAGCATTGCTGCGCTTTCTCGGTAGACGACTGGTAGAAGAGGATGCGGCCGACATCGTTGATATCATCCCTTTCAACAGCACCCGTAAATTTTCTGGTGCCCAGGTCAAAGGCACCTATCAGTTAACCCTGATTAAGGGCGCACCGGAAATCGTGTTGCAAAACTGTACACATTACTTAGATGCACAAGGTGAGCGTATTGCACTGTCTGGCAAGGACATGCTCAATACAGAGATGCACACCCTGTCCAAACGTGCCATGCGATTAATCGCCATTGCCATTTCTGACAGTGACATCACGGCTGAACAAACACTCCCCGAATCACTGGTACTGGTGGGTATTTTCGGCCTGCGCGATGACTTGCGGGCAGAATCCTATGGTGCGGTGAAGCGGGCCAAAAAAGCGGGTATCCATGTTATCATGATCACCGGTGATGCCAAGGAAACTGCCGAGGCTATTGCCAGGGATGTTGGCTTGCTGGAAGACGACCCACAAGCCACCGTAATGACATCCACTGAACTCGGTCAATTAACAGATGCACAGGTCAAAGACATACTGCCCCACCTTTATGTCGTGGCGCGCGCCTTCCCTACTGACAAGAGCCGCCTAATCAAGCTTGCCAAGGATATCGGCTGGGTTGTCGGCATGACCGGTGATGGTGTCAATGATGCCCCTGCTGTAAGAAATGCTGATGTCGGCTTTGCCATGGGTGGTGGCACTGAAATGACCAAAGAGTCCAGCGATATTGTGATTCTGGATGACAATTTCCAGTCACTCACGCAATCGGTGCTTTATGGTCGCACCCTGTTCAAATCCATTCGCAAATTCCTGGTTTTCCAGCTGACCGTCAATGTCTCAGCGATTTTGCTGGCATTCCTTGGTCCATTTATGGGCTATGAATTGCCATTGACCATGATTCAGTTACTGTGGATCAACATCATCATGGATACACTGGCGGCACTGGCCTTTTCCGGTGAGGCGGCATTAAATCGCTATATGCTGGAAAAACCCATCCCTAAGGATGACCACCTGATTACAGGTGAGATGTGGTCGTCAATATTAACGAACGGCGTTGCGGCAACGATGCTGAGTTTGATCTTCCTGACCTCGGACTCCATTCAAGGCTTGTTTGAGCGCCCGGGGCTGACACCGGAAGAGAATAATCTGGTCTTCCTGACAGCGTTTTTCAGCTTCTTCGTCTTTATACACAACTTCAACAAGTTTAATGCCCGTACCGAAAGTTTGAACTTATTCGACCATTTAATCGATAACAAAAACTTTCTGGGTGTTGTGGCGTTGATTTTCACGTTGCAGATCATATTTACCTATTTAGGTGGTGACTTCTTGAGAACAGTCGGTTTGAATGTGATGGAGTGGGTGTATGTCATCTTGCTTTCTGCCCTAATCATTCCAATCGATTTACTCAGAAAGGCATTACGAAACAATTTTTTTGGTAACCCTGTGTTAACCGAAACAAGCTCTTGATATTCATAGCGCCGAAAGGCAGCCTGTACGCCTTTCGGCGCTATGCTGATCTTAATAACAATACGGACTCAGGAGGGCATAAGTCATGGGCATTTCTCTAAGTAAAGGTGGCCGATTATCGCTAGACAAAGAGGCGCCGAATCTCAAGAAGGTACTGATTGGCCTGGGGTGGGATGCACGCGCCACCGACGGTGCCGACTTTGATCTGGATGCATCGGCATTCTTGCTGAACGACAGGGGCAAAGTACGCTCCGAAGGTGATTTTATCTTTTACAACCAGTTAAAATCCAGTTGCGGATCGGTAGAGCACACCGGTGATAATTTAACCGGTGAGGGTGAAGGTGATGATGAAACCATTCTGGTCAATCTGGCACAGGTTCCCGCTGATGTGCAGAAAATCGCTTTCACCACAACAATTCATGAAGCTGAAGCACGAAAGCAGAATTTTGGCCAGGTTAGCAATGCCTATATCCGTATCGTTAACGCTGAAACCAATATCGAAATTGCCCGCTATGATCTGGCCGAGGATGCTTCTACTGAAACAGCAATGATTTTCGGTGAACTTTATCGACACAGCGGCGAATGGCGCTTTAGCGCAGTAGGCCAGGGTTATGCCGGTGGCTTGAAAGCCATGTGTAATCAGTATGGTGTCGCTGTTTAGTCTTGCTTGTTGTTTTCATTTAAAGCCTGACAAAATGCTTCACCATGAGTTAGTTGTTCCAACTATGGGCTGGTATCAAGAAAAATGGCCTTCATCAGGAAGCCCGGTAAAAGCATTACCACTCAGCGACAAAAACCTGTACAGAAAACCAACGGCATATTTTCAGTGTAATCGCTTGTGCAATAAAGTATTCTCATCTCCCTGTTCAATATTCACATAGCCACATAGCCTGTAAGGAGTTCATCATGGCAGTCTCTCTACAAAAAGGCGGAAATGTCTCGCTAAGCAAAGAAGCCCCCGGCCTTAAAAAAGTCAACTTCGGTTTGGGTTGGGATTTACGCAAAACGGATGGTACTGATTTTGACCTGGATGCCTCTGCCTTTGTACTTGATAGCAATGGCAAGGTACTTAGTGATCAGCATTTTGTTTTTTATAACAATACCAAAGACCCATCAGGTGCTGTCTTGCATCAGGGTGATAACCGTACGGGCGAAGGTGAAGGTGACGATGAAGTCATTGAGGTTAGCCTAGATCAACTGACACCTAATATTACCAAGATCGCTTTCGTAGTCACTATCCACGATGCTGATGCTCGCAATCAAAGCTTTGGTCAGGTGAGTAATGCCTATATTCGGGCGCTCAATGCAGAGGGTGGGCAGGAAATTGCCCGGTATGACTTATCCGAAGATGCCTCGACTGAAACGGCAATGATCTTTGGCGAACTTTATCGGCACAATAACGAATGGAAATTCAAGGCCATTGGCCAGGGTTACGCGGGTGGATTAGGTGCTGTTGCCAGCGACTTTGGTGTCAATATGGGATAGCTGCAGCAATCGTTTCACTACACCGAGCTAATGACCTGACCCGCCGCACCTTGGCGGGTCTTCATTTTCTGGATTAGAGAAGCCTTCAATGACTGAATCTGTTAAATATCTACTTGACGAAAGTCAGATGCCAACGTCCTGGTATAACATCATTGCTGATTTGCCTTCATCACCACCGCCTGCCCTGAATCCTGCTACGCAACAGGCAATTGGCCCTGATGATTTGCTACCCTTGTTTCCGATGTCGCTGATTGAGCAGGAAGTGACAACCGAACGGGAAATCGACATCCCAAAACCTGTTCAAGAGATCTATCGACAATGGCGACCCAGCCCGCTATACCGTGCCCGCCAACTAGAGCGGGCACTGGATACACCAGCAAGAATCTATTACAAATATGAAGGTGTTAGCCCTGCTGGTAGCCATAAGCCCAATACCGCCATCGCACAAGCATTCTATAACAAGGAAGCAGGCATCCGGCGCATTGCTACTGAAACAGGTGCAGGCCAATGGGGTTCATCGCTAGCGTTTGCGGGTGCCTTGTTCGGCATTGAGATTGAAGTCTTTATGGTCCGTGTTTCCTATCAGCAAAAGCCTTACCGGCGAGCGCTCATGGAAACATGGGGAGCAACCTGTACCGCTTCACCATCAGATCAAACAGTTGCAGGTCGCACCATTCTTAGCAAACGACCCGACCATCCTGGCAGTCTGGGTATCGCCATTTCCGAAGCGGTCGAGATTGCTGCCCGGCGCGATGATACCAAATATGCCCTTGGCTCAGTCCTGAATCATGTATTGCTACACCAAACAGTGGTTGGACTGGAAGCGCTCGCACAACTGGAAATGGCAGATGATTATCCCGATATTGTGGTCGGCTGTACCGGTGGTGGCTCCAATTTTGCGGGAATCGCTTTCCCGTTCCTAGGCGCACAACTACGAGGGGGACGAGCTGTAGATATTATTGCGGTAGAACCTGCGGCCTGCCCTACCCTAACACGCGGCCCATATGCTTATGACTTTGGTGATACAGCTCATCTGACACCATTAACCAAGATGAATACGCTGGGATCAACATTTACCCCGCCCGGCTTTCATGCAGGTGGATTGCGCTATCATGGTATGGCGCCTCTGGTCAGTCATGTCAAGGAGCTGGGACTCATTGATGCGCGTGCCTATCATCAACTGGGCTGCTTTGAAGCGGGCATACAGTTTGCCCGCACCGAGGGCATATTACCTGCACCTGAAGCCAATCATGCCGTTCGTGGCGCAATCGATGAAGCCTTACGCTGCAAGGAGGAAGGTGTCAGCCGAGCCATCCTGTTTAATCTCTGTGGCCATGGCCATTTCGATATGCAGGCTTATATGGACTATTTTGCCGGCAAACTGAGTGATCAGGATTATGATGAAAAAGAGTTAGCAATGGCTTTGTCAGGGTTACCTTCGGTAACCGGAATTTAGATAATAGCGGGTATGTACTGCTGCATACCCGCTACTTATTAATTCCCTTATAAAAAGCGTAATTTTGTTCATTTGCTTTTAATCGGCTTGCAGCCGCACTTTTCGATACAGTGCGATACAGTGTTTTAATAACTCTGTATCTAAACAGCTAGAGTTGCAATCTTCTGTAAACGTGTAAATAAATGGCTTTATGGCGCAAACATACCTGCCTGCCTATTCCCCGGATCTCAATCCGGTCGAACATCAATGGGCACACGCCAAAGCCGTCCGTAAACAACGCTATTGCTCCACCGACGCGCTCTTCATCAATGATGTCCTTTGAATCATTTTATCCAAGCCTGGCTATAGGTGCACCCCTGCACATCAAAATAAACGGGGCAAAAAACATAGTAAAATAGTAGGGTATTCAAAAAATTTTTCCGCCGCTGCGCGGCGGAATAAAGGGTAAAAGGATAAAGAACAAAGGGTTATAAAGATCTGGACAAGCGAAACCCCAGGTCGTCGTCCCGACTATCAGGCGAGTAACTGACCCGATTAGCGGAACGCACCCCGCGCGGGAGGAAGTTCCAGGAACCGCCACGGAGCGAACGGGGCATGTTGGCTTGATTATTGCTTATACATACTTTCTCGTCGCCTCCATACTCCTCGTCGTATTTCGAGCACGTCCATTCCCATACATTCCCTACCGTGTCATACAAGCCCCAGGGGTTCGACTTGAAAGAACCCACCGGGGCTGTTTGTTCGGTATCCCAGCGACTGCCACAGCCATAACAGTTGGCATTGTTCCGCCCAAGTTCATCACCCCACCAATACGCCGTCGTCGTGCCGGCGCGTGCTGCATATTCCCATTCCGCTTCCGTCGGCAGCCGGTAGTCCTTGCCGGTCTCCTTCGATAGCCATCGGGTATACGCTACCGCGTCGTGCCAGTTGACATTGATTACCGGACGATTCTCCCGTCCCCAGCCTTCATCATCCGGTTTTTCTCGCCCGGTCGCTGCACAGAACCGGTCGTATTCGGCAAACGTCACTTCGTACTTACCCATCTCAAACGTATCCACACACACACGATGGCGCTTTTCATCATCGTCTCGTCCCTTCTCAGAGGTAGGACTGCCCATCTGAAAACAACCCGCCTCAATCCGCACCATATCGGGGGTTGGGAATGTCGGACGCTGCACTTTCTTTAGATCAATCGTCACCACTTGCTCACCGGCTGCCAACGTATGCTTTTTCCGGTACGTGTCGTAGCCCGACGCGCTAACCTCAAGGTCGTAGGCTTTATTGGGCTTCAGTTCAATTCCTGCGGCGTATCTCGGCGAGATGTTCATGATCCGCACCCGTGCATGGGCAGGCGTGGTTTTCACCGTCAGGTGGGTGGTCGCCGCCGGGAGCGGCGGTGGGTGGTGTATCCCGGCTTCCAAAGCGGCTAGTCGAGCGTTCGCAATGGCGGTAAATTCACCGTTCGGATATTTCTTCAGATAGGCGCGGTAACACGCGACAGTGCCACATGCCTCGGTGGAATCCCAGTAGCGGACTTCCAAACGTGTCGGATTCAGCGGTTTCTCTTCCGGTTTGACGATAGAAGCACACTCTACGAGACAGACCGGTTTCGAGCCAAAGGCACCATAAAGCCACGGTTCCTGTTGCCGGTCCGTTCGCTTCAGCACGTCTTCCCGAATCGCACCAAAAAGCTGGGGCAAGGGGCGTGAGCCATTCAGGTGTTTCAACATCGCGGCGGCAAACGGACTATGTGGACTGCCATCTGGGTCTTGATCCAGAGCTTTCGTACCATCTTTGGCGGCGTAGGCGACGTAGGTCTGATGTCGGGGTTCTACCGGTGCCAGACCTCGAAAAATGTCCCGTGTCCCGTCCGGGCGTGCCATTTGATCTGCCAGTGGATTGTTTCGACAGGCATCCAGAATCACCAGCCGCCAGCCTCGCCGTCCGTTAATCTGCCTGAGTATGACGTCCAATGCCACCGCATCCGTTGCTACATCCGCCTCAAATGCCAGTTCCGCATCCACCGGAATCAGGTAGTTTTTTCCCCCGCTTTCAACGCCATGTCCGGCGTAATACACCACCGCAGCGGACGCGCTCCGGGCGCGCCGTCCAAATCTCTTGATACGCTGCTCCATCTGCGGCTTGCTCAAATCGTAGTGCGGTCCGTCCACCTGAAAGCCTAATTTGCCCAACGCCGCTGCCACCGTTTTTGCATCATTGAGCGGATTGATGAGTTTACTGGTATATACGTATTCGCCGTTACCGATCACTAATGCTAGGCGCTTGCCTGCCTGAGCATCGACCGGTTGAAAGCCGCCCGGCCAGACCAGAGCCAGCCACAAAACTACAATGAGTTTTTGATAATGTCGCATCCTTCCCCCAATCGATCCTCTCTTGACGCGACCCGCCGCTGGCCGATCAACGCACCGATCACATTGACCCGCCCTCGGTCGTTCCAGTCACATAAACCGTAACAGCGCTGACCCATGCGTGCGGGGCATAGCGTGTGCAAACCCGCGCTCGTCAAGATAAACAATGACGCGACCTGCGGCTTCATACGCCTTTATTTTTTTCCAGGAAGAACCGCCGTCGCCTGCGTCCGCCCAAGGATGGCGATCCGATCAATAAGCCAGCAATGATCGTCGCTTGCGCCAAAAACGCCAACGGGCAGCAGATGTAAGGGTATAACACCGACCATTCCCTGGATAAAGGCGCAGTGTTCCCAATGCACCGCTCCGCACCCATTGTCGACAGGGCACAAACCAATGCTGTTCCAAATCAGCGATATGTGCAGCCCATACATCAAGATCACCCTCTACAGGATCTCGACGGGTGTGTTCTAGCACCACTAAACTGTCACGTTCATTGTTATCACTTGCACTCAACCAGTCCGCTGCACTATCAGGAACAGGATTGATATCCATTTTCACTAATCGCGCCAAACCACATGCAAGTGGATCGTGGGCATATACACCTGAAACAGGCGCATGGATGTGATTCGGACACACTCCCCCCCCCCAGAGCCATAGGCCGCTTAATAACGGTAACCCTTTTTCCTCCCGAATCCGATTGACCGGATGAGTATGAAACAGCATTTGTATCTCAGTCAATCGAGTATGCCAAAGCTGTTTCGCCGTACCATAGGGGAGCAAGGCACGAATATCACGACCAGCAACGCAGGCCAGCGGGTAACTGCGAATACCGGGATCGGCAGCTAGCTGAAGATACCACCGCTCAGGATGCAACGCCTCGAGCTGTAAGCCATCTTCCCTAAATGTATGGTTAAATGCGGCTGCCAGCGCCTGCACTTCAGCCGGCTCAATTGCCAAAGCACATGCATCGACAAGAAAAACACCCTGCTGATCAGCGCGTAAATGCACCGGATCAGCACGCAACCACCAACCGGTATCAGCCTCACCACCATCAACCAGCCGGGTTACTGCTGCCACCGGCAAATCAGCATCTTCAGGGATGTCCAGACCAAAGAGCTTAAACAGGATGGCATCAGCCGAAGCGGGTACTGCATCAACATCAGCATGTGCTAATAGCCACTCCAGTGCAGGCGCGTCAGGTCGCTGATGAACATTCAAACCAGACTCATCCAGCCAGGTGTCCAAAAGCCCTGGAATCATCAAATGCAGGGCGGTAGCAGCCATACAACCCCTGTCGTTATCGACTTGACTATTACATTGAGTGATGTGAGTGAGTGATGCCAGCTAGTGAGCAATATGCTCCAGACGAATGCGGGTTACTGGCGCACAGATACTATCCAGCGCCTCAAGCGCCGCAATAGCTTCGTTCATCTGCCCTTCCTGAACCCGATAAGTCAACAAGATTACCGGCACTTCATCAGCACCCGGCATCGGCTCCTTTTGGAGCACCGCCTCAATGCTAATATTACGATCTCCCAGGATGCGTGTTACATCGGCAAGCACACCGGGCTGATCTTGCGCTTGTAACCGTAAATAATACGCCGTTTCCACCGCATCCATCGGCAATACGGGCACACTGGAAAGCGCATCGGGCTGGAAAGCCAGATGAGGTACCCGATTCTCTGGATCACTGGTCAGGGCACGAACAACATCCACGATATCCGCCACTACGGCAGAGGCAGTCGGTTCCGATCCAGCGCCTGCACCGTAATATAAAGTTTGCCCGATAGCATCACCTTTAACCAGCACCGCATTCATTACACCATTGACATTAGCAAGCAATTGCCGCTCTGGTATCAGCGCCGGATGAACCCGCAACTGCACGCCTTTGTCAACACGACACGCAATACCCAGGTGTTTGATTCGGTAACCAAACTGGTCTGCATAAACCACATCCTCACGGGAAATGTGGCTAATACCTTCAATGTAAACCTTGTCAAACTGCAACGGGATACCGAATGCAATCGACGCAAGAATAGTGAGTTTGTGGGCCGCATCAATACCTTCAATATCGAAGGCCGGATCAGCCTCCGCATAACCTAAGGCCTGTGCTTCGGCTAACACATCCCGAAAATCACGTCGCTTATCACGCATTTCGGTCAGAATAAAATTAGCGGTACCATTAATAATACCTGCCAACCACTCCAGCTGATTACCGGACAGACCTTCACGGATGGCCTTGATAATTGGAATACCACCGGCAACAGCCGCCTCAAAACCAACCATAGCTCCAGCAGCGCGGGCAGCCGCAAAAATCTCGTTGCCATGCTTGGCAATCATGGCCTTGTTAGCCGTTACCACATGCTTACCCTTGGCCAATGCCTGTAATACCAGACTTCGTGCCGGCTCGTCACCTCCCATCAACTCGACGACTACTGATACCTCAGGATCATTGACCACATCAAGCGCCTCATTGGTCAGTTTCATGCCAGCGGTATTCGCGCTCGTGGTCTCCAAATTGCGGGCGGCTGCATGGCTGATGGTAATCTCGCGTCCAGCACGACGGCTGATTTCCTCAGCATTACGCGATAATACATGCGTCACGCCACTGCCCACTGTACCTAACCCGAGCAAACCCACTTTCACTGGAGGATAGGCACTCATGCTCAGGCTCCTGCAGTCTGTGTGGCAGGCGGCGCATAACCATTATCGCGATTATCCTTGCGGAACATTTCGCGAATACCACGCAGGGCCTGTCGAGTGCGCTGTTCATTCTCAATCAGGCCGAAACGAATGTGATCATCGCCATACTCACCAAAACCAATACCCGGTGAAACCGCTACTTTGGCTTGCGACAGCAATTTTTTGGAAAATTCCAGCGACCCCATGGATTGATATTGCTCAGGGATCTTCGCCCAGACAAACATGGTTGCCTTAGGCTTCTCAACGGCCCAACCGATTGCGTTTAAACCATCACAAAGAACATTACGGCGCTTGCGGTACATCTCCCGAATCTCGGCAACACATGTTTGCGGGCCTTCCAATGCGGTAATCGCCGCCACTTGCACCGGGGTAAACATGCCGTAATCAAGATAAGACTTCATTCGACCCAGTGCTGCAATCAAAGTAGGGTTACCACACATAAAGCCTACTCGCCACCCTGGCATGTTATAGCTTTTGGACAGGGTAAATGATTCAACAGCAACGTCCTTGCCACCTGCAACTTGCAGAATCGAAGGGGCGGTATAACCATCGAACACCAGATCAGCATAGGCGAGATCATGGATCACCCAAATCTTGTGTTCGCGGGCAATCGCTACCACTTTTTCAAAAAAGTCCAGTTCCACACATTGCGCCGTCGGGTTGGCGGGAAAATTTATCACCAGCATACCGGGACGAGGCCAGGAATCCTTGATAGCCTTTTCCAGTTCCACAAAGAAATCGATGCCCGGAATCATCGGGACATGTCGAATATCCGCCCCCGCAATCACAAAGCCATAGGGATGAATCGGATAGGCCGGATTGGGAACCAGCACGGCATCGCCCGGCGCCATGGTTGCCAACGCCAGATGCGCCAAACCTTCTTTGGAGCCGATCGTCGCAATGGCCTCCGTGTCAAAATCCAGTTCCACACCGTAACGATCCTTGTACCAGTTACAAATCGCTCTACGCAAACGTGGAATGCCCCTTGAAACCGAATAGCGATGGGTATCGCTACGCTGGGCAGCTTCAACCAACTTGTCAACGATATGCCTTGGTGTGGGCTGGTCAGGGTTACCCATACCAAAATCAATAATATCCTCCCCACGAGCGCGTGCCCTGGCCTTCAGGTCGTTAACAATGTTGAAGACATAGGGTGGCAGGCGTTTTATTCGTTGAAATTCGGTATTCACAATTATTTTCCCAAAAAAAACGATAAGGCAAGGCCAAACAAGCGGTTTCAACGGCTTCATGGCAAAGTGGACAATAATATCAAACGAGCCTGGGAGTCTACCTACAAGCGACCGGGCAGTTCAACCAGAAGGGAACCCTGCTGATTCAATCCCGAGGATGATTAAAAACCCATATTGCACAGGCACAGTCGCAAAAGTGCATGATTGAATTGGGGTGGCACGCTGCGCTGCACTCGCCTAAACACTGAGACCTTATCAGGTCAGCGTGTCATCACGACCTTTTGGTAAAGCCCGCTAAAAAAGATTTGTTTTTCAATCTTTTCAGGCTTGATATCCTCAGGCAACCAGTCAGTGATCTCCTGGCGCCACAGATCCATAGCAAATGGTTCCAAGGTCTTCAAAACAGGAATCATCAGATAGCGAAAAGGATTGAGCTGCCTGGGTCGATGATAATCGACAAAAATAACCTTACCGCCTGGCTTGGCAACACGTAGCGCCTCGGCAATCGTCTTGCGGCGGACGGCTTCGGGCTGTTCATGCAATAAAAAAAATACGATTACATTATCGTAACTGGCATCCTCAAATTGTAAGTCGCTCGAATCTTGCAAGTATGCGGTAACTTGTCCGGTATCCTTGATCTTTGCCTGAAGGTTACGTAACTGGATAGGTGCAACATCAACAATATCCAGGTGCCCGTTCGCGCCCAGCCGCTGCATGAGCCTTTCGGTGAAATTGCCGTACACACAAGCAACCTGCAAGACCTTGCCATCAACCACTGAACCCATCTCTTCCAGCGCCATATCGCGCAATCGAGTGAAATTACCCCACAAGATCAGATTCACTAACCATTGCCGCTCAAACAGACGTACACCCGCCGGATGCAAGTAAGCCCACCAGTAAGTTTGTTGCAGGTACTCAGGAATCTGGGCAGTTGTCGAACATTCACGATCGGCATCAGGGGACAGTTGCCGGACATTATCAATGGCTGTTACCGACTCTTTCAAACTCACTTGTCTACTTACCTTACGCTAATTATGCTAGAAATCATAAGAAGTCCCCGAACTGTACTGAGGCACAAAGGGCGCACCACAGTACAGTCGGGGACAACAACCAGGAATGATGCAAAATGCCTAGATACGCACGAGATAGAAAATAGTCATCAGTGTACCAAGACCGGCAATACTATACAGTACAATAGCAACCTGCTTGTCAAGACGGATACCGAAATCATGCAGCGTAACTCGCATACGATGTGCGGCGTGCCACAGTGACAACAAGATAATGCCAAAAATGATGAGCTTGCCTAGCCAATGCCCTGCAAAGGCATGCATATTATCGTACTGAAACAAGCCAGGGGTTACGCCAAAAGCAATCAGCAATGTCAGCAAAACCAATACCGGCGTAATAAAGGCCGTGACTGTACCACCTGCTGCAAACAGCCCCCAGAAGATCGGTTTGTTTGATTTCGCCATAACTAAACCACCCATGCCAGAATCAGGACACCAAGCGACACGACGCCCCAGACACCATAGTGCGCCCCAACAATGATATTATCAGGCACAAACTCCTCACCCCTTTGAATGGGCATGGCCTTCGGTGTCACATTAAACCATCCTGTCGAGTGATATAGCGCAAAGCCCAGCGTCACCAACAGAAAAAGGATACTGAGAGGACTGCCCAATCCTTCCAAAAAGGCATTGTAGGCCTCAGGCCCTTTAGCAAGGCTTTTGAGCATCATCACCAATAGCAACGTGTAAGCACCAATAAAAATGCAGGTAACCTCACGCCCCATATAGCGCATATAACGCGGCTGCTTTAGAAACCAGCCAGTTTTTGATAGTTTTCGAATGTAAGGTTTGCTCATTTTTTCGTCCAAGGCATCAAATGCTCTTTATACCAATCAATGGTGCTTGCGATCTTGACTTGCTGGAGCGCGCCTGCTGGATCAACATGTTTGGGGCACACTTCCGAACAGGCGCCCACAAAGGAGCATTCCCACACGCCCTTATCGGTCGCAATCACTTCCTGACGCTGATCGCGTCCACCATCCCGCGAATCCTGGTTGTATCGATGTGCCAATGAAATCGCCGCAGGACCAATAAACTCAGGAACCAGGCCATACTGCGGGCAGGCGGCGTAGCACAACATGCAGTTAATACACAATGTATACTGCTTGTACGTTTTGAGCTGTGCAGGTGTCTGCCTGAATTCGCCTTCAGTAGCGGGCTTGTCGTCTTTAGGAATCAGATAAGGCTTAACGCTGGTCAGTTTGGCAATAAAATCCTCGACCACGGTTACCAAATCACGCTCAATCGGGAAGTTCGCCAGTGGCTCTACCCGAACTCTGTCAGGAAAGTCACGGATAAATGCTTTACACGACAGCGTTGGCTCGCCGTTGACCATCATGCCGCAACTACCGCATACCGCCATATGACATGACCAGCGATAACTGAGTGTTGGATCAAGGTTTTCCTTAATATAGTTCAGGGCATCGAGTACAACCCATTCATTTTTGCAAGGAACGGTATAATCCTGGAATCGAGGTTCACTGTCGGTTTCAGGATTGTAACGCAGTACCTCCAATTGTATTCGGCGCTCGCTCATTTTTTGTCTCCTGAGTAATCACGCACACCCGGCTGCGATTTGGTAATGACGACATCAAGATAATCCACTCGTGGTGGTTCCTTCGCCTGATAATAGGCCAATGAATGCTTGAGGAATTTATCATCATCCCGCTCGGTAAAGTCGAGACGTTGATGCGCTCCTCGTGACTCTTTACGATCTCGAGCACAAACAGTCACGGCCTCGGCACAATCCAGCATGGAACATAATTCCAGTGCCTGTATCAAGTCGGTGTTGAAAACACGAGATTTATCATTTAAACCCAGCTTCGCGTACCGTTGGCGTAGTTCCCCGATCTTCTCGCAGGCTTTTTCCAGACTTTCACCGGTGCGGTAGATACCAACATGCGCTTCCATGGTCTCCATCATCTCGGTACGCAGCCCGGCAACGGTCTCACTGGCATCGTCCTTATCGAAGAGCGCCCGGATACGTGCCTCGGAGTCCTCTGCGCGGGCCGCCAGCGCCGATTCATTGCTTTCCGGCAAACCGGATTGCATATATTCCATCGCGCTCACCGCCGCTTGCCTGCCAAAAACCAGCAGTTCAGTCAGCGAGTTAGAACCCAACCGATTGGCGCCATTAATGCTGACACAGGCACATTCACCCGCTGCAAATAATCCGGGGAGCAAGGTTGCTGCCTTGGTATTGGTGGAAATGCCTCCCATCATGTAGTGCACGACCGGACGAATTGGCACCGGATCCTTAACGGGATCGACACCAAGGTAACTACTCGACAAATCACGGACAAAGGGCAAACGTTCGTTAATCTTCTTCTCGCCCAGATGACGCATATCCAGCAGAACACAGTCACCCCATTGTGTCGATACGGTATTACCCTTTTGCTGCTCATGCCAAAAAGCCTGGCTTAGACGATCACGCGGCCCTAACTCCATCGTTTTTAGCACAGGCTCACCGACGGGCGTTTCCGGCCCCATACCATAATCCTGCAAATAGCGACGGCCATCCTTGTTAATCAGAATCCCGCCCTCACCCCGACAACCTTCAGTCAACAAAATTCCGGTGTTGGGTAATCCGGTCGGGTGATACTGGACGAACTCCATATCCTTCAATGGTACCGCACCGGTACGATACGCCAGTGCCATGCCATCACCGGTTTTGATTGCGCCATTTGTAGTGAATGGAAACATGCGCCCACCACCGCCTGCTGCAATAATGACAGCTTTGGCATCAAAGCGTTTCATCTCACCACTACGCATCTCGATAGCGGTTACCCCCTGACAACGCCCCTCATCAACCAGCAAATTGCTTGTATAGTACTCATCAAAACGCTGGATGCTGGGATACTTCAATGATGTTTGAAACAGGGTATGAAGAATATGAAAGCCGGATTTATCCGCAGCAAACCAGGTACGTTTGATCTTCATGCCACCAAAAGGACGCACTGCGACCGCACCATCAGCTTCACGGCTCCAGGGACACCCCCAATGCTCCAATTGAAGCAATTCCTTCGGGGCTTCATTAATGAAATACTCAACAGCGTCTTGATCACATAACCAATCACCACCGCCGACGGTATCGCCAAAATGCAAGTCCAGGCTATCATCCGGCTTGATAACACCAGCCGCACCACCTTCAGCAGCACAGGTATGGCTACGCATCGGATACACCTTTGATATCAGTGCGATACGTAAATCAGGATCAGCCTCGGCCAGGGCGATAGCGGCGCGTAGCCCCGCTCCCCCTGCACCTACGATAGCCACATCAGTTTTTATTACATCCATCTAGATCTCCATCAGGTTAACATTGCAGTATTCGTGCCTCAGAACTATTAGGCACTCAGAAGTGTCGTCAAATTTTTACTCCATAAGTCGATACATCGGATGTGGACAGCGGCAAGGAATGAAGCGGTATTTTTTGGCCTGGCGGGTGGCCATGCCGCGCCACCTTTTACGGTGCAGGAACGCATTTTCAACACGATGGCGGAGTTTGTCGAGAGATGTATCGTGTTGGCGTGTCTTTTTTATGTTTCCTTAAGGGTATGACCGGCTCCATACCCTGCAAGTCCGGCTGGTTTCAGGCTGGCATTACCATTATGGCTTCTATCATAGCCTTTGTTGGCCAACCGCTGTTTCGCATGAAAACCACCAATCAAGCCGGGCGCGGGTGTACCCTCTGCGATGGGGCCTGCCATAATAAGCGCCCGGATCGATAGACCATGCCCGTACATGACCAGGGGTCTACTGGTGTTGAGTCCCTTGTTGCCGGCGGCTACGCCGCAACAAGTCACTGGAGCCAACTGCAATGTTTCTGCCTCGCAAGCACACTTGCTTCGCTTCAGCATCCTCGCGGCTCAGCCCCGCGATTGTGCGGCTCATGTCCTGATAGCTACCCTTGGCACCCATCGCATGAGGGGTGAACCTTGCAATGACCCGCGCCGCTCATTAACCACGCACCATCGGATTCATCGATGAATCGCTCCAGCAACCGCGCCCACACCCTCCGGTCGCGCCACCGGCAAAAACAGCACTGTGTATTTCTCCCATCCCCCTATCAGTGGCCAGATCACGCCACGGCACCCAGTGTGCAATATCCAAAAAAACAGCATTGATAAACAAACGATTATCCGTTGCAGGCTATCTTGCCTTGCCCGTACCTTCCGGCAGATACGGTTCCAATCATACCCGGAACCTGTCAGATATAGCGTATCGTCGATGTGCTGTCATCATGGCTTGACCCAAAAAAACCCTAATCATAAGCTTATTATTTTGACGACACTATCCAGGAACCATTTAAAATGATATCTCCTCGATCCAAGAAAACCAGCGTATTCTAAATGCCTGGATTATACCATTTAACTATTTGATCTAAATATACTTGATCATTGCGCGCTTATTTTCTGTAATGCGGAATTAGCTGGCCTACCCGCATTAATAATCCACAAATAGCCACAGGTTTTGTAAAATGTAAGGTTTAGTGTATTTTTTTACTCATATTGAGAAAACATGCATAGAAGTTAATGCATGAACATTCCCGTTTTTCCATGGTCAATATCGACAATTTCAACCTTCCGAGAGGCTAACCTTAAGATGTTGCAGAAAAACGATGTATTGAGCAAAGCACCCGTTTCACTGGAAGTCGAAAAACCGTTAGCAGTGAACAAGGTGCTACGCAACACCTACATATTGTTATCCATGACGCTACTGTTCAGTGGCATTACAGCAAGTATCGCCATGTTAACCAATGCACCGCCGCTGCATTGGCTGGTCACCTTGGGCGGCTACTTTGGCTTGCTATTTCTTACCAACTGGCTGCGTAACAGCGCGTGGGGCTTGGCTGCTGTTTTCGCACTCACCGGCTTCCTGGGCTATACGCTAGGCCCGATTTTGAATGCGTATCTGGGCCTGCCAAACGGCTCCCAAATCGTGCTAACAGCATTAACAGGCACCGGTGTCATTTTCCTGGCACTGTCTGCCTACGCACTCATCAGCCGCAAGGACTTCAGCTTTATGGGTTCATTCCTGATGGTAGGTATTCTAGTCGCTTTTCTGGCCAGTATCGGTGCGGTAATCTTCAGTATCCCTGCATTATCACTCGCGGTATCAGCGATGATGATTTTGTTGATGTCGGGCATGATTTTGTGGCAAACCAGCGATATTATCCACGGCGGTGAAGATAACTATATCATGGCAACTGTCACACTGTATGTTTCGTTGTTCAACTTGTTCCTGAGCCTGCTTCAAATTCTGGGCTTTCTCGGCGACGATTAATACGAATGACTATCCGTTAACCCGGACACCTAAAAGCCCCGCAATACACGGGGCTTTTTAGTCTGTATTAATATTTCATTCGCCGATGCCCCGGCTTAAAACCTTCGGGTTTATCTGCAATCCAGTCAACAAAACTACGAATTGCGCAATGGGATAACAATGCCTCACGAGTATGGTATTCCGCTTCCATCTCTTTCTCGCTGAGTATACTGTGAATGTGGTTATGGCAGGGTCGGCAAACCCACAGGATATGGGTACGCACCATGTCACGACTGAATAGTCGCTGATTACGTTTTTTGCGGTGACGGGCGCGGGGAATCAAATGATGGCGTGTCAAGGCCGACATAAACCGGCCGCACAAGGCACAGCTTGATGGTTTGGAGGGAATACGCGGGATCTCAACCATGCTATCTGACTTTTAAGGAGTGCAAACAAAAAAGGCCGGACTAAATAAGCTGTCCGGCCAATAACCACCAAAGGAGGATATGCAGCAGATTGAGGAGAAGCGCAAGTATCTGCTGCATGTGCAACATTCTAACAAAAGTTTAGAATAAATACACCACTTTTCGTTGCTTTTCGGCAAAAAACAACGTTTTGTCGTATAAACAAGCAGTTGCGTCACAACCTACTGCTATTATTCTAAAAAGAGTTAGTCATTCAATCCCAGATCAGGCAGCCTTCCATTATCAGACAGCGCCAAAATCTCATTAATGAGTCGGTTAGGATCGCTGACACCACCATAGGTCATCAGTATCCTTGCCTTATCGATTTGCTCAATGGGTGTCAACGGTGCTTCAGGGTCTCCCCTGGCATGATCACGCCGTACCACAAACTGCTCACCTCCACACACTGTTACCGTCACCGCACACCCCCAGGCATGCGGATAAGCCGATGCGTATGGCTCACTGGCGCGCAGTGATACTCGTTCCCGCAAGCCCGCCATCTCCACCCGTGCGGGCTCAGAAAAAGCGGCAAAATCAACATTGTCTTGCTTCAGTGATACGGCGACACAATGTTGCAACGAGAACTTGGCTTCGTAATCAGTGGCTGGAGCAGGCCGATCACAGACATCCAATGCTGCCGGATACGTTTCTATCTCAATATGCTCAATAGTATCTGTACCAGCGATAAGGGATCGACGCAACTCATGCGCAGCATCAATAACTGGATGAGTGTGCCGGCAGGACGGCCAAGGCTTAATTGAGGTTTGCAACAATTGCCAAGGTGCATCTGGATCACGAATTACAGCTTCAGGATCAGCATCAGGACAGGCCGCTGCAAACCACCCCTTGGCTCCCTCCAGAATTGCTGGTGGTCCGGTAAAACCGTATCGCGCCAAATCAGCCGCCAGCACACCGGCCTCTGCTGCCCGCCCTGCGTGCAGATGTTTTGTCATCGTTCCTGCTTCCAGAAACTGCCACAATCCGGCAGATTGGGTACCGGCATTACCCAGCGCATGAACGATCATGGGCAACTCCAAACCCAACAATGCCGCTGTCGCCATCGCCGAGCCATAAGGACCGCAGGTCGCTGTATTATGCCAGAGTCGATAATGTGCCGGCCCCACAGCCATGCCAACACGAGTTGCGGCCTCAAAACCCCATAGCACCGCCTTGAGCACAGCGCGGCCACGGATTGCCTCCCGATCTGCTATTGCCCAAGCTGCTGGTATGACGACACAACCTGGATGCACAACCGAGGCACGGTGCAAGTCATCGGTTTCCAGCACATGAGTCAACGCACCTAACAGAAACGCATAACGGGCAGTATCAAGCGCTGCCTGTTCCCCGGCCCAGCGTAAAAGAATACGTCCCGGATTACTGGATTGTCCTGCCAGCGTATTAGCCAGGGCATCCAGTGTCAACAACGCTGCCTGTTCCAAATCAGCGGTTGCTACCGGTTTGTTAATAATCAGCTCTACCAATTGCTGGGTCAGCGTGGGCTTGGTCATGCGGTATTCCCTGAGCAAAGAAACTAAGGCCTTATTCAGGCACACAGGCACACTGAAAACACTTAAACGGCTTCCAAATACCCTACCGGTTTACACCTGTTTGTTCCCAACACCATTTACGCCAGAACATCCAAATATCCATAGGGTTTATTTCATCCATCCCGCCAGGGTTTCCAGCGAGATGTCCGGCAATCAGGCCAAGCGCGGGTGCAACCTTTGCAAGGGTACCTGCCGTAATATAGCGGAACCCATTAATCAAGTTTAATGGGTTCCGCTATATCCATCCTATTTTTAACGCGCCTGGATCGGCAGATCATGCGCATCCACGGCCAGAGCTCTCCTGCCAGAGACATTCTTGATCATAGACTCATTGAGTTTGACGACACTATCCAGCGTCTGCATTGCAGACTATTGAAGAAGTGTCTTATCCAATCAACCAGCAAGCGCTCACTTACATCACTTCATGGCCTGCACTACGCATAAGCATCCGGTCAGTGCTCGCCAAACATCCGGCGAGCGATACCGCGTGGCTTGCGTTTCTTGAGTCGCTGAGCCTCCTTGCGGCGGCGCTCGGCCAATTCAATTAAAATCTGTTGAGAGCCACGTGGATCATCATCGTTACCAGGCTGGCGTTGTACATAGCGACCATCGGACTGCATATCCCAGGCACTGCGCCGATCACCAAGCTGTACATCGATAATTTGTCGCAATTCCCGCTTTAGCTCTGGTGTTTCCACCGGGGCAACAACTTCAACACGGCTTTCCAGATTACGCTTCATACAATCAGCCGAGCCAATGAAGTATTCTTCGGCACCATTGTTAAAAAAGTAATAAATACGGGCATGTTCGAGAAAGCGACCCACGATACTGATGACACGTACATTTTCAGACAACCCCGGTATGCCTGGCCGTAACCGGCAAGTATCGCGGACGATCAGATCAATTTTGACACCGACCTGTGCAGCGCGATACAGCCCATCGGTCACATCACGATCTTCCAGTGCATTCATCTTGAACTGAATGTGTGCTGGCAAGCCGGCTTTAGCGTTTTCAACCTCACGGTCAATCTTGGCGAGTAGTGCCGGTTTCAACACTTTGGGTGCGGGTAACAGTTTTCGATAATTACGCTTGGGAACAAAACCAGTCGTCAGATAATTGAACAGTTCCGTCAAATCTTCGCCAATCACCGGATCACACGTTAGCATGCCCAGATCGCTATATAGCCGTGCAGTACCTGCATGATAATTACCGGTACCAATATGGGCATAGCGACATAATCCATTAAAATCGCGCCGTATTACCAAAACCACCTTACTATGGGTTTTCAATCCCATTACCCCATACGTAACATGAATCCCCGTTTCCTCCAGACGATTCGCCCAACGAATATTGGCCGCTTCATCAAATCGGGCCTTCAACTCTACAACGACGGTAACATGCTTGCCATTACGTGCTGCATTGATCAAATACGCCAGAATCTTGGAGTCTTCCGACGTGCGGTACAAGGTCATTTTGATGGCTAGCACTTTAGGATCGCGGCTGGCTTCACGCACAAAACGCTCCACCGACGTCACAAACGATTCATAGGGATGTTGCAGCAGAATCGGGCCTGTTTCACGAATGATATGAAAAATATTGCGTTTATCACCGAGCTTGGGATGATCAAGCGGATGATGAGGCAGGTCGTGCAAATCGGGGCGGTTAATACCCACCACCTGAAACAAATCACGCATAGCCATCATGCCATCTACTTCAAAGACCTCACTTGATTCATCCAGACCCAGTTCAGCCGCCAGCATGCCTCGATGAACCGGGCTCATCTTCTTTTCCACTTCCAGGCGGACAATGGGTGCAAATTTACGTTCGCGCAGTTCCGATTCAATCATGACCAACAAATCATCGGCCAGCTCTTCATCACGTTCAGTGATTGCATTTCGGGTCACACAAAACAGCTCACACCTTTCCACCACCATCCCGGGAAACAGCAGGTCAAGATTATTAGCCATCACGTCTTCCAGCGGGACATACAAATCCTCATCATCCACCCTGAGAAAACGATCAATCCCGGAGCCAATAGGCACCTTGATTCTTGCCAAACCGGTCGTATCATCATTGGGATAGCGCACCGTCACTAACAAGTTCAGCGACAGATTGGAAATAAAGGGAAATGGATGTGCCGGATCCATGGTTTGTGGTGTCACCAATGGAAAAATGTTGGCGAGGTAATAATCCCGCATCGTCTCACGCTGCGCTTCGGTCAAACGCTGATAGCTACGTATATAGACACCTTGTTCCTTAATCAATTGATGCAATTGAAAAGCGAGAGCCCGCTGCTGCTCAACGATATCGCGTACTTCGGCCAGACATTCACTCAATTGCTGCTCAGGGCTGCGACCATCCACACTCAGCTCACGCACCCTAGCCCCAATTTGCTGCTTGAGACCACCAATGCGTTTCATGAAAAATTCATTCAGGTTGGAGCTGACAATCGCTAAAAACTTAACCCGCTCCAGTAGTGGCGTACGCTCATCCTGTGCCTCGTGTAACACCCGCCGGTTGAACGATAGCCAGGTCAGTTCACGGTTCAGATACCATTCAGGAGAATCAAGATCAAAAACAGCAGGCTCTACTGTAATCGCCTCTACACTGGCCTCGTCTTCTTGTGAAACAGTGTCAGCCGTTTCTTGATCTTCAACATCAACAGCTACTCTGGTTTGCTCGGTCATAACCACCACGCTTCCAAAATTCACTAAAAACTACCCTGGTATTATCAGGCTTATTGATCCAGACATGCTTCCAGTCGCTGGCAGATCGTTCGTAGCACCTCAACACGGGCATAAAGCTTGCTGTTCGCTGCAATCAGTGTCCACGGCGCCTGACGGGTGCTGGTCCGTTCAACCATATCATTCACCGCAATTTCGTAGTCGCCCCAACGTTCGCGGTTGCGCCAGTCCTCATCAGTCAATTTCCATGATTTATAAGGTGTTTGCTCCCGTTCCTTGAATCGCTCTAACTGCTCTTCTGGCGTAATATGCATCCAGAACTTCAATAACACGATACCACTTTCTACCAGCTGTGCTTCAAAATCATTAATTTCTGTATAGGCTCGCAGCCACTCTTGAGGCTTGGCAAAACCTTCTATGCGCTCTACCAATACGCGTCCATACCAACTTCGATCATAAATCGTGACCCGACCTGCACGAGGCAAATGCCGCCAGAAACGCCACAAATAGTTGTGGGCGGCTTCTTCATCCGTGGGCGCGGCAATCTGGATCACTTGATAGTCACGCGCATCCAGCGCAGTGGTAATACGACGGATACAGCCACCCTTTCCTGCCGCATCCCAGCCCTCGAAAACCAGCAGGGTCGACAGCTTGCGCTGGCGGGCAGTATGCGCAAGCTGGTTTAGCTTGGCCTGGTACTGTTTTAAGCCGGCGTTGTAATCCGCCCTGGATAGCATTTTATCCATATCCAGCCGTGACAAAATAGTCACTGCTGAGGCATCACCCAAATCCGGTGACAGGAGGTTGGTATGATAACTGGTATTACTATTATCGCTCAGTGATTCGCTCTGAATCTCTCCCAATCGAAAACGGATAGCATCACGAATGATGCTTGCCACCGTAACACTACGGTAACGCGGGTCGTAACCCTCAACAATTTTCCAGGGCGCCAAACCCGTACTGGTTTTCATCAAGGTTTGCTCGGCGGCTGCGATAAATTGATCATAAAGTTCCCAATGCCGCCAATCGATATCGGAAACCTGCCAGTTGAGTAACGGATTTTTTTCCAGTTTTTTCAAGCGCTTTTTATTGGCATCCTTGGAAAAATGCATCCAGAATTTCAATATCAGCGCACCATCATCAGCAAGCGTTTTCTCAAACGCTTTAATCCGTCGTAAACGCTCATCAAATTCCGCCGGACTGATTTTTCCATAAACATGGTCGAGAATTGGTACTGAATACCAGGAACTTAAAAAGAACCCGATCCGCCCCTTGGGAGGCAAATCCCGCCAGAAGCGCCAATACTCGGGACGATCCCGTTCCTCATCGGACGGCTCACCGAAAGCACGGGTAATCAGCCAACGCGAATCCATCCACTCATGCAATTTATTAACAGTCTCGCCCTTACCTGCACCATCGACACCTGCAAAAACCACAATAACAGGAAAATTGGCTTTTCGTAATTCTACCTGCGTCATCAACAATTCTTGTCGTAATTGCAGAACCTGCTTGTGGTAATCATCTTTCGACAGTTTTCGCTGCAACTCGGCGGTTCTAAACATCGTACTCTCGCTCTTTTAATTAATTAATGATCGATAATAAATAAAAGTGCAATTAACCTGAAACATACCCCCTGAGAACTTGCAATTTTACCTCAGCATACTAATGTAAATTAAATGTGACAATAATTGATCCTGTAATTTGTCTCCTAATCCCGTTTGACTACGCATTTTTGTGATAATCTTAATCCAAGTCATTGGTAGATACTTTCCCGGTTTAGGGATATAGTGATCGCCTGCCCGATACATAATGAATTATAGATAAGTTCGGCAGACTCCTTTCAGGGAAAGGCGCTTCTCCACCTTGCGGCGCACAGCGGTCATTTGGCTCACCCTTTCAAATGTAAAGTTATTAATGAACCTCAATTTAAGGAGAAACCCTATGAGGCAGTGGCTGTTTGCTGGCTTAATCCCGGTAGCACTGGCACTCTCTTTCCCTGTTCAGGCCGATATCTACGCTTATGTAGATAGCAAAGGGGTACGGCATCTGAGCAATGTTCGCAATAACCCACGCTACAAACTGGTGATGCGAACACCGAAATACAGCAAGGCGGCCAGACGCTCAACAAGTTTTGCGCCGGGCAGCATTTACGGCTCGGGTCGCGCCGCAGTAAATACCTATTACCACTCACGATCCTTTGCCGGTCTATCGGCACGTGCCCAGCGAAAACGTCAGCGCTTTGCTGCTGACATCCATCGCATTGCGGCCCAAAATCGCATTGATCCTGAACTGATGCACGCCGTCATTAAAACTGAATCGGCTTATAATCCCAGAGCTGTTTCACCGGCAGGCGCCGTTGGGCTCATGCAACTGATGCCGGCAACCGCCAGACGCTTTGGTGTTTACAACCGCCGTGATCCCATTGCCAATATGCGCGGTGGCGCCCGCTATCTACGCTGGTTACTTAATCATTTCAATGGCAACCTCCGGCTGGCTGTGGCGGCCTATAATGCCGGTGAAGGTGCCGTCAAGAAATATGGCAATAACGTCCCGCCCTACAGGGAGACACAAAACTATGTAAGGCGTGTCCTGGGGCTCTACCGAAAATACCGTGGAAATGGCATGGGTACCCGTTATGCCTCGATAAAAAACTATCGAACACATTCCGGCGGCGTGACGGTCATCACACCACGTAAGGGTGCGCAAGCTAAATTACGCACTGCCCTGCGCCCAACAGGTGATCGTGTCCTGAGTGGCGCGAGTGGTTCACGCAAATCGCCGGTGGTCGTTAATGTGAATTCCAAAGGATCGGGCTCCCGATCTGCGTGGATCGCTGTTGGGAATCAATAACAGGCAAGATGCAACCATCGCGCCTGGTCAGGCGCATGGTTTCTGTTTTCTCGGTACTATCTACAGTACACCCGGTGCTTAAATGTGAAAAGTACACCGGGTAGTATAGTTCTATACGCGCTTCTTGTTGCTTGCGCTTTCGGAACAACGCGTGATACTTACGCCCTGGAATCACTCAACATCCAGCGCAGCGCTTTTCAATTTGCCAGGCGCTCCCTGCAAGCCGGTATTCCGATCCACTACGCTGCACTGCACAATTATCCGCTTTACCCCTATCTGCGCTATCAAGATATTTCTCGCCGACTCAGCGAATTTCCCAGCACCGAGGTTCGGACATTTCTAAAGAAGTACTCAGACACGCCATTGGCCAGGCGATTGCGCTACGCCTGGCTATCTGCGCTTGCCAGGGCAGAACGCTGGGAGGACTATCGACACGACTATGTTCCAACCAGAAATATAAAATTTGACTGCTGGCAACGACAGGCATTGCTAGATGCCGATCAACACACTAAGGCACTGCATGATTTTGCCAGGCTTTGGCTACGCGGCTCCTCATTGCCTATAGCCTGCGATCCAGTCATTGCTGCCTGGCAGGCTCAAGGCTATCCGCATGCACAACAACGCTGGCGACGCTTTGCGTTAGCTATGGAAAGCAACCAGGCGGGTTTGGCGCGTTTCCTGCTCGCCGATATGCCAGCCGCCGACCGCTCTCTGGCCAGGAGCTGGCTGGCTATTGCCGACAACCCGACCCTGATTCTGGATACCACTCAACTCCCAACGGGCGATCCGCGTATTATTGCCATTTTGAATAATGGTTTGAATCGCTGGCGGCAACACAACGCACGGGCCGCAGCGGCTGCGCTGGATGTGTTAAAAAAACGCGATCCATCACTGGCTCCGAAACTGGCAACAGCAGAACGATTGCTCGCGCTATGGATCGCCAGTGACTATCATCCAGACGCGTCGGCACGGCTAATCGCACTCCCCGATGCTGTTGTCGATAAAACAGTACGAGAATGGCGTGTGCGGGTAGCGCTACAAAAAAATGACTGGACAGCGGTCCTGCACTGGATCAAAAAAATGCCATCCGCTGAACGTAATAGCCCGCGCTGGCATTATTGGCGTGCACGCGCGCTGGAATCGCTCGGCAGGAAACCCAAAGATGCCCAGGCCATATATCGCAGCATCGCCGAACAACGGGACTATTACGGCTTTTTAGCCGCCAACCGGATCAATACGCCTTACAGGATTGTTAGCAAGCCGCTGACCCTTGCTGATGCGCAGCTTGATGCGCTATTGGCGAAATCGCCCGGCCTGCAGCGTGCACATGAACTGTATTTGCTGGATTACGAGGCGGAAGCAACTGCTGAATGGCGTAACGCTCTGCACGATTTTAACCGCAACGTCACCTACCAAAAAGCAGCGCTACTCGCACATCGATGGAACTGGCACTCACAAGCCATTCTGACCCTGGCAAAAGCCGAATACTGGGATGATCTGGAGGTGCGGTTTCCCGTCGCCTATAAAAACAGTGTCATGACCCATACCCGGGCTAACGGGCTGGATCCGGCGTGGGTGTATGCGGTCATTCGCCAGGAAAGCAGTTTTCGGCCAGAAGTACGCTCACCTGCCGGTGCATTGGGCTTGATGCAGATTATGCCGGCCACCGGTCAGCACATTGCCCGGCAACTACAGGATACACCCGTCGACAAACCGGCATTACTGCACGCCGAGACTAATATCCGCTATGGTGTTTATTACTTGCAGCGACTTTTAGAAAAATTGCAACAAAACCAGCTACTCGCCACTGCAGCCTACAATGCAGGCGCTCACAAAGTCAGTCAATGGCTACCACAGCACCATCCTGTACCTGCCGATATCTGGGCAGAAACAATCCCTTATCATGAAACACGCGCCTATGTACAGCGGGTCATGGAATACACCATGATTTATCGTTATCGTCTCGGCCAAAAGAGCACGGAAATCACTTTACAACACCTGATGACACCGGTATTACCAAATCGTGTTGTTGAAGCCTATAACCAGCGATAACCACAACACGCACCTGGCCGATGCCCTCATAAAACGACCGGCTCCGGTTCCAGCTCAACACCAAACTGCTCTTGTACTGATGTTTGAATGGCTTGTGCCAATTGCAGAATATCTACACCCCGCGCGCCACCATGATTGACCAAAACCAAGGCCTGTTTCTCATACACACCTGCTGACCCAAGTATTTTCCCTTTCCAGCCACAACGCTCAATCAACCAACCGGCGGCAAGCTTTACCGTGCCATCCGGCTGCGGATAGTGCAGTATCTCGGCATGACACTCAGCCAAGCGCTTGAATTGCTGTCTATCAACCACAGGGTTTTTAAAAAAACTGCCTGCATTCCCAATCCTGGCCGGATCAGGCAGCTTGCGGCTACGAATATTTATCACCGCCTTAGCGATGTCCTGTGGCGTTGGCTCAATAATAGTTTGCGCTGCCAGTTCTTGCCCTATATCGGTGTAGCGGGTCACGGCTTGCCAGCACTTGGGGAGTCGAAACGTCACTGCTGTCACAAGATAGCGCCCCATACCCATAGCCTCGTGTTTAAAAACACTGTCCCGATAATCAAAACAACAGGCTTTGCGATCAAGCGTAACCCGCTCACCTGTTTCCAGATGCACGGCCTCCAGCTGATGAAACCGCTCGGCCACTTCCAGGCCATAGGCGCCGATATTCTGGACAGGTGCCGCACCTACCGTCCCTGGAATCAGTGAAAGATTCTCCAGCCCCGGCCAACCTCGCACCAAGGTCCAGCACACGAAATCATGCCAGCTTTCCCCGGCGCCCGCACGGACATACCAGGCATCAGCATCTTCTGCAACCAGTGCCTGTCCGACAAGGCGCACATGTAACACCAATCCATGAAAATCGCCACTGAGCACCACATTGCTACCGCCACCCAAAACGAACCGCTTTCGCACATTTTGCCATTCAGTCGAAGCTATTAAGGCATCAAGTTGTGCAGACGAATGAATACTTGCAAAGTAGTCTGCATAACCCGGCAATCCAAACGTATTGAGCGTCTGTAGCGACACATCCCGTTGTATCGTGCCAAATACCATCACAGAATCAACCGTATATCATCCATCGTATCGGGTGATACCAAGGCACCGATAGTGCAACAAGGTGCAAGTATTGAGGCAAAATCCGCCAATGAAAGGTTTGAGTAGCGACGTTATCAGACCGACCCTGACTAAACTGAAGACCCGATAAAGTCGTAACTCATTTCACGATCCGGCTGCTGTAGAAAAAATCCCTGAATGAGATCAATGCCCAGAGACCATAAAATAGGCATAGTATCGACATCCTCCACCCCACCGACGACAGTCGCTACACCCAACTCATCAAGCATTTCCACCAAACTGGCGAGTTGCTCCTGCTTGCCTTTATCTTTGGCAAGGCGATTGACAAAATGCATATCCAGCTTAACGTAGTCCGCACCAAGATTTCTGAGCAAATGCAGGGAATCTTCACCACGACCAAAACGATCCAGACAGAAGCCGCAACCTAACATTTTCACACAACGTAAAAAGGCCAGCATGTCATTCATGTTTTGCCTGGCCGACAACTCGGCGACTGAAAACACAATCTGCTGTGCATCCACCTGGCTTGAATTAAGCTTGCCAGACAACCAGGTCCTTAATGACTGATCACGCAGCGTCGCTGGTAACACCTTAATGAAGAGCGTGGTCGTTAATTGCCGCCCTCGCAACATTTCCAGTGCATGATTAATCACCCAACGATCCAGCGCCAAACCAAGTTCATGATCGTAAACGGCTCCAAATACACTACCTGCCTCCAGCGTATTGCCTTCATCATCGCGTAATCGCAGCAATACCTCATAACGTTCATTGGTATCGCCACGCATGCTGACAACAGGCTGAAACATCAACCAAAGCCGTCCGCGTTCGATGATCTGCCGAACCTGCTTTAGCATATGTATCCGCGAGGAGACTTGCTGATCATCCGCCTGTTCGCCTATGCTCTTTTGCAGATAAATACGCTCATTCCTGGCCTCACGTGCCAGACTGCAAGCTGATTCTGCGCGCTGAATCAACGTCAAATAGTCTTCACCATATGCCGTCACAGCCGCCCCGCCAATGCTGATATGCAACAACAAGGCGTGCGCATCGACTTTATAAAATCCGGTCTCCAGCTTCTCACGCACCAGGCGTGCCATATCCAGCAAGTCATCATCAACCCTGTCAGGCATTAGTATCGCGAAAATAGTATCGCTGAATCGTGCTGCCGGATAGTCCCCATTCAATAGTCGTCGCAAACGGGTCGCTGCTTGTCCGACCATTTCATCCGCTACCGCAACCCCTGAGGAATCACGGATCTCACGCAGATTATCTATAGTGACAAACAGTACCGCCTGCGATTTTGTCCGTAAGCCGAGCCCTTCCATCTCGCGTTCCAGCAGTGCCAGAAACCAGCGGCGATTGTACAAGCCACTGACGGGATCATTATCGGTCAGCAGATTCAGCTTGACCCGGGTTGCGCGGGCATGATGCAAACGCTGTTTGACTTCCCAAGCCAGATAATCCAGCGAGATAGGCTTGGTCATCAGACTCGCGCCCGCTACTTTCAGATTCTTAATGTAATCCGGTAAGTCCACCGGAAAACACATCAAGATCATCGGCAAGGTCTCACATTCCCGATTTTGCGACACAGCCCGCGCCAGATCCGATCCGCTGGTTTCCTTGATATCCAGGTCAATCAGCAATAAATCCGGCCGGAAGTGATGAATTTCCTGCAAGATTTGTAGCGGCTGAACCAGTACCTTTGGTGTTACGCCTGCCGCTTCCAGTACGCCCGCCATCTCCCTCGCATCATTTGAACGGCTATTGACAATCAATACCCGATGATATCCCTGAGAAGTCTGTGGCAACAAAACTTCCCGAAGCGTAGCGAGCACCTCATCATTATCGAAAGGCTTACTAAAATAGGCAGCGCTACCGGCTTGTATCGCATCAAACCGTGCTGCCATATCATTCCGCTCGGAAAGAAACAGCACAGGTTCCTGTAAAATTTCCTCAGCATACAAAATGGCAATCATGCTCATTGCTTCGACAAATTTTTCAGGAAAATCGACATCCAGAATGACAGCATGTTGGCGTTGCTCGCGCAGGTGTGCTTCAGCCTCATCCAGATCAGTGATGCAATGTATCTGATAACCAAAATCCTCCAGTCTTGCGACTAGTGATGTCGGCTTTTCGGGTCCGATAAAGGTAACTTGTGGTATCGAGGCCAATAAAGGGCGGGTAAGCGGTTCCTCCTTTACAACGCTGCCGACCAAACGCATCAAGGTATCGCGCAGCGTATCGATTAATACTGTCAATCGTTGCCGCTTCGGTTTCAGCAACATGCTCCCTGTCGCAACACAGGTTCTAACATGATTATCCAGCTCTTCAACCAGCTTAATCAGCGTTTCATCGCCCTGATCACGGGTGCTTCTCACCATATCTTTCGTCAGACGCACCAGCATTTCCACCGATTTGCTTGTCCACTTAACGTAATATAGCTTCTGCCACAAATCCTCAATCAGCTTCAGGTGTTTAACCAAACCAAGAAGCGAGCTATTCTGACCTTCACGCTGAGTCATGATGGGTTTTCCATGTGCTAATTTGGCAAAAAATCAAACCGGTTTACACTATACATAGAGCTGATTAATATCACGCACCGCGCCATAGGCCGCGCTGGTGGTCATAGCAGCATAGGCACGCAGTGCGGCTGAAACCGAACGCTGACGCTGCTGTGGGGTGAATTTGGCAGCACCGCGTTGCTGTTGTTTGTGCCTGCGTGTCGCCAGTTCCTCATCAGAAATAACCAAATGAATCGTTCTGTCAGGAATACTGATTTCGATCATATCGCCATCTTCAACCAATGCGATAATTCCACCCTCAGCAGCTTCTGGTGAGACATGCCCGATAGATAATCCTGACGTACCACCGGAAAAACGACCATCGGTCACCAAGGCGCAGGCCTTGCCCAAGCCCTTGGATTTCAGATAGCTGGTTGGATACAGCATTTCCTGCATTCCTGGGCCGCCTTTTGGTCCCTCATAACGAATTAAAACCACATCACCGGGCTGGATGCGTTCTCCCAAAATAGCCTCAACAGCTTCTTCCTGGCTTTCCATAATGCGCGCTGCACCCTTAAAGTGTAGGATACTTTCATCTACACCTGCTGTTTTAACGATACAACCTTCTTCAGCCAGATTACCGTATAACACCGCTAAACCACCATCTTGTGAATAAGCGTGTGCCTGATCACGGATACATCCTTCGCGCCGATCCACATCCAGATTCGGCCAGCGGGTATCCTGACTGAAGGCCTCCTGAGTCGGAATACCGGCCGGCCCGGCAGAGTAACGCCGTCTTGACTCATCCGAAGCACTGGGGCGGACAATATCCCAATCATCCAACGCATCACCTAGCGTTTCACTGTAAACAGTCCGCACCTCGCGATGTAGCAATCCGGCACGATCAAGTTCGCCAAGAATGCCGATCACACCACCTGCCCGATGAACATCTTCCATATGATAAAGCTGGGTTGACGGCGCCACCTTGCATAGATTCGGTGTCTGTCGTGATAGCCGATCAATATCACGCATGGTGAAATCAACACCAGCTTCCTGAGCAGCAGCCAGCAAATGCAGCACGGTATTGGTGGAGCCGCCCATCGCAATATCAAGGCACATTGCATTTTCAAAGGCATCAAAGCCAGCCACACTTCGTGGCAGTATTGTGGCATCGTCCTGTTCATAATAACGTCGGGTCAATGCCACAATACGCCGCCCTGCTTCCAGAAATAGTGCCTTACGATCAGCATGTGTGGCCAGTAGTGAACCATTGCCGGGCAAACTCAGACCCAATGCCTCAGTAAGGCAATTCATCGAATTGGCAGTAAACATTCCAGAGCAAGAACCACACGTGGGACAGGCAGAGCGCTCAATCTGTGCCACGGCTCCATCGTCAACATTGGCATCAGCGGCGCTGATCATGGCATCAACCAGATCCAATTTAACATGTTTGCCCGCTAACCGTGTTTTACCGGCCTCCATCGGACCACCAGACACAAAAATAGCCGGAATATTCAGCCGTAATGCGACCATTAACATACCGGGGGTAATTTTGTCGCAGTTAGAAATACACACCATGGCATCTGCACAATGGGCATTGACCATGTATTCAACTGAATCGGCAATCAGCTCTCGCGAGGGCAGAGAATACAGCATTCCGCCATGACCCATGGCAATACCGTCATCAACGGCAATGGTATTAAACTCCTTGGCAATACCGCCTGCCTGATCAATCTCGGCTGCCACCAGCTGTCCCAAATCCTTCAAATGAACGTGACCCGGCACAAATTGTGTAAATGAATTGACAACCGCAATAATCGGCTTGCTAAAATCATCATCCTTAACGCCAGTTGCTCGCCAAAGGGCGCGAGCGCCAGCCATATTGCGGCCATGGGTAGTCGTGCGGGAACGATATTCAGGCATGGGAAACTCCATAGAAAAACCGAAGGATAGATATTGGTAACTTCAAAAAACTGCCAAAAAATAAAAAATCTTGAATCTGCTGCTTGTAGCGAAAGAAAATAAAACAATAACAAACAGTTATATAAAAACACAAAAGCTTATTACAGCTAGCGTATTGTCGCAGCCCCATCAAGCAAGGCAACCCTGGCATCCTGCATAACGATATTGTCAATTAGAATAACCATTATTCCCGTGAAGGTTGGCCCGACTCTTCGCGAGTGACTCATATTGACCCGGCTGAAGCGGTCAATGCCAGCATCTTCGACGCGCCCCCAAGTGCAAAAACAAATCGCCACCAACATCCGGTCACGGCGCGGCCATGCTTCCCAGTGACAACACATAACCACCGACTACCAATAATTCACCGACTCTGGCAATGAGTCTGGTATGGGTATCTGGAGTCAGGATATCCAAATGATCACCTGATGGCGATAATCGATACGTCGGCATATTGTGGCTTTCTAACGCCACATGCCAATTACCCTGTCGTGCCTGCAACCGTAAATGACAGCGCGATAATCCCAGGTACTCCGCATTAATACCCGCGCCCCCCGATGACTCGACATTGCGCCAACGCAGTGCTTGAGGGTCGGCTAATAATCGTGGTGCAATATCGGCCTCTGAACCACGCCCAAAGCTGAAATCTCGCTCGCATCGTATCGACAAATCCAGTGGTGCGGGCAAATGCACCCAGCCCAAATAATGATCTGCCATAGGTACAGGTACAGCCTGTAATGTGAGTGCCAAACCAGTGAGCGGCTGCCATACACTCGGTACATTCAGTAGCGTTGACTGCTCCTGGATTTCACCAAATACCCGATCACTGCTATCAATCCGTAATCGCACCACAGCATTGGCATGATGCCCTGGCACGACTGCACCTGCCGGATCAAAATGAATGCGCCAGTCACGAATACCGGCAGCCTCGTAAACCGATAAGCGCTGCAATGCAATACCGACGATATGTAGATGTGCCTCCGGCGGTGACGGCTCCGAAGCTGCCATGGTCACATCAGGCCATGGCCTTTCAAAGGCAATAGTAGCGGGTGTCGGCGGCGGTGACGGCCATTCAGACGATGGCAACGGCTCCATTGCATCGGCTTCTGGCGGCCTGCCGACATTTACCGGCATTCCAAGTACCGGCTCCCGTCGTCCTCTATGATCAACACCAGTATAAGGCTCCTCAGCAACCACGTGCCCTGACTGGGTGTCTACACCGATACCGGTATCTGTTTCAAGGGCTACCGGCTCTATTTCTGGCTCAACCGCTAGCGTACCCTCATCAGGTGGCAACAATGACTTTGCTGGTTTTGGAACAGTTGACAACCAGTATGCAGATGATTCCATCTCGGTTGACAGCGCAACAACCCGTAGCCATAAACCCCGACCTCGGTGATCACTGACCATCACTTCGCCATCACTGCCACAGTCCAGAATCAGACCACTCGGTGGTTCGGCGACCACATCGACCGAGCCCGAATCGTCAGCACGCTGCACCAGCAACACCGATTGCCCGCCCAGGAAAGGCCAGCCTCCAATGGCAAATGTGCTACTGCGTCGATTGCCATTGAGTAGAGTCAAACGCTGACCGGGGTAGATAATACCCACAGTTCGCCAGCTATCCTTGTCTTTGCCAGCGACCTGAATACGGAATGCTGGTGACTCGTCACACGCCGGTATATAGATGCCGCGACCAAACAGAAACCGCACCTCACCCACCCGCAATCCGGTATCCGGCTCGACCTGGTAACGTACCTCCATGTCATCATCCAGATACTGCGCCAGATGCTGCTCATGCAAGAGCACCAAATCCTCTTGCAGTGCGTTCCGGGCAAAACCATCTTCCAGTCGATCATCTCGCAAATAATCCCGTTCAGGAATACGCACAATAACATGACTGTAATAGGTTTCCTTACGCTGACGAGTACGAGCAGTGCGTGGACGACGTTTCAACGCCTCAGCGAGAAACACGCCATCTTGACCGCTGCGAATGCGTTCCCATAGCAGCTCGACATTGAACACGTCCGCTACTTTACGTAATGTCGCACACACAATGTAATCAGATGCAACCAGTGCATCAGAGTGGGTCGTCATTACACCCCTCCTCGCTAGCGATGGCTAGTGCCACGATCGGCAAAACAAAAAACATCAGATGACTACCAGCCGTTGATAACAGTGACATGGGTTGCCCCACAACGGGCAAACAACCCCGGTCCGTTCCCCAAGATACCAGAAACTGTGCTGTGAGCAGCGCTCCACCACCCTACACGCCAAAGCCGATGAACCGGCTCCAGGCATCACATTGCTGATCACTATCCTCTGCCCATAGCCACGCACAATCAGCTATCTTCATTAACAATAGAATAAACAGGGCCTGTAACCCAGCGAGTATCAGTCCAGCCCGCCTGCCATAGCGATTTAGAAAAAATGTCGCTGCAAAATCACGCTCAACTGCAGGCACTGTCATAACCCGACCATTGACGGTATTGTGCCAAATATCACCGTACCAGCCACCTGCCCGAATTTCGTTGCGCGCTTGCCTTGGCCGATAGCCTGCATGTGGACAATGCTCTGGCACTACCCGCACCCGAATACAGCTAATCTGAAAATCCAACGGAAATGATTCGGGTTGTCGGCATAAAAAAGCCGTACCCAACACCAGCGCCAATACAATCACCAACAATGCTGTCTTTCTCATCCAGCGGCAGCTCGATTGCGGGTGTACCCGCAAACAAGCCCACACCAAAGCCAGCATCCATAGCAATAACAATACCAGTGGAGAAAAAATCACGCAGCAATAACAAGGCAAAGCCGCTCACAACAATCAGTAATACCAAAGGTACCAAATAACGCCACCATGACAACATGTTGGCAAAGTCAGCATGATCTCTCCACAGTCGCACATGTAGCGCCGGCCTATAGGCGGTTACTACCACTAACGCCAGCCTGGTCAACTCAAGCGACTGCAAACCGGCCCAGCCGCTTTCATCACCAAAAACAGTTTGTGCCATCAGCAGCAGCCCTACTATTCCACTGAGTAAGCCAATCCCCGCAAAGGCCGCTTGATCTTCAATCCGGCCAACGGCCACAGTTTAAACCATAACAACCCATGCCAACCCACTGAAAGCACCTGCGAGCGCTGCACCGCTTAAACCGTAGCGCATTAACCCTGATTCAGCCGCGCCGACCTCCAGTTGCAGCAGCGTAACCAAACTACTGCCTGGTAATACAACCAACACCGCCAGCAAGCCAATACTCCACGGTAAGCGCACCGACCATGACCATAATTCCAACGCCAACCAAGCCAACAGATACAACCACAACACAACACTGGCACAATCAGGCAATTTAAATGCAATCCCAAACAAGCACCAGACCTAATACCAACATGATCTGCCAACACAACCCGGTATAATGCTTCGCACATTGTCCGGTAACCAGCCAGCCGCCATTAGTGTTATGGCCAATACCAGTGCAGGATACCGAAGCACCCGCTTACGGTACTTCGATATCCTAATCAGATGAATCTCCAGATCGTGCTTGCCATGACGTGATTCAGTTGCTGTATAGGTTTCAAAACAAATAATGTCGATTTATTGGGGTGAAGTTCGATTGTGCGTTTGTATCTCTAGTGTATTGACGTGATTGTTCTGCCTTACGGGTGACAGGATGGATGGAGAAATGCGTTATGAATAGCGGTGAGTACGTCACCATCAACCACAAGGACTATCGACTTAACTTCATACTATCCAACGGCTCCGGCAGTTATGGCGAAGTCTGGTCAGCGACTGATTCTGCTGGCGGCCCTGTCGCCCTCAAAATCATCAATGCTGAAGCCATGGCGGCAGTTGATCCTACCTTACACCGCTATTGGCGTGACCACCTGGAACAGGAAATTGCCTTCCTGTGCCGGCTGGATGCCGAGCAATCCCGACACATCATTACCCTCATTGATCACGGCCAGCTGGATGACCAACCTGTACTCGTACTGGAACAGATGCAATGTCATCTTGGCCAGTGGTTGGCAAAACAACGGCGCATGGGCAACGCACCACCAACGCTCAGTAGTATCCTGAACTGGGTCAAACAAATTCTTAGCGGACTGGATACGGTACACCAAGCCGGTTTTGTCTATCGGGACCTTAAATTCAGTAATATCCTGGTCAACCATGATGGTGCGTTGCTAAAACTCGCTGACTTTGGTTCGCTGCGGCTTGAGAACGGTCATCATACCCGCTCATTCATCGGGACTCCGGCCACCATGGCTCCAGAGCAAATGCTGCCGGTGCGCCAAAATAACAATGTTTGCGAATATGCTGTTGACTACAGAGCCGATTACTACGCGCTGGGTTTATTGCTATTTACGCTGATAACCGGTGAGCCCAGCACGGAAGCACAGCGACAACTGGGTCAACTACTTGCTCAATACGGACAGGAAGGTGCTATTCGATATCATGGAAAGCTTGGTGGGCTGGATGATCGAGAGCAGGTGCTGCTCCAAAACGCTATCCGGCACTGGACAGATCAGGAACCCGGTAATCCTGGCCAGACCCAGTGGGCCACTTCACTCAATCAGTTGATTATACAGTTACTGGCGAGCCATCCTGACGACCGCCCAGGCTGTAGTGCGGATATTTATCACGTACTGGGCATGGGCCTAATATCGGCTACAGATCTGCACACTTCTGTACCTGCCCCGGAACCTGAGCTTAATCCTGTCGCGGAATCTAAACCTATACTACCCTCCGAAAAACCGGTTAATCTACGTCCCCGTCGTATCCGACCTCGTGCATCTGGCAATAATCAAGGCAATCAGGCAACCTTAAAAAAACATCCAGCAGTACGGCAACGCAGCGCTGGACTGCTGGCAGCCCTTGGCATGATCGGCGCCTTGGCCTGGGCCATGATCCAGCCCGATTCCAATACTGAAAATGCAATACACCCCAGGGCGTCATTGCAAACAACAGTCAGCAAGGATTTTATACCCACAGGGGCTCCTGCAAACCCGCCAGATGCACTGCCACAATCAACACACGAATCACTTGAACCCGTTATAAATTTTAGCTCATTGCCTGCAACAGCCGAGCCTAACGCTGAACAATCGACTCCAACAGTGGCTAATGATCAGCCAATAGATGTTTCACCCCGGTCGGAACCAACGACTGAAACCGCGACGGCGCAAAAACACAGGATTGCCATACCATCATCAATATCTACCACAGTAACACAGGGAAGCAAGGTCAAAACTTCATCAACCACCGACAAACAGGCTGTGCCTGAAAAACGGCTTTCCGCTAAAACAGCTACCGCCAAACGCGAGCGTGCAGCATCTAAAAAACGGCTTTCCGCTAGAGCGTGCAGCATCTAAAAAACGGCTTTCCGCTAAAACAGCTACCGCCAAACGTGAGCGTGCAGCATCTAAAAAACGGCTTTCCGCTAAAACAGCTACCACCAAACAGGCCGCGCCTGAAAAAAGTGCATCCACCCCATCGAATACCAGGAAGCGTTCGACCAGAAAAGCGACGAAAACCAGGACAGCCCGCGCTCACACAGCATCACCAAAAACACCCCGAAAAAAAGTCCCTGTTCGCGCAAAACCAAAACAGCCTGAATTACCGCCAATCAGACTAGTGTCCAAGCCAAAGCCAAAGGTGACGCCCCCACCAATCAAGCTGGTATCCAGGTCAAAACCGGCTCCTCCGCCAATCAAACTCATCAGCCGCTCGCAACCCAAACCTAAAAAACAGCGGGCTAAAAGACGAAGCCAACCACTAAAGAAACGCTCTCAACCTAACAACACTATCGCTCGTCTCCGCAAGGACGCTAATCGTACTGCTAAAAACATCCGTCGTAAGGCTAAAGCCGTTGGTGAGTGGATAGAACACAAGAGCCGCTCAATAAGCCATGAAATTCAACAAGGTTTGAACAATACCAATCGAGAAATTAACAGGTGGACAGATGCCCGACAATATAATCGCCGAGCTCATCGCCCACGCCGAGATAATAACAGCGGATTTGCACAACCTCCTCCACGCTAGCTACCAGCGCCCAAGATACCACCGCCCCAAAAGCGATGGCTTCAGATAGCCACCGAAACCTATTGATTTTCGGCGGCTATCTGACTTGAAGGCGCCTTACACAAACAAGCCTGCAGGGAGAGCACTAGATACCGGCATTGCCTTACCTTACCATTGAAAAGTCCCTTCACTTTTCCGAGGCTGCACCATAATTCAACGCACCCACTTCAGGGTAACGCGCATGCAATTCTTCATGAAAAAGCTGAGCGAGGCATGGCGCACGTTGATTATTAGGAGTATGAATGAACACATAAGGCTCCTGACCTTCATCCAGCCACAGCACCAGCTTATCCAGCCATGGCTTGAAAAAAGATCGATTTTTTTCCACATCAGGATGACCAATATAGCGAATAAAGGGACGCCTCCCCAGACTGATTGCATGTACTGGCAAGCGAGGTTTCCTGCCCTGCGCAATATACATGTCCTGATCAACAGGTTGTGCCGCAAATAACGCTCGGCTATCCAGCATAACCCGATCTATGCCAAAATTAAGCAACATGCGGTTTAGTTGCCGCTCCGAATCACCCTTATTGAAAAAATCGAGATGCCGTACCTCAACGGCGTAGGGAAATGCCTTGGGTAACCTGCTTAAAAAATCATGCAATATCGGCAAACCATCCACACCGAAGCCAGGTGGTAGCTGCAAAAAGCTCGGCCCTAGCCGGCTTGATTCAAGCAGTGGGTGAATGCGTTCCAAGAACTCTGTCGTTTCTGCTGTTGCGTGACGCAATCGCCGTTCATGACTGATAACCCGAGGGAACTTGAAGCAAAACCGAAAACCCGGCACGGTATTCTCCCGCCAACGGACAATTGTCTCTGGTCGAGGCAGGCCATAAAAACAACTGTTCCCTTCAACCGTATTAAAGATCATTGAATATTGGTGCAAAAAATCAACCGGCTTTGCATCCATAGTAAATAGCCTGCCCACCCAATCACGATTACTCCAAACGGGACAACCTAGATGATAACGAGCAAGTGTCATGATCGGTCACTCTTGAATTATTAAAAATCAGATCTCAACATAAGCTAATCTAAAAATTATTACACTCTAAATTGTTCTCTGAAGGGTACGGCGTGCTATGAAAAAAAAAGAATGGCTGGTCTTTCAACTGCCTGAACTACTGGCAAAAATAAATCCGGATAATTTAAGTTTCCAGGAATTTTTACGCACACCATCACTAAGTTGTGCGATCTACCATCTACCCGCCAACTCCAAGGAAATGCAACGTGCCCACGAAGAAGATGAGCTTTATCTGGTACTGAAAGGCCGTGGCCGACTGAGAATAGGCGATAAGGAACATGTAGTGCAAAAAGATACACTTATGTATATACACGCCGCTTGTGATCATGCTTTTTTCGACATTGAAGAGGATTTGACAGTACTGGCATTTTTCGGAGCTGTACGTCACTTTTTCACATAAATTAGCCCTATGTTTAAAACTGAGATATAGACCAATCAGATCGATATAGCAAAAAATCCCAAATTTTTAAGGCCAATAATTTATAGAGAAAACAATCACCAGCAAAAAGCCCATCAAATTGCGCATCAAACGGTTTAGGGAACCTCTGAATAATTACCTTGCTTGATCCAGCGTTGTTAAATTTGGCCTCAAATACTCATTTATCTGCTATAAACTGCACCTTCTCAACCAACCTTGCCTGGCCAGATCTTCGCTGCCTATATTAGCTTATATTATTCATGGCTTCATTAGGCCAGGGTAGATTTTCTCTAATCCACCCACCGGAAAGTAACATGAACGGCCATATTCAAGATATACTAGATACACCCCAGGCATTATTAGAGCCGATTCTCTTAACCAGAGAGACACTTAAATATTTTCCGAATCTAGTATATGCTAAAATGGATAAAGTTATTTTTTAGTATATATCCACAGCATGGTATAGCGAATGTCCTTTCAAAGAAGAATTACGATTTTCCTATTTGTTACACTACTATTTAACCAAGGTTCTGCCATGGCTTTTAGTCAATTATGTGTATTTTCGGAAGTAAAAGGCATCGTGCTACAAAATGGCGTGCCTATTGCGAATGCCACCATTGAACAACGCTATTTTTTGGGAGATAAACCCTATAGCAATACCACTGCAAGTGATTCGCAAGGCCAGTTCAAATTCCCTGTTGCCTATTCCTCTTCCTTTTTCAGGTCTATCATGCCTCACGAACCTATTGTTCGGCAGAAAATCTTTATCCAGCATAATGGAGAGAGCTATGAAGCATGGAACTACACCAAAAGGAATTATCGTGTTAATGGCGAACGTGATGGTAGAGCATTGATAATGAAATGTGATCTGAATACTGAGCCTACCGCCAAAGAAGCCTATAAAAATGCGATGGGGCAAAGTATCAATTATTATGGTATTTGTGAGCTTGTCGATCACTTCTAACCCAAACGGAGAAAACCTATCATGGCTATCCCGCTTAGCCCCCAAGAAACTGCCTTACTTGCCAATCAAATTTATCTGTTTAGAACAGCGGATGAACTGGAAGATGCACTGAAGCAAAACCGTGGAAAACTAGGTGTCGATGGTACGTTTGAAATAACAGCGAAAAATCGTTTTACTGGTACTTCAGGAGTATCCTTATTCAAAAAATCCAGCGGGTTTGGCTGTATTGTTAAAGGTCAGGGAACGCGAAGCAACGAAGTTTTAATTGTCACAAGAGGCACTGTTACTACTCAGGACTGGTGCAGCAATCTCAATATTGGTACTCAACCCGGCCCCAGTGGGACACCGGTTCATATTGGCTTTAACCAAATTTTTAAATCATTCAAAAGTGACATTGATCAATTCTTTCGTCAGAATAACCCTACTCATGTTCACTGCGTGGGGCATAGCCTGGGAGGTGCATTAGCAACACTGGTCGCTGATCATATCAGAACGCAAAAAATCGCAGACGTTTCTCTCTATAGCTTCGGTTGTCCGCGTGTCGGCACATTGGCCTTTGGTCATCAGTTTAGCCGTGAATTGGGTAAAAATATTTACCGTGCTTTTCACACAGCCGATCCAGTCAGTATGATTCCCCTGTTTCCGTTTCGCCATGTTTCAACGATTCATTTGCCGGCTGAGTTGCCCTGGAATGATGGCCGTGTATCAATCGATGCGCACTCAATGGACAGTTATATTCGCACGATAGGACAACAGTCATGGGATAGTCTGATAGTACCACCACAACCGATTAACTGGGGCAAACGTGTGGGTGATTGGTTAGAATCATCGTCATCCTATGGAATGGGAATGTTATCCGCTCGATTACTCGCCATGATTGCGAAAGCCCTAGCTGAGCTTGTCGCCAAAATTGCGCTTAATTTCATCAGCTGCAGCATCACATCGGGATTAACCTTACTTGATCAGCTTGCATCGTTGCTCTATCAGGGTGCTCAAGCCGCCAAGGAAATCGCCGAACAGCTAGGATTTATCATGCGTGCGACCTTGCGTTTTCTAGGACGAGTGTTGAGTAGTGCAGCCAATCTTACACTGGGTTTTATTCGCTGGGTGTTGGGAATGCTGTTTGACACCGTTCACTCTCTGGCAATTCGTGCCACAGCTGCATTTAGCTAGATATGCCGGATTCCGGCCTTCTATAGAATATGAAAGTAGAGTGTACCGGGATGCACACTCTACTTTCATATGAGTCAAAGCAGAAATCATGAGTAAGCGCTTCATCCTTTTCGGGTTACTCGGAAGCATTGCGTCAATGCTGTTTATCTTTCAGCATTACCTGCTCCCAATTTCTGTTGGCCTTGTGCTCACTTTAGCGACCAGTCCACTTTATGAAAGTCTGGACAAAAAAATAGCATCACCCTATAAAACACTTTATATTGCAAGCACTCTAACAGCTACATTATTTCTGATTGTCTTTTTGCCTCTTATTTATTTTGCCGGAACTTCATATCAATATTTACCAAAAATCGATATGGATAAAATGCTAGCCTATACCTCGATTATTATAGATAACCTCAAAAACCTACCTGCTCCTATTACCATTTTGCAAGAACCCGTTAACGCTTTCCTGGAAAAATTCAGGATTGAGGGTAACAGCCTGAATCTATTACAGGTAATATTAAGCTATGCTGCCAGCATGCTAGCAAAGATTAATAACATGACGTATAAGTTTTTCCTGATACTCTTCTTTTACTTTATATTTAATACCTATAGTAAAAAGATTTATATTTATACCATGGAGTTAATACCTTTAGGGAAAATAAACAAGCGAATTCTTTTTCAGGAACTAACCAATAACATTTCCTCCGTTTTTTTCGGAAATCTTTTCAGCATGATATTTCAGGGTATTGCTTTTGGCTTATTTATTTATCTCACGACTGATTATGATGCTCTTTATGTTGGGTTAATGGTTGCGTTTACCACTGCCATACCCATTATTGGTACTTATCTTGTAGCGGTTCCTATCGCAATCCTTGAAATTATAGATGGCAATACTGTATTTGCTGTTACGATTATCCTTTTTGCTATTATTGTCCTTTCAGGCATTATTGATAATATTCTAAGGCTAATTTTCATGAATAAAGTAAGCAAAAAATTCTGTCTGGAATATTCAATCAATGAGCTCTTCGTACTTATCTCAATGATTGCTGGCATTAGTGTCTTTGGCGGTTGGGGTATCATCCTGGCTCCCGCGATCCTGAGCCTGAACCTAACATTTATCGATATGTATAAGCTTTCACAACGAAGACGGTCTATAATCTGAGTACTTTACTCCGTTATTTGGTTGTGTGACGTATACAACAAAAAAAATTACGCTGATTCAAATACTAAAGGATCACCTATGGCTATCGAAAAATACAGTGACCTCGATCCGCAGGAAACGCAGGAGTGGCTTGATGCCCTTGAGGCAGTAATCGAAGAGGAAGGTTTGCAACGCGCGCACCATTTACTGGGTCAGCTGCAAACCCAGGCGCGTGCTGCGGGGGTACATATGCCCTACAGCGCCAATACTCCGTATCTAAATACCATTCCCGTTGATCAGGAAGAGTACAACCCGGGTGATCCGGGCATGGAGTGGCGGATTCGTTCACTGATTCGCTGGAACGCGCTGGCAATGGTGATCAAGGCGAACCGGATTACGTCCGAGCTGGGTGGGCATATCGCCAGTTTTGCCTCCAGCGCCACCCTTTACGATGTCGGGTTTAATCATTTCTGGCACGCACCCAATGAAGCACACGGCGGTGATCTGATCTTCATACAGGGCCATTCTGCGCCCGGGTTTTATGCACGCGCCTACCTGGAAGGGCGCATCTCCGAGCAGCAACTGAACAATTTCAGGCAGGAAGTGGATGGCAACGGCCTGAGTTCCTATCCACATCCCTGGCTGATGCCAAATTTCTGGCAATTCCCCACGGTGTCCATGGGTCTGGGACCGATTCAGGCGATCTACCAGGCGCGGTTTATGAAGTATCTGCACAATCGCGGCATTCTCGATACCAGCGGTCGCAAGGTGTGGGCGTTTATGGGCGATGGCGAGATGGACGAACCTGAATCATTAGGTGCCATCGCCCTGGCTGCCCGTGAGAATCTGGATAATCTGATTTTCGTGATCAACTGTAATTTGCAGCGCCTCGACGGTCCGGTGCGCGGCAACGGCAAGATCGTGCAGGAACTGGAAGGTGATTTTCGTGGCACCGGCTGGAATGTCATCAAGGTACTTTGGGGTTCGTATTGGGATCCGCTGCTGGCGGCTGACAAAAAAGGTCTGTTGCTGAAACTGATGGAGGAATGCGTTGATGGCGAGTACCAAAACTTCAAAGCCAAAGGCGGTGCATACACCCGCGAACACTTCTTCGGCAAGTATCCTGAACTGAAACAGATGGTCAGCCATCTGTCGGATGAAGATATTTGGCGTTTGAATCGCGGCGGCCACGATCCACACAAGATTTATGCCGCTTATGCTGCCGCAGTGAAGCACCAGGGTCAGCCGACCGTGATTCTTGCCAAAACGGTCAAGGGTTATGGCATGGGTGCAGCCGGGGAAGGCAAAAATATTACCCACTCGCAGAAAAAAATGGGCGAGCAGGCACTACGTGATTTCCGTGACCGCTTCCATATTCCCATTTCCGATGAGCAGTTAAATGGTGCACCGTTCTACAAACCTGCCGATGACAGTCAGGAAATCAAATATCTGAAGGAGCGCCGTAACGCCTTGGGTGGCTACTTGCCACAGCGCCGCACCAATGCCGCCCCGCCGCTGACCACACCGCCGCTGGCCGCATTTGAGGCCCTGCTGAAAGATACCGGCGAGCGTGATCTGTCAACCACGATGGCGTTTGTGCGTATTCTTACCCAGCTTGCCCGCGACAAGGGCATCGGTCGGCATGTGGTGCCCATCGTCGCTGATGAGGCGCGGACCTTCGGGATGGAAGGCATGTTCCGCCAGATCGGAATTTATGCCCCCAGGGGGCAGCTTTATGAGCCACAGGATGCCGATCAGTTGATGTTCTACAAGGAAGATAAAAAAGGACAGATTCTTCAGGAAGGCATCAATGAGGCAGGTGCCATATCCTCGTGGATCGCGGCGGGTACCGCCTATACCAACCACGCGGTCAACATGGTGCCATTTTACATTTTTTACTCCATGTTTGGCTTCCAGCGAATCGGTGACCTTGCCTGGGCAGCGGGTGACTTGCAGGCGCGCGGTTTTCTGATCGGTGGCACATCAGGGCGCACCACACTGGCCGGTGAAGGCTTGCAGCATCAGGACGGCCATAGTCAGGTGTTCGCCCAGTTTATTCCTAACTGTGTATCTTACGATCCAACGTTTGCCTACGAACTGGCGGTGATTATCCAGGACGGTCTGCGACGCATGTTCCATGAGCAGGAAAACGTCTTTTACTACATCACCACACTCAACGAGAATTATCACAACCCCGCCATGCCGGAAGGCTCACAGGAGGGCATTCTTAAAGGCATGTACCTGTTCCGGGCCGGGGAAGGCGATGGCGCACGGGTGCAATTAATGGGCTGCGGCTCGATTCTGCGTGAAGTCATCGCTGCCGCTGAACTGCTCCGCGAGGATTGGGGCGTGACGGCTGATGTCTGGGCAACACCGGGAATCAATCAACTGGCACGCGATGGGCATGAAGCACAGCGTCAGAATCTGCTCCACCCCGAACAGCCACCACGCACCTGCCATGTTGAGGAATGTCTGAAAGATCATGCGGGACCGGTAGTCGCCGCAACCGACTATATCAAGATGTATGCTGAACAATTGCGTCCCTTTATTCCACGTTCCTACATCGCGCTGGGTACTGATGGCTATGGACGCAGTGATACCCGTGAACGCTTGCGCCATCATTTCGAGGTCAACCGTTACTACGTCACGCTGGCGGCGCTGAAGGTACTGGCCAATGAAGATACCATTCCTGTTGCAAACGTGACCGCCGCCATCAAAAAATATGGCATCGACCCCAACAAGCCGAACCCATTGACGGTTTAAGGGAGAGTTCCGCGTGAGTATTATTAAAGAAATTCATGTGCCAGACATCGGTGATTTTAAAGATGTCGATGTTATTGAAGTGCTGGTAGCAGTCGGTGAGAGCGTCGATGCCGACAGCCCGCTGATTATGCTGGAAAGCGACAAGGCGAGCATGGAAGTGCCGTCACCGGTTTCCGGCACCGTGCGCGAAATCCAGGTCAAGGTCGGCGATAAAGTATCAGAGGGCGACATGATCTTGTACATGGATGTCGCCGAAAATGTTTCTGCACCAGAGCATCCGCCTGAAACTCGTGAAGCGGCAACGACCGCAGCAGGCGAAATCCGCGAAGTCCGTGTCCCTGACATCGGTGATTTCAAGGAAGTGCCGGTGATCGAAGTGTTAGTCGCCTCCGGTGATCACGTTGAAATTGATACCTCGCTGATTACACTGGAAAGTGACAAGGCGAGTATGGAAGTCCCCTCGCCGTTTGCAGGTACGGTACAAAACGTTGAGGCCAAAATCGGCGACAAGCTGTCCGAGGGTGATCTGATTTTGTATCTCACCACCAGCAGCAACGATGCCGATGCCCGCCCGCAACTGCCTGATACCCTGAGTGCTGTTGCTGTTGGGCCGCGCACTCCCAAGCCAATCGATGCACCAGCACCTCCGCCGGTAAAAATACCGCCACCCACCGCGCCCTCCAGCGATAAGCCCGCGCCTCGCTTTGGCAAGGTTCATGCCAGCCCTTCGGTACGGCGCTTTGCCCGCGAATTGGGTGTTAACCTGACGCAAGTGGTAAAAGGTTCTGGACCGAAAGGACGGATTCTCAAGCAAGATGTGCAGGCGTTTGTCAAACAGGTGATGTCGGGATCATTCACACCCACCTCACTGGCCGGTGAAGAAGGTCGCGGGGCATTACCAGCGGGGTATATGGGGATTCCGCCGATTCCGCCGGTGGACTTTGCCAAGTTTGGTGACATTGAAACCCTGCCCTTGTCAAGGATCAAAAAGCTGTCGGGTGCCAACCTGCACCGCTCCTGGCTGAATGTGCCGCATGTCACCCACCACGATGAGGCGGACATTACCGAGCTAGAGGCCTTCCGCAAGTCGCTGGCAAATGAGGCCAAGGCACGGGATGTACGCATTACCCTTCTCGGTTTTCTGCTGAAAGCCAGTGCCGCCGCGCTGCAACAATTCCCGAACTTTAACGCCTCACTGGATAGCAGCGGCGAAAATCTGATACTCAAAAAGTATGTCCATATCGGTGTGGCGGTCGATACGCCCGACGGTTTGGTAGTGCCGGTCATTCGGGATGTGGATCAAAAGGGCATCTTTGATCTGTCCGCCGAACTGGGGGAACTATCCACCAAAGCCCGTAACAAGAAACTCGGTCCGGGCGAGATGCAAGGGGCCGGCTTTACTATTTCCAGCCTCGGTGGGATTGGCGGCACCGCATTTACCCCGATTGTCAATGCGCCCGAAGTTGCCATTCTCGGTGTCACCCGCTCCAAAATGGCGCCGGTGTGGAATGGCAAAGAATTCACCCCTCGTTTGATGGTACCGCTGTCACTCTCCTACGACCATCGGGTGATTGATGGTGCTCAGGCCGCACGATTCACAGCGGCACTGGCAATCCTGCTAAGCGATCTTCGGCGGCTGCTGCTTTAAGGAGAAGTTATGGGCGAACTAATTGAAATCAAGGTGCCTGATATTGGCGACTTCTCTGACGTGGATGTCATCGAGGTATCAATCAAGGCAGGTGATCATATTGATCTGGAAGACCCGTTGATCACGCTGGAAACCGACAAGGCCAGCATGGAAGTACCCGCCACTCATGCCGGAACGGTCAAGGCGGTGCAGGTTCAGGTCGGTGACAAGGTTTCGGAAGGTGATCTGATCCTGTCACTGGAAGCCAGTGCCGAACAGCCCGCAGTAGCGACCGGGACCGAACAGCCTGCCGAACAGCCTGCGACGGATGAAAAAGCGGCTGAGATGGTAGCCACAACGGTAGCCTCTTTTGACGGCAAGGCGGTACTGGAATGTGAAATGCTGGTGCTGGGTGCAGGGCCAGGTGGCTATTCGGCAGCATTTCGTGCCGCTGATCTGGGCATGAAAACAGTGTTGGTGGAGCGCTATGCCACTCTGGGCGGTGTCTGTCTGAATGTCGGCTGTATTCCCTCCAAAGCTTTGCTGCATGTGGCAGCGGTGATGGATGAGGCCGCACATTTTGCCGATCTGGGTGTCACTTTCGGCGAGCCAACGGTCGCTATTGACAAACTTCGTGCTCACAAGAATAAGGTGGTCGGCAAGCTTACCGGTGGACTGGCGGGCATGGCAAAAGCCCGTCAGGTGAAAACGGTGCGCGGTTCTGGTCATTTCCTTGACCCACACCATCTGGAAGTGAAACTGACAAGTGGTGACGGGCAAGAGCAAACCGGCGAAACCACGATTATTCGTTTTGAAAAGTGCATCATTGCCGCTGGCAGTCAGGCGGTTCATCTGCCCTTTATCCCCGATGATCCACGCATCGTCGATTCCACCGGTGCGCTGGAATTACGCGAGATTCCCAAACGGATGCTGGTCATTGGCGGCGGGATTATCGGCCTGGAAATGGCGACGGTGTATTCTACGCTCGGAGCACGGATTGAAGTGGTGGAAATGCTGGACGCACTGATGCAAGGTCCTGACCGCGATCTCGTCAAAGTGTGGGAGAAAAAAAATGCCCACCGCTTTGACCAGATCATGCTCAAAACCAAAACAGTGGCGGTGGAAGCAAAACCCGAAGGCTTGCGAGTGACGTTTGAGGGCGAGAAGGCTCCTGTCGAACCGCAGCTTTATGACATGATTTTGCAATCTGCAGGACGCAGCCCCAATGGTCTGAATATCGGTGCAGAAAAAGCGGGCATTGTGGTGACAGCGCGTGGCTTTATTCCAGTGGATTCACAGATGCGTACCAATGTCCCCCACCTCTTTGCCATTGGTGATATCGTCGGTCAGCCGATGTTGGCGCACAAAGCTGTCCACGAGGCCCATGTTGCCGCTGAAGCGGCGGCAGGCCAGAAAAGCCATTTTGATGCACAAGTGATTCCTGGCGTTGCCTACACCGATCCCGAAGTGGCATGGGTGGGGTTGACCGAGGCAGAAGCCCGGCAGGAAAAACGCAAGGTAGGTGTCGGTAAATTCCCCTGGGCGGCTTCGGGTCGTGCTATTGCCAACGGTCGGGATGAGGGTTTCACCAAGCTGATTTTCGATGAAGAAACTCACCGTATTGTCGGTGGCGGTATCGTCGGGACCAACGCAGGCGATATGATCGGCGAGATTGCCCTGGCGATAGAGATGGGTGCAGATGCTGTCGATATTGGCCTAACCATTCATCCACACCCAACGCTGGGTGAGTCGGTTGGAATGGCGGCTGAGGTGTTTGAAGGCGTGTGTACCGATTTGCCGCCGATGCGGAAAAAGAAATAACCCGTAACAACCAGCAGCAAAAAAGAACCTGTCTGCTGCTACCAGTGGGCAGGTTTTTTTATGGCTGTCGTACCCGATTGCCTCAAGGTGTTTCTTTCCTGGTACGCCTGGTACGATTTGCCGCAACCCTCAATACACATAGCACTGGGTGCTTTTGGCACCGATACACATCACCACTATAGCCAGGCTCAGATAAAATGGTTTAAAGGACATCATTGATGAAGAGTTCATCGATGGAGCAATAGCGTTGTTTACGGACAGCTTTGGCGTTTGCCC